>JADMIO012784887.1_pt1 | contig 27326 bp, 23 predicted proteins | sample 8958161 | NCBI WGS metagenome assembly JADMIO01 (sample SAMN16585339, study PRJNA669376) | soil metagenome | isolation source: Crop rotation soil | place: USA: Cullars Rotation, Alabama | collected 2011
CCTTCCAGGCGATGAGTGTCACGGGCTTCAAGCCCGTGTTTCCAGCGGCAAGATGTCGCTGGCACTCTTGGCCAGGATGGCAAGCCACAGTTCTTAACGATGCGCGCAATGCGAAGCAGTGCCGTTCGTGGCATCGCCTTCCAGGCGATGAGTGTCACGGGCTTCAAGCCCGTGTTTCCAGCGGCAAGATGCCGCTGGAACTCTTGGCCAGGATGGCCAAGCCACAGGTCTTAACGATGCGCCGCAATGGGAAGCACTGCCGTTCGAGGCGTTGCCGTCGCCGGCTTTCAGCCCGTGTTTCCAGCGGCAGGATGCCGCTGGCACTCTTGGCCAGGATGGCAAGCCACAGTTCTTAACGATGCGCGCAATGCGAAGCAGTGCCGTTCGTGGCATCGCCTTCCAGGCGATGAGTGTCACGGGCTTCAAGCCCGTGTTTCCAGCGGCAAGATGCCGCTGGAACTCTTGGCCAGGATGGCCAAGCCACAGGTCTTAACGATGCGCCGCAATGGGAAGCACTGCCGTTCGAGGCGTTGCCGTCGCCGGCTTTCAGCCCGTGTTTCCAGCGGCAGGATGCCGCTGGCACTCTTGGCCAGGATGGCCAAGCCACGGTTGGCTAGAGGTTCCAACGGGATGGAATGGATTCCGCGCTCCCGAGGTGGATTACTGCGAACCTCCACCCAAAAACCCGGCGCCACAACCCGAAGCTAATCCCAAAGCCGCCACACTGAAGGCATGAGACGAGTTCTGCTTCTCGTCGGAGCGATGGCCCTCGCGGCCTTCACGTTGCCTCAAGTCACGGTCAAAGCCGAGTCGGGCCTCAAGGCCGGGTGGATGGCCGGGGGCTGGGGAAGCTACCGCTTCACCTTCGAGAACGCCTCGGAAACTCCGGCCAAGATCGTCCAATGGCAAGCCGAGTGGACCGCAAAAGGCAAGCGTGTCGGCGATGCGTGGTCTGACAAGATGGACCTGAGCGTCGAGAAGGGCAAGGCAGCAACGAAAGACGACGTTGCCTACCTGCCCGAAGAGGAAGCCAAAGCCTCCGCCCCAGGTCCGAACCTGATGCGCGGCAAGTTCACGGTTGTTCAGGGGGCGAAGCGCTACGACGTGCCATTCGAGCTCAGCATCCCGACCGCCGTTCTCCCCGAGAAGCTCGAACTGCGCAAAGGCAAGACCCTCGGCCTCGAGCTGATGGAGTCACGCTGGAAAACCTGGAAGAGCGCGGACAAGGCGCTGCGGTGGCTCGACGAGTCTTACCAGGCCATGATCGAGCTGACCGGCTATACGCCGTTCGACGGCAAGCTGATGGTCATCCAGGAAGCGCCCGAGCACCCGTACTGGGCCTACGCCGGCAATCCCGTCGTCATGAACACCAAGTTCGTGCCGAAGCAGCTCGAAGACATCGATAACGGCCTCATGCCGTTCGGCTGGGTCCACGAGGTCGGCCACAACTTCGACGTGTACGGCGACTGGTACATCTGGAACGGCCCCTGCGCCGAATTCCAGGCGAACTTCAAGCTCGCCTACGCCTTCGAAACCATTCCCGACCAGACCTTCCGCGTAGCTTGGGGCGGCTTCGGCACCAAGTCCTATCTCGCACCGACGAAAGACGCGACCCGCACCGGCAAGGAGTTCGTCGACGCCTTCTTCCTCCTCCATGGCGACCCGTACCTGGCCGATCCGAAACGCACCTGGGACTCGATGTCGAGCGACGAGATTCACTCGTTCTTCCAGCGTCTCCAGATCGCCTATGGCTGGGAGCCGTTCAAGGCCTGGTACCGCACCTATCAGCGTCTCGCGAAGGCGGGAATGAAGCCTCCGGAAAGCGCGGACGACAAGATCAACCTGGTCGCCGCGATCCTGAGCACCGAGACCAGGGTGGATCTGGTTCCGGTGTTTCAGCGATGGCGTATGCCGGTAAGAGCCGAAAAGGTCGCCGAACTCCGTAGCCGTTATGGACTAACCGGCGCAATCCCGTAACGGCATGCTTGTCCTGCGAACGGGACGGTCGTCACGCCCTTGGGATCGCGATCGGCGATCCGAGCTTAGTGGTCGCACCTTACAGGGCGACCACTAACGACAACGCCTTCGGGTGGCTACTTGGTTGCCGCCAAAACATCCTTAATCGCCTGCTCCACGATTTGAGGAGCGAACGGCGTGCGCTTCAGAAGGTCCTCCATCTCCGGCAGACACTCCTTGAACTTCCGCCTCCGCGCAACGGCGAGCGCGTCGAATGCCAGGCTGTAGTCCCTCGAGGCGATCATCGGCCTCAAGAGGGGCACGAGCCTTGGATCGTTGCCGTCGTAAGTCTGCAATGCGTAGAGCGCCGAAACCCGAACCGCATACGGCTGATGCGGTTCTGCGGACGCAAACAACAAGTCGGCTCCAAGCTTGGCATCGATCGAGACCATGGCCGAAAGCGCTGCCGATCGGACCTGCGCGTTCATCGAGTTTCGAGCGACGCGCTCGATCGCAGCCGCGCTCCCAATCGGGTCCAGGACCGCAAGCGCCTTGATTGCATCGATCTCCACGTCGTAGGCCTCGTTGTCGTTCACCAGACCACGCAATCGACTCACGGTGCCCGGATTGACGGGGAGTTGTCGCAACGCGAGAATCGCGAACCGTCGCCGTTGAAGGTGTCGATGCTTCAACTCGCGCTCCCAGAACGGCCTCAGCGATTCGCGCTTCAGACCCGCGAGCGGGTAGGTCAGGAGAATCGCCGGCGTGTAGGCTTTGTCGGCATCCAGGCCCTTCGTGAGCATTGTCAGTTCAGCATCGCTCGGCGATTCCGCGGCGATTCGCGCGAGGGCCGCCTCTCTGTCCGCGCAGTCCGGCGCGTATCGGAAAACGGCACCCAACTCTTCTCGTGACCAGGGGTTCTTCTTGATCTGCCTTAGGAAATGGTGTTCCGGATCGAAGAGTGCCGCCTCCGGCTTCTCGGGTAGGGGTACGTGGAATTCGCCGGCCCTGGCGCTCAGGTGGATTCCCTTGCGAACCAGCTTCCCGCCAACCACAAACCCCAGGTCAGGTCTGAAATCGAACGCCGCTTCCTCCTGAGCCTGCTTGACCGAGACCACCGCTTCTCCAGCCGCCGCGTCCCAGCGCCAGGACCAATCGATGACCGGATGCCCGGGCCGGCGAATCCACTGGTCGAACCACGGTCGGAGGTCGCTACTCGCCGCGGCTGACATATCCGCGCAGAGATCGGCCGTGGTCGCCGGCGAGCCGCGGTGGCGGGCGAGGTAGCGGTGCAGACCGGCGAAGAAGTTGGCGTCGCCGAGTTTGGCGTTCAGCGACATCAGCAACACGGCTGCTTTGTCGTAGGAATGCCGGTCGAACATGTCCGAGGCGTCGCGATAGACTGACGTCGAGACGGGCCGACGATACGTCTGCGACTCCGAGAAATAAGATCGGCTGAAGCCTTCGATCGAGCGCTTGAAGGCGTCTTCGCCCAGAGAGTGCTTCGCCCACAGGCTCTGCATGTACTGCGCGAAGCCCTCGTTCAGCCACAGCTGGCCCCAGTCGCGGCAAGTGACAAGGTCCCCGAACCACTGGTGTGCAAGCTCGTGCGAGAGGATCCAATCCGACGTGTAGTGGCCGGTCTGTGGGTCGGTGAGGAACAGCCCGAGGAGCGTGGCGGAGATGTTCTCCATACCACCGTTGAAGTCGTAAGTGAAGATCTGCGCGTACTTCTCATACGGATAGGGCACGCCGAGCTTGTCCGAGAAGAAGCTCATCATTTCTTTCGTGTGCGCGCACGTGTATCGAAGCAGATGAGGCACGTTCGGTAAGTAGAACTCGAAGATGTCTCTTCCCACGCGCTCTCCTGGATTCGGCCCCTTTGGGGACACGTAAAGGAGCGGCACGTTCTTCCAGCGGTCTCGCTGAACTTCGAAAGGGCCGGCGACAACCGACGCGAGATACGTCGCGTGGCGCCGGCTCATGCGCCACGTGACTGTATGCGTGGCGCGACGCTTGTCCGCGACGTCCGAGACCTGGCGGCCATTGCCGATCACGGTCCAGTCGGATGGCACTGTCGTTACTGTCTCGGAAGTGGCGAAGTCGTTCGGGTAATCCCAGGTGACGGCCCAGTTACGGTTCAGGTCGGGTTCGCCATGCGTCCAGAATCCGCGGCTGGAAGGATCATGCGGCGAGGGCTCGATCCAATGCAGCCCCGGCTGCTCGACATCGCGGGGAATTTCGGCCCTCAGAAGGTGGTAGCGCACTTTGATCGTGAAGCGCCGGCCTCTGCGTGCGTTTGTCATCGGGACGAGAAGGCCATCAACATCCCTGCGAAACCCCGACGCGCGGCCGTCAATTTGAACGCCGTCGATGTGCACGTACTTCCCGGCATGGAGCCGTACCGGCGCGCCGCCCCTGACCACCCGAAAGGTGTTGACGGCGACTGCGTCCAGGCGCCGTTTGGGGTAGTCGACATTCAAGGTCAGCTTGAGATCTTGCAGGTCATATCCTTGGGTCGGCGCTAGCTGAGCATGGGCGGCGAGAGGCGCGAACGGGTTTTGATCCTGAGGCAAGGCGATCCACGTCGGAAACATGGTGGTTGTTACTGTACCAGCGTTAGCACATGTTCCCTTTTGCTATTCTTTCTGTGTGGACAGGATTCTGGCGCTTGAGAAGCACGTTGCCGAAGCTGTCCGCGAGTTGGGGCCCGCCGTTCTCGGCCGCCGGATACGCCGGGCTCGACAGCGCGAAGGCATTTCGATCCGCACGCTTGCCCGACGCGCGCAGGTGAGCGCGACTTCGATCGTGCGGCTGGAGCAAGGCCTGACCTTCCTGCCGGTCACCTTCGCGAAAGTCTGCGAGGGCCTTGGCCTGCATGTGGACCGCTTCCTGCAGCCGGACGACGAGGACGGTGTCGTCAAGGTGCACCGGCGAAACGACGACGAATGGTTCCGCCTCGAACACATCGAAGCGGGCCCGATCAAGTCGGCCTCGGACCAGGCGCTCCGAAAGCGCGCGGCGCTCGATGAGCACATCGCGCCGCTGCTGCTCTTCAAGACCCACCTCGAGAGTGGCGCCGCGTATGCGTCGCTTATCGAGCTTTTCGAACCTGGTGAGACCCGGGCTCATCCGGGTGAAGAGTTCCTTTATGTCCTGAGTGGCACTCTGTCCATCACGATCGCGGGAAAGCCGCACGTGCTCGAAGAAGGGGAGTGCCTGAGCTTCTGGGCCACGGAGCCCCACGTCTACGCTCCCGCGGAAGGTTCGACTCTGCCGGTCCGCCTGCTTTGCGTGCTAGTCACAACACAAGCAGACCCTCACGCGTAACGGCCAAACCGACGCGTCTTGGTCACAAGGCAGGGCGTGACGTGCGGCAGAACGCCTGCAACATACTCGAAGTCCCTGTCATAATATACAGACAAATGTCTCCTTCTTGCTCGCCGCCCGACCATTTGCCTCCGTCGTGGAGAGTCGACGCCGCGTCAAAAATTGAGCCGAAATCGGAAGCGAATTTCTAGGCCATACAATTAGCAGCCAGGCCATGCGTTAACCAACACCCCCTCGAATCAAACTATCGTGGTACGAGCTCTTCGGCCGCCACTGCGACAGCTGAGCATGAATACCGCATGACTGCGCAGGCACACTCGGCGACCCGGTTGGGGATCGGATCGTGGTCGACATGGACCTCGCACTAGCAGGGCAATGCGTTAGCCAAGGAGGCTCGGGCGGGCTCCGCGCCTGTCTCGCAGGGTCCTACCAATCTTGACTTTCGAGTCAACTTTGAGGCCACAATAGGTGTCGAGTCGCGTTAAGCACGGAACGCGCTCGTACCCCGACCCTATGCTCGAAATTAAGAACCTTCACGCGCGGATCGACGACAATGAGATTCTCCGCGGCATCAACCTCACCGTGAGCGCAGGCGAAGTCCATGCGATCATGGGTCCCAATGGGTCAGGCAAGTCAACGCTTGCCTCGATCATTGCTGGGAAAGACGATTACGACATCACCGAAGGTTCGATCACGCTCAACGGGAAGGACCTCCTGGAGCTCGATCCCGAAGAGCGCGCCGGCGAAGGCGTTTTTCTGGCGTTTCAGTATCCGGTTGAGATCCCGGGCGTTTCGAACACTTACTTCTTGCGAGCGGCCCTCAACGCGGTCCGCAAGTATCGGGGCGAAAAGGAGATGAGCGCTTCCGACTTCATGAAGCACATGAAGTCGAAGATGGCCCTGCTCGAACTCGACCAGTCGCTCATGAGCCGCAGCGTTAACGAAGGGTTTTCCGGCGGCGAGAAGAAGCGGAACGAGATCTTCCAGATGGCGGTCCTGGAGCCGAAGATCGCGGTGCTCGACGAGACGGACTCAGGGCTCGATATCGATGCCTTGAAGATCGTTGCGAGCGGCGTCAACTCTCTTCGCTCTCCTGAGCGCGGGGTGGTGGTGGTGACCCACTACCAGCGCCTCCTGAATTACATCGTTCCGGACTTCGTACATATCCTCATGGATGGCCGCATCGTCAAGAGCGGCGACAAGACCCTCGCGTTCGAGCTCGAAGAGAAGGGTTACGCGTGGATCGAAGAGGAATTAGCGGCCCGAGCCTAGGGAATTGACGATTTCGCGATTGACGTTTTGGCCCGTAACGTCCGTGGCCTTGCAATCGTCAACCGCGAATCGTAAATCAAAATGATTGAATTGCAGACAAGACCCCATAGCCTGATCGAGAATTGGTATGAGCTCCGCGGCGTCCTTGGCGCCAGCGGCCCTGCCTCGTTGGACGCGTTTCGCGCGGAGAGATTTGGCAAGTTCCAGGGGGTGGGCCTCCCGACTACCAGGGACGAGGAGTTCAAGTACATCTCGCTACGGGCCCTGGAGGAAGAGAAGTTTGTCGCGGCGTACGGTGCGACAGTCACTCGCGCCGAAATCGAGACGACTCCCCTCGGCAGCTTCGAGGCGATCACGGTCGCGTTTGTCAACGGGCAGTACGCTCCTGAACTCTCTACCACCCACGTCCTGCCCAATGGGTCGTTTGTGGGATCGCTCGAAGATGCGTTCGACCAAGGGCTCCCGGTTCTGGACCACCTCGGCAAGATCGCTACGCTTGAGGGGAAGCTTGGAAGCTCGAACGATGAGCGCTTCGTGCACTTGAACTCGGGCTATCTGAGCGAAGGAGCCTTCGTGTACGTACCCAGAGGAGTGTCGATCGAGACGCCGATCCACCTGCTCTTCATCAGCAGGGCGGATCACGGCACGTTCGCCGCGTTCCCGAGAGTCTTGATCGTACTCGAGCAGGGTTCGGATGCCAAGATCGTCGAGAGCTACATCGGCCTGGACGGCACGTACTTCACGAACGCCGTAACCGAGATCGTCCTCGACAAGGATGCGATCCTCGAGCACACGCTCTATCAGCACGAAACCGACCGGGCGTTCCATATCAAGACTGTCGCGGTCGACCAAGTGGAGGGAAGCGTGTTCACATCGAACAACACGAATTACGGTGGGCGCATTGCGCGGACCGACCTCAACGTTTACATCCACGGCGAGCACACCGAGACCTGGCTGAACGGCGCGAACGTGGCGACCGGGCATCAGGTTATGGACAACCACACCCGGATCGATCACGCCAAGCCGAACTGCAACTCGTTCGAGGTCTACAAGTCGATCCTGCGGGACAAGGCGACCGGCGTCTTCAACGGCAAGATCTTCGTTTACGAGGACGCTCAGAAGACCGACGCGAAGCAAACGAATCAGGGAATCCTCCTGTCTCCGACGGCGACATTCGACACGAAGCCGCAGCTCGAGATCTTCGCGGACGACGTGAAGTGCACCCACGGGGCAACCGTCGGCCAGTTGCGTGAGGACGCGCTGTTCTACCTTCGCGCGCGAGGCATTCCGGAGAAGCAGGCCCAGGCGTTGCTCGTGTACGCCTTCGCGGCGGAGGTGCTCGAAAAGATCTCGATCTCGGTGGTTCGCGAAGCGCTGGAGAAGGTTCTCTTCGACAAGCTCAACGAAACGGAGGCCCTGCCGGAAGGGTAGGGGATGTCGCTTGTGGTTTGTGGCTTGTGGCTTGAACCGGGCGAACAAGTCATGGGCGGGTGTGACCCGTGGCTGGGAGAAGTAGGGGCATGAATGAGCTCTTCGAGGTGCTCCCCCTCGATCGGGCCATGGCGGCCCTCGTCCCGCAGTCGCCCAACCAGGCCGTGCTCGCGCTCGCCGAACGGACGGTCGAGGGGCTCCCGCAGGATCTGCGGGCCGCAATCTGGCTCTATGTGGACGATCTGGATCGATCGCACAAAATCAGTCAGAGCATCTCGGGACCCGTCGGAGCCTACTGGCACGGGATCATGCACCGGCGCGAGGGAGATTTCTGGAACGCGAAGTACTGGCTCCGGCAGGTGCGCGGGATCGATTTCGGAATTTCTGGATACGAGGCATCGAAATTCGTTGACTTGGTCGAGGCTGCGAACGGGTCTAATCCGGCAGATCTCCTCGATATGCAACGAAAGGAGTGGATGGCGCTGTTTAGCTATTGTGCGGAGAACGCAGGAGTGAAGATTTGACCCGCCCAACTCGAATTGAGACCGCTATCGCCGTGCGACCCGTGAATCCTTCGGATCAGGCGATCCACGTTCATGGACTAGACGCCGGGAGGGCCATTTGAGCGCGGCGGCTCAATTGCCTGGTCTCGAGGTTGTGAAAGTCCGCCAGGATTTTCCGATCCTCCAGACGCTCGTCAACGGCAAGCCGCTCGTGTACCTCGACAATGCCGCGACGTCCCAGAAGCCTTATGCCGTGATCAACGCGGTCGATGGCGTGTGGAAAGAAGCCAATGCGAACGTGCATCGCGGAGTGCACTACCTGAGCGGGAAAGCGACGAAGCTGTTCGACGATGCGCGCGAGACGGTGCGGCAGTTCATCAACGCGGTCTCCACGAAGGAGATCGTGTTCACGAAGGGATGCACCGAGGGGATCAACCTCGTCGCGAACGCTTTCTCGTCGCCCGCCATGCTCTGGATGGGGCAGCCTCGGACATTGCAGCAGGGCGACGTGATCCTCCTCAGCCAGATGGAGCACCACAGCAATATCGTGCCGTGGCAGCTCGCGGCCGCTCGCACTGGGGCGATCATCAAGGTCATCCCCATGTTCGACAACGGTGAGCTGGACTTGGAGGCTTATCAGCGCCTGCTCAATGAAGGCAGAGTCAAGATCGTCGGGTGCGTTCATATCTCGAATTCGCTGGGAACGATCAATCCGATCAAACAGATGGCCGCAATGGCCCACAAGGCCGGCGCTCTGATCCTGATCGACGGCGCCCAGGCCGGTCCCCACATGCGGATCGACGTGGCCGACCTCGACGCCGACTTCTACACCCTTTCCTGCCACAAGATCTATGCCCCTACCGGCGTGGGCGTACTTTACGGCAAGCAAGAGCTGCTGACCGCGATGCCTCCCTATCAGGGCGGCGGCGACATGATCAAGACCGTCGCCTTCGAGTCGACGAGCTTTGCGGATTCTCCGGCCAAGTTCGAGGCCGGCACCCCGAACATCGGCGGCGTCATTGGCCTGGCCGCTGCGATCGAGTACATCCGCTCGTTAGCCCCGGCAGTCGACCCGGGCGCGGTGCACTATCTGAGCGTCGAGGACGCAAAATCTCGCGTTCGCCAGTTCCAACTCGAGGCGGCCACCTTTTCCAGCGCGAAGCCTGACCGCAAGGAGCCGCTTGCGGAGGCTTTCGACGCGATCGGAGCGGTTGAACGAGATCTTGCGGTTTACGCCACAGCGAAGCTCAAGGAGATTCCGGGGATCCGGATCACGGGTGAGGCGGCGAACAAAGCCTCCGTGGTTGCGTTCACTCTCGAAGGGGCGCATCCACACGACATCGGCACAATCCTTGACAGCGATGGAATTGCCATACGCGCGGGACATCACTGCTGCATGCCGCTCATGCAGCGGCTTGGCGTCCCTGCGACGGCGAGGGCATCGTTCGCGTTTTATAACACAAGGGAAGAAGCCGATGCGTTGGTGGCGGCTGTCAAGAAAGTGAAGGAGATGTTCAAGTGAGCCGGTTGGGAGGCTTGTTGGATTGAGGCGGCGGCAAGTCCGAATCATCGGCGTGATCTGCGGCCTCGCGGGCATCTTGTGTCTCATGGCCGGGATCGACGAGGCATTGGTCCATTTGGGCAACGCGGCGTCCGTGCTCACCATGGGAAGCACCATGGTCGGTGTCGGGTGGTTGTGTTTTGCCGCGACGAGGCCCGCGTCCCAAGTGCGAAAGGAGTCCGCGACTCTCAAACCTGCGGAAAAAAATGCGCTGGGATTACTCGGCTTCGGCATGGTCGGAGTCCTCTATGTGGCTATTGCGAACGCGAGGGCTTTCCCAGTTGGCCAAGCGAGACTGAGTTTCGCGTCTGCTTGGACGGAGATGCTGTTCTTCGCTTCGCTGACAGCCTTGGCAACCGGATTGGTGATCCTGGGTCTTCGGGCGCGGACGCACGGGGCCGGCGAGGAGCCGCGACGGAGTTGGCGGCGGGCAGCTGAATATGCCCTGTCCATAACCGCGGGCAACTTCGCCGCGATGATCGTTGTGCAATTAACCGCTACAGCGCCTCTTCCCTGGTGGTTTTTTGCGATCCACCCGGCTGCGATCATGGCTCTAACTACACCGATGATCCGATATCGTCACATCTTGCGCCGGCCTGGGGGGCAAACCCAATGAATGCCGAACTTCGCGACCTCTACCAGGAGATCATTCTGGATCACAACCGCCGTCCGCGTAACAAGGGCCGGCTGCAGAGCTCGAACCGCGAGGCCGAGGGGCATAATCCCCTGTGCGGTGATCAAGTGAAGGTGACCCTGCTTACGGAGGACGGGCTGGTCAAGGACATCGCGTTCGAGGGCCAGGGTTGCGCGATCTCGACCGCAAGCGCTTCGCTGATGACGGAGGCCGTGAAGGGCAAGACCCTAAGCGAGGCTGAGGACATCTTCCGCGAATTTCAGGAGATGGTTACCGAGACCGGCGCCGCCACCGACTACTCGGAGCTCGGTGAGCTCGAAGTCTTCCAGGGTGTTCGCGAGTATCCGGTCCGCATCAAGTGCGCCACTCTGCCGTGGCACACGCTTCACGCGGCGATCAAGGGCGACGAGAAGGTGAGCACCGAGTGAACCCGAGAGTCGTTCTCCTTAGCCTGGCCGCCACTACCGTGATCTGGTGGGGCACATGGTCCGAGGCGACCTACATGCGACAGTTCGTCGACTCGGCGTACTTGCCGAGCCCCATGGGCCTGACCATAGCGTTGGCGGTTGCCGTCTGCCTGTGTGTCGAGCGCCTCCGTCGGGATCGCAGAGTGGCCTGGATCGCCGCCATCGTGACGCCTTTGGCAGCTGTATACGTCGGGAACTATGTCGACATTCTCGTCCAGGTTGAGCGCCTTTTCGAACGGGATGGAGGGAGGCTGACGCTGGGTGACCTCTTGCCCATGATGCTACTGAATGGCGCAGACGTGGCCCAGGGCGCGTACTCCTGGCTACCGGTTCTGGCGCTCGGGGCAAGTTTGTGGTGGTCGGGGCGCGCTCTACGGCGACTTGTCGTGGAAAGGTCGGCCAAGCATGCCTGAACCCATACGCGGCGTAGAAGAGGCGGGGAAGCGGACGATGACGTCGATCGAGAAGAACCTGTTCGTGAACGAAGTGGCCGAGCAGATTCGGACCGTATTCGACCCGGAGATCCCGATCAACGTGTACGACCTGGGACTGATCTACGACATCCAGGTCGACGACGAGAAGAACGTCAACATCGTGATGACGCTGACGTCTCCGATGTGCCCGGTTGCCGGATCGCTACCTGGCGAAGTAGAGGATGCTGCGAGGATGACGCCCGGTGTGGGAAGAGTTAGCGTGGAACTCACGTGGGACCCACCGTTTACGATCGAAATGATGAGCGACGAGGCAAAATTGACCCTAGGGCTGATGTAATTGAAGTTTTCTACGCAAGAAGAGTACGGGCTGCGCTGTCTGATCCAGATCGCGAAACAAGGTTCCGAGGGGTCGATGACGATCCAGGAAATCGGTAAGCGCGAAGGGCTCACGACTCCGCACGTCGCCAAGCTGCTGATGATCCTGCGCAAGAGCGGCTTCATCACCAGCACGCGGGGTCAGTCCGGCGGCTACACGATTGCCCGACCACCCCATGCGATCGTGGTTGGGGACGTCCTCGAGGCGCTCGGCGGCAAACTCTATGACGGAGGATTTTGTGAGCGCCACGTCGGCACCCACGACGTCTGCTCCCACTCTGTCGGATGCAACGTGCGAGACCTGTGGGAGCAAGTGCAAACCGCGATCGACTCCGTAGTCAATCGGATTACGCTTGCCGACCTGATCCGCGAATCGAACGTAGAGTTCTTTGGGAGTCCTCCCAAGCGAGCGACCGTACCGATATGACCGAAACCGCATTTCCCGTCACCCTCACCCCATCCGCCATCGATAGGCTGAAGAAGCTGATCGCAAAGGACGGCCGCGAAGGCCTGTTTCTTCGCGTCGGGGTCAAGGGAGGGGGCTGCTCGGGACTGGAGTACGTGATGAAGCTCGATACCGAGCAGACACCGATCGATCTGGTCTCGGAGGTCGACGGAGTGTCTGTCGCGTGCGATAGCAAGTCAGCCAAGTTTCTTGCGGGATCTGTCCTCGATTTCACCAACAACCTGGTCGGCGGGGGGTTCAAGTTCGAGAATCCCAACGCGGGACGCAGTTGCGGGTGCGGTACCAGCTTCACGCCCAAAGTCAGTTAGCAGCTTCTGCCGACCTTGGTTAGGAAGCGAGCGCGGGGCGAGCTGCCTCACGGCACTCCTTAAGCCTAGCCTGACCCCTGCGAATGCATGCCGTAGTGATCCAAAAAACCTGCAGATAGAACGGCAGCCTCATGACATTAAGGAAATCGTCGAAACTGGTCGGACGGACCATCCAGGTAAGCGCCAGGACCAAGGCAGCCTGTGTGAAATAGCCCAGCCAATTGTCAACGAAGATAGCCAATGCGCTAAGGCATCCGGTTATCGAGAAGGCGAAGAACACGGGCGATAGATGGACAACAGGACGGAACATGCCCGACTGTCCGACGTACTCGACGACAAGGAAGAGGCACAGTCCGACCTGGAGCAACAGCGCCTGAGTGACCATAAAGGACAGGTGTTGCGCTTTCTTCCGCACGGCGACGGTGACCGCAAAAAAAGCGGCGAAGCAGGCAAGGCTTGCCTCGACCGACACGAATTTTGACCAGTGCAAGCCCTTCGAAATGCTCGCGAGGACATACAAGCTTGATAAAGGCAGAAACAAAGCGACGAAGGTCCGATGCGGATCCTCCCCCAGCCTCTTCCACTCTAAATCAAGCTTCGTTCGTAACGCCAGCACGCCTGCCCTTTAAGTATGTGCCATGAAACCCTTTGTGGCCAAATCCGCACTACTCGCCGGACAAAGCGCGGAAAGGACCAGTTGCGGAGCGCTTCGCCAACTCTTAGAAGCGATCTAGCTCTGTAGGATTGGAAGCGCAGACACCCTTTCGGCTCCCAGGCCCTAGGCGTCAGATCGGTGAGTACCTACCTCAGCCGTGACTACCGAGCTGATGCCCCCTCTTACGTTGAAGTGCCCAGTAACACGCATCCATCGGGGCGCGCAGGTCCCCACGAGGTCGTCGAGCATCCGGTTCACGACTGCCTCGTAGAAAATCCCCTCGTTACGGAACGAGTAGTAGTACAGCTTCAGTGACTTCAACTCGATGCACGTCTGATCCGGGACGTATTCAAGCTCGATCGTGGCGAAGTCTGGCTGGCCGGTCTTGGGGCAGACGCTGGTGAACTCGGGGCAGACGTGCTTGATCACGTAGTCGCGTTGCGGGGCCGGGTTGGGGAAGACTTCGATCGTCATTGCCCAAAAGCATATCGCAAGGGATCACCGGCGAAGCTTGACGACTAGGTCCGTACCCTGAAAGCGAAGTCCCACGACCGCGCGCATGGGGCCAGCCATTTGACCCGCGATGCCCTCCTGGATTCTTTTCGCGAGCGCCTCTTTTCGCGCGGGATCTTCGAGGGCGCGCTGGAGCTGTCTTTGGATGGAAGCACAGAGCTCTCTGCGGTAATTCGTGAGCGCATCGACAACGTCGATCGTTTGGCCCATTACAGAGAACCTAGGGATGAAGGTGTTGTCGACCGACGCCGTAAACTCGACCTTCGGCTGGTCATAGCTGATCCGCCCGTCATCGCTTGCGACGGGCTTGAGATGGACGGTCAGAAGCATCTTGTCGAGCTTGATGTCGGGAATGACGGCATCCCCGAGTACCGAGTGAGTGCCTTTGAGAGCCACATCTTTGCTCGTAAACGAGGCACGGATTACGAACTCTCCCGTTGCCGCTGCCACCTCAACGGTCTTCAGCCGAACGTCGTCAACCTTGTAATAGACCTGCCCCGCATAGCCAAGGTCCACCACCCGATCGGGAAGGGAGAATTCGAATCGCTTGTCGCCCAGCGAGGGACCGAGTTGGACGAAGCAGCCGGGTAGCCTCTTGCCATCGGGACCAACCCGGTCGCAATGCAACTCACCGGTGGCGCCGGCAAGGCTCGATTGAATCTGGCGTGCGATCGCGTCTCCGCGCAACACGAGCTCAGTAGCGCCCGTCTGGCCCGATCCGCACGCGCAACCGATCAGCACGAGCCCCAGGGCCATGCCGGCAATCGATCTCATTTTTCTTTTACCAGCCACCGCGTAAGAGTTTGACGTTGTACGTTCCTCCTCCAGCCTCCATCGATGTACCCAAGATGAAATCGAACGTGCCTGCCTCGTAGGGCTTGAGTGCCTCGGGCGAGTAGTTCGATTGCTGACCGCTTTGCTGCTCGTCGGGAGCGCCCCATGGACGTGCGCCCGTTTTAGCGTCTCTCATGAAAAGGCCAAGTTCACCCGCTCCGGTTCCCTTCATGAGATACTGAACGAAGACTTCGTTGGCTCCGGTGCGCCACATAATCTCGTTAGCGGCAAAACGATAGAGGTCCAGCTGCGTGCCAGAAAGCGCGCTGGCGGGCAGCCCCGACCGGTACGCGATCTGCCGTTGTTCGGCGCTAAGTGAGCCCCAAAGTCTTAAAGCCGGCATTGCGTCGATGAGGGGCAGGCGGGGGAATCGAGACAAACTTGGCCGATAGGGAAACACCTGCGCCTGCCACGGGCTGAGGGAGGAAGCGAAAGCGACGTAGTCATCCAGGCCCAACCGGTCGGCAGGCCTAGACTCAATCTTGTTCCAGAGCTTCTCCGGGATCTCGGCCGCGACTTGCCGCCAGAATCGTCCGTGGCGGTACATCAACCATCCACGCTCGGTGCGAAAGAAACCCCCACGCACTTCGGGCGTGGTCTCGTCCCGCAACTGCCGGGTGTAATCCCCAACTGTCTGGCCGGAGAGATAGCCTTCAGAAGACGCCGGCAGGCGATAAGCGTCGGCCACCACGGAGATTCCGGCGGAATCCGCAAGATGCTCGAGATGCTCGGCAATTGTGAAAGCCTTGGCCGTATAACCCGGCGATGAGTGGCTTTCCCCTGATATCTTGCGGGCCAGGATGGAAGTGTCAAGAGTGCGCGCCCAATCCCTCAATCGTTTGCGGAGCGGCGCATTATACAGTTTGCTCTCGGCCTCGCCCGTATTGAGGATGGGCAACGAGCGAGACGTTCCCCCGGCTGCAGGCATGATTCCTGTTCCAAGGACCTTGACTTCAAGCATCCCTGTGACCGAATTGCAGCGGATCGGCGCAATCGCTCCAGTCGAGGTTTTCACCTCTTCGTGGGGCTTTCCGTCGTCGCCCATCACCACGACGCGGGCTCGAAATTGGGGAATCGAGCTTGCCGGGAGCGGCAAGACGGACTGCTCATCGGTGCTTGCGAATACCGTCGATCCAGCGGTGAGCTGCGACACGGTGTCTTTGCCTCGACCGAAGGCGTAGCCGATATCCCACCAGTACAACAAGCTGAACTTCGAAGACTGTTTCCGCAGCTCGTCGACATGCTTCTTGTCTGCCGGATCGCGCGAGTATGGAAGGCGCTCGATATCCGCGTTGATTCGGTCGCGTTCGACGACGAGGTCGTCGCGGGGCGTCTTTCCGAGTTCAGCGAGCTGTTTGACCGTGGCCTCGATCCGGTCACGAAGAACATCCTCCTCAGCCGCAAGAAGGCCGGTTTCCTCGTTCACGGCCTCACGAAGCATTTCGAGCCGATATCCCCCCGCTTCGCTGGACCACTGGCAGAACAGGGTCTTGGCGATCATCTCCATCGCCTCTGCAGCGGGGCGGTCCTTGAAAACAACGGTGACTTTTCGATCCTCGATATTGGGAGAGACATAGATGCCGACCGAGGTTTGGTCACGGATCGCCTTTACACATTCGGACAGCGAAACGATTTTGAGGCGAAGCGAAATCGGCTTGGCGAGTTTGGGATCGGCTCGGTAGTCAGCGCCCAAGGCGAACGAAGCCAGTAAAGCAAGAAGCGAAAGGAACCAGCGCACACCAGATTCTAAGGCATTTCAGGATGGCATTCTCGCATCTCGTTGCATCGGGGCAAAAGACGCGCTGTCATTCGCGAACTGGGATTACGACTCTGTAGTAAATGCCGCTATCGGGCGCACCGAAGCCCAGAGTAATCGAGCGGCGATTTTCATCCGTCACCTGCGTAGCCGTCGAGGCGTTCTTCCAATCGCGGACGAAGAAAATTGGATCGCTTTGGCCGCCAAGGAGGGTGGAGAATTTCCCCGCGGAACTCGGGCTGGACTTCCACATGAGCTCCGAAGCGGCTACGCGGTAAAGGTCCCTCTGATCGGAGCTCAGGCTCGAAAATGAGACGCCAGAGCTATATGCCTGATCTTGCTGGCTCTGACTAAGAGCGCCCCACAGCCTCAGCCCATCAATGTGGTCGAGCGGCTGGCCACTGACTCTAAACACGGGCGGGGAAACCCGGAAGGCTTCGACCTGAGGCGGGGTAAGCGAGGATGCGAATCGCACGTAATCCGTGAATCCAAGATTCTTCGCGCCTTCCAGCACGGAGAACCGGGCTTCCGGAATCTCCACAGGGAGCCGCCGCCAGAAGCGCGGATGCCGGAACATCAACCAGCCCTTCTCCATCCGAAAATAGCCGTTTCTGACCCCGCTGGACGTTTCTTCGCGGAGAAGTTTGACGGTTTCGTCGACCGTGTTACCGGTCATATACAGTTGGGGCGAAGCTTCTACGCGAAAGGCGTCGGCGACGATGGGGAGATCAGCTGCGCCCGAAAGATGCTCCAGCTGCTCAGCCATCGTGTAAACCCTCCCCGCATAGACGTTCGGGGTTTCGCGGGAGCGATCGGAAACCTTGCGTTGCAGGATTTCCGAGTCGAAAACCCGCGTCCAGTTGCGCATCCGCTTCATGAGAAGCTGTGACTCGATGAGGGAGTCCGCCTCACGTGAACTTGGCAGGGGCCGACTCGTCGATTGGACGACGGTTACCGAGGTGTTTCCCGTGCCTCCAAGCCTGTACTCGAGGGTGCCCGTGCGAGGATTCAGGCGAAGTGAAGCAAAGGCGCCGTGAAAGGCCGGGCTGTCCGTCACCTGTCCGGAGTCTCCAGCGCTAAAATGAGGCACGATCGTCGGGATTGCCGTGGGAGGCAGGGTAAGTCCGGAACCAGGCTCCGTGCTCGCGAAGATCGCCTGACCGGCGGCGAGCTGGTCGGCAACTCCGGATGCGTTTCGCGTCGCCTCGGCAAGAGATCTCCAATCCATCCATTCGTACTTCCCGAGATCGAAGCGCGCCGATTCGAGTTCGTTCAGCCTCTTTTCGTAATCGGCGGCTTTGGGATCGAGTGCACGTTCAAGGGCCGTCACTCTGTCTTGAGCCGCCTGCTTTTGGCCGGCCCACCGGTCCCGAGGAATGTCTGCGGCAGCCGCCATTTGGCGCAAAGCGAGGGTTGTGCGGAACTTGATTGCCTCGGCCTCGGCTCGCAACATGTCCGACTCTTCTGTGAGAACCTCTCGCGGAATCTCGAGGCGATAGCCACCTGACTCGCCCGGCCACTCGCAGAAGATCGTCTTCGCAATCATCGACATAGCTTCCGCCGCGGGCCGGTCTCGGCACACTACTGTGAGCTTCCGGTCAGATACGTTGGGCGTGACCACGAGCGGTACACCCGTCGCGCGAGACATCACCTTCATGCACTCCGAGAGCGGCGCCATGATGAGGCGGAGCGTGACGGGTTTCTCCAGTCGCGCGTCACTCCGGTAGTCGTCTCCCGCAGCAAACCACGTGCCAACCAAGCAAAGTGTCAAGAGAATTGCTCGCATGAGAGGACCTAACTCACGATTAGGACGCGATGCGACCCGTGACTCAGTTCGTTTCGCATGCGAATCGATTGCAAAAGCGCCGTTTTCGTCCATGCCGCAACCAAACTGAACGTAACCCTCCGCCAATGTCCGTCATCCAATCTAGGACGGTGAACTTCCATGGCTAAGCTTCTGGTTCTCGGGCTTCCGCTCCTCGTCGCAACCTTGCTCTCGGCTTCTCCGGCGCAGGATCGGAAAGTGCCCGACGCGGCGCCTGGCACGCTACGGGCCGTCGGTAAGTCAGGGCTCCTTTGCCCGCTTCAGGGCACCGATGTGAAGGCCGACGTCTCTGGCTTTGGTGCGCGCGTTACCGTCGTTCAGACGTTCACGAACCCGTCGGATCAGCCCATCGAGGCTGTCTACACCTTCCCATTGCCGGCCGGCGCGGCAGTGGACCGAATGAGAATGCAAGTGGGGAATCGCATCGTCGAGGGCCAGATCCGGCGAAAAGAGGAGGCCCAGGCGATTTATGAGGCTGCGAAAAACCGGGGGCAGGCAGCCGCTCTCCTTAACCAGGAGCGACCTAACATCTTCACCCAGTCGGTCGCGAACATCATGCCTCGTGCGCAGGTGAAGGTCGAGATCAGCTACGTCGAACTGCTCAAGTACGAGAAGGGCGAGTTCGAGTTCACCTTCCCGATGGTCGTCGGGCCGCGATACCTCGGAAACGCTCCGGATCCCGAAAAGATTTCACCGCCGGTCGCTCCCGCCGGCACCCGGGCAGGGTCGGACATTCACCTGACCGTGAACCTGGATGCTGGTGCTCCGGTGCAGGCAATCGAATCGGTTCTGCATCAGGTGCGTGTCGATGCGAGGTCGAATTCCCGCTTTGTCGTGTCGCTCCGCAACCAAAGCGAAATCCCGAACCGGGATTTCATCCTGCATTACCGAATGGCGTCGAACTCCGTGAAGAGCGCTTTCCTTGCGAAATACGACCCGGTGAAGGGCGGCTACTTCTCGCTTGTTCTTTTGCCCCCTCGTGCGCCTTCCCAGCAGCAGATCGCTCCGCGCGAGATCATCTTCGTGCTGGATCAGAGCGGTAGTCAGAACGGATTTCCAATGGAGAAGTCCAAGGAGCTTGCCAAGAAGATGCTGCTCGCGATGAGAGCAGACGATACCTTCAATGTGATCGGCTTCAGCCAGATCCTGAATCCTCTGTGGGAAGGTTCCCGAGCCAATACGCCTCAAAACGTGAAGGAGGCGTCCGATTTCATCTCCAAGCTAACTGCCACCGGCGGGACCGAGTTAAACAACGCTCTCCAGTTTGCCTATAAGGTGAAGCCCGATCCAAACCGGCTGCGCCTGTTTGTTTTGAACACCGACGGCTTTGTCGGCGACGAGAGCGATATCCTCAAGTTCATTCGTGGCCATCGGGGAACATCGCGCATGTTCACGTTCGGAATCGGCAATTCGGTGAACCGCTATTTGATCGACGCCATGAGCGAGGAAGGGAAGGGCGACTCCGAGATAGTCACGCTCGAGTCCAGTTCCAAAGATGCGGTTGCTCGGTTTATGGAGCGGACGCAAACGCCGGTCCTCCTCGACGTTTCGGCAAGGTTCTCCGGCGTGGAGATATCAGACGTCTTACCCAGCCAAATTCCGGACGTCTTCGGCGACAAGCCCGTTGTGATCTACGGCCGATATGCGACCCCAGGGGCGGGCAAACTGACGATTTCAGGAACGATGGCCGGGGAGCCTTGGAGCCAGACCATAGACCTGATGTTCCCCAGCGACCGGCCCGGGGGAGAATCCATTCCGACGCTGTGGGCCCGGCGCATGGTAGACAAGGTGGAGCGCGAGTATCAGCTCGGAGTGCGCCCAAGCACCGATTCATTTGAAGGCAAGACCAAGGTGACCGATCTCGCGCTCGAGTACGGGATCATGTCGCAGTACACGTCCTTTGTCGCGGTCGAGAAGCGGGTCGTGAATGTCGGCGGCCGCCAGCGCGTGGTTCATGTTCCGGTCGACCTAGCCAGCGGCCTGAATCCGAATATGGCCACCGACGAGCAGAAGGCGGCGGCGATGCCGTCGATGATGATGCCTACCTCACCATCGGGTCTGACGACAGGCGGCGGAACGGCAGGCGGAGCGTCTGGCTTGGCGGTCGCCCAATTGAAAGGCGGTCAGGGCATTCCACCGGCCAACGGGAGCGGTCTATCCCTCGCGACTGCGAAGAGCCCGTTTGTCGGCAATTCGAAGGGGGGCGCACCTTCGAAGTCGGATAAGAAAGTGGAGGCGTTGCGCGTCAAGAACGCCTTCGAAGACAAGGTTGCCAAACCTCTCCGCGGTGCAAGGGGCCGTGTCGACGTGGAGGTGTGGCTTGATAAGTGCGATGACGCGACACTAAAGGCGCTCAAGAAAGCCGGCTTAAAGATCGATCTCACCGACAAGAAACTGCGCCTAGTGCTGGGTCAATGCGACAAGAAGGGCCTTGTTAAGCTTGCTGGGATCGAAGCGGTAAGGCGGATCGAGCCGATTTCGTGAGGTATCCGGGCTCGGCTCAGTCGTGCCCGGAGATCTTCTTCGATTCGATTCGGTTCTTCTCGACGTAGTCTTTCCAATTGGCGGGTACGTCTGTGTCGACAAAGATCGCCGTGACGGGGCACTCGGGCTCGCAGAGGCCGCAGTCAATGCATTCGTCAGGGTGGATGTACACCATGTCGTCCGCCTCATAGATGCAGTCCACAGGGCAGACGGTCATGCAGGATTTGTCTTTAACGCCGATACACGGCTCGGTCACGACGTAGGGCACGGCTAAGGATTTTACCGCTATCCAGGTCGTGCGCCTAAAGGAGCAGCTTGTCGCATTGGCGCTGGAACACGCCGTGCACGTATTCTGCGATGGCCAAACGCTCTTTGTGGTTCTCCGGGCAGAACCTAATACCGGTCGCGATCAGGTCGGAATCTTCGACCTGGCTGCAGTGGCGGACTTCACCTGAGAGGACAAGGGGTTCGCCTTGGAGATTGCCGATGTGGATCTTGCAGATATTTCCAACGGGCAGAAGCTCTTTGGAGCGCAGTTGCAGACCTCCGAGCCCGATATCTACGATGACGGCCTTGATCGGTTCCTGGCCATCGACGTACGCAAGCGCGTAGTCGAGCATCTCGTATCGAAGGAACCGGCGCTTGTCGCTCGCTTGGCTGTAACTCAAATCGCTCCTCATCGGCGAATTCATCCGAACGGGCCATGCGCTCGGAGAATCCTCTACACGATAATCGGCAGATTCGTGGCCGATCTTTCCGTTCAGATTGCTGGGAGGCAAAGAAAAAGCGCCCCAGCTCAAAGCCGGGGCGCTCTTTTCGGAGAGGGGAGTTACTTCTTAACGCTGGTGATCAGGACGTGGCCGGTCGCCTTGTCGTAGTCGATGTTAACGTTCAAGACGTCGCGCATGAAGCTCAGGGGAACGATTGTTCGTCCGGCTTCGATGAACGAAGGCGTCTCAAGCTCGATTCGCTGCTTGTTGATCTGCGCGAACGAATCCCCAATGTGCAGGAAGATGTCGCGACCATCAGCCTGAGCGCTGACGTTCTTGGCCCGGTTGGACCAATCGACCTTGCCGCCTGCCTTCTCGATCAGGTGTCGGAAGGGAGTGAGAGGCACGCCGTTGGTAACTCGAGGCTGCACATCGAAGTTCACGAACTGGGTGTTGTAGACGATTGCGAAGGCGCCGATATTCGGAAGGTGCTGGCCCTTGGTAATGCTGATCGAACCGAGCGACGCAGCGGTCTTAACTCCGCTGAGAGTCGTGTTCGTCGGCGTCTTCTGTGCAGTGAGGGCAAGTCGCTTGCCCGTGGGCATCATCTCTTTGAGCCCTGCAGCGGCGCTCTTTTGAGTCGTTGCGGGCTTCGTCGACATCGGTCCGCCAACTCCCACGTGGAAGTTGTTGGCTACGGGTTCGCCTACCATTACGGGCGGCTTTGGCGTGACCTTCGGAGCGACTGCCGGCGGATTGGTTACCACGGGCGGTGATTTCTTCGGGGGAGTCGTCGTTGACGTTGTCCGGCTGGTCGTCGTGGTTGTTGGTGCAAACTCGCGGGGCGTTGCGCCTCCGGGGTTTTGCACATAGACGCGGATCTTCTTGGTCTTGTAGGTAGCGGTGCTGTCATCGACGACCCAAGCCTCAACCTCGTGCCACCCGTTGGAATCGCGGCTGGTGTCCCAGTTGAATTCGAACGGCGGGACGTTGGAAATGGCCTTGAATTGGTTGTCGATAAAGAAGCTGACGTAGGTGTTCTTGAGCTCCTGTCCGAATCCGAGCTTAATGTCGACGTTGCCTTTAACCGTCGCACCCATCTTGGGAGCCGTAATGAACACGGGACCCTGGGCATTCTCCGTGGTGACCGTGGTCGTCTCCGAGGCGAGCATTGCGCCCGACTTGTCGAACAGCCGAATTTCAATCCGATTGTCGCCGCTGTTCAGCGAGGCGAGGTTCAGCGTGAAGGTCGTCTCGCCGGAACTCTTGCCCGCGTTCACCGATCGCGTCGCAACGCTTTCGCCGTTTACGCGCAACTCGACGAGTGCGGCGGCGGCATTTGTATAGCGCACCGTCAACGTTGGGCTATTCAAAGCGCGGTCGATCGAAATCTGACCATCGAAAATAAATGCTTGAGCCGCGACGGTTAAAACCGCGAGCCCAGCAACGACGCACATCCTCCGCAGAGGTCGAGCCAAATTAAACATTCCCACCTTCCCCAAGGTCCTTTAGCGCAAGCGCTAAAACAACGTATTCTCGCACACAAGAGCGCGCATGTCAAGGCGTCTCACCTTTAGAACCTGGACGCCCGTGTTTCAACCGATAGTTCATGAAGACCACCGATCATTTGTGCGCATTTGTATCTGAACGCGATGGATATTCCTTGCAATTGCAAGGCCGCTCGGAGAACGTTGAACAGTACGCTATGACCAGTCAGGTCTGGCGCGGTATCGCGTGGACTCACACGATAGTGGTCGTTACACCAGCAATTGTCATGGACAACGCGACCGCGGTTCTCTATGTCACCGGAGGGGATCCCAACGAACTGGATATTCGCGAAGCGCAAGAAATCGCCGACAATTCCGGGCTGCGGGTTGCACTGCTATTCAATATTCCGAACCAGCCCATTTGGGACCGCTGGGAGGACGACCTGGTCGCCCACACGTTCGAGCAATACATCGACTCCGGGGACGTGACTTGGCCCCTTCTCTTTCCGATGACAAGGGCAGCCATCCGTGCCATGGATCTCCTCGAGTCACAGACACCCGCGCAGCGCTTTGTTGTCACGGGGGCGAGCAAACGCGGCTGGACGACCTGGTTGGCGGCAGCAACCGGAGATCCGAGGATCGCAGGGGTTGCTCCCATGGTCATCGACAACCTTAACTTTCCGGCCCAGATGTGTCATCAGGTGGAGAGCTGGGGGGGCTATAGCGAGCAGATCGAAGACTATACGAGTCGCGACCTGCAAGATGAGATGAATTCCGTTCGCGGAACGCAACTCACAGTGATGATGGATCCGATCAATTACATCGATCGCATCCAGTGCCCGATTCTGATCGTGAACGGAACGAATGACCGTTATTGGACGGTGGACGCGCTGTCGCTGTACTGGGACGAACTGCCACCATCCAAACGGTGCCTGATCGTTCCGAACGTGGGACACATTTTAGGAGACAAGGTGAGGATGGTCGAGACCCTCTGCGCCTTTGCGGCGGCATGCGCTCGACGCGAACTCTTGCCTGAAGTTGTCGCCGAGTATGTTTGCAGCGACTCCCATGTTGGTGCACGAGTGACAGTCTCAGGGGCTAGTTCCCGGGAGTTTCCAGAAACGATCTTGTGGGCTGCGTTCTCTGAAAGTCTCGATTTCCGAGATTCCGAATGGCTCGTGGAGTCTTGGGGGAAGTTCTATCGCGCGCCTAGCGAATGGACCGTTCACCCTAACGGGATGATTACGGCCACTCCAGATATGCCGGAGCCAAATGATTCGCCCATGTGGTCGATGTTCTTTCCGGACCGCCCGCTAACACACGGTGGCTTTACAAGCGGAGTGTCGACGTCGGATGAGGTCGACGACGGGTCGCCCTATTGCCTACATATGGCTCGCCGAATCGACGCGGATCGCGGCAACTCCAGGCAGAACGTGGCAGTCATGGTCGAAGTCCGATTTCCGCAGGGTTACAGTCTTACATCGCCTGTGCGAGTATTCCGCGCCACCTGAGGATGGGGCTTCGTTCGTGCCGTTAGAAACCACGTCAAATCTGGTGGACCGGGGCAGCCGAGTATTCAGTTGGTCGCTCGCAGTTCAGCCTCTTTGCCGTGCGCGTCGCGATCATTGATCCTCATGGCGCGACCAAAAACCAAGGCTAAGAATGAATCCCGACCGTTCGAAATCCACGAACTGTTTTTTTCGACGACAGACCGTGCGGGCGTAATACGCAGCGGCAATGAGGTCTTTCGCCGCGTCGCAGGATTCGACTCGGTCGAAGAACTGATCGGAAAACCCCACAACATCATCCGGCACCCGGATATGCCGCGCGCCGTATTCGACCTGCTGTGGAAGCATCTCTTGGCGGACCAGCCGATCGCAGCCTACGTCAAGAATCTCGCCACTGACGGCTGCTACTATTGGGTCGTGGCCCTAGCCATCCCGATTGCGGATGGGTTTCTCTCGGTCAGATTCAAGCCATCCACTCCGCTCTTCAAACAGGTTCAGGATATCTACCGGGAGCTGCGCGAGATCGAGCTGCCCGCCGAGGGCACACCAGGGTTGCGCCAGGAAGCGATGGAGCGTGCCGGGGCGCGTCTCGTCGAGATCCTCGCAGAAAAGGGCTTCCGTAGTTACGACGACTTCATGCGGATCATGCTCGCCACAGAGATGAGCAGCCGCGAAAGAGAGGTTGCCGCTCGGGAGAAAACCGCCTCGAAAGGCGGTGAGCCAGGATTACGGAAGTCCCTCGATACCTGCCTAGAGCTCGATTCGAATCTGGACGCGATGTTCGGCAGGGTCGAGTCGTTCCTAAACCTCATCACCAAGCTAGAGGCCAGCTCGGCGTTTCTGCAGAGCCTATCCGAGCAGATCCACCTTCTTTCGATGAATTCCCTCATCTCGAGCCACCACATGGCAGAGTCTGGGCATGGTCTCACTGTCGTCGCGGATGGGTTGGCGAGCATATCCGGCGCAAGCACGTCCGTGATTGAAGTGATGACCGGCGATATCCACGAGCTCGTCTCAGCGTTGCGGGAACTGGCGTTCAGGATCAGCGGCGCCAAGCTGCAAGTCGGTATGGCGATCGCGTTTCTTGCCGAGCTCCTCGATGGAACGTCCGAAGAGAGTACGCGGGCCAGAGAGGAGAAGGACCTCACGGTTCTGATCAGGTCCTTCGCGCAACTCTCGAGCGAGCTGCTCGCGGTGGTGCCGTCCCTGCGTTCGCCGCTCCAACGCGTTTTTGTCAGCCTGGACCAGATCGGCTCGGCGGTTCGCTCACTTTCCCGGATCCACCTAATCGGCCGGGTCGAGGCTGCGCACTGCGCAGAAGCGGAGCGGTTCCTCCAACTCTTCGAGGAGGTCGAGCAGCAACTGCAATCTGCGCGGACTGAGCTGCAGGCCTTTGGACAGTCGGTCAAGACGCTGGTAGATGGCCTTCCGGGTTTGGAAGTCGGATGCAGGGCACTAGGCGACCGCCTACAGGTCTTGAACCTACGCGCCGCGTGAGGGGTTCAGGACCTGCGCCTTGTGGATTGGCGTCGGGTTTTCAGCGCAAAGTCGCATAGACGCCCAGGACAACTGATCGCGTGTCCAAGCCAGAAGCGCAAGAAAACGGCCCCGGGGGGAAACCCTGGGGCCGCTTCCACTACCTAGCCGATTGGTTTAGAACCGGAAGGTGAGCTGGGTGGTGATCAGACCGCCCTCGGCTCGGGTCTGGCCGGCAGCGCCGCCAGGTCCGAAGCCGAATGGGCCCATGCCCGCCACTCCCTTGGAGTCGTAGCGGTTGATCTGCCACAGAAGGTTGAGCTTGGCTCGCGCCGAGAGGTCGACACCCCAACCAACGTTGAACCACTCTTCGGTCGGTTTGCCACCGGTGAAGAGCGCGTTCGGCCGATCGGCGAGATCCCACCACACGCCCTCGTAACCGAGGAGCAGGCTATGGTTGGCGCCCATCTTGTAGCCGATGCCAACTGACGCGTGGTTCAGATGGTCGTCGGTGCCAAGACCGGTGACGCCGTTGATGGTTGTGTTTGTACCGGTGTAGAAGCCGGCATTGGCCATCAGGCGCACGTTCTTGTTCAGGTCGAAGTGCGCATCGGCGTACCAACCCTTGATGTCGGTCGGGTTCCACCAGATTCCAATTCGGCCCCAGTCGCCGGGGGCTGCGAACTGCGGATCGATCCGGCGGTAGCCGCCCTTGATGCCCCACTTGCCGCCGCCGTAGCCAAGAGTTCCGTACCAAGCGGAGTTGTTCTTGTTGACGACGTTGTGAGTGCCATTCATCAGGTCGGACTTGGAGAAGCCGCCCTCGACGTCGAGGCCGCTGAAGTTGAACTTCAGGTCGCCGCCGTAGACGTTGACACGGTTGGCCGTGTTACTGCTGCCGATCACGAACTGCGGATTGTCGCTGTCCAGCCAAAGGTAGGCCAGGTTGAGCGAACCGGTGTTGCTGAGCGGAACGCTCAGGCTCAGTCCGAGGGTCCTGTCGATGGAAAGTCCATCCACAAATCCGCCGCTGTTGAAGTCGTTGTTGCGGATGAACCCACGCGGTCTGCCGAGGGAACTGCCCGGGCTAAAGGGCACTCCGGCGGCGCCGGCGAACATGGGCTGCAACTCGTTGGCACTCGAATCAAAGGCTCCGCTGCTGCGGCCCGCGAACGCATTGAGTCTGGCCCCGCCGAACTTGAAGCCCAGGATTCCGCCATCGAACGACCACAAACCGTTGTCCCACCGCTCGTTGGAGAAGTAAGGAGTCGTATCCGGTCGTTGGTAGATGTACGGCGAGACCTTGTAGCCCACGCGGCCGAGCTCAGCGTTGAAGCCGAG
>JADMIO010888916.1_pt1 | contig 27325 bp, 21 predicted proteins | sample 8958161 | NCBI WGS metagenome assembly JADMIO01 (sample SAMN16585339, study PRJNA669376) | soil metagenome | isolation source: Crop rotation soil | place: USA: Cullars Rotation, Alabama | collected 2011
CCGCGACTTCAAGTCACGTGAATTCCAAGCTTCGGATCCCACTGTGCTGGAAAGAGGCTAAGTTTCTTCACAGTGCTTATTTTGACATGCTTCGGGACCTCGAAGAAGACTCGGAACACTACTTCGTGAACATTGAAAACCAAAGAATCAATCTGGCTCGCAAAGAGTGATTTGTTAAAAAATGCTACGGTCTTGAAAGCACTGGGGCCTCAGCCGTGTCCGCCCATCAAAAAAGGCTGGGCCATGAATTTAAGGTCGCGCTCTTTTGCGCTGGCTTCGAAGAAAAGGCGGGCTTCTTCCCAAAGTTCAGCGGGCTCGGGAATAGTGAAAACCTTTTTCCGAAATTCGTGACATCCAGGAAAACCAGCAGAATACCATGCTAGAAATTTTCGCGCGTGAATCATCGCCATGCGGTCGTTGTAATTTTCCTGAAGAAGTTTTCTCTGCGACTCCATAAGACCGGTGTAATCTGCGGCTAGCGGGATCCTGGGTTCCTCTCCATTCCAAAGTGCGGCGGATTGCTCAAAAATGAAGGGGTTTCGCAGAGCTCCGCGCCCAATCATGACCGCATCAACACCATAAGTTCGATAACGCTCGAGCGCGACTTCGGCAGTACTGATGTCGCCGTTACCGATGATCGGCAACGGACTTTTTGCTTTCACTTGTCCGATGAAATCCCAATCCGCAAGCCCACTATATCCTTGAGCCCGAGTGCGACCATGGATCGCTACCCATTTCACACCGGCTTCGGCCGCGACATGAACGACTTCGAGGGCGTTCTTGGTCTCTGAATCCCAACCCGTGCGAATCTTGATCGTGACGGGGATTTTGACCGTCTGAACCATGGCCTCCAGAGTTTTTCCAAGTGACCGTGGATCACGGCACATGGCCGAGCCCGCACCTTTTTTTACGACCTTGGGAACTGGACATCCCAGATTGAGATCTACAAAATCTGCGCCCGTATTCTCGACATGTTTGGCGGCTTTGCAAAGAAGCTCAGTATCTTCACCAAAGATCTGAAGCCCCACAATTCGTTCCTCGTCATGGAATTTGAGTAGATCAAGGGTCTTACCTCCGGAATATTCAATCCCATTCGCAGAAACGAGCTCTGAAATGACGATAGCGCTTTTCATCCGACGCATCAGTCGACGAAAGGGCGAGTTGGTGATCCCTGCCATCGGAGCGAGAATAAATGGATGAGCCAACTCAAATGGCCCTAATTGGATTTTTTTTCCGAGAGAATCAGCCATGGGTACTACCGGCCTCAGCTCTTAAGCTTTGAGCTTTTCAATATCGGCTCGTGTTTTAGGAACATCACGAGTCAGAATTTCACAGCCGTTGGCGGTAATCAAGATGTCGTCTTCGATGCGAATCCCAATTCCGTTGTACTCAGCCGCCGCCTCTTTATCCCAAGGTTGGATATAAAGTCCGGGTTCGATGGTGAAGCACATTCCGACTTCGAGCTTTCTCGGCTCTTCGCCATGCTTATAGAGACCTACATCATGAACGTCCATGCCAAGCCAGTGACCCGTACCATGCGGGAAAAACCGCCGGAAACCGCCGTCTTTAACCAGGTCTTCGCGTTTACCCGAGAGCAGCCCCAAACTCAAAAGGCCTTCGGTGAGAACGTCGCAAACTTTTTTATGAATATCGACCATGGTCGTCCCAGGCTTTGCCATCGCGATGGCATCCATCTGAGACTTCAATACAAGGTCATAAATTTTGATTTGAGCAGGACTGAACGTCTTACCCACTGGAAAGGTTCGTGTAATGTCCGCAGTGTAATATTCAAACTCGCCACCCGCATCAATCAAAAGCAGGTCGCCGTCCTTAAGAACTTCGTTGTTGGATCGGTAATGCAAGCAAGTCGCGTTTTTCCCACCCGCGACGATGCTGCCGTAACCCACGCGCTGACATCCGCCTTTGCGAAGCTCATAATCGATGAGAGCTTCTACTTCGAATTCGTTCATTCCAGGGCGAGCCGCTTTCATCGCTACTGTATGAGCATGAGCAGAAATCTTGCCGGCTTTTCTAAGGAACTCCGCTTCTTCAGGCGACTTAAAAAGGCGCATCTCACCGACGGCTTCGTTTGGATCTAAAACTGGGACGAGCGCTTTGCCACTTCTCCCCTGGCTTCGGCGATAAGTTTCGAGTGCAGCCAGGATCTTGCGATCCATGGTCTCTTCGCCGAGTCGGTAATAAACTTTTTCGGAACCCTTGAGAAGCTCAGGAAGTTTCTTATCCAGATCATGAATGGAGTAAGCTTCGTGAACACTGAAGGTATCGAGTGCCCCTTGGGTGCCGTAACGTTCACCTTCCCACATTTCCTTTTCAGGATCCCGTTCTCTTACGAACAAAATCGTTCGACCAGAAGCAGTCAGGAGCAGGCAACTTTCAGGTTCTTCAAAGGCCGTGAGATAAAAAAAGCTGCTTTCCTGACGAAAAGGAAAGTGAACATCGGGATTTCGAAGGACTTCAGGGGCCGCCGGAAAAATGAAGGCAGCTCCCGGATGGTCCTTCATGAGCTTTTCGCGACGAGCTTTGAAAAAACCAGGAATTTGCCTTCTTAACATAAATTATGCCTTTAAAACGCCACGGCGAATCTGATCCCGTTCAATCGCTTCAAAAAGCGCACGGAAATTTCCTTCGCCAAAGCCTTTATTCCCTTTACGTTCGATGTACTCAAAAAAGAATGGCCCAAGAATTTCCTCGGAGAAAATCTGCAAGAGGTATCCGGTGTCATCTCCGTCGAGGAGAATCCCAAGCTCTTCTAATGCACTGATGTTTTCTTTTACACCTGGAACTCGCGTAGGAACTGCTTCGTAATAGGTGTGAGGAACCTGTAAAAACTTGAAACCCGCTTTTCTAAAAGCCTGTAGCCCGGCCATGATTCCATTCGTATGGAGAGCCAAATGCTGAACGCCTGAACCCTTCATGCGATCGACGAATTCTTGAACCTGACTTGCCTTTTCGGTGGCTTCGTTGATGGGCACCTTAACCTTGCCGTCGATGGACTCCACAACGTCCGAAATCAAACCCGTACGGCCTGTGCGAATATCGAAGTGCCGACTCACAATAAAGCCAAAAACTTTTTTATACCAAGCAACCCAGGTCGCCATCTCTCCAATCCCCACATTATTCGTGAGGTGATCGATGTATTGAATGCCCATCGGAGAAGGACTTTCAAGACGGGAAACAACGAGGCCATCATCAAAAAGTGCAGGACCTGTTGCACCATTGGGAGCTTTTCTTTCAATGAAGGCGTAACGAACTTGCCCCGGAGTATAAACTTCAGATCGAATGACCGTACCTTCGGAACTTTCGAAACGATGCGGATCCAAAGCAGGACGAGCACCCTTACTCAAAGCTTCCTGGTAGGCAGTGGTGGCATTCTCAACATCGAGGGCTAAAACACAAATCCCGTCAGCTTGAGTCCTCAAGAAGCGAGTAGAAGCTTCCTTCTCCGCGACCGCCGAACCATCAGGCTGAGTCAGCATGATGCGCACTAAGCCCTGAGCGTAGACCTCGCTGCGAATCCCTCGAGCCGGAAGAGAGCGCTGCCCAATCTTCTCAAAACCCATTCGGGTGTAAGTCTTTGCCTGCGCTTCGATATCGCTTACGACGAACTCTACGTGATCAAAACCCTGATTCTGAAGTTTCATGATGCTGCTCCGATTATTCCCCAAATGATCAATTGAGAATATGTCCGCTGCTGCTTTGGTTCGTGATCGCTGCCGTTGCCACGGTAAGGTCTTTTGCCTCTTGGGTCATGCGTGCCTGCATCCCCACATCGACATAAGTATAACCGTGAAGCACACGTTCATAGAAATTCTGAAGTTCAACCCCTTCACGAGGTTTAATAACACCTTCACGAACTTTTGCTTCAATCTGCTCCTTGACGCGCTTTTCGAGATCCGTGGCGCTGTACTGAATCCAGGATAACACTCCTGCGATCGTATTTCCGCGAATCACTTCCTCAATGTAATAGCCGCCTGGCTCTGTCTCATCCAAGAACACATGCACTTCATGCACCCGACCGAACAGGTTATGCAGATCGCCCATGATGTCCTGATAAGCACCCATCAAGAAAAAGCCCAAGTAATAAGCTTCTTGCTCCTTCAACTGATGAAGGGCCAAAGTATCTTTGATGTCTCTTAAATCGATGAACTTACAAACCTTACCGTCCGAGTCACAGGTAATATCCACCAAGGTGGCGTTGCGAGTCGGCTCTTCATCATGACGATGAAGAGGGATAATCGGAAAGAGATGTTGAATCGCCCAATGATCCGGCATTGATTGAAAAATCGAGAAATTACAAAGATATTGGTCAGCGAGATTTTTACTCAACGCCTCGACTTCATCCGGAACGTACTTGAGACCGGCTGCGTTCTTATGAATCACTTTAATGATTTGCCAGAAGATGTATTCGACTTTGGCTTTATCTTCCAGAGAGAGGAAGCCCAGCTTAAACATGCTGAGCGCTTCTTCTTTTCTCTGAAGAGCATCGTGGAAATGCTCAAGCAAGTTCTTAGAAGTGAGATTCTGCGAAAGATAACGCATTTCTTTCACAACATCGTCTTCATCAGCAGTTTCTTCCAACGCAATGGGCGTTGCGCCGACTTCAGTGTTTCCGAAGACGTTTACGACAAGAACTGAGTGATGAGCGACTAGCGCACGACCGCTTTCGGAAACGATGTTGGGCTCTGGAACTTCTTCAGCCTGACAGATCTCCTGGATCGAATAAACAACGTCGCTGACATACTCGGCCAATGAGTAGTTGATCGAACTATCGAAGCTCGTACGGGAACCGTCATAGTCAACGCCTAAGCCGCCGCCTACATCGAGAAACTCAAGGTTCAAACCCATCTTACGAAGCTTGGCGTAAATACGGGTACCTTCTTTAACGGCATCCTTAACGGTCTTGATGTTGGTGATCTGCGAACCAATATGAAAATGAAGAAGCTTAAAGCTATCGGTCAGTCCTTCTTGCTTGAGGACATTCACAGCATGAAGAAGCTCAGGAGTAGTCAAACCGAACTTAGCAAACTCTCCGCCGCTCGATTCCCATTTTCCACTGCCTTTGGAATAAAGCTTAGAGCGGATCCCCACCAATGGGGTAACACCCAGCTCTTTTGCGACAGCAATCACTTGATAAAGCTCCGAGAGCTTTTCAATCACGATCAAGACTTTCTTTCCAAGCTTCACGCCCATCAAGGCGGTTCGAATAAAGGAGTAGTCTTTGTATCCGTTACAAATAATCAATGCATTGGGACTGGTGTTCATCGCGATGACCGCGACGAGCTCGCCTTTAGAACCAGCTTCAAGACCGAAATCGTATGGACGGCCGGCGTCGAGAATCTCTTCGACCACTTCGCGCATCTGATTCACTTTGATAGGATAGACGCCTTGATATTTGCCTTTATAGCCAAACTCAGCAATGGACTTTCTGAAAGCCTCATTCAAAGTAACTACGCGATGGCGAATAATATCCTGAAATCGGATAAGAACAGGAAGCTCAACGTTTTGTGAACGAATTTCGTCGATCACAGCACGGAGATCAATACCCGGACCTTCACCGCGGCGAGGATGAACAGTCATATTCCCACTTGGGTTAATGCTGAAATACTGGTCGCCCCAGCTTTCGATATTATAAAGCTTTAAAGAATCGGAAACTCCCCATGTTCTCATGCTAACGCCTCTATCACTAAAACTTTGCCATTAAAACTCAAACTCGATCAGGCTCGTTTAACCCTGATTCAAATCGTTTGATATCAACTAATTTTGAGGAGTATGCATCAGAAAATGATGCGGAGGGAGAAAATTTTTACACTGGGAATTATTAATATTTGCGCAGGACTGTAAGCCGGGTTCTGTCTTCGAAAACTCACGAGGAGTTCCCGGAGGCGATCATTCCTCTGGGATCGACGTTACCGTCGACCTCAAGCGGCCTTACCCGGAGGTACGAGAGCTAAGCGAGCTCATAACCTCCCTATTTGGCCTTGCTCCAGGTAGGGTTTACCATGCCACTCTTGTCGCCAAGAGTGCGGTGAGCTCTTACCTCACCGTTTCGCCCTTACCGAAACCCCGAAGGATTTCGGCGGTTTATTTTCTGTTGCACTTTCCGTCGCCCTTCCCTCACGAAAAGAACGCCTGGCCGTTAGCCAGTACCTTGCTTGATGGAGCCCGGACTTTCCTCCCGCAGAAATTCAAATTGAACCTCCGCCAGCGATCGCCCGTCCTGCGCAAAAACTTATATTTCTCTCTTACGCGTGAGCCGCAGACTGTGTCGCTGGCGACTTCATGGGAGCGTAAAGAATTCTAAAACAACTTGGGCACTGATGAACTACAATGGCTTTTTGAATCTCATTGTAGAGCTGAGGAGGAACAACCATATTGCAACCGCTGCAACGTCCGCCGACAGCAGGAACTAAGCCTACGCCAGCGCGCGCCACGCGAATCCGGTCGTATTGTCCTAATAAGCGCTGCTCGACCTTAGGAGTAAGCTGGCCTCTTTCACCGAGAAGTTTCTTAATCTCGGAATCCAATTCCTGTTCTTGTCCAGAAACGACGGAAAGCTTGGCATCCCGATCTTCTTTAGTCTTCTGGTAGTTCTCATCCATTTTAGCGATGTCAGCCTGGAGGGTATCCATGTCCAGCTTTGCCTTCTTGAGCTGTTCATCAAGAGAGGTATTTAATTTTTTGAGCTGATCAATTTCTTTATTGGCGGCCTGGAATTCCTGGCTATTCTGAACGGACTCCAATTTTTGACTGGCGCGGGTTGAACGATCATTATTCAGATCCACGGCGGCCTGAGTCTGCTTCTGGATTTTTTCAATTTCCACGACAGCGTTCTTTTTAATTTGAATCATGCGGGAGGCTTTTTGATAAATGTCTTCCACTGTCTTCAATTCAGCAGGTAAGGACATTTTTCGCTTTTTCAGATTTTCGATCTTTAGATCCAGTTCCTGTAAGCCTTCCAAGATGCTAAGTTGTTCGCGCAAACTGAGAGCCTGGGTCACTAGTATTCTCCTTCATCAAATCAAAATACAGGTAGGAATCAATAAAACGCCTGAACCTGTTTATCCAAAATCACCGTTTTAAGTCCGGTTTCAGAAATCCATTCCTTCATGATCTGAAGAAAGAATTTCTCACTCTGCCGATGTCCCAATTCCATGACCCACATGGGCCGACCTGTCTTTACGGCATTGGCGGCAGCCAACGCGGAATGGTAACCCGTTTCGCCTGTGATAAATACATCACATCCGGCCGAAGCCGCGGCATTGACGAACGAAGCTCCCTTTCCAGGCGCAAAGCCGACCCTTCGCACAAGCAAGGGACCGGTCCCAGTTACCCAAATCCTTTTTAGGTTAAACACTGTTTTAACACTTCGAGCCAGTTCTGGAAAGGATTTAGGACGCCGTAGATCTCCCCAAAAACCATAACCGAGACCTTTGACTATACTCTTTCCGGAAGGAACTTGCTCGACCGGAAAAATATCGAATGCCACTTCTTCGTAAGGATGTGAATCCCATAGAGCTTTTAGAACGGCCTGCTCCATTCCCCGAGGCAAAACAGTCTCCAAGCGAACCTCCTGAGCCCGCTCCAGACGACCTGGACGGCCTTGAAAAGGTTTTGTGGCTAAACTTCCTCGAAAGGTGCCCTCGCCTTGAGTACTAAAGGTGCAAAAATCGTAGTTTCCAATTTCACCAGCGCCGGCGCTACAGAGGGCTTCTCGGACTTTCTCAAGATGAGAAGTGGGTACATAGACGACCAATTTTCTTAATGAGTCTGAAGGTTTATCAAGAAGACGGCCCTGAGGAATGACACCGAGACCTTTGGAAATGACATCAACGACCTCTAATGCAGACCGGTCAAAATTCGTGTGACAAGAAACGACCGCAATACCACTCTGGATGACATCTAGAATCAGTGGAGACGTGATCTGGGCAATCCCCGTCTGTTTGGGGAAAATACAGGGATGATGATTAATGATAAGACGAAATCCTCGAGCTTTAGCCAACTCGATCGATTCAGCGGTGAGATCAATCGATAAAACCGCTCCCTTGGTCTTCCAAGAGGGTTTACCCATTAAGAGACCGACGTTATCCCAACTTTCAGCGGTACCCCGGGGTGCGCGATTCTCGAGAAGTTTTAAAACCGCAGAAACCTCTAAATCAACCTTCTTCTGTTTCATCGAATAATCTGAAAACCCGCTTGAGACCAAGCCTGGAACCCTCCTTCAACGTTCACAACGTCAGAAAGTCCGAGATAGGCCAAGGTGTTTGCGGCGAGCGCACTTCGTCTCCCCGAAAGGCAGGACACATAAATTCGTTTTACCGATGAGAGTTCGTCCAGATGAAAAAGGAGTTCGGAAAGCGGAAAATTACATAGCTTGGGGATATGCCCTGCCTGAAACTCATCTGCTTCACGCACATCCACAAAGAGCGAAGTTTTTTCATGCGCTTCCAGATGACTGACAAACTTTTGAATACTAATGGAAGAAAACCCGCTGTTTTCCCGCGACATAACGCCACATGCGGTGCCGGAGGAGGAGGAAGAAACGGTTTTCAACTCGGATGGAGCAAGATTGAATTCGATCCGTTTCTTGATCTCGTCTTTAGAGGTCTGAACCGTCTCCTGATTTTTCATGAGCACAAAGGTCTCTTGAGAAGGAAGGAGCAGATGCGGATTTTTCTTTTTCTCAACTCCTAGAGTAGAAAAAATATGATTACCATAATCATGCCCCGGCAAAACGATGGTCGAATCAGGAAGCGAACCCAGGACTTTATGAATACTTTCCCACTGCTGAGCAGGATCCGCCCCTGGAAAGTCAGTCCTCCCTGAAGATCCGATAAAAAGAGTGTCGCCCGTGAAAACCAAGCCATGACCGAAAAAACAAATCGAATCCGGGGTGTGCCCAGGAGTAGCGAGAGCCTGAAGGGAGATGGCGTCGAATTGGATTAAATCACCGTGTTTCAATGGATGGGTAGACCGAAGGCTCTGAGTAAGCGCTGACATCCCGATATCAGCGGAATATTCAGTTCTCAGCATCTGAGTCGCCGAGAAGTGATCCGCATGCGTATGGGTATCCAATGCATAGGTGAGCTTAAAACGATGCTCCCCCAGAAACTCTCGATATTCATCCATGAGCTCGGTGGTGGGATCAATCAATAGCGCTCTTAACGTCTTTCGATCCCAGAGGAGATACGAGTTACAACCTTCATTCCTAAAAATCTTGATCCCAAACGGAATAGTCATGCGCTAAAACTCCTCATTACTTTTTCGATAATATCGCAGCTCTCTTGGATTTGAGACTCCGTAATGATCAACGGAGGGGTAAATCGAATGATATGATCATGAGTGGGTTTAGCCAATAAACCGCTGTCACGAAGTTTCAAACAAATGTCCATAGCGCTCTTACCGCGGAAAGGCTCGATCTCAACGGCATTCATCAGGCCTTTTCCCCGCACCTTCTTGACCATCGGATGATCTTTGAGCTGCTCCATCCGCTTCCGAAATAATATGCCCATTGCCGTGGAATTTTGGATGAGTCGCTCTTCTTCTATCACTTTAATAGACTCAATCACCACTCGAGACGCCAGAGGATTGCCTCCGTAAGTGGATCCATGCTGGCCGGGCTTTAGAACCATCATCACATTGTCATCAGCCAGCACTACCGAGATCGGCATCATCCCACCGGAAAGGGATTTTCCAAGAATGAGAAGATCAGGACGCACGTCTTCGTAATCGCACGCGAGCTTCTTGCCGGTTCTCCCAAGGCCCGTTTGAATTTCGTCCATCATGAGCAGAACGTTGTTTTTCCGGCAAAGCTCTGCAGCCTTTTTCAGATAACCTTCTTGAGGCACGTAAACACCGGCCTCCCCTTGGATCGGTTCCACCCAAAAACCTACGACGTTGGGCTGAGATAAAGCCGTTTCGAGCGCTTGTAAATTATCGTAGGGAATGACGTTGAAACCAGGAAGATATGGACCAAAACCATCTTTGGCATTGGGATCGGTGGATGCGCTAACCATGGCGATAGTCCGGCCGTGAAAGTTTTTCTCAGCTGCAACAATCACTGCTTGATTGGCAGGAACACCCTTTTTTTCATAGCCCCATTTTCGGGCGATCTTCAAAGCCGTCTCATTGGCTTCCGCGCCTGAGTTCATCATCAATACTTTTTGATAACCAAAATATTCGGCGAGGTATTTTTCAGCGACGCCGAGAAGACTGCTGTGAAATGCGCGCGAAGTAAGAGTCAATCTGCGAGCTTGGTCGCAGAACACATCAACGATTCTCGGATGGCAGTGACCTTGATTGACGGCTCCATAACCCGCTAGGAAATCAAAATACCGGTTTCCTTCCGGGCTCCACAGAAAAACACCCTGACCTTGGGATAGCACCACAGGAAGAGGATGATAATTATGGGCTCCGTACTTGTCCTCAAGTTCGATGGCTTGCTTCGACGTAATCATAGGTCAGCTAGCATATGGATTGACTGCTTTCTCCACAAGAGCCACTTTCAGAATTACTCTGCGTCATGACTGACTATTCTCTTCAACGAATTTAAGGAACAGGTTATAGGCGTAGCATGGCAGGTCAAAGCAAAAAGCTGATCAATGCGGCGGTGATCGTTGCCGCACTGGGATATTTTGTAGATATTTTTGATTTACTTCTCTTTAGCATTGTTAGGACCCCCAGCTTGAAATCATTCGGCTTAAGTGAAGCCGAGGTTCTTGAAAAGGGACTGCTCCTTCAAAACGCACAAATGATCGGAATGCTCCTCGGCGGTATCGCTTGGGGCATATTAGGAGACAAGCGCGGTCGTCTTTCAGTGCTTTTCGGTTCTATCATTCTTTATTCCATCGCCAATATCGCGAACGGGTACGTTCATTCAGTGGAAGCCTATGCTGTCTGGCGATTCTTGGCAGGGGTCGGTCTTGCGGGTGAACTGGGTGCCGGGATCACGTTGGTTTCAGAAGTGCTCCCCAAAGAAGTTCGGGGATACGGCACCATGATCGTAGCCACGGTTGGAGTGTCCGGGGCGGTGTTTGGGGGATTCGTCAGCGAAATGTTCGATTGGAGAACCACCTATCTCATTGGAGGTGGTTTGGGAGTTTGTCTCCTCTTTCTCCGCGTTGCAGTAGCCGAGTCAGGAATGTTTCACCAAATCCGAAAGACCCAGGCAACCCGCGGAAATTTCCTGATGCTCTTTCAAAGTCGGGGAAACTTTTTCAAATACCTGAACTGCATTCTCATTGGAGTTCCGATCTGGTTTGTCATCGGCATCCTCATGACACTCTCTCCTGAATTTGCGAAAGCACTGGGCATCACGGGAACGGTCACGGCGGGAAGAGCTGTGATGTTTTGTTACAGCGGTTTGATTTTTGGAGATTTCTTCAGTGGCTATCTCAGTCAAACTCTTCAGAGCCGCACAAAGATCGTTCGGGCTTTTCTTCTACTTACCACTTTAGGCGTACTCATCTACTTCTTAGCCCTCCATGGAGCAAGCGACCTGGCATTTTATTTTGTCTGCGCGTTCTTGGGCTTTGGAAGCGGATACTGGGCCATTTTCGTGACGATCGCTGCCGAACAGTTTGGAACGAATCTAAGGGCTACAGTCACTACCACCGTTCCTAATTTTGTGAGAGGCTCAGTCGTGCCTTTGACCTTTTTATTTAAATTCGCAAAAACGCAACTCCCGATTCTTCCGGCGGCGGGAGTGGTCGGTGCTGCAGCTCTTCTCATAGCTTTTGTTTCGGCGGTCTTCTTAAAGGAAACCTTCGGAAAAGACCTCAACTACATCGAAGGTTAAAGTATTCATGCGCTTAAACCTCCTCCGAGTCCGAAAGTATTTTAAGTATCTGGATTATTTTGGAGCTTATGCGGGAGCACGAATTCTCTGGATTCTTCCGTTGATTCTTTCGGTGGTGCGTCTCAAGCAACTCGGATTTTTCTCGGGGATGACACCCCCTCTAACAGGAACATCGGGATCTCCTTTTTACGGATTTGTGGGAGTAGCCCGACTGCTCATGGATCATCCACAGGGATTGCCTGCGGTCATCCATGAAGTAGGTTTCCCAGAAGGAGTTCCGGCTTCGTCACTCCCCTACTTATTTGGTGAACCCCACTGGAGACTTGCCTTGAATTGGATCTTGGCAATCAAACGGGATCCCGTCTGGGCGGTGTGGTTCGCAGGAGTTCTAGGCATCCTTTTTAATATTTGGGGAACCTGGTGGATCCTCTGGAAGCGGATGGGAGAATATTCAGCTGGCGCAATGACATTGAGCTGGGCCGTTCTCTGTCTCAGCTCATGGCCATGGACGCAGACTCTGACTGAATTCAATTTCTGCTGGATCCCCTGGTTTCTCCTCTGCACTTTATTTTGGTGGGATGTCTTAGTTCGACAACGAACCCCGAGTTTTTGGAAAGGGCTTTTCGTTCATTTAGCGCTCCTGAGCCAAAGCATCGCCTACGGTGTTCTCTTGATTTGCCTGGTCACGCTCTGGACCCTGGTCAGCTTTCTTCAACGCTGGCACCTCAACACGAATGCGCTTCGAAAATTTGGGATTCTCTTTTTCGCTGCGCTTTGTGGATTTGGAATCGACGCACTTTGGATCATGAAGACCACGGGCTCTTTCCAAAGCCTCTTCGAGATGTCGTCGGTCGCCTCTCAATCCGCTATCACTGCGGGAATGGGATCAATCCCCTTTAGAAATTTCCTGGGAGCAAGCTTTCCCGTTCTCCCGAAATTCGGACTTTTAATCACACTCCTCTTTGCAGGTCTCAAGCTGCGACCCCAAATTTATTACGCCCTCTCCGGATTCGTATTTTTCATTCTCTTAGGCTCCAGTGAGTGGCCGTTTTTAAGAGAGGGAGTCCTCCGTCATCTCTTTCCCTTCGTACATTCCTATTCTACAGTCGCAATGCCGCTCCTTTGCATTGCCGCCATTTGGGTATCTGAGTGCTGGGCGAAGTTTTTAAGGCGCGAAGCGAGACGAATGCGCTGGATGAGTGGCATCATCGTGGTCTCTTGGCTAAGCTTGCTTCTGGGAGACTATGGATGGCCACAACCCCTCTCCCGGGTACAAACACAACCTCTCTGTAAAGAGATCTATGACGTGGTCAAACAACAAAATGTCCCCGTTCTCTTTCAATCTCTGCTTCCTGAGGGACACGAAAAATGCGCCACTCCGGGAGAATCCATCAACGCCTGGGAACTTTACGCACTTTCTGGCATGCCCCAGCTCAACCGCCCCGGCGAAATACGCGTCGAAAATCTCATTCCTGAATCTTCTGCCTGTGTCGAGTGGAAGAAGAGACTTTTAGCAGCCAACAAACAGGCGGTAGCCGTGCTCTGGTGGTTTGAAGGCACGCAAATCCAATGGGAAGATAGCCTGAAATGCATTCATCCCGAGTCAATGGAACGCGTCTATGAAGCTGATCGGAACGAAAACGGCTGGAAACTGATTCTGTCCCGAATACGTGTTCCTGATGCGTGAATACGTATGAATGCTCTTGCAATCACCGCCAGTTTTTAGTTTATCGAAGAGACCTATGCCCAAACTTTCAATAGTGGTGCCGGTCTACAACGAAGAGCGTCAGCTCGCTGAAGTCATTGAAGTTCTCATGAAGTCTCCGTGCCCCGCCGGTGTGGTACGCGAATGGATTTTTGTGGACGACTGCTCAAAAGACAAGAGCCTTCAGATCTTGAAGAGCTTAGCTGTGAAACATTCATTTCGGGTCATTGAACAAAATCCGAATCAAGGCAAAGGCATGGCCGTTATTCGTGGCTTTCAAGAAGCCACAGGCGAATTGATCATGATTCAAGACGCCGACTTTGAATACGACCCCAATGACATCCCTAGCCTCTTACAACCGCTTTTGGAAAATAAAGCCGATGTTGTTTATGGAAGTCGTTTCAAGAAAAATAGCCCCCAGGTTCACCGAACTTATCATTATTTCGTAAATCGGCTTTTGACAGTCTTGAGCAATCTTTTATCGGGCATCTATGTAACTGATATGGAGACTTGCTATAAAATTTTTAGAAGCGAAATTGTCCACGCGATGAAGCTCAAGTCTCATCGTTTTGGAATTGAGGTTGAACTCACCGCCAATATCGCAAAGATCCGCACCCGAATCTATGAACTTCCAATCTCGTATTTTCCGCGAACCCGTCTTCAGGGCAAGAAAATCAATTGGAAAGATGGTGTTGCGGCGCTCGTGCATCTTTTCCGCTTCAATGTCATGATCTCGCTTGAAGACTCATTCGAATTAAACGGACCTAAAGCATTGCCGGAAAAGTATCTCGCCCATGCTCCAGCACCGTATACGAGTCATTAGTCTCTGGCTTATTCCGTTTTTGATCGCTGCCTGGGTCTGGGCTTCTTCGTTGTCATTTGTACCCGTCCCGTGGCCGGATGATTCAGCGTTTTATTTTGTGGCCCACGAATTATTCAAATGGCCTCCTCGCTGGGTAATGCTTCCTCAAGCGCCCTTTGAGCCGACCTATCGAATCTTCAATTTCAATACGATGCCATTTTATCCGCTGCTCATCGGGATCGGAAGATTTCTTGGTATCGACGGAAGCCACGCCCTCAAGATTTATCCCCTCGGTGCGTGGGCAGCCACTGGAGCGCTTCTCGGTGTAGCGCTTTTTCGCAAAGGCCTCCCTTATCTTTTCTGCATCCTTCTCAGCTTAGTTTTCATTCTGGATCCTGCGGGCCGTTGGGCTTCGGTCGTTGTCCGCCCCGAATCCCTGATTGGGTTAGTGGGCGCCGCTCTCGTCTTAGGCATGACCTTCGGCTTTCCAAAAAAATATGAAGCCAGGGGAATGTGGGATCCTATTGCAGCTCTTCTCGCTTTTGCGGCGTATTCGCATTTCAATGCTATCCATCTACTTTTTCCTGCCCTGATAGGCTGGAAATATTCCAAGCAGAACTTCAAAGCACTGGTGCGAACCGGAGCCTTGTCCTTACTTTATCTTTCTCCATGGCTTTTGATCGTACTATCAAAGCTGCAGCTTTTCATTCATCAGATGACGCTGCAATGGAACCGTCTGGCCATCGGAAATGATTGGCTGAGCTCGCCGTCCAAAACACTTTCCACTTTTTTCCAGGAGATGGGAAACCCCGAACCTTGGACTCCCGGGATTCAATGGGCTGCGTTTTTCATGGTCGTATTGCTGATTTTGGCACTCACCTGGACTTTCCTGCCGAGTATCATCCGTGCCGTTTTTCATCCTCGCGAAAACCCCCTGCAAGAAAACTCCATATCCCTTCTTCCGGCCGCAGGTTGGATCATCGGAGCCATCTGGCTTTGGAATAGCAAGCCGGAAGTCTGGTTCACCTATTACTTTCATCCCGCGCTTTGGACTTTTGTCGGCATCGCCGCGCTCAAACTCACATTGGAAGCGAAGATCGTCGAGCGAGCGGTTTGTGGCTTGATTCTGGCTGGCTTTCTCATCTGCTTTGCTAAAGCGGATCTTCTGCAGTTTCTTCATTTGAACGAGACAGAAACCTGGCATTGGAAAACTTATCAGTCCTACATCGACTGCATTGATGAAAGACTGACTCGACTTGAAGCAGAACTCGGAAATCCAAAACCTTTTCAAGTTTGGGCTCCCACCTTTCCGGACATCACTATTGAACTTTCAAGACGACATCGGGACTGGGAATTCAGTCGCACGAACGACTTCAACGAAAGACGATCAATGGCGATTGCACATGGTCACGAAGTTCAAGCCGTTGTCGTTTCGGAAACTTTTCGTCAATCCGAGCAAACGATTTCAGCTCCCGCGTCGGCTCATCCGGGGCAAAACTCCGTTTGGATGACGTGGGAAGGATACTATCTCATCGACTTCTGGAAAGAGCGGGGCTGGAAGCCTAATCGCTACCTCTGTCAAAGAGGGAGATGGGAAGCATTTCTATTTATGAATGAACCGAGTCCCAAGAAGAGCGTGTCCATGCAACCGCACGCCATTCGTTCAACGCCAAGATCTTAGGCGAAAGAGTTCCCAGTTTTGCGTCCACAAGCGGCTGAAAAGTAGAAAGAATCGTAGTCAAATCCGGCTCCATGAGCCCTGACAAAATCAATGTTCCACTCGAAGAAAGCCGCTCAAGCAGCTGTGAAGCAAACTCGATCAAAACCGGACGTAAAATATTAGCAATAATGAGATCAAAGCCTTGCTCTTCGGGTAAATTCTTTTGAAAACGAAGTTCCGTCGTGAGCTGATTCAAAGACGCATTCTCTTCCGCGTTGTCGATAGCAAGAGGATCAATTTCAACGCCGATGACACTGGCGCCTAGGAGTGCAGCTCCAATCGCCAAAATCCCCGAACCACTTCCAAAGTCGAGAACTCTTTTTCCCTTTAAAGCGGGAGTTCGTCCAAAAACCCTTCCCATGATTTCCAAACAAAGCTGAGTTGTCTCATGAGTTCCAGTGCCGAATCCTGCGCCAGGATTGAGTCGCAGGATTTGTTTCAGAGGATCAGCTTGTGCATCGACCCAGGGAGGAAGAACCGCCCAAAAAGGAGGAACCTGCGCTCCCGTAAAGGAAGCTTTCCACTGGGCATCCCAATCTTCCTGCACCTGTTCGACGACAGAGCCGATTCGAATACCTGAAAGCCTGGAGAGAGTTTCTCCGGCGTTGAGTGCCGCTTTTTCGGTGGAAAAATAAACTTCGGCTTGAACTTCTTTTTGAGCGGAAATCCAATCTCTTTCTCGAGGGGCTTCCCCAGAATCAATTGTCCACGATTCCGTCTCAAAGCCCTGCTGTGCGGCTTCTTCGCTCAGAAGCGTTCCCTCATGCACACCTAATAGCCCTGCATGAGTAAACTCCTGCCATAACCAAGAAAAGAATGATTCTCGGTCAAAGGATCGGCTTCCCAGGATAATTTTCCTGGAAAGCCAAACTTGAAGTTTAAAGGTAGACGAATTCACGATCGATCAAACTGGAGTGTCTGATCCACCCTTGTCTCCACCACCGTCATGAACAATGGGAGTGGGGCCAACACTGGGGCCCGAACTTGGAGCAGAATGGGAATCGTCTCTCGGTCCTGCAAATTGATTAGGTCCGCGATCGGGGCGATTGCTGCCGAAACGACCACGACCGCCTCTACGACGACGTCTTGGATCACCACGACCACCTTGATCGCCACCACTACGGGGCTGATCAGCTCGTCGTCCAGCACCACCTGAAGTATTATTTCGTCCCCAGCGATTCGTTCCACCCCCATTGGTGCGTGGATTTGTCGAACCTGGTCTTCCAGCCGCTCCAGCATTCAAACCAGCCAAAGCAGCATCTTGCGCCGCTTGGGCTCTTAGGAATGCGAGACGATCTTCTTCGTCGTAGAAATCGTCATCTGGGTCTGCAGCAGGAAGATTTCCATCTGCCATCTGCTCACCAGAAGCGTCAGTAGAAATCGCATTGCCTTCCGGTGCCGAACTTCCTCGACGGATCGAGTACTCTCTCGGCTGTTCAAAAGGTCCATTCACGTTGATCTCAGGACTGACGTCTGTAAGTTCATCACTCTGGGCAGCACCACTGCTTCCCCCTTCGAGCACGATTGGGATCGGCACGCTTCGCGGAGCAATAATGCGGTCCCGATCTTTTTCCTTATCTCTTTCTTTATCGCGATCGCGGCCTTGCTCTCGGCCTCCGCGTCCTCTTCGATTTCGATCTCCCCGCTCACCACCACCGCTGCTTCGCTCACGGTTAGAATCGGAATCTCCGCGACTCGCTTCCCGAACAGAGATCTGAGCCCGCTCAAGGATGCTTTCGTTGGTTTTCTGGGAGCCAGGCTTCTTATCGGCAATCACTTCAAACTGCTCTGGATGAAAATCCGTGACAGCTTGGAGATAAATAGTCTTGCGGTAACGACGTTCAAGCTGATCAAGGCTCTCACGCTCATCGATAGCAAGAATGTCAATCGCTTCGGGATGAGCCTGAACCAGAATTTTACTGACTTCCCGTTCGATGCCTTCACGTTCGATATCTCTTAAGATTTCGTAAGCGATCGTCTGCTTGCTCTTGATGAATCCTTTGCCTTCGCAATGAGTACAAGATTCGCAGAGTGAGCGGATAATCGTATCGCGAGTTCTCTTTCGGGTCATTTCAATGAGACCCAATTCAGAGATCTTCATGATCGTTGGACGCGCACGGTCCTTCTTCAAAGCCTCTTCGAGCGCACGATAGACGCGAAGTTTGTTTTCTTCTTTTTCCATGTCGATAAGATCGAGAATGATGATCCCACCGCAGTTTCTCAACCGGAGCTGATAGGCGATTTCCTGAACGGCTTCGAGATTGGTCTTGAGAATCGTATCCTCAAGATTTTTCTTACCCACATACCGACCGGTATTCACGTCGATCGCGACCAGCGCTTCGGCTTGATCGATCACGAGATAACCACCCGACTTCAGCCAAACCTTGCGCTCTAACGCACGAGAAAGCTCAGTGGAAATATTGTAAGCATCAAAAATCGGAATATCACCGTGATAGAGCTCAACCTTCTGCTTCAGAGAAGGCATGAAATGCGAAACGAAACGCTGCATTTCATTATAGTGATAACGAGAATCCACAATGATCTTGTCGATTTCTTCGGTAACCCAGTCGCGGATCGCGCGAAGAACTGAATTCAGATCTTCGTACACCAGAGCAGGAGCGGTAACAGAGCCCGCCTTTTCGCGAATCTCATCCCAAAGGCGGGTTAGATAGTCGATGTCCTGTTTAATTCTCTTTTCGGATTGTTTCCCGCTCGCGGTACGAACGATAAAACCCAATCCGCGAGGACGATTCCTTTCCACAAATTCCCGTAAACGCCGACGTTCTTCGTCGCGTTCGATTCTGCGAGAAACACCGACATGATCGATTGTCGGCATACAAACGAGATGACGACCAGGCAAGCTGATATGACAAGTCAGACGCGCGCCTTTAGTAGCGATAGGATCCTTCGCTACCTGAACGATGACTTCCTGACCTTCTTGCAGAAGATCCTGAATATTCACCTGCCCACGAGTCATTTTCGTGGCCGCACGTGGACGAATTCTTCGATCTCTTCCACGTTGTTCACGAAACTCTGGACGACGTCCGGGTTCATCGGTGTCTTTTTCAGTACGGCCTCTTTCACCCGTAGCCTGAATTTGTGGTCTTTGAGTTTCCGTCTCTCCGGTTCCAGTCTGAACCATCGCACCAGTGACTTCGGAACGATCCGAGTGAACGTCTCCGTGGTCAGCCATCTGTGCGTAATAACTTTCTGGATAAAGTTCCGCAGGATCAGAAGAAACTGGGCTTCCAGATGTAATCGAAATCTTTCCTTTAGGAGTCGGACCAGCGGCAGCAGTCTTCTCGCCACGTTCTTGTCCACCCCGGCGATGGCGACCGCCTCTTCGTCCTCTACGTTGACGTCTACGAGGTTCGCCTTCAGCAGTAGGAGCATCGCTCCCACCTTCTCCGCCGCCGTCTCCATTTTCGGAGTCGCCGTCGTCATTCTCGTTGGACGAGTCATTCGATAAATCATCGGAAGACTCAGAGGCCTCCAAAGGAGCAATGGTTCCGACGGGAGAAACGTGAACGCGATTTCCTTTCGCATCTTCGTTATCACCGTCATCATCACCGTCTTTTGGAGCGCGACCCATTTCAACAGGAGCGCCACCCTCATCGTCATCTTCATCCTCAGTAGGATCAAAATCAGACGAATCATCTTGAATATGATCTTCCAAATGAGCTGACGCATCTGCTTCTTCAGCGGCCGAAACTGGAGCAGCTTCCGAAGAGACTGGCGTGATCACGCCTTCTGACGAACCGGTAACCACTGGCTCGTCATGAAAGGATTCCGTACCACCTTCTTCTTGTTCCCAAATTTCGGAATGAACAAAAACGTCATCGACGTAAAGAAAGGCTGCTTTCTCTAGGCCGATATCCACGAATGCGGCCTGCATTCCTGGAAGAACACGGGTCACGCGTCCTTTATAAATATTTCCGACGATTCCTTTTCCTGAAGCTCGCTCGATTAAGAGCTCTTGAATCTCCCCGCCTTCCATGAGGGCAATACGGGTTTCAGGCAATGATGCATTAATAATGAGTTCTGTTGACATGACAATCTCCCTACGATCGTATTCACGCAGCCACTTGGGGCGCGATACCGATCACCAGTTTAGGGAAACCAGCGGCATTGAAATACTAAACGTTTGTGCAGGTATTATGGGAGCCTGGAATGCTGACACTCCGCTCTTCAAGTTTCCAAAGAGGTAATTACTACCCCTCCTTGAAATTCCACGATCACTTCGGTAGGGCCGGATCATTCCGACTTCTTCAGAACCGTCATTAGAATTCCCTTGGATCAACCCCTGCAGGTAAACCACCAATCCAACCGCCGCGCCAGCTGAGGCGCCGACGGCTAGAGTATCTAGATGTTTTCCAGGCTGATCATAAAAGGGCAACGTTGATGCTCCTAAAACTGTACCCACGGCAAGTCCAATGCCTATGGCTTCCAAGAATGAACTTCCCGATTCGGCTCGCGCATCGCGCGGTACTGAGACTAACATCCCCAGTATTCCCAAAACGGGTATCCATGCCCTTATTACGGATCGCTTATTAAATCTCGCGGTCATTTCCGACATTCAGTCAGGTCCGACATTCCGAAAAGGGCAACGAAAACTTATCCTTTCCTTTTCAGGTGAGACCCGAATCTTTATTCAGGCCTTTTTTAGACTTTCAAGGGTGTCCAGCTCTTGCTGACTCAAAGTTGAAAATCGTTCAAATTCACCGATTACTTATTTAAATCTCTTTCAGGTATCTTGTTCCCGTGAAAGCGTCTTTAGTCTATACGTCTCCGTACAATCAGGAGTTATCCCGAGACACTTTCACTCTTTCAGAGTTGCTGATCCCTAGTGTAGAGAATCAAGATCCAGGTCAGATTTATATAACCTACCCTTATAGAGTTAACAATTCCGACTTGACACTTCAACTAAAAAGTAGGAGTTACGCGGAAATAGGACGGTGAAAACATGGCTTTCCAACCCAGAAGTACCGAGGGGCTAGGCAAATCTTTCAACACGTCCAAAGGACCCTCCAAGGCCAACTCAAACCAGGGAAGTTCCCAAGGATTTCAAAGCAAAGCAGCGGAAAATATTTCCGCTTCACCGGGGTCACTTGATGCCCTAGTAGAGCAAATTGCCGATGCCGTTCGACAGAAGCTCCTCAATCAAGGCGTGCCGCTTCAGACACAGGCTTCTGCCCAAACAAGCGAAGTTCAGCCGTGGCAGCGACTCCTTCATCAAGGAGCAGATCGCATCGGTCATACCGGTGAAAGTCCGTTTCAACCTCATCTCTTAAATGGTGATCACGAACTCGCCGCTAAAATCGATCACACTTTATTAAAACCAGACGCAACTCGCGAAGAAATCCAAAGAGTTTGTGAAGAAGCGAGAAAACATAATTTTGCGACCGTTTGCGTAAACTCAACTTATATTGGGTTGGTCGCTGAAATGCTCAAAGGTGCTCAAACAAAGCCAATTGCGGTAGTAGGATTCCCTCTCGGGGCAGCAGCCACTGCCACCAAAGCGTTTGAAGCTCGCGAAGCCGTCCGTCAAGGCGCGCAAGAAATCGATATGGTCATCAATATCGGCGCACTTAAAGGCCGAGACTATGCACTAGTGCTCGATGACATCAAAAAAGTCGTGGAAGCGTCCCATCCTTATGGAGTAAAAGTCATTCTTGAAACTTCCAGTCTCAATGATGACGAGAAAATCATTGGTTGCGCACTCTCGAAAGCAGCAGGCGCAGCCTTCGTAAAAACTTCGACAGGCTTTGCATCCGGTGGCGCAACTGCCGACGACATCTCGCTCATGCGAAGAGTAGTTGGCCCAGAGATGGGCGTGAAAGCTTCGGGCGGCATTCGCACTTATGAAGACGCCACCAAGATGATTGCTGCAGGAGCAAATCGCATCGGGGCTTCCGCAAGCGTGGCAATCGTCATGCATGCAAAAAATGGAAAAACGAGCACTACTGGAAAAAAAGACGAAAAAGTGACCACAGACCCGTCTAAAAAAGATAAACCTTATAAAAACTCTCTCTATTAATGGCGGAGCCCTTGATGCAGCCTTCTGAAAATACGCCTCGCTTTAATCGTGTGATTTGGATCGTTCTCGATGGCGTCGGCGCCGGAGAACTTCCCGACGCGAAGTCATATGGTGATGTCGGGTCGAATACTTTAGGCAACCTCGCGCGTGAGCTACGGAAACGAACGGGGCGAACAATCCGACTTCCTCACCTCGAAGCTTTGGGAATCGGAAACATCACCCCGATCGAAGGCGTTTCCACAAAAGCCCCAGGACAGGGCGAAGGTGCGTTCGGTAAAGCCATCGAGCTTTCATGCGGTAAAGATACCACCTCCGGCCACTGGGAGATGGCAGGCTTAGTAGTAAAAACTCCGTTCACGACATTTCCTCAAGGTTTTCCAAAAGAGGTCGTCGACCGATGGATTCAGGAGAATTCTCTGCCTGGCGTCCTGGGAAATAAAGTCGCCAGCGGAACCGAGATTATCAACGAACTCGGCGCAGAACATCTCCGCACGGGTAAACCGATTCTTTACACAAGTGCAGACAGTGTTTGGCAAGTGGCAGCTCACGAAGAAACGTTCGGGCTTGAGCGCCTTTTTAAAATTTGTAAATCGGCTAGAAAAATTTGCGACGAAATGAAGATCAGCCGGGTCATTGCACGCCCTTTCATTGGGAATCCCGAAAAAGGACAGCCCTTCAAACGCACTTATCACCGAAAAGACTACGCTCAACTCCCTTTTGCAAAAAGCTTCTTGGAATTTCTCCAAGAAAAGGGCGTCAGCACATTAGGAATCGGTAAGATCTCCAGTATTTACGCAGGAAAAGGGATCGACACCAATATCGATACCGAAGGGAATGCCGACGGACTCAAAGTCCTGGTCGAACAGATGAAAGCCCGGAAGCAAGGCTTGATCTATTGCAACCTCATCGATTTTGACATGCTGTACGGGCACCGCCGAGATGTAGAAGGCTTCGCGCTCGCACTTGAGGAATTCGATGCGATTCTCCCGAAAATAAAAAGCGAGATGTCCGAGCACGACCTTCTGATCATTGCTTCGGATCATGGAAATGATCCTACTTATCCGGGCACAGATCATACCCGCGAATTCATCCCGCTCTTAGCTTATACGCCGTCGCAAACTATGGCGGGGCCACTTGAAATCGGAACTCGAAAGAGCTTCGGCGACGTGGGGGCAACGGTCGTTCACGCATTAACGGGGCAATCCTATCAAGGCACCGATCTCGCAGGAGAGTCGTTCCTTTCACGGCTGGTGTCATGAGTTTGGTTCCAGCATCTCTTATTCAGAAAAAACGTGATGGAGAAAACCTCAGTCCGGAAGAAATCCGTACATTCATTCACGGTATTTCCACAGGAGAAGTCGCCGACTACCAAGCCACTGCATTTTTAATGGCGGTCTACTTTCAAGGAATGAGCCTGGATGAAACAGTAGCGCTCACTCAAGCCATGCTAGAAAGTGGTGATCGTTATGATCTGAGCTCAATCCCAGGCCCAAAGGCCGACAAGCATTCCACTGGAGGAGTGGGAGACAAAGTCTCATTGATTCTCGCTCCTCTCGCTGCCGCCTGCGGACTCAAGGTCCCCATGATGTCAGGACGAGGTCTCGGCCATAGTGGTGGCACACTCGACAAGCTTGAGTCGATCACGGGCTTTGACGTAAAACTTTCAAAATCCAGATTTGAGCATGTCCTTGCAAAAGTAGGCTGCGCGATGATTGGTCAAAGCGATAAAATCGCGCCCGCCGACAAAAAACTCTACGCACTTCGCGATGTGACCGCGACAGTGGAATGCATTCCACTGATCGTAGCTTCGATTTTATCCAAGAAGCTCGCCGAAGGCACGGATGCACTTGTTCTCGACGTGAAGGTCGGTAACGGGGCCTTTATGAAGAATAAAGAAGAGGCTCGGAAACTTGGAAAAACTCTCACCCAAGTGGCAAAGAAGATGAAGCTTCCTTGCCGAGCTGTCATTACCAACATGGACCAACCACTCGGCTATGCGGTCGGAAACTCGCTAGAGGTTTTGGAGAGTATTGAAGTCCTGAGAGATATGCACTTCCTACCGGAAGCCAAAGATTTGAGCTCAGGAGACCTCAAGGAACTCACAATTCAACTCTGCGCGCATATGCTCGAGATCTCCAAGATCACAAAAAACCTCGCCGAAGGCCGGAAACTTGCCCACAGTAAACTTGCTGATGGAAGCGCGTGGAAAAAGTTCCAAGAACTCGTCGAAATTCAGGGCGGATCGCTTGACCAGATCATGGACCCCCGAAAGCTCCCGCACACCTCACGAAAAGTCGTTTGGACCGCAAAAAAACGGGGTTACATCACAAAGTTCAACACTGAAAATATCGGCAAAATTCTTGTTGAACTCGGGGGTGGCCGCAAAAAAGCGGAAGACGCGGTGGACCCGCGAGTGGGAATGATTTTTCACAAAAAACTCGGCGCAAAAGTCAGCACCGGCGATCCGATCGTCACTGTTTTTGTCGGAGAAAAAACCCCTCTCTCTGAAATTGAGGAGACATTTTATCAATCTGTCGAGATAATGGGTGCAAGAAAGCCAGTTCCAAAACTCATTCACGAAATAATGGGCACATAAATTTTCATCGGAGCTAGAACACTATGACACAACCCTCAATTTATCAGAAAATTCGTGAAGCAGTCGAAGCCATTCAAGGTCGTTGCTCACTCGTGCCCCAGGTTGGAATGATTTTAGGATCAGGACTAGGTGCCGTTGCTCAAAAAATTCAAGACGCAGTGATCATTCCTTACACTGAAATCCCTCACTTCCATGGGACATCTGTAGAAGGTCATGCCGGCCAAATGATTCTTGGGATCTTGCACGGAGTTCCTACCGTCATTCTTCAAGGCAGATTTCACCTTTATGAAGGTTATGCGATGGAAGACGTCGTGTTCCCTACACGCACTATTTGTGGACTTGGAATTCAAACTCTATTTCTGACCAATGCAGCGGGCGCGGTAAACACTCGTTTTCGTCCAGGCGACCTCATGATCATCGAGGACCATATCAATCTCATGGGCGATAATCCTCTCAAGGGACCTAACCTCACTCAGCTAGGACCTCGGTTTCCTGATCTTTCGGAAGCTTATCATAAGAGCTGTATTGAGTCGTTAAAGCTGTCAGCTGAGGAGCTTCAAATTCCGGTACATTCCGGCGTCTATGTTGGCCTCCTAGGACCTACCTACGAGACTCCGGCTGAAATCCGCATGCTCCGTACGATGGGCGCCGATGCCGTCGGAATGTCCACCGTACCTGAAAGCATTGCCGCAAACCATCTGGGCGTCCGAGTAACCGGTGTGAGCTGTATTACCAATTTAGCGGCAGGACTTTCTGCCCATAAACTCACTCATCAAGAAGTCATCGAAAACTCCGTACTGGGTGTCACCAAACTCGTACGGATCTTGGAAACCGCACTTCCTCGCCTTGTTCAAAAACCACTGGTCAAGGCGAGCGGAGCGATTGAATGAGCAAAGGACAAGCTCTCTTCGCTTCAGCGAAAGCAGCTCGTGAAAATGCCTATAGTCCCTATAGCGGGCATAAAGTCGGCGCGGCGATTTTGACTTCGGATGGAAAAGTTTTCAGCGGGTGCAATGTCGAAAATGCTTCTTATGGGGCCACCACCTGCGCGGAAAGAGTGGCCATCCAAAAAGCCATCTCTGAAAATGGGAAGATCCTGATTCACGAAGTCCTAGTGATTACTGATGCCGATCCCGCCTGGCCACCTTGCGGACTTTGCCGGCAGGTGATTGCAGAGTTCGCTTCCCCAGAGACTTTAATCCATATTGCCAATACGACAGGGAAAACTACTTCCGTAAAATTTTCTCAGCTCTATCCGGACCCCTTCACTCCCAATCGACTCGCTACCAGCACCGACCCAACCTGATTATGTGGATTCTGAACGCGGTCGTTTTGACTCAAGACTCGAGACGACGAATTTTTCGGGGTAACATCCGTATCGAAGAAGGCCGCATTGCCGCCCTCACCTCTCAAACTCCAAAGCGTATTCCCCGCGGAACGCCCGTCATCGATGCGAGCGGACTTACGATTCTTCCAGGTTTCGTACAGGCGCATATTCATCTCTGTCAGACGCTCTTTCGAAATCAGGCAGATGATATGGAACTCTTGGATTGGCTTACCAAGAGAATCTGGGTTTTCGAAGCTGCGCATACCGAGGAGACGCTTTATACGAGTGCCCTGCTTGGTATTTATGAACTTTTGAGTAGCGGCACCACTTGTTTGTTAGACATGGGCACAGTCCGGCACACAGAGGCTATTTATCACGCCGTCAAGGACACGGGAATTCGGGCAAGCGTGGGGAAATGCCTGATGGATCATCCTTCCACGACTCCCGAAACTTTGCGTGAACCTACTCGCGATGCAATCGCAGAAGCAAAGTCGCTGTATAAAAAATGGCACGGAACGGAGAACGATCGAATTCGCGCTTCCTATGCTCCTCGCTTTGTCATTTCATGCACGGAACGACTTCTTACGGAGGTTGCCCTTCTCTCCGCCGAACAAGGAGCGTTGATCCACACTCACGCCAGCGAGAATTTAAAAGAAATTCAACTCGTAAAAAAACTCGTAGGCTGTGAAAATGTCGAATACCTTCATCAATTAGGGCTTACTTCCCCAGATCTTGTACTTGCCCATTGCGTTTGGCTGAAGCCGAATGAAAAAGATATTTTGCAGCAGACAGGCACTCACGTCGTTCACTGCCCGAGTTCAAATATGAAACTGGCGTCCGGATTCGCACACGTTCCTGATTTACGCGCGAGAGGAATCAATGTTGCGCTCGGAGCGGATGGAGCTCCCTGTAACAACAACCTCAACATGTTTAATGAAATGCGACTTGCAGCACTCATCCATAAACCAAGCGCCGGCCCCCGCGCGATGCGTGCGCAAGAAGTCCTCGATATGGCAACCCGAGACGGAGCAAAAGCATTGAATTGGTTCGGGGACATTGGCTCTATCGAAATCGGTAAAAAAGCCGATCTCATTGCCTTGGACCTAAATCGGCCAGAAAATGCGGTTCCAGCCTCCGCCTTAAAAAAACTCGATCCTGAGGCCTACGCGTCGTCCATTGTCTATTCCAGCCAGCCAAGTCACCTCAAATGGAGCATGATCGATGGTCGAGTGGTCTACAAAGACGGAAAAGTGTCTAAAATCTCTACACTTTCCAGCACATTGGGATCCTAAGCTTAGAATTCCACGTGGACAAGTTGTCGCG
>JADMIO010888917.1_pt1 | contig 27323 bp, 25 predicted proteins | sample 8958161 | NCBI WGS metagenome assembly JADMIO01 (sample SAMN16585339, study PRJNA669376) | soil metagenome | isolation source: Crop rotation soil | place: USA: Cullars Rotation, Alabama | collected 2011
ACCCCTCTCCCCCGCAGCGGGGGAGAGGGTCGGCGCTTCGACGACTTTGACTGCTTTCGTTTACCCCGCATGCGCCTTCGTTTACCCGGAATGGTCCTTCTCTACCCGGAATGCCTTCATGGACCTCATCACCCGCACCCGCGCCCTGCGCAACGTTGCCACGCTCACCGCGCCGACCACTGCCGAGAACGACGCGCTCGACAGCTTCATCGCGGCGACGAGCAATGCGATCGAACGCTACTGTGGCCGGGTCTTCGGCAGCGCCTCCTATGACGAGGTCTACGATGGCAACGACCGCACCGTCCTGCACCTCGCCAACTTCCCGGTCATCTCCGTCGAACGCGTCGCCTATGATCCCACGGCGGTGCTCCAGGTGCAGAACACCTCGACGTCCAACCAACGCGCGACGGTGAAGGTGACGTCGACCGGCCTGTCTCTCACCCGCGTCGCCTCCGGCGTTGCGACAACCAGCACGCTTGCCTTCGCCTCGTATGCGACCCTCACGGACCTCGCCGCCGCCATCAACGCCCTTGGCAACGGCTGGTCCGCAACCGTCGTCACCGGCTTCGGCAGCTATGCCTCCGCCGATCTACGCGCCATCCAGGGCGCCTTCGCGGCACGCGAGACGCCGGCCGAGCTTGTCGTCCATGTGCAGGAGCTGAGTTTCTTCCAGGTGGATGAGCAGCGCGGCGTGTTGTCGCGCGGCCGGGGCTGCGGGAGGACCGATGCTCTTCGCCTGGCCACTCCCGTCTTCCATGGGGGCCGCAACTACTGGCGCGTCATCTACACCGCCGGCTTCGCGACGGCGCCCGAAGCCGTGCAGGAAGCATGCGCCGAGTGGGTGGCGGCCCTCTTCTGGCAAAGCAAGCGCGATCCGGGCCTGGCGCAGGAGGCGCAGACGGGCATCGTCTCGCGTGTCGTGCGCGAGGGTATGCCGGGCGATGTGCAAACCCTTCTGCGTCCCTTTCGCGTCATCAGGATCTGAGCCATGACCTGCGACGTTTACCGCAACGCCAACACGCCGCCCGCCGCTCCGGATGTGGCCGCCGCTTCCGGCACGCTTCGCTGCATCTACCCGCAAGGCTACGAAGCGGGCGAAGGCGGCGCCGCCACCCAGATCACGCACATCTTCGACTGCGACGCCGCGGTCGATATCCGTGACGGCGGCCAAACCCCCGGCAGCCCGGGCTATGACACGCTCTACTTCCCCGACCAGAACGGCAACATCAGCTTCATCGTCGTCTTCGTCGCCGTCATCGGCACGGTCCGCCGCTGCTGGCTGCGCCGCTCCTCGGTCTCCTATCCCACCAGCCTGCTGTGATTCTCAAAGACCCTTCCATGAACACCTCCAACGGCAACTCAAACAAAGGCATCCTCTGGGTCGCCGGCGCCATTCTTGGCCCGGTCTGCCTCGCCACCTTCGGCATGATGCTGAACACGACCGTCAGCAGCGCCCAGCGTATCGCCACGCTCGAAGCGGAGTTCAAGGAAATCCGCCGCGGCATGGAGAACATCGACATCAAGCTCGACCGCCTCATCGAGCGAAGGTAGTCGACGCGCGGGGAGGTCGTGATCGACTTGCGTCGTGATCCGACCAACGACTACCGCCCCGGTTCTGCGAACCGGGGCTAAACCACGTCAATTCTTGCGCGACTGCTCCTGTACCTCGATCAACATCCAGTGATTCCCACCATGAAACGCTTCATCCTCCTCCCGCTACTTCTCCTGCCATCCCTCGTCGCCGCTCAGGAACCGCCCATTCCGCCCGCCGGCGATCCCACTCTCGCCGTCGTCCGCATCAAAAGCCACGGCGCCTCCGCTACCATCGTCTGGACAACCAAGGACAAATCCTATCTGCTCGGCTGCGCTCACATGCTCGAAGACGACAGGGGCCGACCGAGCCCCGAAGTGCGCGGCCGCAAGTTCGTCATCGATGGCCCGGCGCAGACGCATGCCGCGCGCAAGCTCGCCGCCGCCCGGCTGCTCGCCTGGGACCACTCGCTCGATCTGTCGCTCATCGAGATCGACAACGGCCCGTTCCATTACGTCCCTGTCGCTTCGAAGGGCCACAAGCCCTCGCGCAACACCCGCTCGCTCGGTTACGACAACATGGCCTGGCCCGTCACCAACCACCTGGCAACGATCCTCTCGGTCGACGGCATGACCACCTACACGCGCGAGAAACCCTGGCATGGCCGCTCGGGCGGTGGCTTGATCGACGTGGAGGCGCGCGTGCTGATCGGCGTCGTGCAAGGCTACGAGGTCGGCGGGGGTCAGCGCGGTCTTTACGTGAGTCACGCCGCCATTGTCATGTTTCTTGAGAAGCACCGCCCGCAGCTTCTGCTCGCCGCCCCGTCAGCGCCCGATCCCTGGCCGCTCTCGAAGGCGCCACGTTACTGCCCGCCCGCCTGAAAGTGAATCTCAGCAGTCCGGTTCGGACCTGGTGACGCACCTCAGAGACTGGCGAGCCGCGAGCGCGAGCGACCGGAGGAAAGACGTCCCAAAGACAAAAGCGCGCAACTTTGGCTCTCGTTCACGGCGCCGCGTCCCTCCGGTCGCTTACGCTCGCGGCTCGCCGGTCGCGGACAGCGCCAAGTATCAAGCAACGACGATCCCATGGAAACCACCTCCCTCTGCTTCTCGCTTCTCCTCTGGGCCGGCGTCTGTCTGGCCCTGCTTTCCCTTCCTCGGAGGTCCTCATGAAACCCGGCTACAGGACGACGGAATTCTGGCTCTCGCTCATCGCTCAGGGCCTCGGCTTCGCGGTGCTGCTCGGCTTCGTCACTGTGAACGACTCCCGCTCGCTCGAGGAGTCGCTCGGCAAGGCGGTGGCGGCCATTTTCACGGTGATCTCGAGCGCGAAGGTCGTGATCGATTACATCAAGAGCCGCACGCTCGTCAAAACGGGCGATGCCGCCACGCCGCCCGGAAGCGGGGGCGACTTTCCTCGCCTCGCCGCCTGTTTCCTGTTCCTACTCGGCGGCCTGGTTGCCGGGCCGCTGGCAAGTTCCGCCCAGGCGCAGCCGTTCTTGCCCTGGCGGCACCAGATGAACGAACGGCTGCGTTTTCAGGAACGGCTGCTGCAGGAATTGCTGGCGCGGAAGGAGAGCCCCGCGCCGGCCGCGCCGATCCTGGTGCTTCCCATCGGCGGCGAACCGAAGCAGGTGTTGCCGATCGCTGGCGAGCCCAAGCAGGTGCTGCCGATTGGCGGCGAGCCGAAGATGCAGCCGCCGATCGAGGGGCAGCCGAAGCAGGACTTGCCGCCCAGGGGGACGCCGCGTCAGGAGTTGCCGCTAGCCCCGCCGGGCGAGCCGCAGCGGTTGACGATCGTGCGAGCGCTCGGACGGCGGCGCTAGCTTGCGACGCTCGCATGCAATTCGGTTCGTTGGCGTTGGCGCGACGTCCCTCCGGTCGCTCACGCTCGCGGCTCGCCAGTCAGCGGCGCTGTGCTAGCTTCTGACGGATCTCCACATTCACCACTCGCACAAACTCACTACTCACCAAACGAAGCACCAACCATGGAAAAGATCCTTGTCATGAATGTCGCCGCGCAGCTTGCCGCGGCCGTTGTGCAGAACTTTCCGGACAACTTGCCGATTGATCCGGAGATCAAGGACCCCAATCTGCGCGGGGCGAATCTCGCGGCCTGGGAGGAGTTTCGCATCTTCTACCGGGCCATCGTCAACGCGCTGAAGGATGAGACGTCCTGGCCGAGCCCCGAGATCCCGACGGGGCAACTGTTGCCGAATCTGCTCTCGAGCCTCGGGCCGCTGCTGAACACGCCGTCGCTGCAAGGGTTGCTCAATGGTCTGCTCGCGGCGATCGCCAAACCGGCGCCCGCGCCGCAGGGACCGTTGCCCGACCCCGGGCAGAAGTAGCGGCGGTGGGACGTTGTCCCTCCGGTCACTGACGCTGTCCCTCCTCCGGTCGCTCACGCTCGCGGCTCGCCAGATGTCGCTTGTTCTCACCACTCACCACACTCACTTCTCACCAATGCGCAACCGCATCAAAGACCATCGCCGTGTTCGCGCCGGCGATCTCGTGCCGCACGAGCTGAATCCGCGCGTGCATAGCGACGTGCAGCGCCGCGCCTTGCAGATGCTCTACGACGAGATCGGCTTCGCGCGGTCGCTGCTCGCTTATGAGTTGCCCGATGGGCGGCTGAAGTTGATCGACGGCCATCTGCGCCGCGACCTGACGCCGGAGGAGATGGTCGACGTGGAAGTGCTCGATGTCTCCGATGCCGAGGCGCGGGCGCTGCTGCTCGCCATCGATCCCCTGGCCGAGCTTGCGGGCTACGAAGCGGAGACGCTCACGGAGTTGCGGCGGGTGACGGAGGCCGATAGCGAGGCGGTCCGCTCGCTCTGGGAGGTTCTCGAGGAGGCGAGTCGAAAGACGAAGAAGGGCGTCGAGCGTGAGATGTTGCCTGAGCATTACTTCGTCATGATCGAATGCGAGGACGAGACGCACCAGCGCGAGCTGCTCGAGCGCTTCCAGAACGAAGGCCTGACCTGCCAGGCCAAGATGGGTTGACGTAGGTCAGGCTTCAGCCTGAAACCGACCAAAACCGACGCTTCAAGTCAGGCTAAAGCCTGACCTTACTTCATGTCAGGCTTAAGCCTGACCTACGATCATGCAAATCGTCGTCGAAACACCGATTGTGGAAACGCCGCGCGTGCAACAGGTCCGTGGGCTGTTCGACTTGCCGGTTGAGAAGGTGAGTCGCAGCGCTTGGGACGTGGAGTTGCCGCTCGCGCTCAGGCGCTGGCAAATCGGGCTGATGGTCGGGCCCTCGGGTTGCGGCAAGACGACGCTGGCGCGGCGGCTCTTTTCCGACGCGCGCTGGCAGGGCGCCGAGGGGGAGCGAGGATGCGACGCGTCTCGGCTCGAGATGAACTCAGGCGCCGTCATCGATGCGTTTCCGGAAGAGATGCGGGCGCGTGACATCGTGCAACTGCTCTCCTCGGTCGGCTTTGCGGCGCCGCCGGCCTGGTTGCGGCCCTTCGCGGTCTTGTCGACCGGGCAGCGCTTCCGGGTCCGGCTCGCCTGGTTGCTCGCCTCGACGCCGCCCGGGCAGACGCTGGTATGCGATGAGTATACGAGCGCCGTCGATCGCACGGTCGCCCAGGTCGGCAGTGCCGCGCTCGCCAAGATCGTCAGGCAACGGGAGCAGCGGTTTGTCGCCGTTACTTGTCATGAGGACGTCGAGGACTGGTTGCAGCCGGATTGGGTCTATCGGCCCGCCGAGAACCTGTTTGTCTGGAGGCGGCTTCGGCGTCGCCCGCCCATCCATCTCGACATCCTTCGTGTCAAGGCATCGGCGTGGCCGCTGTTCGCACCGCATCACTATCTAAACACGCTGCTGGCGCCGAGCGCCGTTTGCTTCCTGGCGAGCTGGCAGGAACGCCCGGTCGCCTTCTCCGCCTGGCTGCCTCACTTCGGTCCCGGGCCGAGGACACGGCGCGAGCATCGGACCGTGACGCTGCCCGATTACCAGGGCGTCGGCATCGGCTCGGCCCTATCGGACTTCGTCGCCTCGCTCTGGACCGGCCTCGGCTGGCGTGCGACATCGACCACCACCCACCCGGCCCTCATTGCCTCAAGACTCCTCTCCGGCAACTGGCGCATGCATCGCCGGCCTCACTTCGCAACCGGCGGCGATCCGAACGCGAAGCACGCGACCACCAGGATCACCGCCGGCTTCACCTACGTCGGGGCAGGATTGCCGCCCATCGCAGCCCGGGCGCTGCTTGGGCAGTGATTCGGGGAAGCGATCTGCGAAGAAGCGTTGAACTCGCGGTTTGCAGATATCACGTCGTTGCCGGCATGCGCCTAGCGCGTCCTATCTTGCTTGACTTCACCTCTTCACGTTCAGGAGTTTCCCATGTCCTCTTCCTTCCTGTCGCGCGGCGCTGCCCGTCGTGAACCTCGCGAGCGGCGCAGCATGAACGACGAACTCGGACCGGTGCCCTGCCCGCACTGCGGCTATTCGCTGGTGGCGCGGGTCGATGCGCGGGGGCCGTATTTCTTTTGCTTGTGTCCGGAGCGGCAGCGAGCGCCTGGCGCCGATGCGCGTGACGCGGATTCGGCCGGCTGCGTTAACCCTGCTTGCCTGGCGCGCGCCGCCTGAAAGCGAGCGGCGGTTCGAGGATCTCGCGCAGCGCCAGAGCGGCGGCGAGGCTGGTCGGGTTCTTGATGAGACGATGCACTTCCTTGGCGACGGGCGAGAGCGGCGCCCGCTTGACGACCGCTGCTTCGCCCAGGGAGGCGACCAGCTGAGAGAGCGCGGGGGCGGACGTCGGGCCCGGTTGATACGATTGCGATGGCTTTAAAGGGGCCGCGGCAGCCGCGGCCGGCGCCTTATCAGTCGATGGTTGCGCGGCGCGGCGGACCTCCTGGGCGATGACGACCTTTTCCGAAGGAGCATCGTCGCTGCCGGCGCGGCGGCGGCGCTGGTCGCTCTCGACCTGCTTCTTCCTCTCGACCTCGAGGTTGCGGTCGAGCTGCAGCTTGCGGCGCTTGCGCGACTCGTCCTGCTTGCGATCCGCCTCGTCGCGGTCGGTCGCCTCGTCCGCCGACGAAGATGCAGGCGGCGGGGGCGGCGGCGTCGGCCGTGGATTGTTGCGGCGCGGCCCGCGCTGCCCCTGCTGCTGCGCGTTGCCAACGATCTGCGCGATGATCCAAACCACCAGGGCGATGATCGGGATTATGAGTTTGACCCAGTCGAAGTTCATATCACTGCTTTCCTTGGAATGACGAAGGACGAAGCACGAATGACGAAAGAATGTCGAATGACAAAGCACGAATTCGGCATTTGAACATTCCTCATTCTTTCGTCATTCGACATTCGTCATTCTTTCGTCATTCCGATTTCGTCATTCGTCATTGCCATGTCATTACAACCGCCGCTTGCTTACGCGTTATTGGATCCTGCCCGATCGCCTGGCCCCGAGGTGCCGGCGATGGCGTTGCGCATGGCGGTGTCGGATTGCACGTTGCGGATCGAGTAGTAGTCCATGATGCCGAGGCGGCCATCGCGGAAGGCTTGGGAGATGGCGAGGGGGACTTCCGCTTCCGCGAGCACGACTTTGGCGCGATTCTCTTCGACGGCCGCCTTCATTTCCTGCTCGCGCGCCACGGCGGCGGCGCGGCGTTCCTCGGCTTTGGCCTGGGCGACGCGCAGGTCGGCGGCGGCCTGGTTGGCCTGCAACTCGGCGCCGACGTTGGCGCCCACATCGATCTCGGCCACGTCGATCGAGACGATCTCGAAGGCGGTCTGCGCGTCCAGGCTGTTCTTCAGCACCGCTTGCGAGATCAGGTTGGGGTTGGCGAGCACATCGGTGTGGTGCTCCGCCGAGCCGATGGCCTTGACGATGCCCTCGCCGACGCGGGCGATGATGGTTTCCTCCGTGGCGCCGCCGACGAGGCGTTCGAGCTTGGTGCGCACCGTCACGCGGGCGCGGGCGCGAAGCTGGATGCCGTTTTTGCAGACGCCGTCGAGGGTCGGGCGGCCCTTGGCGGGGTCGGGGCAGTCGATGACCTTGGGGTTGACGCTGGTTTTGACGGCGTCGAGCACGTCGCGGCCGGCCAGGTCGATGGCGGCGGCGATGCGCCAGGGGAGATCGATGCCGGCCTTGTGGGCGGCGATGACGGCGGCAGCGGTCTTGGGCACGTTGCCGCGCGAGAGGTAGTGGGCTTCCATTTCCTGGGTGGAGACCTTGACGCCCGCCTGGATCAGGGAGATCTTCTGGCGGACGATCATGGAGTAGTCGACGTTGCGGAGCTTCATGCCGATCAGGTCCCAGATGCTGATCTTGGCGCCGGTGAGGAAGCACTGGATCCAGAGGCGCATGAAGCTGAAGAAGACGACGAGAAAGAAAACGCCGAGGAGGAGGAGAACCAGGGCGCCGATCAGCATCCACTTGTTGTCCGCCATCCACTGGCCGAAGTCGGCGAAGAGCGTCATGAGGAAAACTCCGATTTGTAGGCAACCGAGACGCGCGGCCGGCGAAAGGCGAGGGCGCAGCGCTCGGTGAGCGATTGTAATCGTTCCCGGTTGGGACGGGTTATTCTGTTATTCGTTTTATCGGAAGCGGCGTTTGAGCGGAACGCGGGTTGGAGGGGGAGCGGCCGCAGGTCGCTCGGAAACAGCTGCTAAAGCTTCTCGGCGGGCCCGTCCTTGTCCGCCTGTTTCTCGACGCTCCTCTTATGACGGCGAATACCGCTATCTTATCCTGGGATATGCGCACTGGGAACTTGCGGAGTTCCGTATGCCAGAGACCTCGCTCGCCCGACGCCACCAGGTTGCACTGATTACCGGCGCCGCTTCCGGCCTGGGCCGCGAACTCGCCCGCCAGCTCGCCGCCGAAGGCATCGCCATCGCCGCCATCGACCGCCAAGCGGAGCCTCTGCTCTCGCTCGAAAGCGAACTGAAGGCCGCGGGACACAGGATCGGTCGTGCGGTCGCGGATGTGACCAATGCCGCCGAGCTGCGGGCGCGCACGCAGGAATTGGAAGCGAGCCTCGGCCCGGTCGACATGGTCTTCCCCTTCGCCGGTGTCGGCATCGAAACCTCCGCGCTGAATCTCACTGCCGAGGAGGTGGCGAATGTCATCAACATCAACCTGATCGGCGTCTCCAACACGGTCGCGGCTGTCCTGGGCGGCATGCTGGCGCGCAAGAAGGGCCATATCGTGGCCGTTTCCAGCCTATCGTCCTTCCGGGGGCTGCCGCGCATGCTCGGCTACTGCGCCGCGAAATCCGGCCTCAATGCGTTCATGGAAGGCCTGCGCGTGGAGGTGGGAAGCTATGGCATCGACACCACGATCGTCTGCCCCGGCTGGGTCCGCACTCCGATGACGGCCCCCATCACAGCCCCCATGGCCTACCTGATGGATGTCGATAAGGCGGTGAGCCGAATTATCTGGGCGGTGGAAAAAAGGAAATGGTTCTATGCCTTCCCGCGCCGCCTCGCGTGGCGTCTGCGTTTCCTCACGTTGTTGCCCAGAAGCTGGCAAGACGCGATGATCCGGCGCATGCTCCGCGTGAAGTAGACTCCGCTTGCGCGCCGTTGTCGCCTTTCACGCGGCGAAACGATGTCGACCGCAACCGTCCCTCCATCGAGCGGACTACTCTGATCGCCGCATGAATCACATGCTCTCCGCGAGCGGACGATTACTGCCGGAAGACAACGCCGCTGACAGCGTTCGTCCGCAACGGTTTGGTTGCACGAGGGGGGTGTGTGTGGGGTCTTGCAATGCAATCTTTTAAACCCAAAGGCGCATTGTTGTTATGGCGGTCCCGAGAAAAAATGACGTGCAACCAAACAGGCAGAGGCGGGCTTTGACACGATCGCGTGAAGCGTTCCGGGGGAACTCTCCTCAAAAAATCATTACCCTTCCAGCCTTCGTTCCTTGCGCACCAGCCGCACGCCGGCCGACATGCTTGTGAGTTTCTTCACGGCGATATAGCGGGCGGTTTGGGAGAAGCCGCAATCGGGCGTGATGTGGACGCGCTCCGGCTCAATGTGCTTCAGCACCGTGCGCAGACGCTCGGCCACCAGTTCCGGCGGTTCGATCCAGGTGTTTTTCACGTCCACCAAGCCCACCGCCACTTCCTTCGGCGCCGGCACCTGCTTCAACAACTCGATCTCCGCCATCTCCCGGCTCGCGAACTCCAGCGCGAGTTGATCGACGGCTGCCTTCGCAAGATGCGGGAAGAGCGGGGCATAGCTGCGCCAGCCGACCGCCCGGCCGCGGAAGTTGCCGAAGCACATGTGCATGCTGATCTTCGCCTTCACCCCGGCCACCGTGCGGGCGATGATGTCGAGAAAACGCTCGGGGTCCTTCGGATGACAGGCGAAGCTCGGCTCATCGAGCTGGATGAAATCGACGCCCACCTCGACCAGTCGCTTCATCTCCGCGTTGACGATCGGAATCAACGCCTCGGTCACCTCCTGCCGATCCCGATAGACCTCGCCGCCTTGGATGCAGCCGGCCAGCGTGAATGGCCCCGGCACCGGCATCTTCGCCGGCGCGTGCGTGATCTCGCCTAGCAGATGCCATTCGGCGACGCAGCCCAGACCGCGCGGCGCGGAGAGAGGAGCGACGCAGACATAGCGGCTGCGCTGATCGTGGGCGGGCGCGCCCCAGCGCCGCGCGGCCGGCTGCGTCTGGGTCCCGTGCAAGTAGTCGTAGAAGCCGAGGTTGAAATCGACGCGTTGCATCTCGCCGTCGCTGATGATGTCGGCGCCGGCCTTCAGCTGGTCGTCGATGGCCAGGCGCGTGGCGTCGCGAATTGCCTCGGCGCGATCGTCGGCGCCGAAGAGATCGGGGTGCCGAGCGACGTCTTCGCAAAACTTGACATACCAGCCGGGAAACGACCAGCTGCCGATGACGGTGGCGGGGAGGATGGGAGGCACGGGAACCTTTCCTTGGGCGTTCTTTCTTTAAAGGTACGAACACGCAACCAACGTGCAACGCTTCGACGCTCGCCGGTTGCCGACGCCATGTCTGGTACGCCAAACAAGGATCGTCAAGAACTCGAGCCGCACCTAAAGTGACGGATAAAACACAACCACGCGAAGGACACCATCGATGGACATGGATAAACTCGTTTCGCTCTGCAAGCGCCGCGGCTTCGTGTTTCAGTCGAGCGAAATCTACGGCGGGCTCAATGGCTTCTGGGACTACGGCCCGCTCGGCGTCGAGCTCAAGCGCAACGTGAAGGAAGCCTGGTGGAAGGACAACGTCACCGGCCACGACGATCTCGCGCCGCCCGTCGGCGCCCCGTCGATCTTCGAAATGGTCGGCCTCGACTCGTCCATCATCATGCACCCGCAGGTATGGAAGTGCTCCGGGCATTACGATCTTTTTCACGACTTCATGGTCGATTGTCGGGAATCGAAGAAACGCTACCGCTACGACCAGGTCAAGGGCCGTTGGGTTGAGGCGAAGGGGCAGACAGTTTTCATCGCGGTCTACAGCGACAGCGATCAGCCGGAGAAGGAAGCCGAGCAGAAGGTGCTCAAGTTCTTCGACATGCGCGGCAAGCAGGCTGACGAGTTGAAATGGCAAGGGGAGATGACGACGTTGCCAACCGTGCAGGACATGTCGAAGGTGCTTGGCCCGGACGCCAAGACGCTCGGCACCTTGACGCCGCCGCGCGAGTTCAACTTGATGTTCAAGACGATCGTCGGCGCTCTGGGCAGTGACGAAGACGCCGCCTTCCTGAGGCCCGAAACGGCGCAGGGCATCTTCGTCAACTTCAAGAATGTGCTCGATTCCACGCGCGTCAAAATCCCCTTCGGCATCGCTCAGGTCGGCAAGAGCTTTCGCAACGAGATCACGCCGCGCAACTTCACCTTCCGCTCACGAGAGTTCGAGCAGATGGAGATTGAGTTCTTCTGCCATCCGAACACGTCGCCCGACTGGTATCACTACTGGCGGGACCGGCGTTACAAGTGGTACACCGATCTCGGCCTTGCCGGGGACCGCCTCCGCCTGCGCGACCATACGCCCGACGAGCTGAGCCATTATTCCTGCGGCACCGCCGACATCGAATACGCCTTCCCTTTCCTGCCCGCCGGAGAATACGGCGAGTTGGAAGGCATCGCCCACCGCGGCGACTTCGACCTGCGCAGCCACAGCGAAGGCAAGCTGGCGCGGCAGGGCAACGAGTTGGTGGTCGAAGCCGGGCCGGACGGCAAGCCGCGCCACAAAGGCAGCGGCAAGGACCTGCGCTACTTCGACGAGCAGACGCGCGAACGCTACCTCCCGCACGTCATCGAGCCTTCCGCCGGCGCCGATCGGGCAACCCTTGCCTTCCTCTGCGAGGCTTATCAGGAAGACACGGTCCCGGATGAAAATGGAAAACCGAGCGAGCGTCTGGTGCTCAAGCTCCATCCGCGCCTGGCGCCGTTCAAGGCCGCCGTTTTCCCACTCGTCAAAAAGGAAGGCATGCCGGAGATCGCCGAGAAGCTCTATCGCGAGTTGAAGGCGCGGTTCCCGGTCTTTTATGACGATAAGGGCGCAGTCGGCCGACGTTACCGCCGGCAAGACGAGGCCGGAACCCCTTACTGCCTCACCATCGACGGCCAGACGCTGCAAGACCAGACGGTGACGCTGCGCGATCGCGATACGCTCAAGCAGGAACGGGTGCCGATGAAGGAAGTCGGCGAGTTGATCGCGACCAAGGTGCGCTGACAGGAACTGGCGAACCGGGAGCGTGAGCGACCGGAGGGACAGCGTCCCCCTGACGCCGGGTAGCCCGCTGAGGTACGCCTTTGCCAGAGCTCATCCGCGCTCTCTGATGGTGCGTCAATCCGCCGCTGATCGAGCGAAAAGTGCTTCAAACGGATAATGCTTCCTAGCGCTCGGCCACTTCAGAGTCGTGGTCTTGGGGGCATCTTACCTCCGGTCGCTCACGCTCGCGGCTCGCCAATCCCTCCACACGCTGAGGTGTCGCGCGTTCGCGTCTTTTATCTTGCCCTCGCCGCCGTGCCGCCATACGCTTCGTGTTACCTTGATCTGCCTTTCACGAGGACCCCGCCATGCGCTCCCTGCTCGCTCTCGCCGTTCTTTCCCTGTCCCTGTCGTGCGCTCACGCCGATGAAGAAAAACTCTTCGTCGCCACCCCCTTCACCAAGGACATCTTCACCCCCGGCATCGAGGGCCCCAATTGCGATAAGGAAGGCAACGTCTACGTCGTCAACCTCGAGACGCAGCAGACCATCGGCAAAGTCACGCCCGAGGGCAAGGCCTCCATCTTCGTCACCCTTCCCGGCAAGAGCACCGGCAACGGAATCGTCTTCGACCAGGCCGGCTTCATGTATGTCGCCGATTACGTCGAGCACAACGTCCTGAAGATCGACCCCAAGACCAAGAAGATCGCCGTCTATGCCCACGACGACCGCATGAACCAGCCCAACGACCTGGCCATTCATCCGGGCGGCGATCTCTACGCCAGCGACCCGAACTGGGGCAAAGAGACCGGCCAGCTCTGGCGCATCGATAAGTCCGGCAAGACGCATCTCCTCGAAAAGGACATGGGAACGACCAACGGCATCGAGGTCAGCCCCGACGGCAAGAAGCTCTACGTCAATGAGAGCATCCAGAAAAACGTCTGGGTCTACGACATCCAGCCCGATGGGTCCATCAAGAACAAGAAGGTCCTCGCCAAGTTCCCCGACCACGGCTTCGACGGCATGCGCGCCGACGTCGAAGGCAACCTCTACGTCACGCGCCATGGCAAGGGCACGGTGGCCGTGCTCTCACCCGAAGGCAAGGTCCTGCGCGAGATCGATGTGCTCGGCAAGCATCCGTCGAACATCTGCTTCGGCGGCAAGGACGGCCGCACCGTGTATGTCTGCGAAGTCGACCACAAGCGGCTGGTCAGCTTCCGCGTCGACAAGCCCGGTCTGGCCTGGAAGCGTTGGCAGGAGTCGGACCCTAGCTGCTGCGACGTCGACGAAGGCTTTCGCGACATGTTCAACGGCAAGGACCTCAGCGGCTGGGTGAACGTCAACTGCGACAAGAGCACCTGGTCCGTCCGCGACGGCATGATCGTGACCAGCGGCCACCCGACCGGCTTCATGCGCACCGACAAGCAGTACGAGAACTTCATCATGGAGTTCGACTGGCGGCATATGCCCAAGCCGCTCACCGCCGTTGGCAACTCCGGCCTCTTCGTCTGGGGCGACCCGATCCCCGCCATCGGCACGGGCTATACGCGCGGCATCGAGGTGCAGGTCCTCGTCAACCTCGAGAAGGAAGGCTTCTACACCAGCCACGGCGACCTCTTCAGCATCTGGGGCGCCACCTGCACGCCCGATCGCCCGCACCCCAACGGCTGGGACCGCTGCTTGCCGAGCGAGCGGCGCTGCAAGGGCGCCGGCGAGTGGAATCACTACCGCGTCGAGGCGGTCGACGGCACGATCAAGCTGGCGGTGAATGGCAAGTTCGTCTCCGGCGTTTCCAAGTGCAATCCGCGCAAGGGCTATCTCGCCCTCGAATCCGAAGGCTCGGAGTGCCACTTCAAGAACCTCAAGATCAAGGAGCTGCCGACGAGCAATCCCAAGCCGAGCGAGGTTGCGGATTTGGCGAAGGGCTTCACAAGCATCTACAGCGGCCTGAACCTCGAAGGCTGGAAGGCCGATCCGAAGAACAAGGGCGCCTGGACGCCGCGCGACTTCGTGCTCGATTACAACGGCAAGGGAACCGATCTCTGGACCGAGAAGGAATACGGCGATTTCGAGATGGTCGTCGACTGGCGCTTCCCCGCCAAGGCGAAGAAGACGCCGCGGCCCGTCATCCTTCCCTCCGGTGAAGAAGCGAAGGACGAGTCCGGCAAGCCGAAGATGGTCGAGGTCGATGACGCCGGCGATTCCGGCGTCTACCTGCGCGGCAACTCCAAAAGCCAGGTCAACATGTGGTGCTGGCCCGTCGGCTCGGGTGAAGTCTACGGCTATCGCACTGATCCCAAGATGTCTGCCGAGGTCCGCAAAGGAGTTACTCCCAAGGAACGGGCCGACAAGCCGATCGGACAATGGAACCGCTTCCACATCACCATGAACGGCGAGAGGCTGACCGTCGTCTTAAACGGCAAGACGGTGATCGAAAACGCCGAGTTGCCGGGAGTGCCCCAGCGCGGCCCGATCGCGCTGCAGAATCATGGGGACGCGGTGCAGTTCGCGAATCTGTTTATCAGGGAGTTGAAGGACTGAAGCCAACCAGCGCGGGATTGGAGCACTGCGTGGCGTCGTTGGACGCGCCTGTCGGCGAACCGCCGTATCGTGTCGTGCGTCTCACTCGAAGATAGAATGACGCGACCAGGACGAGGCCGCGTGGTGGAATGGCAGACACTGGGGACTTAAAATCCCCTGTTCCGTAAGGGACGTGTGGGTTCGAGTCCCACCGCGGCCAATGGGCTTACGTCAAGAACCGAAGGGGCATTTGCGGCCCTTTCGTGCCCAATCTCGCGACATGCTCCCAAGCGCGCTGCTTAAAGCTTGTGGTTGTCACGTTTCACTTCTCTTGCACAATGCGCTTCTCCGCCACCGTCGTCTTGAAGCACTCAGGGCACACCTTAAAGCGGATGGCGTTGTCGGTGGTGATGTATCCAAAATGCGCACCCAGCGCGGCGTTGGGCTCTGGTGGATCGCGCCACGCAATATCTAATGCTGACCGTAGCCCTAATCCTGGGCGTGGAGCACACAGTCAACCACCTCGCTACCCTTCATCACGCCCTTGAGCGTGACTCTTTTTCCTCGCTCCAGGCGTCGAAAGTCCTCGTCGTTTTTGAACCGGCAGTAGAGGTTCGTAACGCCGTCGCCAAGAACGAGGTATTCCTTGCCGCCCTTCTCGAGACTTTTCTGAAGGTACGGGCCGACGAAGTAGACTTTCTTGCCGTCGAACGCTTCTTGCCGCGCCGCTAGCCAGCGGTCTTCGACGGGCCTTGGCGCCACAATGACGACGTGAAAATCGCCCGTGAGCGGACCATACTTTGCATACTCACCCTCCGGCGTCACCTTCACTGAAATCTGCTCAGGAGCATCCTTCACAGGCGCGTCCTCAGCCGCCAGTATTTCCAGCTCGATCCTCTTTCTCTCCTCGCCACTCACCACGAGGCTGGCAGGCTTGATTCGCAGATACTTGGGTGCCGCAAGCTCCAGCTTGTAACTCGTGATCGGCTTGGAGTCGGTCGTCCCTGTCGTGATCCTCCGGCCTTTCCCCACGCCGGCGCCGCTCGTTTCATGCCAGACCTCCACAACCAATACCCGACGGCTGGAGCCGCCTGGCTCGATCTCGTCGTACTTCAGCGGGCCATCGGACTCAACCGACCCCGGCGGCGCAGTAATCCTCAGTTTGGCGCCCAGGTCTTCCTCGCTGGTTTTCACAATAAAACCAAGTAGCAGCAAACCCGCGGCCAACGTCCCAGCACTACCAAGAATAGCCCACCCCACCGTCTTCAAGTTCGCCGTTATCCAACTCGTACTAGCACCCGAAGGCTTGGCGCTCGGCGGCCCCGCCACTCTGTCAGGGATAGTTGCCATTTTCTTACACTTGGGGCAGCGACAACTCTTGCCTTGGGCACCATCCTTGGCTTGGAGCTTGCGGCCGCATGAGTCGCATTGAAACTGGATCATGCTGGTAACCTCTACCGAGGCGACTGGGGCGCTAAATCATCCTGCACTCAAGATCGTAAACCGCCAGGTGCTTGAAGAGCTCCTTGGGCATCTCGTGCAGCTTGGTGGGGATGACCATGCCGAAGTCGAGGGCGTTGCCTTCGAACTTGGGTTGGACGGTGAACGTCTCGAGTTTCTCGGTTGGGTCGTAGGTGAGGAAGACCTTCTGCGCCGGCTGGAGGACGTCCGCGTTCTTGGCGGAGAAGTAACAGCAGGCGGCGTCCGCGCGGGTAGCGAGCGCCAGAACGAGAAGGGTGAGGATCAGCTTCATCGCGTTGTCCTTTCGTTTGGGACACCGATCGTAGCACGGGCACGGCCATGACGCTAATAGTTACCAAGCGCGAGCCGCGGATGCAATGAACCGCGAACCGTTCCTTCCCTTCGATAATCCGACAAGAAGGAGTTTCGTTACCAGAAAACCACGGAGACCGCATGACGACTGAACGGAAAAAGCAAATCGAGCGCGCCCACCTGGAAAAGTTCCGTCGTACACGTCCCGATTGGGCCGCAGTCTTAGATGGGGAAAAGCCGGACTTTCGCGTCCAAAGGGTCTCTGGAAGAGAGATCGGTATTGAAGTTGTCGAGTACCACCCGCACGACAATGCCAGAGTCGCAATGGAAGCGCGATGGTGGAAAGAACTGTTGCCGAGATTAGAGCACGAGCAGGCAACGCGCCCGGATCTGCAACACCTGCGGGTTCGTCTATGGTTCGATGGAAAGTCCCGCGTAGCAGACAGCATCCGGCTTTTGTTAGTGAACTGATGGAGATCATCCCGCTCGTTGCCGGGAAGTCGGGTTCACCCGACGACGAAGCGGAAGTGGTGTTCATCCCGGCGGTAGATGTTGAGAAAGCAAGCCGTGCCGTTCCAGGCTATTGCTTTCTTCCGCAGGAGAGATGGCCGGTGGCCTCTCAGAGCCTCTCTGCTTTATGGGTGGCTCGATTCCCGCTCATCGCTAGCCCGCCGTGGGCATGTGTGGACGCGGAGGGAGCGTGGATCAGGCCTGACGACGAGGAATTTTCACGTATCCTCGAAGGCAAAAGAAGAAAAGCACAGGGATATGCTTTGAAGGATATGGACCTGTGGTTACTCATCGTATGCGACACGCTTGGCGACCTGGAGTCACATGTCTTTCCGGAGGGCCAGGAAGGCGTTTCCGAGCTAGAAGCGACGATTGGTAAGACTGGGTTCGACTTTCTGAACGGCCCCTTCACCGAAGTCTGGCTCTTGTCTGCATTCACCCGGGAGCCAGCGCCGGATATATCCGTCGTAAATCTTCTCGCCTGGTCTCGCCAGGCCTGGCGTTCTCGCTTTCGGCGCACGTTTATCCGCTCTGGATTCCGTCCATCGAAAACGCCGGCACCTCGCCGCGCGACCGTCTAAGACGAAGCTCGGGCGCCGGTGATAGCGTGGGATGAGCGGCGTGTTGCACTGTACCCAAACTGTACCCAATCGCCTGGAAAACCGTAAACTCCCCTGGACGATGAGGGGCGTTTTCGCTTGGAAATCCTGCCTTCATGGACGTGACTGGACGCTCGTGGAAGGCCGAAAGAAGGACTTAAAATCCCCTGTTCCGTAAGGGACGTGTGGGTTCGAGTCCCACCGCGGCCAATGGGCTTACGTCAAGAACCGAAGGGGCATTTGCGGCCCTTTCGTGCCCAATCTCGCGACATGCCCCCAAGCGCGCTGCTTAAAGCTTGTGGTTGTCAGGTTTCACTTCTCTTGCACAATGCGCTTCTCCGCCACCATCGTCTTGAAGCACTCAGGGCACACCTTAAAGCGGATCGCGTTGTCGGTGGTGATGTACCTAGTCACTGGCCCTTGTTGCACGGCAACGCAGGAGCTGCCAATGAAATCGCATTTACCGAACGTTGGTGAAGATTCGGGCCGAACGCGAAAGGGAACGGCCGCTGGGTTATGACTGGTTGGCATAGGTAGTTGACGGTTTGTTTTCGCGTGTCGAGAGAGAGGGCGAACGGCAAATCGGACCATTACATCTTCTTCGCTGGCCGTTTCGTGCCATTTTGATCACTCGTACCCAATTTTGCGCGCAATGGCCTGGATGCTGATCAACGTGCCCAACCCGACGAAGACTGGCCAGAACGATCGAATGCGTCCCATGTCCCGCTATCGCCGACCCGTCACAATTCTTGACAGCCCGCTGTCGCACGGTACCATGAAACAAGCTAACCACTCGCAGCCGCCGACGACGGCGGTCTCCCAGCTCGGCGGAAACCGCATTCCGCTTTGATCCGCGCCGGATCCCTTCAACGGCAACGTCGCCGCACCTCACACTCGAGCAACTCGCCCTCTTCTTGGAAAGCGTCTGCGCCAGCGTATGGCCTGTCCGAGTCTAACGGCATGGCTGCCATCTTCGCCTTTGCGCGCCTAGCGGGCGCGCTTCGCCCGATCGATTCGTTCGATCCAGGAATAGCCCGCGCGAATAAGGAGAAGATGCTATGAACGCAGAGTTGATGACTGCGAAAATTGTCGACCGCTTTCCCGTCTGGTTCCTGTTCAATCCGGACGAGAGCGCCACCGGGGAGATCCTGCTGCAACACGACGGAAGAACCAAGTGCCGGGCCAACGTCTTCACCAAGGAGGATGTCGTTAAGTCGTTCCTCGACGGTTCACCGCAGTATGCGAAATACGTCTCGGTGCCGCTCTTCAGTCCCGGCGGTTTCCTCTATTTCCTCGACATCATCGAGCGGCGCGGCGCCACGCACCTCATCCTCAATGAACAGAGCGACGAGGAACGGCTCGTGCCTATCACCGAACTGCGCCACTCGATGCGCGGGTCGTGACTCGGGGTTGGTGCGGCTGCGCAGCCGTCAATAACATTGTCATCCGCCACGCTCCGCCCAGCGCAGCTTGGCGGAGCGTGAGCGCGGATTGGCGCCTCTCTCCTGAAACGACGGCCGCAAGCACTCGTCCGACCCCTTGGCATAGATCGCCTGGCGCAGTCCCTCCTGGAAGGCCTTCTTAACCAGCCGGTCTTCGCCGCTATGAAAGGCGATGAGCGCGACGCGGCCACCAACGGCAAGCGCGTTGGGCAAGACGCGCAGGAGCTGGGCGAGGTTGGCCAGTTCGCGATTCAAGAGGATGCGCAAGGCCTGGAAGGTTCGGGCCGCCGGGTGGATGTTCCATTTGCCGCGCTCGGGATGCAGGCGCCAGGGCCCGCTCTGGCCGGTCGCATGGCGGACGATGTCGGAGAGCTGAGCGGTCGTCTCGATCGCCCCCTGATCGCGCGCCGCGACGATGGCGCGTGCGATCAGCGCGGCCTGCGGTTCGTCGCCCAGCTCGGCCAGCGCCTGCTGCAGTTCCTCCTCGTCGATACTTGAGAGCAAACCACTCAGCGTTCGGCCCCGGCTCTGATCCATGCGCATGTCGAGCGGCCCGGGCCGCGCGTAGGAGAAGCCGCGCTGCGGATCGTCGATCTGCATGCTGGAGACGCCGAGATCGGCGAGGATGGCGTCGGCTGCGCGGCCGGCGAGGATCGCTTCGATGCCCGCGTAATTGGCGTGATGAAGCTCGAAGTTCGGCCCGATCTGTTGGAGCTTTTCGCGGACGCTTTCCAGGTGATTGCGGTCGACGTCCAGACCAATGAGACGACCTTCGGGGCCGACGCGGCGCAGCAGCTCTTCCGCATGTCCGCCGAAGCCGAGCGTGCAATCGACGACCAGGGCGCCGGACCGGGGACGTAGGACATCAAGAACCTCGGCGAGCATCACGGGCCGATGCTGGCCGGCTGCAGTGCTGCGAAAACGTCGTTTCATTGCTGTCGGTGTCCGCGTGCCGCCAGGCGCGACGTCATTTCTTGTCGGCGCCGCCTGAGAAGGTCCGATGCGCATCGCGGAACTCCGGTGGCGGCAACGGACGACGAGCGTCGAGCGGGTCGCGACCGGCGGTGGGGGAGGCGTCGAGCTTGCGCGGACCTATGCTGGAGAGGCCGCTGCCGTCGGGCGTCTTGGCGCGGTCGCGATCGCGGCGGGCGGCGATGGCGCGCTCGCGGGCGAGGCGATCATCATGCTCGGCGGCGGCTTTGAGCCAGCGGTCGAGGTCCGCTTTCGACCAGCCGGCGCGTTCAAGCGCTTCGGGCGTCGCGTGCTTCTTGAGATACTCGGCTAGATCGTCGAGCTGGAGGTCGCCCGGCCGTTTGAGGAAGTCCTCCGCGGCCTTGATGGCCTTGAGGTCCTTATCGCTCATGCCGGCGGCGCCGGGGCCATAGTCGCCCGCCTTGCCTTCGCCCTTGGTGAGCTTCGCGTCCTTGCGTTTGCCTTCGTCGCCGCTGCCTTTGCCGAGGCTCTTTTCTTCCTTGCCTTCATCGCCCTTGCTCTCGGCGGATTCGGGCGGGCCTTTCTTGGTCGGGTCGCCCTTGTTTTCCTTGGAGACGCCGGTGACGTCCGTGTCCTCCCGGGGTGGGGCTTTCTTCACCTTGCCGGGCGAGTCAACCTCGCGGCCGTCTTTCTTGAGCATCTCGCGGGCGATGTCGCGGGCACCTTCGTCTTTCGCTTCGCGCGAAATCTCGGACAGATCGTGCGCCGCAGCTTCGCTCTTCTCTGGGTCCGCCAGGTCCTCGGCGCGTTTGAGGACGTCCGCGGCCTTGGCGTCGCGCAGCTTTTCGCCGGCGGCGTCGCGGATGCCGTCGTCGCGTGCCGTCGCGGGGTCGGTGTCCCCGCGCGGCGAGCCGCGTTTGCCGGGAGATTTGGCGAACTTCTCGGCCGAGTCCTTGTCGCCCTTGGCGTGGGCCGAGGGAGGGGCGCCGGCGTCGTCGAGCTTGTCGGAGGCTTTCGCCGCGCCGCGCGGGCCTTTCTCGCCGTCGGCCTTGGCGGAGGTTTCGCCCTTCGCATGTTCGCCGGCCTTGGCCGTGCTCGGGTCGATTTTGCTTTCGCCGCCCTTTTCTTTCGCCAGTGACTTACCGCCGGCCGGCGGTCCTTCCTTCGCGGCGGCATCGGGGCCGCCGGAGTCGCCTTCTTTCGGTTCGGACTTGGCGCTGGCGCCTGACTTCTCGCCGCCCGCCTTGGTTTCGCCCTTGCCCGACTTGGCGTCGGTTTTGTCGTCCCCGCTTCTCGCCGTGCCCTTTTCCTCGCCGGACTTCTCGCCGCCTTCGCGTGCCGACGCCGCGCCGCTTTCGCCCTTCTTGGCGTCGCCGCTCTTGGAGGCTGACTTATCCGCGCCCGCTTCCTTCTTGTCGGCGCCGCCTTTCGCTTCGGCGCGCGAGCCCTCGCCCTCGCCGCCGCGCGATTCGCCGGCCTTGTCTTCCTTCTTTTCACCACCGCCCTTCGCCTCGGCCCCTTCCTTGTCTTTACCCTCCTTGCTCGCCGAACTCTCCGCCCCCTTGCCATCCTTGCTCTTGGGCTTGGCGCCTTCCTTGCCGCTCTCGCCGCCCTTGCTCTCCGACGCCGGCTTCTCCTCGCCCTTGCCTTCGCCGGGGTTGCTCTCACGGCGTTTCTTCTCCGCCTCCTCGATCAGCTTCTTGGCCTCTTGGGCGAGCTTCTCTTCTTCAGCGCGGCCATCGCCCTTGGATGCGCCTTTCTCCGGCGGGCCCTTGCGTTCCTCGTTCTTGCGGGCATGCTTGTCGTCCTGGCCCTTCTCGAACTTCTCCTGCTCCCTGGCCGCGCTGTCGCGCCGGTCCTTCTCTTTCTTCTCATCCGCCGGCGCCTCGAGTTTGACGCGGTAGCTCTTGCTGATGCCGACGTTGCCTTCCTTGTGCGGGTAATCCGAGTTGTCGCGTGCCTCCAGCCAGTATTCGAGGACCATGCCGGCCTTCGTGGCGAACGCTTTGCCGTCCGGCGTCGTTAGGGCGGTCATCGGCATGAAATCGCGATAATCGACCTTGTCGGGATAGCCGCCGTCGTCGAACTTAAAGTCCTTGCCGGCGCGGAACGGCTTGCCGGCGAGGTCGCTTTTCGCGCCTTCGACCATGCGCACCTTGAGCGTCATCGAGCGGACGCCGACATCATCGCTTACCAGACCGGCGACGTTCAGGGTGCCGTTGAGCGGCAGGCTGATGTCCTTGCCCGGCTCGGTGAGCACGACTTGCGGCGCCTGATCGTCCTCCACGATCACCGTGTAAAGCGAGGCGGTGGAGTTGGGCTCGTCTTCCGTCGAGGTGAAGAGGACGCGCATTGTGCCGGAGGCTTCGAGCGTCCACTCGGCGGTGAACGAGCGGCCATCTGGAGAAAGCTTGCCGGGAAGCGTCAGCTTTTCGCCCGCGGTTTCGAGGGCCAGTGAGCCTTCCTTGAGCTTGCGGTTGGTCTGCACCTTCATGGCCACGAGGGCGCCGCGCTTCGCCTGGATGCGCGGCTCGGTCAGCTTCTCGTTCGGGAAGGCGACGATGAGGTCGGGCAGACGCAGATAGAGCCGATATTTGTAGGTGACCTCGAAGCGCTCGGCGCGCGGAACGCCGCGCGCGGTGACCTGGTATTCGGGCGTCTCCGCATCGCCGGCGGCGACCTTGTAAAAGAAGCCGGTGCGGACTTGGTCAGGCTTGCGTAGGATCGACCAGGTGTCGTTGCCTTCATCGGCGAGCGGAACGGGAACGAAGGCGTCGTCCGGGCTATAGCGGAAGAGGAGACGCGGAGCGGCAGGTTGATTTGTCCGCGGATAATAGCCGGTGATATGGGCGCGGATCTCGACGCTCTTGTCGGGAACCGTCGTCAAGTTCCCTTCGCGCGGCTGAATCATTTCGATCTTAGCGCGCGTGCCGATGCCGATGTCCTGAAACGGCGCGTAAGCTCGCTGCAGCAGCGCGGAGAACTGATTGGGCCGCACGGCGAGGAGGACGAGCAGGCCGAGAACGAGCGCAGCGAGGATGCTGAAGAGGAGCCAGTTGGAGCGCGGGTTGACGGCTTTATCGCCATCGGTCTTCTTGAGGTCCTTGGCCGCCTTCTGGCCGAGCGCGCCGCGGATGGCGGTGGGCAGTTCCTCCTCCTTCAGGTCGAGCCAGTTGATGACGCTGTTCTTGGCGTCGGGGATCGCTTCTTCGAGCTGCCGGGCCGCGTAATAGGGGTTGATGCGGCGATAAAGGCGAACGACGCCCTGCACGAGAAAGTAACCCGCCGCAGCGAGGAAGACGACAAAGGAGACGACGTGCACCAGACTGACAAACCCACCCGCAGGATCGACGAACAGGTCGAAGAGGGCCATGACGAGGCCATAGGCGAGGACAACGACGCCCAGGCAGAGGAAGGAGCGGACGACATCGATGCGGCGCAGCCGCGCCTGCACCTCGTTCACTTGCTTGCCGACGAAAGCGTCGTAGCGGGTAGAGGCGGAGCGTGATTCGAGGTCCGTGGCCATCGCGATCCTCCGGGCTGCCAACTCAACAGTTCCATTATAAAGACGGGTGTGGCAGCGCAATAGATGAATGGGCGGGGAGTCGTCAACCGTTCTCTGTCCCGTCGGCGCGTCGGTTCCAATCCCCGACGCCCGTTTCCTGACTCTTGATCCCCGAACTCGGATTCCGGATCGCTTGCTCGATCGCGCTGCCGGCCCTTTCAGCGAGAGGCTCTTTTGTCGGAGGTAGTTTTCGCCGGGCGAAGACTTCCTCCAGTTCGGGGAGGGCTTCGCCGGCGTAGGTTACGTGCGCGATCTCGACCTGTTGAAAGCCCTCTTTCGTTTGCACGAGCCGCTGAATCAGAACGTCGACCGGACAGCGGTCGTCGCCGAGCGGGCAGATATTCGCCGTCACCAGCACCTCCCGCTCCCCGACTTGCAGCGGCAACGGTTCCGCAAAGACAGGCAGGTCGCCCTGCTTGAGCGGTTCGATCTGGCTCTCCGGGGCAGTCCCGAGTTGCCGGGCCTTCTTCCAGCGCTGGCACTCTGAGCAATACGGTTGCTTGGCGGCGACGTACTGCATGGCCACGGCGATGCCGGCCACGATCAGCACCTCGAGCGCCCAGTAGATCCAGCTGCCGATGTAGCCGAGGTTCATGCCGCCGTCTTTGCGGCCGACGTCGCTTGAACTGGAAATGCGCACGCCGAGGACCGCCTGGAAATGCATATAGCTGGGCAGGTCGTGCACGGCGAAGCCGGCGCGGCTGGCCGGATCGCGCAGCGCCTGCTTGACCTCGGGCGGGATCAACGGGTTCGCTTCAACCTCGGCGGGGGTGAGGCGGGCGAGTTCACGGAGTTGCTGCCGGACGTCCGGTGGGATCGAGTTGCTCGATTCGAAGTCGCGGTATTGCATGTAATACATGCTGATGATGGCGAACAGGCCGCCCAACAGGCCGCTGGCGACGCCGAGGATCGTGCTGCGGACATGGCCGATGCGGATGGCCCAGTAGCCGACGCCGCCGACGCCGGCCCCGATGACGGCGGGAAAGATGAGCACGAGCCAGAACCAGCGGCTGATGATGCCACCGAGCGTGCCCAGGACGAGACCGGCGGCAAGGGAAGCGACGATCAGGAGGAGCGAGCCAAAAGCCGTGAAGCCGCCCTCGGGGCGATAAGGGACAACTTCGAACGTGGACAGCGGAGGTCGACCGGGAGGAAGCGGCTCATGCATGGCAAGGTCTCGGGCCGGCGAGAGGGCGAGAAGTGTGCCTTACAGGATGAACCGGAGAAAAGCCGCCGTCAAGTGGAGGTGTGCGGGTTGTCCGGCCGGGTTCAGGAGCGAAGGCCGTTTATGAGGGCCGCATGCCGCTCGCCGTGGGGGGTGAACGTTATTGTCCGGGACGTCTCGCCGGTGATCTCGATGCGAACATCCAGCCGCTCGGCCGGCAGCAGGGCCGTCATCTTCTCGGCCCATTCGATGAGGCAGACGCCGTCGCCCTCGAAATACTCGTGGACGCCAAGGTCGGCGAAGTCATGCAGATGGGCGAGGCGATAGACGTCGAAGTGGTAGATGGGCAGCCGGGCGTCGTATTCCTGGATGAGGACGAACGTGGGGCTGTTGACGACGCGGGCATCGGGGATGCCCATGCCCTCCGCGATGCCGCGCACGAAGTGCGTCTTGCCGGCGCCGAGACTGCCGGAGAGGGCGAGGACGGCGCCAGGGAAGAGGTGAGCGGCGAGGCGACGGGCGAGGGAGAGAGTTTCCTCGACGGTTTGGACTTCAACGGGCATGGCGGGCTGAGGCATGGGATGACGCAAACGTCCTTCGCCATGGAGATTCAAGTCCGTAGCAGGAAAGGGAATAAGCCGACGCAAGCGACGCCGGCCTGAGGTGAGTTTATGGATTCGGCTGGGGCATGTCCAAAAGGACAAAACGCCGCAACGGACCTTGAAATGAAACGCACCCATCAACTTGACTCGCCACTCGCCACTCGCCAACGCCCCCCCCTCCCGACAACTGATCTTGATATCCCCGCAACCGCCGATCCATCTAGAAACCGGCGAGCCGCGAGCGTCAGGGACCGGAGGGACGCGACGGCAAAGACAAGAAACGGCAACGAGTTTCTGGGCAAAAGACTCGGCAATGCAGCAAGGACGGACTGTCGCCTGTGGGCAAGACGCGTTAGAATTCGGCAAGTGTTCTCTTTGCTCGCTTTAGAGGCTATCATGGCCACCCCATCCACCATTCCCACTGAGCTTCAGCCCCCTCCTTTACAGTCCACCGCTCTTGCGGCAAATGACGCCGACCTCGAACGCTGGCGCCGGGCTTGTAGTGAACTGTCCGAAGAACGTGACCGTTTGAGCGCCGAACTCGCGCAAGCCCGGGCCGAGCGCGATCAGTTTCGGCGCGCGCTAATCGCCGCCTACGCGGACGACATTCCCGACTTCACCAAGGAAGAACTCATGGCGACTCTCGACGCCAAGCCAACGATTGAGGACCTCATCGAGGAATTGAAACGGGGAGCATAGGACATGCCGTCGCCCGAACAGCCAAATCATCGCGTATCCGCGGTCCCGGGCGTCCTTCAGCAAATCAAAGGATTCGTCAACGCATCACCGTCCGCCGAGCAACGCCAGGATCGTATCGTAGCCATTCAGTCCATCTATACCCGTTGCGAATGGACCCGGCCGCATTTGGCGATCCCGAATACCAAACCAAAAAGGCCGGAGGCACGGTATATCACGCTATCCTTGGCCCCTTCCTTGTGCATTACGTCGTCTTTGAAGTCGAGAAGGCGGTTTTCCTCCTTCGGATCAGGCTTGTCTAGCCGAGCTGACCATCCTTCAGGGCGGACGAGTTCGAGCGTGAGGTCATCCAGCAACGCAGGCTGCCAGCGAACAGGAATCGCTGCAGATTATGCGATAGCTGTCGCTTCCGTTCCAGATGTCTTCGTTTGAAACAGTTTGACCGCCAGTGCTACTCCGCGGCCGCCGCCGTCTGGCGCTTCTTCGCCGCTGGCGCCGCCGCTTCCGGCTTCGCTTCGACTTCGCCGTTGTTCTCCGCGTGATATCCGATCAGGCCGCGTTTGTGCAGGATCTTGTTGGTGATCTCTTCGGTCAGCTTCGGGTTCTCGCGCAGGAACTGCTTGGCGTTTTCACGGCCCTGGCCCAGGCGCATCTCGCCGTAGCTCAGCCAGGAACCGCTCTTCTCGATGATTTTCTCCTCAACGGCCAGGTCGATCAGGTCGCCTTCGCGGCTGATGCCGCAATCGTGCATGAGGTCGACTTCGGCTTGCCGGAAGGGCGGGGCCACCTTGTTCTTGACGACCTTGATGCGGACGCGCGAGCCGACCGCTTCCTCGCCTTCCTTGATCGTCGTGATCTTGCGGATGTCGAGGCGGACGGAGGAGTAGAACTTGAGCGCCAGGCCGCCGGAAGTCGTCTCCGGGTTGCCGAACATCACGCCAATCTTCTGCCGGATCTGGTTGATGAAGACCATGATCGTCTTGGTGCGCGAGATGGTCGGGTTGAGGATGCGCAGCGCCTGGCTCATGAGCCGCGCCTGCAGGCCGACGTGTGAATCGCCGATCTCGCCTTCCACTTCCGACTTCGGCACCAGGGCGGCCACCGAGTCGATCACGATGATGTCGACGGCGTTCGACTTCACCAGCATCTCCGCGATCTTCAGCGCCTCTTCGCCGTGCGAAGGCTGGCTAACCAGCAAGCTCTCCAGGTCGACGCCCAGCCGCTTGGCCCAGCTCGGGTCGAGCGCATGCTCCGCGTCGATAAACGCCGCCACGCCGCCCTGCTTTCCAGCACAGTGGGATCCGAAGCTTGGAATTCACGTGACTTGAAGTCGCGGC
>JADMIO011660984.1_pt1 | contig 27323 bp, 21 predicted proteins | sample 8958161 | NCBI WGS metagenome assembly JADMIO01 (sample SAMN16585339, study PRJNA669376) | soil metagenome | isolation source: Crop rotation soil | place: USA: Cullars Rotation, Alabama | collected 2011
GGCCGAACCCGCCAGAATGTTGGAACCATTCGGCGCGCCGTACTCGCTGGCGTTGATGTTCTTGTCGAGCTGAATCTCGTCGCCACCAGCGCGGACGTTGATGTCGAGCGGAATCGGGGTCTCCAGGTAACGGGCATAGTTCAGATAGAGCTTGCCTTTGCCACGGCCTGTGAAATCCCAGGTGATGCCGACGCGCGGCTGGATGTTGCGACCGAACTTGTTGAGCTTCAGGTAGGTCGTGTTGACGCCCTTCGCGGTCTGGAAGTCCCAGCGCAGGCCGGCGTTGAGCTGGACGTTGCGGGAGAGCTTCCACTCATCCTGAAGGTAGAAGCCGGTCGTGCTGCTCGAAGTCGTGCCGTTGCCGGTGTTCAGGAAGAAGTCACGTGCGCGAACCGAGTTCAGCACGAGGATCGGATTGACGGTCAACTGCGCGTCCGTCAGGGCCGCGTTGGTCGTCACGGTCGTGATGCCCGCCGGACCCTGTCCGGCAGCCACGATCGCCGCCAGGCGGTTCGTCAGGGCCGCGACCGGGCACTGCACTGTCGTCGCGCTGACGGCCGAGCAGACGCCGAAGCGGTTGGTCACCTGCACGCCGCCGGCCATCGTCGTGGCTCTGTGCGAGGCAGGCACCGGATTACCATTGGCATCCAGAATCTCTTCGCCAGCCGGGTCAAGGAAAGCTCCCGCCGGGCCGCTCGAAGTGGTGCGAATCTTGTACTTGTTATTGTTGTACTCGAAACCGTATTTGAAGGTGTGCTTGCCCCAGAGGTTCTGGAGGCGAGCGGCCATCTCCCAACGGTCGCGCTTCTGTTCCGAAATCTGGCCGAAGCCCTGACGGATGAAGTTGCGCTCCAAGGTGCCGCCGCGACCGTCCACGAAGGCGTTGCGGAGGCCGCCCGTGACGACCGTCGTGTTCACGACCGGACGAACAGTCTGGCCGGTGCGAACCGCGAAGAGGTCGTTGATCAGACGATTGCCGCCCTGCGTATTTCCATCGCCGGGGTTGGTGTTGGCGCGCTGGAAGTGCAGGCCGAACAGGAACTCACCGATCCAGGTCGGGGTGATGGTCGAGTTGAGACGCGCCGCATAGTTGTGGCCGCCCGTCTCGATGACGCCGCGCTGGCTGTTGATGTCAGCGGCAAAACCGCTGCTCGGAAGTCTCGTGTTGAGACGGAAGAGAAAACCGGTCTGACGCGTGAAATCACCGAAGGTCGACAGGTTCAGCATGTTGCTGGAATTGAGCGCCCACGTGAGTTTGCCCGCATAGAACGGAGTCGTGATCTTGTTCTCGACTTCGTTCAGGAAGCTCTGCGTCAGGAACTGGTTGGTGCGACGCTGCGGGTTGAAAGCCGCAAAGAACGTCAGCTTGTCTTTGACGATCGGGCCGCCGATGTCGAAGCCGGCATCAATTTCAGAGAAGCCGCTCGCCGCCGCGCCCGTGAACGGGAAGTTCTTGACCGAGCGCACGAGACCCTTGGTCGTAAAGTAACCGAAGGCGTCGCCGTGAAACTCGTTGGTGCCCGACTTGGTGACGACGTTGAAGATGCCGCCCGTCGCGCGACCGTACTCGGCGCCGAACGCGCCGGTCTTGATTTCAACTTCCTGCACAAACTCGAACGGGAGGTTCGCGCCCGATCCGCCGAAGGCCGGGTCGGTGGCGTTCACGCCGTCGAGGATGTAGTTGTTCTCCGGGCCGGAGGAACCCGCGACCGAAGGATCGCGGTCACGTCCCGAAGCATCGCGCAGACCCGAACGGGTCGCGGTCGGAGCGATCGTGTAGAGGGATTGAACCGTACGTCCGGTCGGGAAGTTCTCGAACTGGCTGCTCGAAACATTCGTGCCGGTCGTGTTGTTGGTGACGTCAATCGCCGCGCCGGAGCTGGCCGTAACGTCCACGTCCACCGTGCCGGCGCCCTTGGGAGCCAAGGTCACGGTCACGTTGGAGGTCTTCGAGAGATTGACCTCGACGTTGGTCTGCTCGAACTTGGCGAAGCCGCCGCTCTCTGCCACCGACACGGTATAGGTTCCGGGCGGCAGGTTCAGAAAGCGATAGCGACCATTATCGTCAGTGGTCGCGGTCTGCGATCCCAGCAATTGCGGGCTCGCCACCGTGACGGTGACGCCCGGCACTGCTGCGCCAGCTTGGTCAACGACCGTGCCTTCGATGTTACCGGTCGAAGACGTCTGCGCCATCGCGCTGCCTGCAAAAAGCGAGAAGCAAATTGCCAGCAACGCTGTGACGAAGAAGCGCATGTTGCTTTTCATGCTGTCTATTCCTTTCTTTTGACTATAACTCTAAAGTCAGATATGTCACCTCTGAATTGACGCCTCGCCTCGGCCTCTGCGGCCTCGGCATCCCCTCAACTCAAACGAGCGACACGTGATTTAATGAGAATCGAAGAAAACACATAATTTCTCGGCTTAAGTTATTGCAACTATTATGCCTTGTCCCCTCAGCAGGGAAATTTCCATGCCCTGCATAGGTTTAGCCCCGCCGGGCGACCCTTTCCGACAACTCGTAAAATCCAAAAAAATGGTAACTATCCAGAAATCAGAACGCTCTTCGGCCCCCTGCAAAAGGCCGTCTGAGCCGCACACGCGGCCAAATGGTGTTAGAATCGGCTGGACGACAAGCAATCCAAACAGCTTTGAAGACAGGCAGGTCAAGAGCGCACCCAACGTGTCTGAGAGAATCTACCGCGATCCTGTGCACAACATCATCCGCCTGCGCACCGATACGGACGAAGGCCGTTTGATGGTGCGCCTGATTGACGCGCCGGAGTTTCAGCGGCTGCGTCGCATCAAGCAGCTCGGCCTCGCGCTCTACACCTATCAGGGCGCGGAGCACTCGCGCTTCACGCACTCGCTCGGCGTGCTGCATCTGATGACGCGCGTCCTCGACCGCCTCGGCGAGCACTACCAGATCGCGGAGGCAGACCGCGCCGCCGCGCGCGCCGCAGCCCTCCTGCACGACATCGGCCACGGCTCTTTCTCGCACGTCATGGAAAAGGTGCTGGGGTTTCATCACGAAGCGTGGACGGTGCGCGCAGTGCTCTCTGAGGAGACGGAGGTCGGACGCGTCTTGCGCTCCTTTTCGGAGGAGCTGCCCGCGCGCGTGGCCTCGATCATCGAGGGCAAGTTTCAGCCGGCGGCCTTAGCGCAGCTCGTCTCGTCGCAGCTCGACGTGGATCGGATGGACTACTTGCTGCGCGACTCTCTGATGACGGGAGCGAAGTACGGGATCTATGATCTCGAATGGGTCATCAACGCGTTGCAGATAGATGAAGCGGGAGATCGCATCTACGTCGCGGCGCGCGGGCTCTACGCGGTCGAAGAATATTTGCAGGCGCGCTATTACATGTTCCGGCAGGTCTACTTTCATCGCACGCTGCGTTCGGCGGAGGCCGTGCTGCGTTCCGTCCTGCGACGCGCGCTCGCGCTCCTCGAAGCGGGAGCAGAGGTCTGGTGTGCGCCGGGCACTGCGTTTGAAAAAGTCCTGCGCCGCCAGCCGCTCTCTCTGGCAGAGCACCTGGAGATGGATGACTCCGATGTCATCTTCCACGTCAAGCAGTGGCAGTCGAGCAATGATTCAGTCCTGAGCGACCTCAGCCGCCGCTTCATCGGTCGCCGTCTCTTCAAAGCGATTGACCTCGACATGCCGGAGATGGAGCGCGCGGGCTTTCTCGCAGAGGCGCGCATGGAGGTCGAGCGCGCGGGCTTTTCATCGCCCTACTATTTCATCGAAGACCACGCGGGCGACGTGCCCTACTACAACTACTACACGGCGGAAGGCGCGGAGCCGAAGGCGCGGATCTATGTCGAAGACGGTTACGCGCACCCGCGCATCCGTGAGATCAGCGAGATCAGCGAGGCCGTGCGCGGCCTGGAGCGCGGCTACCAGCTGCACCGCGTCTGCTTTCCGCCGGAGGTCAAGGAGGAGGTCTACAGGCTCTATCACCGCGTCTCGCCGCGCACGGCCTCGCAGGTGGCAGATTAAAAACTTTTTGAGAGAAGGAGAGCTGTACCTCTGAAACTGCGATGGCTAAGGAAAATGGACGCCCCGGTTTTCTGGCCCGGCTGAGCGAGTCGGAGGATGTGATCTGGTGGTCTATCGGTCTGGCGCTGGCCGCCTCGCTGCGCCTGAGCCTGTTCCGCTTTGAGAGCGGCGATTATATCTCTCACTTGGGCCTCTGGTACGACTACATCGAGACGCACGGGGTTTCAGCGCGCTCAAAGACAACTTCTCGAACTACACGCCGCCCTACCTGTATCTGATGTGGCTGGCGACGAAGCTGCCGGTCTGGAAGCTCTTCGCGATCAAGCTCATCGCCGTCCCCTTCGACTTCCTGCTGGCGTTCATAGTGTTACTCACCGTCCGTCTCAAGTATCAGAATAAAACAATCTGGATGCTGGCCTGCTTCGCGGTGCTCTTCGCGCCGACGGTCGTCTTCAACGCCTCGCTCTGGGCGCAGAGCGACGCGATGTACGCGAGTTTTCTGATCGCGGCGGTGCTGTATCTCATCAAAAAAAGGCCGGTCGCGGCCTTCGCGTTCTTCTCCGTCGCGCTCTCGTTCAAGACGCAGGCCATCTTTCTCGCGCCGCTCTTCTTTATCCTGTACCTGAAAAAGAGGGTTCCGGCGTGGGTCGTGGTGCTCTTTCCGGCCATCTATTTTCTGTTCGTCGTGCCCTCATGGATCGTGGGCCGCCCGCTCCGCGACCTGATGACGATGCACTGGCAGCAGGCCGAGACCTTCAAGCAGCTGACGATGAACGCGCCCAATCTCTATCAATGGCTGCCGGATGATTACGAGCTCTTCGGGAGGTTTGGCATCATGCTTGCTCTGACCGTCGTGTTCGTGCTCTGCCTGCTGGTCTCGAAAAGCCGGGCGGAAGTGACGGACGAACTTGTCGTCAGGCTCGCGTTCCTGTCGCTCCTCGTGATGCCCTTTTTTCTGCCGCGGATGCACGAGAGATATTTTTTCCCGGCGGACGTGATGGCGATCGTGTACGCGTTCTATTTTCCGCGCCGCTTCTATGTGCCGCTCATCGTCGGCCTCGTCTCGCTTCTGAGCTACTTTCCGTTTCTCTTCGGGAAGACCGTGATCGGGCTGACGTGGCTGGCGGTGGTGATGGGAGCGATGCTGGTCGTCGTCGCGTACGACACGGTGCGCGAGCTCTATCCGAACTTAAAGGAGGCGGTGCGACCATGCTGATCTCGGTCGTCGTGCCCTGTTACAACGAAGAGCCGGTCATCCGCGAGACGCACAAGCGTCTGGTCGAGACCTTAGAGCAGCTGGAGCCGGACAGCTTTGAGATCCTGTACGTCAACGACGGCAGCCGCGACCGGACGCTGGAGCTCCTGGAAGAGTTGCAGGCGATGGACGGGCGCGTGCGTGTCCTCAGCTTCTCGCGCAACTTCGGCCACCAGCTCGCCGTCACCGCCGGGCTCGACAATGCGCAGGGCGACGCCGTCGTCCTCATTGACGCAGACCTGCAGGACCCGCCCGCCGTCATCCTGGAGATGGTCGAGCGCTGGCGCGACGGCTATCACGTCGTCTACGGGATGCGCACAGACCGTCCGGGAGAGACGCGCTTCAAGCTCTGGACGGCGAAACTCTTTTATCGTTTGCTGAATCGCCTCTCGGACGTGGACATCCCGCTCGATGTCGGAGACTTTCGCTTGATGGATAGGCGCGTGGTGGACGTAATGCACGCGATGCCGGAGCGCGACAGGTATTTGAGAGGGATGGTGAGCTGGGTCGGGTTTAAGCAGGTCGCGGTGATGTACCGGCGCGAGCGCAGGTTCGCGGGCGAGAGCAAGTATCCGCTCTTCAAGATGCTCAAGTTCGCGACCGACGGGATCATCTCTTTCTCGAACGTGCCTTTGCGCCTCGCCCTGTGGACGGGCATCGGCGCGATCTGTTTGTCGTTCGCGGGTATCGTCTACGCGCTCATCGAACGCCTCTTTTTCGTGAATCACGTGGTGCGCGGCTGGACTTCGACCTTCGTCGCGATTCTCTTCCTCGGCGGCGTGCAGCTCATCTTTCTCGGCTTCATCGGCGAATACATCGGGCGCATCTACGGCGAAGTGAAGCGGCGTCCGCTCTACATCCTGCAAGAGCGCTTAGGGTTCGAGCAGCAGGCGGCAGAGCCGAAGCGCGCGGTTGAAAAGGCCACGACAAAATTGTAGGGTACAAAAATGGCTTGAGTCTTTCTGTATTTGCGCCTTGGCGTGAAACATTGAGGGTTCTCGCCAAGGCGCAAGAAAATCCGAAGGGCGCTAAGAAAGTTGGAATCAGCTGTTGGCTAAAGCTGCAACGAAATCACGTCAGAGGTCTGGGCGGAGCACGAATGTCCCGGAGGAGGTGAGCCCGGGAGGCGAGCTCTCGACGCGCACGTGGCGGATCGCGAGCCTGGCGATCCTCGCGGTCGGGATTTTTCTGCGCGTCTATGACCTGACGCTCAAGCCCATGCATCACGACGAGGGCGTCAACAGCTTCTTTCTGACGCGGCTCATCCGCGAAGGCGTTTACCAGTACGACCCGGCCAACTATCACGGCCCTTCGATCTACTACTTCGGGCTCCTCTCGACGGTGCTCTTCGGGTTGAACACGATCGCGCTGCGCCTGGTGACGGTGGTGTTCGGCGTGGCGACGATCTGGCTGGCCTTGTGCCTGCGCAAGTACATCGGGACGATCGGGGCTCTCGTGGCGGCGGGGCTCCTCGCCATCTCGCCGGGCGCGGTCTATCTCTCGCGCTACTTCATACACGAATCGCTGGTCGTCTTTTTCACCTTCGGCATCATCGTCGCGCTGCTCAAGTTCAACGAGAGCGAAGCGCCCGCGGAGCCGAACCGGACGAGCGGCTTGATCAGCGTGCTGGCGGGAGCGGCGCTCGTCGCGAGCTCGCTCGCAGCCGTCTACCGTCCGCAGAATTTGCGCATCTGGCTGCTCCTCATCATCGTCAGCGGCATCGTCGTCATTCAATCGCTGTGGCACTTCGACGGCGCGCGCTCGATGTATCTGATCCTGGCGGCGCTCTCGGCGGGGCTGCTCTTCGCTTCCAAGGAGACGGCGCTCGTGACGGTGGTCGTGCTGGGATTGGCGATTCTGACCACCTCCGTCTATCTGAAGTTAAGACGAAACGAGATCGCGAAGAAGAGGCGCAGGCAGTACGGGAGCAGCGCGCCGTTTGAAGAAGGGTGGCTCAACCAGACCGTCGAGCGCTTCGGCGGATGGCAGCACTTAGGGTTGCTGCTCGTAGTCTTCTTCGCCCTCTTCGCTTTCGTCAACGTGCTCTTCTACTCCTCCTTCTTCACCAACGCGAAGGGCGTCGGCGATTCTTTGCAGACCTACATGATCTGGGCGAAGACGGGCAAGCAGGAGCACGTCCATCCGATCTACCAGCATCTGATGTGGATGATCCAGATGGAGTCGCCGATTCTGATGCTCGGACTGGTCGGGGCTTTTCTGGCGGTCGTGCGCGCGAACAATCGCTTCGCGCTCTTCGCGGCGCAATGGGGCTTCGGCCTGCTTGCGGCCTACTCGCTCGTCCCGTACAAGACGCCGTGGCTCTTGCTCAACTTCATCGTCCCGCTGGCGGTCGCGGGCGGCTACGCCGTCAACGAGCTCTATAGCTGGAATCGCAGCGATGAGAAATTCGTGTGGGCCGTCCTGCTGGGGGCGGCGGTCGTGATGGGCTACCAGACGTTCCAGCTCAACTTCAGACATTACGACGACGAGGACTACGTTTACGTCTACGGCCACACGTACCGGGAGTTTGTGCCGATGGTGACGGAGATACAACGCATCGGGCAGCAGACGGGGATGAAGGAGGAGCTGGATATCGCCGTGCTCTCGCCGGACTACTGGCCGCTGCCGTGGTACTTGCGTGACTATCACCGCGTCGGCTATTACGGACAGGCGTCGCCGACCAACAGCTCGCTCGTCGTCATCAACGAGTCGCAGGAGCCGCAGCTCCTGCCGACCCTCCAGGAACGCTACACGCGCATCAACTCCTACCCCCTGCGCCCCGGCGTGGTGCTGGTGATGTACGCGCGCAAAGACCTCAATCTGAAGTAGAAGCCCCGCAGGGGAGCAATGAAATAGCTTGGGGCAACGCCCCAAGATGCAATCGAGTTTCAATGACAAGCCCTGAAGGGGCGGGATAATTTATTCCGCTCCTTCAGGGCTTCATGTGTCATTGCGGTCTGGGTCTTGGGGCGTTGCCCCAAGCTATTCCATGATGCCCCTGCGGGGCTGGGATTAACTCAACGATTCCTGCTTTCATAATGAAACACAGCCCCGAACCTGTGATGCGCGCTGAAACATGGCGTGGAGAGGGTTCGGGCGCTGCTTTCCCGCCAAAATCCGCGGAATCCCTGCATTTTCGCTTAAACCTGAGGCGGCACGCCCGTTGCACAAGGGCCTTTGTGGGACTGATAGATATTCTTTCGCTCTTTGTTTCAGATTTACAGGCCAGCGCAGGCAGAAGCGTTAACAGAGGCTTCGGCTGGCTCCTGAGAGTTCAAATCCTTCGCATGAGGAGTAAGTACAATGTTTCGTTTACGTCACCTTTATGGTAATCGCAGGTTTCGCCTGTTTCTGCCTGCGCTGATAGGTGCGATCATCTGGGCGACCCTGCCGGCCTACTCGGCGGGTCTGTTGAACATGCTGAGCGATGACATACGGCTCTATGCCGGTCTGTCGGGCGCGCCGATTGGCGGCATCACGCCGGGCGGCGTGGCTGAGTATCGCGACCGCCTGAATGGCCGTCGCGAGCTGACCGTCTCGGCCAGCAGCGTCAACCTGCCTGTCGGCACTCTGCTCGATGTGGTCGTCAACGGCGCGAGCGCCGGTCAGATAGGTATCGATCAGTTCTCTAACGGCTACTTCCACGTTGAGACCTATTACGGCAGCGGCAGCGTGCCGAACATCACCAGCGGCTCGACCGTCGCGCTGGTCAACGGCAGCACGACCGTACTGGCCGGGACGTTCTCGTCCACGCCGGTCGGCTCGCCGTCTCCGGGCGGATCACCGTCAGCTTCGCCGAGCCCGTCGGGTTCACCTTCGGCCTCGCCTTCTCCGAGCGGATCGCCCTCGGCTTCGCCGTCACCATCGGCTTCGCCTTCGGCCTCCCCGTCGCCCAGCGCGTCACCTTCGGCTTCGCCGTCGCCCTCGGCATCCCCGAGCGCGTCTCCGTCGCCGTCTGCTTCGCCGTCCGCTTCGCCTTCGCCTTCGGCTTCGCCCAGCGCGAGCCCGAGCCCGTCGGCTTCGCCTTCGGCTTCACCTTCTCCGAGCGCGTCCCCGACCGCTTCGCCGTCGCCCTCGCCGGGCAACAGCGGACGCCGTCGTGCGGACTTTGACATGGACGGACGCAGCGACCGCTCCGTCTTCAGACCCAACACGGGCAGCTGGTTCATCCAGCTCAGCTCGACCGGCGCGACGCGCGGCGCGGCCTTCGGCAGCGCCGGCGACAAGATCACGCCGGGAGACTTTGACGGCGACGGGATGACCGACACAGCCGTCTTCCGCCCGTTCAACGGAACCTGGTACATCATGCAGAGTTCCAACAACGCCTTCATCGCGCAGCAGTTCGGCACGAGCACGGATATGCCCGTGCAGGCTGACTACGACGGCGATGGCAGGACTGACCTGGCTGTCTTCCGCCCGTCGGCAGGCACCTTCTACATCCTGCTCAGCACGACCGGCGGCCTCAAGGCACAGCAGTGGGGCCTCAGCACGGATCGTCCGGTGACGGGAGATTTCGACGGCGACGCGAAAGCGGATGTCGGCGTCTTCCGCCCGTCCACGGGCAACTGGTACATCCTCTCCAGCCTGAACGGCAACCTGATCGGACAGGCCTGGGGCGCGAGCGGCGACACGGTTGTGCCGGGCGATTACGACGGCGATAACCGCACTGACATGGCCGTCTTCCGTCCGACGACAGGATACTGGTACATCCTGCAAAGCTCGACGGGAGCGCTCAAGGCAGATCAGTTCGGAGCCAACGGCGACCAGCCGCAGCCGGCGGACTTCGATGGCGACGGCAAGACCGACATCGCTGTCTTCCGCCCGTCGGACGGCAACTGGTACGCGCTCTCCAGCCTGACCGGAGCCTTCAGCGCAGTGCAGTTCGGCGCGAGCGGCGACCAGGGCGTACCCGCTGGTTATATTCCCTAAAAAGGGAATGAGCATCGGGGGCTTGCGGTCTCCGATGTCCGGTGGGCGACCGGGCTCTCAGGCACCTGCTCTGAACAAATTGCTGGGGGGAGTAGGAGCAGGCACGTTTTTGAGAATCCGGTCGTCCGCCAGACGGTCAGCAACAAGGTAGTCTCGCACTGGCCGAGGAGGCCGTAACTAAGCGAGGGCTCTGTCATGATCTCCACAGAGCCCTCGCTTTTTTGCCCTTTCCCCGCCCCGGAATAGGGTTTGACAACTCTCCTGACTCCAACATATAGTGTCGCTCTCTTGAGGTGTGCTCTAGCGGCTGTGTTTGCAGGCCGAAACGGGCGCCGCCGGAAACCGAAACGACTGCACGCATGTTCAAACTTCAACGCTTAGAAATCACCGGCTTCAAATCCTTCGCAGACCATACCGAGCTGGTCTTCACAGGCGACGGCATCACCGCGGTCGTCGGCCCCAACGGCTGCGGCAAATCGAACGTCGCCGACGCCATCGCCTGGGTCCTCGGCGAGCAGCGCATCAAGCACCTCCGCGGCGCGGAGATGAAGGACGTGATCTTTCAGGGCTCGCGCAATCGCGCGCCCAGCGGGATGGCCGAAGTCGTCCTCCACATGGTGCGCGACGAGACGGTCGAGCACGAGCCGGACATCGAAGACATTGACTCGACCCTCGAAGAGATAGACGAGCGCGCCGTCACGTTTGAAGAAGCCAAAGACGAGACGGTTGAAGAAGCGACTCCTGCAATAGAAGCAACGGCGACCGAAGCAACGGTTGAAAGCGCGGCTGTCACGAATGAGCCGGTGCAGGTTGAAGGCGAAGCTGCGCCGGCGGCTGAGGCTCTTGTACCTAAGACTCCAAAGCAGCAGGCCAAGCGCCACTGGCGACCGAGCCGGATGGCCTTTGAGTTCGCGCCGGGCGAAGCCGTCTCGGTCACGCGCCGCCTCTATCGTTCGGGCGAGAGCGAGTATCTTTTAAATGGACGCACCTGCCGCCTGCGCGACATCCAGGACCTCTTCTCGGGGACGGGACTCGCGGGCGCGCACTACGCCATCATCGAGCAGGGGCGCATCGGACAGATTCTCTCGGCCAAGCCGATGGATCGCCGCACGCTCATCGAAGAGGCCGCAGGCATCACCAAGTTTCGGGTGCGCCAGCGCGCCGCCGAAGCTCGCCTCGAAAGCGCGCGCTCCAATCTCAGCCGCATCTCCGACATCATTTCCGAGATTGACCGGCTCGTTAACAGCCTCCGCCGCCAGGCCGCGAAGGCGCGTCGCTATCGCGTCTTGAGAGAAGAGCTGCGTGAGCTCCTGCGCCGCGTCTACGTCGCGGAGGAGCGCAGCCTGGCTGCTCTGTTGGACGATACGCGCGCCGCCCTCGACGAGGCCGGGCGCGAGGAGCGCGGCATCAGCGAAGCTCTCGCCGCGCGCGAAGAGGACGCGCAACGCGCGACGCAGGAGGCACGCTCGCTCGAAGACGAGCTCTCCGCGGCGCGAGCCAACGCCGCCGACGCCGCGCTGCAACGCGACCGCCGCACGCGCGAGCTCTCCTACCAGCAGGAGCAGGTCATCGCCCTCGAAAAACGGCGCGGCGACCTTGAAAGTGAGATCGAGACTCTGCGCGCGCGCCTCTCCCAGGTCGCGTCGGAATGCGAGCGCCTGCGAGAACGCGACAGCCTGCAAAAGATCGAGAGCGAAGAGAGCGCACAGCTCCTGCAATCTGCGGAAGCAGCCTACACGCAACGCCTCGTCGAAGCCGCCGAGGCCGAAGCCGAGATCGAACGCGCCCGCGCAGAGCTCCTGACCCACACCGCCGTCACAGAGCGCCTGATGGAGATCAGCCGCCAGCTCGAATCCGCGCTCGAAAGGCTCCTGCTCCAGGCCGACGGCCTCGCGCACGAAGGCGAGCGCGCCACGGCCATCCACGCCGAACGCGCCGCCGAAGCCGAGAAACTGAACGCCGAGATCGAACGCGCCCGCGAGCATCTGTCCGGCCTCGTGGCCGAGCGCGAAGCCGCCGTCGAGAAGGTCGTGCAGGGGCACGAAGCGGTTTCAGATACGGAGGCCCTGCACGCGCGCGTTCGCGACGACTATTCGCGCACGCGCCATCGCCTCGACACCTTGAAGGAGCTGGACGAGCGGCGCGCCTACTATTCGCCCGCTGTGCAGCGTCTCTTCTCGACCGAAGAGACACAGGATTTTCACTTCATGGGCACGCTCGCGGACATGCTCAACGTCGCGCCGCGCTGGGAGCGCGTGGTCGAAGGCGTCTTCGGAGCCGCTTTGCAGTCGGTCATCGTGCCGACGCCGGACGACGCCGTGCGCGCCAGCGCGTGGCTCCGCGCGAACGACGCCGGGCGGGCCAGCTTCCTCGTCGTCGGCCTGCACGGCGCGAGCGAAGAGGTCACGGAAGCGGAACAGGTCGCAACATCGCAGACACAGAGAGACGAAGACGCACAGCTTCCCGTCGAAAATCTTGAGAGCTATCGGGTCGGAGATTTGCTCGGCGCACCGCCGGAGATCGTTGAAGTCCTGCGCCGCACGTCTCCGCAGAGGATGAGCGCACGCCTCGCTGCTGATCTTGAAGGCGCGCTGTCGCTCTCGCTCTCGACGGGCGAGATGTGCGCGACGGTGGCGGGCGATTGGGTCTCGGGCGGGCAGATGGTCAACGCCGGAGACGAGCGCGCGCCGGAAGAGGGCGCGGGACTGCTCGCCTTCAAGCGCGAGATGCGCGAGCTTGAGACGCGCGCGCACGAGCTCGAAGCAGAGCTCGCCGCCGCCGAAGCAGGGATGACGCAGGCGCGCACGCAGCTGACCGTGCTCGAAGACGCGGTCGTCCTGCTCAACGAAGTCATCGGGCGCGAGGAGCGCGACGCCTTAGCGCGCGAGATGAACGCGCACACGCTCGCGCAGGAGATCGAGCGCGCGTCGCGTCACATGCGCGTCGTGGCGGACGACGCCGCGCGCGTCGCTTCCGAGAAATTGGAAGTTGAAGAGCGTCGTGCCAATGCCTTAGCGGAAGCGGCGACGGCAGAGGCCGCGCGCCTCGCCGCGTCGGAGACGGTCGCGCAGGCCGCCACCTTGCTGGCCGCCGCACGCCGCGAGGCCGAAACCGAAAACGAGCTTTTGGGCGAGCAGCGCGCAGCCGCTGCCGCTGCCGCCGAGCGTCGCCGCTCTTCCGCCGCGGAACTCAGGCGGATGGAGGCTGAGCAGGCAGAGCTTGAGTCACGTCTTGAACGCCTGACAGCCGAGATGTCCGAAGCCTCCGCGCGGCTCGAAGAGTTGCGCCGCTCGATCGCGTTGATCGAAGAGAGCACGGGCAGCGTCGAAGAGGAGCGCACGCGCGAAGAACAGCTCATCGCCGAAACCTCCGCGCGCCTCGCCGGCGCACGCGAGAAGGCGGATGCGCTCGCCGCGGAGCTGGCTGAACTGAATCGCCGCGCCGCCGCCGCACGTGACGCGCGTGCCGAGCTTGAAGTCCAACGCGCCGAAGCCTCCGCCAAACTCGGCTACGTCCGCGAAGCCTGCGCGTCGGAGTTGAATCAATCGCTCGAAGAGCTCGCGCGCGAGCATCCCCTGGACGAAGAGTTCGATCTCGAAGCCGGGCGCGCGCGCGTCGAAGAGCTGCGGACGCGGATCGAGGGCTTCGGCGCGGTCAACATGATGGCGCTCGAAGAACTGGCCGAGAATGAAGAGCGCTTGCAGTTCCTGACCGGCCAGCGGCAGGACATCATGGACGGCATCGCCTCGACCGACGAGGCTTTGCGCGAGATCAAGCGCCGTTCCAGAGAGCGTTTCCGTCACGCCTTCGAGCAGATCAATCGCAACTTCGGCGAGCTTTTCTTACAGCTCTTCGGCGGCGGGCGCGGCGAGATGAGCTTGATTGACACCGACGACGTGCTCGAATCGGGCATAGACATCATCGCGCAGCCGCCGGGCAAGCGATTGCAGAACGTCCTGCTCCTGTCGGGCGGCGAGAAGGCGATGGCGGCGCTCGCGCTGGTGCTCGGCATCTTCCATTATCGCCCGTCGCCCTTCTGCCTGCTCGACGAGGTGGACGCGCCGCTCGACGAGGCGAACGTCGGACGCTTCACGGAAAAGATTCGCGAGATGGCAACAGAGACGCAGTTCATCGTCATCACACACAACAAACGCACGATGGAGATGGCCCGCGCGCTCTACGGCGTGACGATGGAAGAGGCAGGGGTTTCCCGTATGGTCTCGGTCAAGTTCGAGTGAGCACGAGGACGAAAAAAATTTCGCGCATCCTGATTGCCGCGCTTCTCGTCTGGAGCGCGGCGATTTGCGCTGCGGCGCAGAGCAAGTCGAAGAAGAAAAAGAGCACGCCTGCTCCGGCGGCCACGGCAACCGAGCCCGCGCCGGTCGTGCCCGCGAAGAGCACAGAACCCCCACCCACCAAACAGAACGCGCGCACCGACGGCGCAACTGAGAACGAGCCCGCGACACGGCCCGTGGCGAAGGATGAGAAGCCACCTGTGAAAGAGGCTGCGACAGCACGCTTCTCATACGAATTCACGCAGCCCGAATTTCTCATCAGCCGCATCTTCATCGAGCACGACGAGAACGGGCGCGGCGAGATCACCTTCGAGCGCAAGAACAGCGATCCGATCAGCGATCCGCTCGACCTCTCAGCGGCCACCGTCGCGCGGCTCAAGACTTTGTGGGACGCGCTGCGCTTCCTTGATTCAGAGCAGAGCTATCAATCCGAGAAGCAGTACCCGCACCTCGGCACAAACCGCCTGCGGATGAAGGAGGGCACGCGCACGCGCGTCGCAGAGTTCAACTGGACGAGCGACAAGGGCGCCTTCGCGCTCATCACCGAATACAAGCGCATCGCCAACCAGGCGATGTTCATCTTCGACATCACGCTCGCGCGCGAGAACCAGCCGCTCGAAGCGCCGAAGATCATGGACCAGTTCGACGACTACCTGCGCCGCAACGAGATCGCAGACCCGCAGCAACTCCTCCCGCTCATGCGCGAGCTGAGCACGGACGAACGCCTCCCCCTCATCGCACGCAACCACGCGGCACGGCTGCTGAAAAGGATGGAGAAGTAAGACAATTTCCCGCAAAGGCGCAAAGGCGCAAAGAAAGCGATTGAATGCTTTTCTTTGCGCCTTTGCGCCTTTGCGGGAAACTTTGCTTTTATGTATTTCATGCCTTCACGCCTCTGGCACATGAATGCGGAGTTTGAGCACGAGCTGGCGCACAGGTCAGGCGTGTATCGTCGTCCGGCGTTCTTCGATGGTCTGAATCGAAGGCTGGCCCCGCATCTCCTGTGGCTGGCGCGTCCGGGGGATGCGCTGCTCGTTGAAGAGGCGTGGACGGAGGAGCTTCAAAGCGAAGCCGCGCGGCGCGAGATCGAATTAATTTCTTTGAATAGTTCGGAGCCGCAAACGAATCGCATCTTTACTCCCTGGGGCTGGACGCATAGCGCCGCGGCCACGGGCGAGCGCGCCGGAGCGTCCCTTCAGCCGCTCTCTTTTGAAGTGGTCGCGCGGGTCAACTCAAAGCTCTGGAGCCACGCGCTCGAAGAAGAGCTCGGCCTCGCTCCCATTGGCGCAGCGGTCGCGGCTTCGTTTGCAGAACTGGAAGAAGCCGTGGTGCGCGCGTGTCCGAACGCCGGTGACAAGTGGGTCATCAAGAGCCCGTACGGCTTTGCCGCGCGCGAACGCGTGCTGGGGCGCGGCCCGGTCATCGAGCCGCCGCAGGCTAAATGGTCGCGAAGACGTTTGAGCCAGGGCGAAATCCTGCTCTTCGAGCCGTGGCTCGAAGTCGTGCGCGAGTACGGCGTCGTCATGGAGATTGAGACGGACGGAGCGTTCGAGCTGCACGGCATCAGCGACCTGCAAACCAACGGCGCGGGCACAGGCGTCGGCTACCTGCTCGGACGCAAGCCTTCATCGAATCGCATGAGCGAGCTGGAAGAGATCGCACGCATCGTCGCGTCGCGTCTCCACGCGGAGGGCTATCACGGCCCGGTCGGGATTGACGCGCTCGAACACGCGCGCGGCCTGCGCCCGCTGCTCGAAATCAACGCGCGCTACACGATGGGGTTCGTCGCCCTCGCCGTCGAGCGCAGCCTGCAACCGCAGACGCCCCTCTTCTGGAGCACGAAATAGATTTCTCTGCGCCCATGGCGAAACTCTTTGCGTCCTCTGCGTTAAAAAACTTCACTTAACCGCAAAGACCGCTAAGGGAGAACACGCAAAGAGGCGCAAAAGAAGATTTGTTTCCTCGCTAAAAATGAAGTAGTGTGGCCGTATGCCGGCAGTTCTAAATCTTTTCCTTTGAATCGGAGTTCGTCCTATGTCAAACAGTTCCCCTGAACCATCTCCCCTGCTCTTTTTCGATACTGTCAACGCGTACCAGCGCACGGCGGCGCTGAAAGGCGCGCTGGAGCTTGACCTCTTCTCAAACATCGGCGCGGGCGCAGAGACGGCTGCGGAGCTGGCCGCGAAGTGCGGCGCTGCGGAGCGCGGCGTGCGCATCCTGTGCGATTACCTGACGGTGCTCGGCTTTCTGACGAAGGAGGAGAATCGCTATCGCCTGACGCAGGACACGGCCCTCTTTCTGACGCGCGAGTCTCCGGCCTACATCGGCAATTCGACACAGTTCCTGCTCTCGCCGATGCTCGGCGAAGGCTTTCAGGACATCGCGGGGGCCGTGCGCAAGGGCGGGACGGTCGTTTCGGCGGAGGGCACGGTCGCGGCGGATCATCCGGTCTGGGTCAAGTTCGCGCGCGGGATGGCCGGGTTCATGATGCTGCCCGCGCAGCTGATGGCGAAGCTCATCGAGGCCGACCCGGAGCGCAGGCTCAAGGTGCTCGACATCGCTGCCGGTCACGGGATGTTCGGCATCGCCGTCGCGCAGCGTTTCCCGAACGCGGAGATCGTCGCGCTCGACTGGCCGAACGTGCTCGAAGTGGCGCTGGAGAACGCACAGCAGGCTGGAGTCGGCGACCGCTACTCGACGCTCGCGGGCAGCGCCTTCGAGGTCGAGTTCGGCAGCAACTATGATGTCGTCCTGATCCCGAACTTCCTGCATCACTTCGATGAAGCGACGTGCGTCAGCCTGCTTGAAAAGGTTCACAAGGCGCTGGCCGACGGCGGGCGGGCCGTGACGGTGGAGTTCGTGCCGGATGAAGACCGCATCTCGCCTCCGGGCGCAGCCGCGTTCAGCCTCGTGATGCTGGCCTCGACGCCGCAGGGCGATGCGTACACCTACCGCGAGCTCGAAGCGATGCTCCGGCAGGCAGGCTTCTCGCGTACCGAACTGCACGAGCTGCCGCCGACGCCGCAGAGGCTACTGATTTCAGAGAAGTAAAAACAATTTCCCGCCAAGGCGCAAAGACGCAAAGGAAAACTGCTAAGCAGTTCTTTGCGTCTTTGCGCCTTTGCGGGAGAAATTCTTTCTGCCTTCCGCAAATTTTCCGAACGCCCGCCGTCCACCCCAACACAAGCGGTTGCCGGGTCTTAGTTCCCTTCCTGCCCGCTTGATAGCCAAAAAAAGCTGTAGTTTGAGGTTCTGACCCTGCGCGGCGGGGCGGGGAGAGTTCTTTGTTAATCGAAAGTGGTAGGCGAAAGAGCGCGGTTTAATTTATAATCCGTGATACGTGACAAATCCACCTCTAGCACAATTTGAACTCGCGCTCAGCGATTGCGCAGCCGAGATGGACGCGCTCTACCAGCGTTGTACGGAGGCCGCGCCCAACTACGGGGTGACGCCCGAAGATTTCCGGGCCGCTTTGCGCATGGCGACCGGCAAATATCTGGTTGACCAGCTCAACGGCTCGGTCCCGGCGGCGGATCAGGTCCGGCAGTTCCTCGGCGAGCTGCAAACGACAGACCTTTTCTTAGCTCTGGCCTGCGCGCGCGGCAATGAGCACGCGTGGTGGGACTTCGATCAGGGCTATCGCCGCTACATCGAGCGCATCGCGCGCCACCTGGCGAGCGCCGAGACGGACGCCGAAGAGGTCATTGATTCCGTCTACGTCGAGCTCTACGGGACGCGCGTCGTCGGCGACGTGCGGCAGTCGAAGTTCGCGACCTATTCGGGGCGCGGAACCTTGCGCGGCTGGCTGCGCACGGTCGTCTGGCACGCGGTGATAGACATGCACCGGGCGCGGCATGACGAGATTTCGATAGATGATTGGTCCGAGAGCGGCGGCGAGATGCACGACCGGCCGGGCTGGCGCGCGGAGGCGCGCGGAGGCGAAGGAGCCATGTTGGACAGGATCGCACGCGAACGCTTTCAGGCGGCGACGGTCGCCGCCCTCGATGCTTCGTTCGCCACGCTGGACGATCACGAAAAGCTCTTGCTGCTCTACTACCACGTCGAGAATTTGAAACTGCGCGAGATCGCGCGGCTCGTCGAAGAGCCCGCGTCCCCTTTGCGCCGCTGGTTTCAACGCCAGTCCAAGCAGCGCAGCAAAGCTCCGAGCAGCCGCGTCCACGAATCCACCGTGATGCGCTGGCTCGAAAAAGTTTACGGCAAGATTCTGGATCGCTTCCGCACGCAGCTCGTCGAAAAAGAGGGCTTGACTCCGGCTGAGATCGAGATGTGCGTCGAGATGGCGACAGATGATTTGGCAGGTGAGGATGTGCGCCGGCACTTGATGAATACGCCGGCGGAGAATTTGAGCAAAGGGCAGGCTGAATAGCCGTCCACCCGAAAGGAGGCGTCGAGGTGCCGCGACCAAAGAGCAACAGAGAGACGGAAGGGATTCGTCGCATGGTTCATCTACACTTACGTCGTCGCGCGCTCGTCGCGCCGCCTCTCGCCGCCGAGACGCACCTCGACGAAGACGCCCTCTCGGCCTTTACCGAGGGACGGCTCAGCGAGACCGAATCCGCCCCCGTCGTCCGCCACCTGGTCGCCTGCTCGTTCTGTCGCCACATCACGGCCCAGCTCGTCCGGCTCGATTCCGAAGTCGGCGAGACGCATGCCCCGCAGACACCCATGCCGGAAGAGCCCGGACGCATCCGCCGCCTGCTCGACAGCCTGGCCGGGCGCGTCTTCCCCTCGCCCGACGACGAAGCGGTCTTCGCCTATCACGCCCCGGCGGAAGATTTCGAGAAGGATGAAGACAAAGAGAGCGGCGAGGACAAGGAATCTAAAGCAGATTAGCCACAGAGACACAGAGACACAGAGGAAAAGAAATCACTTAAATCCTCTGTGTCTCTGTGGCTAAAACTTTCTTTAAATGAACGCCAGGCTCGTCGTGATGAGCGGCACGAGGAGCGCGGAGAGCGAGTGCGCGGTCGCCCTCTGGGCGGGCGTGAAGCGGATGCGGCGAATGCGGCGGCGGTCAACGCGCTCGACCGTGAAGCGCGCGCCCTCGTACTCGATGGCTTCGCCCGAATTGAGCAGCCGCCCCGACTGCGCCAGCAGGAATCCGGCGAGCGTCGTGTAGCCGGCCTCCTCCGGGAGCTTCAGATCGAACCGGCGATTCGCATCCCGCACCGCGAGCATCCCGTCCAGCAGATACGTCCCGCGATCCTCGATAATCTGCGCGCGCACCTCTTCATCATACTCGTCATTGATCTCTCCCACGATCTCCTCCAACAGGTCTTCCAAGGTGACGATGCCCTCGATGCCGCCGTGCTCGTCCACGACGAAGGCGAGGTGCGACTGCGCGCCCCTCATCTTCGCGAGCACGGGGCCGAGCCGCGCCGTCGCCGGCACGAACATCGGCGGACGCAAAAGTTTTTCCAGCTCGAACTCCTGCGCATTGACGCGCAGGCACGGCACTAAATCTTTAATGAAGAGCACGCCCACGATGTCGTCAAGTCGCTCGCGATAGACCGGCAGGCGCGAAAAGCTGGTCTCGCAGAAGAGCTTTTCCGCCTCTTCCATCGTCGCCGTCGCGGGCAACGCGACGACCTGCATGCGCGGCACCATCGCCTCGCGCACCTCCGCGTCCGTGAAATCGAAGACGCGGTTGATGAGCTTCTGCTGCTCCGAAGGGATGTGCCCGCTCCGGGTCGAAGTGTCTATCAGCTGGCGCAGTTCCTCCGCCGTGTAGATCGAGCCGTGCTCGTGCGATGGATGCAGGCCGAAGAGGCGCACCGTCCGGGTTCCGGCCCAGTCGAGCAGCCGGATCGGCCAGTAGCCGATCTTGTAAAAGGCTTGCATCGGCCACGCGATGGCGAGCGCGACCTTCTCGGCACGCTCCAGCGCGAGCGTCTTCGGAGCCAGCTCTCCGATCACGATGTGCAGAAACGTGATGATGCCGAAGGCGACCGTGAAGGAGATGATCTCCAGCTGCGTCTCCGAGACGACGCCGTGCAGCGGGGCTTCCAGGAGATGCGCGATCGCCGGCTCGCCGATCCAGCCGAGCCCCAGCGAAGCCAGCGTGATCCCGAGCTGCGTCGCCGAGATATACGCGTTGAGATTGTCCACCAGCCCCAGCAGACGAAGAGCGCGCTTGTCTCCGGCGTCGGCGAGCGTCGCGATCCGCGAACGCCGCACGCCCACGAGCGCGAACTCCGACGCCACGAAAAAGCCGTTCGCGAGCACCAGCAAGATGACAAGGATGATATTGATCGCTGTCAGCATAACCTATAGCTTAACGGCTAACGGCGGCGCGCACAACTTCGCATCAACCCCTTTGCTGCTCCTGCATCAGACGGCAGAATTCCACCACGCGATTCTCGGCCCAGAAGCGGTCTTCGCCCTCCGCTTCCGCCGCGACGAAGCCCAGATGCCCGCCGTGCTGTGGCGCGAGGAGGATGACTGCGGGGTTCTGCGCGATGGACGGATGCTGCAAAGACTCAAAGGGGATAAAGGGGTCGTCCTGCGCGTGGATGATGAGCGTGGGGACGCGTATGTGTTGAATCAGGAGCTGCGAGCTGGCGCGCGTGTAGTAATCGTCCGCGTCCTTGTAGCCTGCGTCCGCCGCCGTATAGCGATTGTCGAAATCGCGGATCGTGCGCACCGCACTGAGGTTCGTCGTGTCGTAAATCTCCGGGAAGAGATTGCGTTTGCGCTGCACGCGCCGGCGCATGCTGCGCATGAAGCTATTCATGTAAAGCCAGTTGTCGCGCCGCTCGATGGCGGCGGCGGATGCGTGCAGGTCAACCGAGGCCGAGACGGCGCAGACGCCCTTGACCTTACCGACGAGACGCGAGCCCTCTTCGCCCGCGAGCTTTAAGACGATGTTGCCGCTCATCGAAAAGCCGACGACGAAAATATCTGACAGGCCGTCGCGCTCGATCAGCTCATTCACTACGGCGAGCACGTCACTGCTCATCCCGCTGTTGTAGAGCGTCCGCGTGAGATGTTCCGTGTTGCCGCAGTTGCGCAGGTTGAGACGGATGGTGTTAAAGCCTTGCTTGATGGCTTTGGCGGCGGTGCTGAGCATGTAGCGCGCGTCGCTCGCCCCTTCGAGGCCGTGCAGGGCGATGAGCGTCGGATGCTCGCGCCGCGACGAGAGCCAATGGCAGTGCGCCAGAAGCTGTGTGCCCGGCTCGACCTCAAAGAGACGCGTTTCGTCGCGCCGCAACCCGCGCAGGCGAAAACGGCGCGGCCAGGCGTAGCCCGCGAGCGTCTGCTTGTGGCCGCCGACGAAATACGGGTGCGGCCTGAAAGGCTTCGCTTCGAGGTTACGCGCGATGTCGCGTAGCAGTGGGCCGTGGCTCTCCACACCGAGCATCTTTTAAACCAGTCGGGTCGGCTCGCCCGGCGGCGGGTCGCCTGCGGGCATGGGCGTCTCCGGCTCGCGCACGGGCGCGGCGGGTTGCGGCTCCGTGTCGGGCGGCAAAGGGATGGGCTCCGGCTGCGACGGGTCCGGCTCCACGGGGTCGTGCGGCGTGACGGGCGGCAGTTCCGGCTCGCCCGGCTGCGGTGTAGGATCGCCGGGCGGGTCTGTATTCGGGTTGCGACTCAAGATTTAAAATCCTCCTTATTCTTATCGCTCAAGTTTGAGGGCGCTGAGGTCTATCTGGTAAATGTCGCCGAGACCGTTGCCCGCATTGTGCAGCTTCTTCGCGTACTCCTGATAGGTCATCGGCTTTGCGAGCGGCTTGTCGGCGAAGCCGCGCGTGCTCGTCCAGAAAAAATATTTTCCGTCGGGCGAGACTTTGGGCGAGAGCTCCGTGCCGCTCGAATTGATCTGGTCGCCGAGGTTGAGAGGCTTCGTCCACTTCCCCGCGCGATTGTAGCTGACGTAGAGGTCAGTGCCGCCGCGACCGTCGCTGCGCCCGCCGGCCATAAAGATCAGAAAACTCTCATCGAGAGAAATATACGGCTCGAACTCGTTGAACGGCGTGTTAATTTCGTCACCGAGATTTTCCGCCGCGGCATACCTTCCATTGACGAGGCGCGAGCGATAGAGGTCTGTCCGCCCCTTGCCTCCCTCGCGGTCTGAGCCGAAGTAGAGCGTCCCGTCCTTCGCCAGCGTCGGGAACCATTCGTTGCCCGGACTGTTGATGGGCGCGCCCAGGTTCTTCGGCGCACTCCAAGCGTCCCCGTTGCGCTCCATCATCCAGATATCGAGGTCCTGTTTCTCTTTGCCCTCCACCGGACGGTTCGAGATGAAATAGAACTTCGAGCCGTCGGGCGTGATGAAGGGGTCTGCGTCGGCGTACTGTCCGGAGAAGGGAGCGACCTCGGGCGCGCTCCACTTGCCGCCCGCATAGCGCGAGACGACGATGGTCCAGAAGCTGAAGGTCGGCGTGTTTTTGAGAAAGTAGAGCGTCTTGCCGTCAGGCGTGAACTCGGGGTGCGACTCGTAATCTCCGGTCGAGATGACGCCGTCGGCGAAAACGGTCGGCTCGCTCAGGGGCTTGGCGGAGGCATAAGGCGGCTGCGTCGTGCGCGGTGGCGCAGCAGCCCAGGCGAGGCAGCTTGTCATGAAAAGCGAAACCAGCAGGGCGACCGGCAGGCGATGAGCTGGCAGCATCTTTTGAACAGCACTCCTCTCAAAAATTTTTCTGACGACGTGGAGGAAGACATTCTACCTTAAAAATCCCGCCCTCTATCCCCTCAGAAAAACATTTAGTCATTTTCTTTAATCGAACTGTCACAAAACAGATGTCGGCGGCGTTTATATAGGTAGAATGTCGCTTGTCAGGCGATGGTTGAGGAAATTGAAAATTTAAGGCCGAGTTAAGAGGGGCCGAAAATTTTTATGAAACCTCGCCGGGCTGTGAGCGTAAAGGGAAGCAATGCGATGCAGGCCTGTACTGTTCGGGCCGGCGCAGCGTAATTCTGTCAAATACAACTGTGATCTGGATTCTTAAGGAGTAATCATGAAGAAAAATTTAACTCGTCTCGCTCTGGTGTTCATGTTGTGCGCAATGACCGGCCTCGTCGCTTTCGCGAAAGAGAAGAGCCGCGTCGTCAGCTTCGGTTCGGATTTCGTCGTCGGCAGCACGCAGGTCAAGGCCGGCACCTATCGCGTCAGCTTTGACAGCCAGACCAACCAGCTCTCCATTCTCGACCGGAAGACCAAAGCGGTGATCGCCACGGCGACCGCGCGGCTCGAAAAGCGCGACGGCAACAGCAACGCGATTGACATGCGCTGGGCGACCAAGGACAACACGCAGGTCCTGATCGGCATTTCTTTCCCGGGCGACAGCCAGAACATCGTGCTCAACGAAGGCGCCACGCAACAGGTCGCCGGCGTGCAGTAATTACTCTCTCCTCCTCCTAAAACGAAGATGCAGCCCGCACAAATCATGCATAACGGGCTGCATCTTTTCTTTTCAGCACACATGACTCAACCAGCCTGCGGAGCAGGCGGCAAGAGTGTAGCCCCAGGCGTCAGCCTGGGGTTATCGCACAGAGATAAAATATTGGAGCCTGCGTGAGCAGGCGACAGAGGCGTGTGCGCTCTTCTGTCGCCAGCTCACGCAGGCTCCACGTCTTATCTCATCTGATTCCCCAGGCTGACGCCTGGGGCTACACTCTTGCCGCCTGCTCCGCAGGCTCTTTGAGCGCCTCTGCTCACGCGGGCTGGTTGAATCTCCGGGCTGACATTGAACTGAAATTAATCTGTCTCTATCCGCGTTCATCTGTGGCTGATATTTCATACACCAGTTCCGGCAGGCCGTGCTCGTCCACTCTCTTCATTAAAAATTTCAGGCCGAGCTTTTCCACGATCCTGATCGAGGATGCGTTGTCGGGGTCAATCGTCGCCAGGATGCGCGGGAGCTTGTGCTTTGTCAGACCGTAAGCGAGCATCGCGCGGGCAGCCTCGCTCGCGAGACCGCGGCCCCAATACTCCTTCTGCAACGCGTAGATGATCTCCGGCTCATCGCTCCCCTGTGCATACACCAAGCCGCAGTAGCCAATCAGGCGATCCTCGCTCTTCTCCGTCACAGCCATGCAGCCCAAACCGTGCCGCGAGTAATTCTCCAGAGACTTTTCGATCCAGCGCTGTACCTGCTCACGCGTCAGCGGCTGGCCGTCGCCGACATAACGCATCAGCTCCGCGTCCGCGCAGAGAGCAGACAGCTCATCCAGATCGGACGCGCGCAGGTGCCTGATGAAGAGCCTTTCCGTTTCGAGCACATTCATAATCTAGACGCTGAAGACAGCGTAAGCCATCGCGCCCAGCACGAGCCCCGCCAGATAGACCGCGAGCGCGAAGAGGATCACGAGCAGCCCCTTCGCCCCGCGCGTCTTCAGGAGATGATACGGCAGGAGGATGACCCACCCGACATACACCAGCAGGCCGAGACAATAGACCTGCTTCACAGAGCGCTTCCGGCTGTCCGCTTTCAGCCACCAGGCCACAGACCACAGGAGGCCGAGCTGGTACAGCAGCGTGAAGGCTTCCGGCACCTCCAGACGGTTGGCGACGTAAAAGCCCCACACCATCGGATACACCAGGAGCAGGCCGTAAAACAGAACCGCCGGGAATGAGAGCGGTGCGCTGAGCTTCATCTCTAAAAAAATTTCAGGCCGCGACCAGGCGCGCGCCGAGCGTCTGGCGGACGAGGTCGTTGAATCTTTCGGGGTCCTCTTCGGGCGGCGTCAGGCGGCAGCGGTCGAAGACTCGCAGCTCTGCGCGCGGGTTCAGGCGCAGGAGTTCCGCTGCCTGCTCGATCGGGTTGGCCGTGTCCTGCTTGCCCCAGACGAGCGTCACCGGCTGCGACAGGCGCGCGAAGGCTTCGCGGATGTCCGTGTTGAGATAGCCGGAGAGAAAGGCGGAGATGGCGTACTGCGCGCCCGGCAGGTGGCTCGTCGCGTAGTGATGCGCGACGAGGCGATCCGTCACGCGCCGCCGGTCATAAAAGAGCTGCTCGCGCGCGTAGTCGCGGATGCTGCGCTCGCTGGCGACGACGTTATAGAAAGAGGTGCCGAGGACGGGCGAGTTCATGAGGCCGTAGAAGGCCGCGCCCGCCATGCCCGGACGCGCGCGCAGGTTGTCAGCGCCCGTCGGCGAGACGAGCAACAGGGATTTGACCAGCTCCGGATATTCGTCGGCGACGCGCACGCAGTAGGCCCCGCTGAGCGACGCCGCGATGAGATGCGCGGGCGCGCCCGAGACCTCGCGGATGAAATCAGCGATCAGCTCTGCGTAGAGGTCTGCGGAGTAAGAGACGTTCGAGGGCTTGTCCGAGAGGCCGAAGCCGAGCAGGTCCGGCGCGTAGACGCGAAAGTCTGCGGCGAGCGGGTCAAAATTTTTCCGCCACATGAAGTTCGAGATGCCCGCGCCGACGCCGTGCAGGAAGATGACAGGCGTGCTGTCGTTGCTGCTGCTCTCGGCCCCGGCGGTCTTGTAGATGACATTTCCGTCCCGCCATTCATAGACGGCTGCTTCGCCGCCGAGCGCGCTGTCGTCCGGCTCCGCCGCGCCGCGACGGATCGAAGCGTTGACCGCCGCGAGCGCAGCCATTCCGGCCCCGCCGGCCAGCATGGCCTTCCAGATTTTGCTGATCGCACCCACGGACGCCGATCTCTCCTGCTGCATTTTAAAGCTTCCCCTGGTTCAAAAGACTTCGAGCCTGCATCAATTTTGCAGTGGCGGGCAATATAACATGTTAGCCACAGAGGACACAGAGAGCACAGAGGATAAACCTATTTTCTTCCTCTGTGCTCTCTGTGTCCTCTGTGGCTAATGGATTTTTGTCCCGGCTTATCCTCCCTGACAGTCCTTTGATTCAGCGGTGCAGACGACGAAGCGTTCGATCTCGTTCTGCTCATTGTCGCGGACGGCGATGCCGACGGCGCCGATGGGGAAATTGCGGTTCGGGTCCACGAGCGTGCCGAGCGGCTGAACTTCTCCGGTCTGGCTGTCGGTCACGAACACCTTGAACTCGTTGCCGACGGCTTCGATGGTCACGCTGAAGAACTGATTCGCCTTGAGGGTCGCGGTGAAAGCGTCCGCTGGAATCGTCGCGAAGCGTTGCGCCGTCCCGTTCCTGACGATAAAGCCGCGCAGGACGTAGGGCTCGTCAGCCTGCTGGCCGGTGATCTGAATGAGATAGTAATTCTGCGGGTCAACGGCCCGGACAACGTATGACGCGGCGATGCCGTTGAGCATCTTGATGTTGCTGAACAGGCGAAAGTCTTTGTAGTGCCGGACGCTCTCGTCTCGCGGAAGGGCGATACCGCGACCGCTCGCCGAAAGCTTGCGCGACGCGACGCGCCAGCCCGCCGGAGCGTCCCACGCGTCGAGGCTGACCCAGGCGGCGGAGAGGGTTTTCGTGCTGAGCAGTTTCGGCAGCGTGACGCTGTAGGTCGTCTGTCCGGGCAGCGTGAAGGTCGCGAGCAATGTTTGATAGCCGACATCCGCCGAGCGCACGTCCACACCGTAAGTTCCCGGTCGGAGGTTCGCCAGCAGCGCCTGCCCGTTCTGCAAAGGCGTGACGCGCGTCTCGCCCGTCACGTTATATTTCATCTCGCCGCTCGCATCTCTGACGCCCGTGACGGGAGCGTAGCGGACTTCGCCCGCCGGGACGTTGGCCGCGATGGTGACGTTGTAGGTGATGGGTCGCAGATTGAGCGTGACGGGCGTGTTCTTGTTAGCCGTCACCATCACCTCTTCTTCCGCCGGCTCGTACCCATCCAACTCCGCTGCGACGCGATACCGACCCGGCTTGAGGTCGTTGAAGACTTTCCAGCACATTGGGATCCTAAGCTTAGAATTCCACGTGGACAAGTTGTCGCG
>JADMIO011356716.1_pt1 | contig 27322 bp, 16 predicted proteins | sample 8958161 | NCBI WGS metagenome assembly JADMIO01 (sample SAMN16585339, study PRJNA669376) | soil metagenome | isolation source: Crop rotation soil | place: USA: Cullars Rotation, Alabama | collected 2011
CGACAACTTGTCCACGTGGAATTCTAAGCTTAGGATCCCAATGTGCTGGAAAGCGCCGGTCTCTTCGGTGCCCGTCCCGCGCGATGCCGAGGACGAAGCCGATCCGGCGACGGTGGTCGCGGATAGCTCGATCCCGATGCCGCCGGTGCCAACCCCGCGTGACGAGCCCGAGGAAGCGACCGTCGTGGCGATGGCCCCGCTGCCCGACGCGGATCGCGGCGGCGACGAGCCTGCGACGGTGATCACCGATATGATGCCGCCGGTGCCGGAGCCGCGCGAGCCGGAGGAGCAGGCGACGGTGATCGCCTCCGATCCGCTGCCGCCCGCGCCGCCCCAGACCACGCCGCCGGTCCCGCGCGAGATCGCCGCCGAAGATACGCCGGCGCCCGCCGCCGGCACCGCCAGCGGCACCACGCCGCCGGGCGCCTTCGTCGCCCGTGAGGCACAGAAGATTCAGGTCGGCGACTGCCTCAATCATATTTTCGAGGTGAAGCGCTTCCTCGCGCGGGGCGGCATGGGCGAGGTGTTCGAGGGCATCAACGTCAACACCGACGAGCGCGTCGCGATCAAGGTGATGCTCCCGCAATTCGCGGCGGACGAGAAGATCGTTGCGATGTTCCGCAAGGAAGCGCGCACCCTCACCAAGCTGCAGCATGAGGCGATCGTTTCCTATCGCGTGCTGGCGCAGGAGCCGCAGCTCGGCGTGCTCTACATCGTCACCGAATATATCGAGGGCGTTCAGCTCGCCGATGCGATGAACGAAAAGAAGATGTCGGCGGAGGACCTGAAGGGCCTGCTCCGGCGGCTCGCCTCGGGGCTCGGCGCGGCGCACCGGCTGGGCGCGATCCACCGCGACATGTCGCCGGACAATGTGCTGCTGCCCAATGGCGACATCCACCAGGCGAAGATCATCGATTTCGGCATCGCCAAGGACCTCGAATCCTCCTCGGCGACGATCGTCGGCGACGGCTTTGCGGGCAAATTGAACTATGTCGCGCCCGAGCAGCTCGGCGATTACGGCCGCGAGGTCGGAGCCTGGACCGACGTCTACAGCCTGGCGCTCGTCATCATCGCGGTGGCGAACGGCAAGGCGCTCAACATGTCCGGCTCGCTGGTCGATGCGATCGACAAGCGCCGCAAGGGCCCGGACCTGAGCTCCGCTCCGGCCGAGCTGCGCGGCGTGCTTGAGGCAATGCTTCGGCCCGATCCCAAGGACCGGCTGCGCTCGATGGAGGACGTGATCGCCATGGTCGGCGGCGGCGCGGGCTATATCCCGCCCACCACGCCGCCCGTCTCGATGCCGGTCGGCGGCCAGCAGCCCAATGTGCTGCCCGGCTCGGTCGCTCCGGGCGGCCAGAGCGGCGGGGGAGGCGGTGCGTCAAAGGGCCTGCTGATCGGCGGCCTGCTCGCGGCGGTGGTCGCGGTGGGCGGCGGCGCCTGGTATCTGATGAAGGATGGCGGCGGCCTTCCCGGCATGGGCGGTGGCGGCAACACCATGCAGGCCAATCAAGGCACGACGGTCGCCCCGCCGAGCAATCCGGTGGAGGCGGCGCGGGCGGCGATCAACTCGGCGCTGCCCTCCGTCACCTGCACCTGGCTCGACGTCGGCGATGTGCGCGGCGACGGCAATGGCGTCCGGGTGGCGATGCGCGGCGTGGCGGGCGACGAGCGCGCGGCGCGGACCGAGCTGGAACAGGCGCTGCAGCGCGCGGGCATTACGGGTGGCACGGTCGATTTCGGCGACGTCGCGCCGATCACCCAGGCCGGCTGCGCGGCGCTCGACACCTATCGGCAGGCGCGCGCGACCAGCGAATATCACCTCACCCTCGGTCAGCTCCGCTTCGAGATGACCCGGCAGCCGGCCGGGGCATCCTATGCGGGCCGTGAGGCCTCGAACGCGATTATCGACTTCAACTTCGGCAACCTGCAGGGCGATTTCGCCTTGATGGGGATCGAGCCCAATGGCGTGATTTCCTACACCGTGCCCGATCGCGCGGATTTCGATCAGCGCCTCGCCCAGTCCCGCGGCGGACGGCCGATCGAGGATGTCGGCGGCGACCGCTACCGGCTCCACATCGACGCCGATCATGAAGGCTGGTCGGGGATCATCCTGATCAGCGGCCAGGGGCCGTTCCCGCAGGAGGTCGTCGCGCCGCAGGTCGGCGCCCGCGGCCCGACCTGGCAGCAGCAATTTCTGTCGATGGCGGCGGAGCGCGGCTGGCGCGTTGAGATGGTCTGGTACGAGAGCATCAACCGCGTCCGCGAAGGCCAGCAGGAAGCGCGGCCGGAGTTCGGTCAGGGGCAGTAAGCTACAAGTGACTGGTTAGGCCGTCACGGCACCATTGTGCCGTGACGTCGATCGGGTTCGGCCGTTGGCCGACCCGTCGGCCGAGCGGGCCTGCTCCGTGTCACAAGCTTGGCGCTTGTGCACGTGTCGGCCTCGCCTAGTCCTTCCCAAACCCGTCCCTAAGCTGCCGCTCGTACGCCTTCCGGAATTCCTTCGAGAAGACCTCCATGAAGGCCTCGTCGGACTCGTTCTTCACCTTCACATATTCGCGCTCATAATTGCGCCAGAGCGCCGCGTCGTGGAGCGAGGGCAGGAGCCGGGCGAGGACGCCCGCGCCGGCCGCGCGGCGGCGGATCGAGCCGGGCGAAAAGCGCTCGAGCGTTGCCCGCAGCGCGCCGGGGATCGCCGCCAAGGTGGCGATCTGGTGGGACTGGAGATCCAGATAGGCGTCGTCGACCGCTTTCTCGGCGTCGAGGAAGCCACTGGCCGGCGGGTTAAGCAGCTGGGCCAGCGCGCCTTCGGGCGAGCGGGCGAACTTGATCGGGTTGTTGCCGTCAAGCGCAAGCTGCGTCACCTCGGCGCCCATCTCCGCCTTGGCGCGGGCGCGGGCCTCGACCATGACGAGCAGGCCGGAGACCAGGCGGCGAAGCAATGAGCCGGCCTTGCCGACCAGCTCCGGCGTCGCCTTCACCTCTGCCTCGGTGAGCGCGACCGCGCTCAGCAGAGCCCGGGCCGGGTCGTCGCCCGCCGCGGTGATGACCGGCGCGGCCGGCGCGGCGCCTTCGCCGATGCCGCCGCGATTCCAGTCGACCTTGTTCACGTCGGCGAAGTTGTTCCACATCACCGTGACGTTCTCGGGCACCGGTTCCCCTTCGCCGGCGGCAGTCTCCGCAGGCGGTGCGGGCGGCGGTGCCGGTTCCGGCGGTGCCGCAGCCAAAGGCGGCGGAGCCGGGGCAAGCGGCGGCGGCTCGGGGGCGAGCGGCGGTGGTTCCGGCGCGAGGGGAGGCGGCTCAGGCGCAGCGGCCAAAGGCGGCGGCGCGGGCTCGGGAGCAAGCGGCGGCGGCTCCGGTGCCGGCGCGGCCTCGGCCAAGGGCGGCGGAGCAGGTTCGGGAGGAGTTTCGGCCAAGGGTGGCGGGGCCGGCTCGGGCGCGGGAGGCGGTTCGGCCAGCGGCGGCGGCGCAGGCTCCGGCTCGGGCTCGGGCTCAGGCGCGGGCGGCGGGGCCGGTTCAGGCTCTGGGACAGGCGGCGCTTCCGCCAGCGGTGCCGGCTCCGGCGCGGCGGGCGTGCCGACCGGCTCCGAATCGTCCCCGATCCAGCCGGAGTCGGCGACCGGCACGGGCGGAAGGGGCGGCGGCGCGGCTTCCGCCACAGGCTCCGGCGGCGCAGAGACAGCTGGCTCGGCCGGTGCTTCGGGGGCAGGCGGCGGCGCGGGCTCGGCCGCGGCTTCGGGCGCCGCCGGCGGCACGGTGGCCGCCGCGTCGCCGAACGTCGCGACGATGTCGTAGGGCCCGATCTTGAAGGCGTCGTCGGGCTTGATCACCCGCTCTTCCGTCATGCGCTGCGCGGCGCCGTTGAGGAAGGTGCCGTTCGTGCTGATGTCGGTCAGGACATAGGAATCGCCCTGCTTGCGAATCTCGCAATGGCGCGACGAGACGATGTTGCTCGCGTCCGGCAGCGTCCAGGCATTGTTTTTCGATCGGCCGACGATGGCGCTGTCTTCGCTCATCGCGAAAATGGCGACGACCCCATCCTTGATCGCCTCCTGATTGCGGATGGTCAGGATCAACGTCATGCGAACCCCTTGAAATGGCGTTGCTTTGGGCCGGCCAGGGCCGAAGGCGGGAAGAACGGAGCGAAGCCTAGCAGGCTGTTTTCAGTCAAACAACGTTCAGATCGGCCCCGTTACAAGCCGCAGTGAGCGGGGAGAAAGCGGACGGCAAGCGCCTTGTCCGCCTGCCTCGTTTGGCGTAGCTTTGGGGTACTTTTCCCGAGGCACGTCTGTCCATTGGAGGCATTATGCGTACGTTCGGTCTTTCCCTTCTCACCTGCGGCATGATCGCCGCGTCTTCCGTTGCGCTGGCCCAGCCCGGCTCGACGAGCACCGCCGACGAATATGTCTGCGCGCTGACCGGCGAATGCGGCCAGCAGGATGAAGCGCCTGCCGCCGCCGACGAAACCGGCAACGGCCGGCTGGAGGCCACACGCGGCTTCACGCTGGCCCGGCCCGATGCGGCGCCGACTCCGGCGCGGCGCGCCACGCCGGCCCGCACCACCCGCCGCGTCGCCCAGCGTCCGGTCTTCCGGCCGCGCGTCGCGACCGCGCAACAGGGCCGGGTCAATCTGCGCCTGGCCTTCGCGCCGGGTTCGTCGAACCTGAGCCCCGCCGCCCAGGCGGAGGTTCGCGCCTTCGCCACCGCGATGCAGCGCCCGCAGCTGGTCTCGATGCGCTTCCGCATCGAAGGCCACACCGACAGCGCCGGCGGCCGTGCGGTCAACGCGCCGCTGTCGCAGCGCCGCGCTCAGGCGGTCGCCGATTATCTGGTCGCGCAGGGCGTCGCCCAGGGCCGGCTGGAAGTACAGGGCTATGGCTATGACCGGCCGCTGCCGGGCACCGCGGTATCTTCGGGCCGCAACCGCCGGGTCGAGGCGGTCCGGATCTCCTGATCCGCTGAGGCGAGCGCGGGCGCGTGTGATCGCGCCCGCGCCGTCGCCTTTCCAACCTTATTGCTGATCAGCCCGGGTTCGGGACGTTGAGTTCTTGCGCCGCGGTACGCAGCCGCGCCTGCGTCGCCGCGTCGTTGGCGAAGGCGGCGAGCGCCGAGCGCAGAGCCTCGCGCGCCTGATCCGGCTGCCGCTGCACCATGTAGGAGCGCATCAGCATCATCCAGCCGTTGGCGTCGCGCGGATTCTGCCGAAGCCGCGCGGCGAGCCGATCGACCATGCCCTGCGCCATCTGCTGCTGCTCATGCGGCGGCATGTTGCGGGCGTCCTGCAGCTGCTGCTGGTTGGGACCGGGAATGCCGCGGGTCGCCACCGATAGCTCGGGCTGGCGGCGCGGCGGCATACGGCTGGCGATGTCGATATTGTTCTGCCGGGCGATCGTCTCGGTCGCCTGCCGGACCTGCGCTTCCCAGGGCGCGTCGGCCGGCGCCTCGCGGAGCAGCGCGATGAGATCGTCGATCGCGCCGCGATGGTCGCCGCGAATGTCGCGGATCGTGGCAAGATAATAACGCGCCTGCGGGTTGCCCGGCGACAGCTCCAGCACCCGGCGCAGCAGCCGCTCCGCTTCGGCACGCGGATTGCGGCCGTCCTGCAACAGCATCATCTCGGCCAGATAAGCGGTATAGTCGGCATTTTGCGGGGACAGCTCCATCGCCCGGCGGAACGCCTGTTCGCCCTGACGGAAATCGCCCCGGTCGCGCTGGGCAAGGCCCATCATGTACCAGAGTTCGTGATTGTCCGGGTCCTCGCGCAGCCGGCCCTGCAGGCTGGCGATCATGTCCTCGACGCTGCCCGCGCCCTGGGCGTTGCCGCTCGCGTTGGTCGCGGCTGCGGCGCTGTTGCCCGTCGTCTCGCTTGGCCGGAACAAAGCGATGCCGATCGCGACCACGGCCAACAGGCCGGCGACGGAGAGAGCGATGGTCGCGGCCGAGAACCGCGGTTTCTTTGGGGTGGTGGCTGACATTCGGCGGGATCATCGCGGCAAAAAACCCGCCGTCAAGTCTGGTACGAGGGGGAGAAGCTGGTAGACTGGCGTGGGGAGTAATCGGCTTTTGTCATCCGCGTTCAAGATCGCTGTCGTCGGATCGGGTCCGGCGGGCTTGAGTGCCGCGGGCCGCGCCGCGCAGCTCGGGCTCAGCCATGTGCTGCTCGAAAAGACCGATCACCTCTCTGACACGATCTACAAATATCAGAAGGGCAAGCACGTGATGGCTACGCCGAGCCAGCTCGTGCTGCGCTCGGATCTCGATTTCGAGGCGGGCAAGCGCGAGGCGATCCTCGGCGTCTGGGACCGGCAGGCGGAAGAGCGGAAGGTCAATGTCCGCCGCAATGCCGAGGTGAAGAAGATCACCGGCCAGAAGGGCGCGTTCGAGCTGACCCTGACCAACGGCGAGAAGATCACCGCCGAATATGTGATTCTGGGCGTCGGCACCCAGGGCAATCCGAACAAGATGCGCTGCGAAGGCGGCGACCTGCCCCACATCCAATATTCGCTCGACGACCCAGGTGAGTATTTCGACGAGCACATCACCGTCATCGGCTCGGGCGACGCGGGCATCGAAAACGCGCTCGGCCTCGCCGCCGATCCGGCGCAGAACAACACCGTCACCATTTTGAACCGGAGCGCCGAGTTCGCGCGCGCCAAGCAGGCCAATGTCGATCTGATCGCCGAGGCGGGCAAGAAGGGCCGCGTCAACGTGATGTGCGAGACGACGCCGACCAAGGTCATGCCCGGCTGGCTGTTCCTCGAGACCCGCGACGGCGAGCAGAAGATCAAGTGCGACCGGATCATCGCCCGCATGGGCACCTCGCCGCCGCGCAAGTTCGTCGAGGATTGCGGCATCCAGTTCTCGAGCGAGGACAAGAACGCCTATCCCTCGCTGTCGCCGCAGTTCGAGACCTCGGTCCCCGGCATCTATGTGATCGGGGCGCTCGCCGGCTATCCGCTGATCAAGCACTGCATGAACCAGGGCTATGACGTCGTTGAGTTCATCAACGGGAATACGGAGCTTAAGCCGGCCGACGAGCCGATCCTGGAGAAGAAGTTCGCCGAGCTGCCGGGCGCGCGCAGCGTCACCGAATGGCTCGCTTTCTTCCGCCGCCGGGTGAGCGTGCTGAACGATCTGTCGATGCTGCAGATGCGCGAGTTCATGCTCGATTCGGAGCCGATCGCGAGCCGCGAAGGCGACGTGATCTTCCAGAAGAATGAGCCCGGCGCCTCCCTGTTCGCAGTCGCTGACGGCACGCTCGCGGTGGAGATCGACCCGACCGATCCGTCGAAGACGGTGCCGATCCCGCAGGGGACGATCGTCGGCGAGGTCGGCCTGATCTCCGGCCGCAAGCGCAGCGCCACGGTCCGCGCCGCGCAGGGCTCGATCGTCATCGAGATTCCGCGCACGCCGGCGCTGAAGCTGATGGCGACCAACAATTTCGCCAAGAGCGAGATCACCCGGATCGCCACCGAGCGGCAGTTGCTGCAGCTTTTCCCGGGCATCACCCCTGACGATCTGAAGGAGGTGCTCGCCAGCGCCGAGGTGCAGGAGGTCCGCGCCGGCCAGACGATCATCGAGGAAGGCGGCGAGGGCTACGACATGTTCGTCATCCGCCGCGGCTCGATGGTGGTGGAAAAGGCGATCGGCGGGAAACCGGTCTTCCTGTCCTACCTCCCCGCCGGTTCCTATGTCGGCGAGATGGCGCTGCTCCAGGGCGGGCAGCGCACGGCGACGGTGCGCGCCGCGATCAAATCGGAAGTGATCAAGCTGAACGGCGACGCGTTTCGCCGGCTGCTGACCCGCAAGCCCGATCTGCTGAGCCGTTTCAAGCAGGACATGTCCTCGCGCGAGCAGCTCACCTCCTTCGTCGAGGCGAAGAAGAACAGCTTCGGCGGCGCCGTGGACATGTACTCCTCCGTCGCCGGCTTCCTGGTGCAGGAGGGGATCGGCGAAGCCACGGACGTTCTCCTGATCGACGAGAAGCTGTGCATCGGCTGCGACAATTGCGAGCGGGCCTGCGCGGACAGCCATGAAGGCCTGTCCCGGCTCGACCGCGAGGCGGGGCGGACCTACGCCCATCTACACGTGCCTACCTCGTGCCGGCATTGCGAGCATCCGCACTGCATGGCGGACTGTCCGCCGCTCGCTTTGAACCGCGGGCCGGACGGCGAAGTTTATATCAACGACACCTGCATCGGCTGCGGCAATTGCCAGCGGAACTGCCCGTACGGCGTGATCCGCATGGCCAAGCCGCCGCCCAAGAAGCCTAGCCTGTTGAAATGGCTGTTTTTTGGGTCGGGTCCAGGGCCGGGCGAGCCGGACAAGGAGTGGACCGAAGGCAGGGTCAGCTCGGAAACACCCAAAAAAGCAATCAAATGTGATATGTGTTCAGGGATAGACGGCGGGCCTGCTTGTGTGCGAGCGTGTCCCACCGGCGCGGCAATCCGCGTGTCACCGGAAGAGTTTTTGACGGTGGCGAAAATGGGGCAGGACGGCTGAGCTAAGGGGGCGGCGCAGTGGCGACCAGGGGGATCGACAAAAGCGGACTAGGCGACGCGGCGGCGCATGAGAGCTTCCTGCGTTACCAGCGCTTTCGCTGGTTCAAAATCGCGTCCGTCATCTGTCTTGTCAGCCTGCTGATCTATCTGCTCGTCGATGTGCAGCCGCGCCACAATGGCGGTTCCTGGCTGGGCTACACGCTTGGCACCATCGGGGCCGGCCTGATCGTCTGGCTCGCCTTTTTGGGTATCCGGAAGCGCGCGATGACGCGCGGGCGCTGGTCGCTGAAGGCCTGGACCTCGGCGCACGTCTATCTCGGCATCGCCCTGATCGTGATCGGCACGCTCCACACCGGCTTCCAGCTCGGCTGGAACGTCCACACCCTTGCGTGGGTGCTGATGATGCTGGTGATCGTCTCCGGCATTTACGGGATCACCGTCTATGCGGTGCTGCCGCAGGGGCTTTCCGACAGCCGCTCGGAAATGACCGGGCCGCAGATGATCAACGCGGTGAGCCAGCTCGACAAGCAGCTTCAGCATGCCGCCCAGCCGCTCTCCGATTCGGACAGCGCGGTGGTGCTCGGCTCGCTCGGGCAGGATCCGTTCGGCGGCGGCGCCTGGCGGCGGCTGACCGCGAACTACAAGAACGATCCGAACCGCGAGGCGCTCGCTTATATGCGCGAGCGGCTGGCGGAGGTGCCGGCCAAGCAGCAGCCGCCGATCGAGCAGGTCGTCGAGCTGCTCGAGAAGAAGGCGGCGGCGCTGTCGCGCCTCAGGGGCTACATCCAGCGGCGCGGGCTGCTGGAAATCTGGTTGTTCGTACACGTGCCGCTCACCTTCGTGTTGATCGCGGCGCTGTTCGCGCACATCATCTCCGTGTTCTTCTACTGGTAGGGGGCGTCGGGCATGGCATTCCTGCTTCGGAATATCAGCCTCAGCGCCGAAGGGCGCGAGATTGTCCGTACCTCGCGGGTGCGCGACGACCTGATCAAGGTCGGCCGCGATCCGAATAACGATATCGTCCTCAACGATCTCGCCGTCGCGCTCCACCACGCCACGCTGGAGCAGCTTTCGGAAAGCCGGATCGGCATCTCGGCCGAGGCCGGGCTCACCGTCGAGATCGACGGCGTCACCACCCAGGGCGGGCAGCTCGAGACGACGTCGGGCGGCACGGTCAAGGTCGGGCCCTTCCTGCTGCGCATCCTCGCCGCCGAAATGGGGTCGGAGGACGTCGCGATCGACGTCGCTCGCGCCGATACCGACGCGGACGAGGAGAAGTTCGACACCCGCCGCTTCGCTCTGGCGACGACCCTGCCGGGCAAGCGCACTCTGGCCTGGTCGATGGCGGTCGCGGTGCTGGCCGTGTTCCTGGCCTGGCCGATCTACGCTTACTGGTCGCAGCGCAACGCGACGCCGGATCAGCTCGCTTCCGGCTATCACGCCGATCGGCTGTGGATCAGCGGCCCGCTCTCGCGCGGCCATGCCAGCCTCGAGAACAATTGCGTCGCCTGCCACGCGCGGCCGTTCGAATCGGTGCGGGACACCTCCTGCACCTCCTGCCACACGCAGGTGCACGACCATGCCGACGCCGCCCGCATGCAGCAGGCCGGCCCGCAACTGGGCGCCTGGGCAAGCTTCCAGCGCGCCGTCGCCAATGTCTTCGGCCAGAATCCGGGCCGCTGCGTCGATTGCCATACCGAGCATGAAGGCGCCGCCGAGATGCTGCCGACCGCGCAGCAATTCTGCTCCGATTGCCACACCGATCTGAACGGCCGCCTGCCGGACACGCGGCTGGCCAACGCATCGAACTTCGAGACCGCTCACCCCGAGTTCCAGCCGTCCGTGCTCGTCCGCTGGGACGGCGACACGCCGGTGACTCAGCGCGTCGGGCTGGACCGGCGGCCGCGCGAGATGAGCAATCTGCGCTTCCCGCACGATCTGCACCTCAACCGCACCGGCGGGGTTGCGCAGATGGGCCGGCGGCTGAGCGCGCAATATGGCTTCGGCCAGCAGCTCGAATGCAGCGACTGCCACACGCCGACGCCGGACGGCACCCGCTTCCAGCCGATCGACATGGAGGCGGATTGCGGCATGTGCCACAGCCTCGCCTTCGAGACGATCGGCGGCGTCGTGCGCACCCTGCGTCACGGCGAGCCTCGCCAGGTGGTTGCCGACATCCTGTCTTTCGCGCGGGGCAATCGCGCGGCCGAGGATCTGGGCGGCGGCGCACGCACCCGGCCCGGCGACGTCAACCAGATCCGCGCGGCGATCCAGTTCGCTCAGGCCCGCTCGACCGCGACCCCGCGGGCGATCGCGGCGGTGCGCCAAGCCTTTACGCCGGACGGCGCCTGCGGCGAATGCCACCAGGTGCAGATGCCGGCGGCGGGCTTCAACTATCAGATCCGCCCGGTCGCCTTCCCGGTCCGCTACATGCTGCACGGCTGGTTCGATCACCGGCCGCACCAGAATGCGCAGCGCCCCGGCCATGCGATGGTAACGGGCAGCCAGGCCTGCCTCAGCTGCCACACCGCCAATGCTTCGAACAACGCCGCCGATCTGATGATCCCGAACGTCGCCAGCTGCCGCGATTGCCATGGCGGCGAGACGACCAGCCTGCCGGTGCCGTCGAGCTGCGCGATGTGTCACGATTATCATATGGACGAAGGCGCCCCGTCCCAGTTGCTCCGCCAGCAGGTTCGCGGGCGGCGCTGGACGACCACGGTGGTCCGGGCGCAGCAGCAGCCGCCGGCGTCCGGAGGAGCGGCCCCAAGAACGCGATGACCGGATGCTGATCGCCCAGATCACCGATCTCCACTTGGGGTTCGATCCCGACGATCCCGACGAGTTCAACCGCCAGCGGCTGGACCGGACGCTGGCCGCGCTCTGCGTGCTTCACCCGACGCCGGACCTGCTGCTTGTCACCGGCGACATCGCCGACAATGGTGACGACGGCGTTTCCTACCAGCGCTACCATGAGGCAATCGGCGTCCTGCCCTTCCCGGCCTGGCCGCTGATGGGCAACCACGACAGCCGGGGCCCGTTCCTCGCCCGCTTCCCGGAAACCGCCACGGCGGACGGCTTCATCCAATATGAGATCGACGCCGGCCCCTTGCGCATCCTCATGCTCGATACGCTGGAGGAGGGGAGGCACGGCGGCGCCTATTGCGAAGCGCGAGCGCGCTGGCTGACGGAGCGGCTCGACGCGGCGCCGGAGCGGCCGACCCTGATCGCAATGCACCATCCGCCGATCGACACCGGCATCGACTGGTTGACCGAGCGCCCCGACGCGCCCTGGATCGCTCGCCTGCACGACGTGCTGCGGGGCCGGCCGAACATCGTCGGCATCATCTGCGGCCATGTCCACCGGCCGATCACCACCCAGTTCGCCGGGCACAGCCTCTGCGTCTGTCCGTCCACCGCCCCGCAGGTCGCGCTCGATCTCACTCCGATCGATCCGGAAGCCCCCGACGGCCGCCCGATGATCATCGCCGACCATCCCTATTTCGCGCTGCATTGGTGGAATGGGAGAAACCTGATCAGCCACCTCGTCACCGCCGAGGATGACGAAGTGCTGGCGAGCTTCACGCCGGAGCTTCAGCCGCTGGTGCGGATGCTGGCGGAGGAGAAGAAAGGCTAGAGAATGCGATCTCGATCGTCGCCGATGATCAGAACCGTCACAGCCTGTTGTACACTCTATTGCTTGTTGGGTTGCGCGCCGAGCAATACGAACAATGCCGTCGCCGCCGATGCTGAACCTCGTCCACCGTCGCCGGCCGAGCCGTTCGACCCACGCCGTGGCAGCGATCGATGCGAGGAGCTGGTAAGCACCTCCACGGACACCGCGGCAGGCAATTCCTTCTCATCTGTTCCGCGCCCGCGCGTCACTAACGCCCAGTCGGCTGTCCAGATCGCTGAGCAATATATCAACGCGAACTCTGGGCCGAGAAGCGGACCGCCGCTATGTCGATTCCATGCACGTCTTCGCGGCCGCGTATGGGAGGTGCGCGGAGAATTAATAGAAGTCATGCCCGGGGGCTGTCTTCATATGGACATCTGCCAAGCTGATGGCCGCATCATGCGGGTGTGGGGCGAACAATAGCCCGCACTCACGCCGGCTAGTCTAACGCGACGCCACTCTCGGCCCGACCCAGTCGTCCATCGTGCCGCTGTCCTGCACCTGATACGGCGTGCCGCGGCTGTTGAGGTACATGCGCTGCATTTCGGTCCGGTTGAACGGCCGCGAGCCCAGGCGTCCGAACACCGCGATCTGGCCGCCGGTCTCGTCCACCGCGCGGTCGCGGTCGAGGCCCTTAGACATCGCCAGAGCCGGGGAGGGGGTCCGCGCCCAGGCGATCAGCTGCGGCACCGGCCTCGGGCTGAAGCCGTAGAAGGCCGGCTGACTCTCGGGCGAGGTCAGCTGCAGGATGCGGACGCCGTTCCGCCCATCTGCGACATAAGCGAAGAGCGAGGCGTTGGTGGAGGCGACGACCACGTCCTGCGTGTCCGGCGTCTGGCCGTTCCACACCGCCGCGCGGTTCTCGTCGGTCACCCGCCAGAAGATCGATGGGCTCGTCGGCCGGGTGATGTTGACGATCACCAGGCCGTCCGCGCCGGCGGCGACATAGGCGTAAGTGCGGGCGAGATAGACGCGGCGGGCATCGGCCAGCCGGACGGTCGCCTCGGGCACCGCCACCGGCTGTTCCATGTTCGTCACGTCGAAGACCTGCAGGCCGTCGGCGGTCGTCACCCAGAGGTAGCGGAACTGCAGCGCCGAGGCGCGACCGTCATTGAGCGGGATCGTCGCCACCAGCCGCGGCTGCAGCGGGTTGTCGAGATCGACCACCACCAGGCCGGCATTGGCGATGATATAGGCGTAATGGCCGCCCAAGGTGACGTGCCGGGCGCCGGCGAGCACCCCATTCTCATTCCAGGTCACGGCGCGGCGCAGGAAGTTGTTGCGCGCCTCGCCGTCCGACATCGTGTCGACGTTGACCAGGTACATGCCCTCCTCGGAGTCGGTCACCACCGCATAATTGTAGATCGGGTGGAAACGCTGCTCCTGGTTTTCCTCGAGCAGGCTGATCGTCGATCCGTCCGGCTGCGGCCGGGCGGTGTTCGCCATCGCCTCGTTCCGGTCCGGCCGGATCGGCTGGTTGGTCGGCAGCGCCATGCAGGTGGCGTTTCGCGAAGAAACGCGGGTGTTGTGGCCGAGCGGCGAGAAGGGCCCGGAGAGGATCCGCTCCGACACGCCCTTGTTGGCGATCGAGGCGATGTCATAGGCCATGAAGCCGCCGCGCCCTTGAGCGACATAGACATATTCGCCGCGCATCTGGATGCAGCGCACCGCGTCCGGCGTACCCTCGACCACGTTGGCGAATTGCTCCTGATGGCGAGGCTCGCCAGACAGGTTGCTGTCGAACTGCTGCCCGCGCGTCCAGTTGATCAGCTCGCGCCGGTTCCGGTCGACGTGCATCCGGTAGAAATCCGGATAGGCGAAGCGGTGCAAATAGGAACCGATCACCGCCTGCGGCTCTTCCCACTCGGTGACGCGGGTCGCCTGGATGCCGCTCTGCAGGCCGGTCCAGGCATGCATGCCGACGAAGTTCACGAAATTCGTGCCGTGCAGCAGCAGCTGCGCCATGATCGCATTATTGTCGTTCGCCTGGCTCACGTGACAGTCGGTGCACTGCTTCGTCTCCGTCCGGCGGACGGTGTGCGGGAAGTGCGGCGCGAAGGCCTGGCTTGAGAAGCCGGACGAGGCGATCGGCGGCTGCTGCACGTAGATGCGTTCGCGGTTCACATTGGTCGAGGACAGGACCAAAGCCGAGGTGGAGCGGATCGGCGCGATGATATTGTCCTTGGTCGTCATGTGCCGGCCGAGCTGGAACATGTCGTCGCGCGCCACCTGCGGGTTGTAGGTCGCGAAGTTGCGCGTCTCCTCGCCCTCATAATGGTGGATCGCGGTGCGGTTGTTCGCCTCGATGGGCAGGTGGCAGCCCGCGCAGCTCGTCGTCCAGCTGAGGTGGCAGGTGAAGCAGGCCATCTCGTTGTCCGGGTGGGCGAGTTCGTTCTGCGGCACACCGGAGCCGAACACGAAGCGGCCGGTCTCGGCGCCCGTCCGGCTCATCAGCTTGGAGCGGGCCGAGCGGATGTTGAAGCAGGGGCCGGGCGTCGCCTGATCGCCGCGCGCCTCGCAGGGCGGCAGGCTCGGGTCCGTGCTGTCGCGGACCTGGCTGACTTCCCATTCCAGGTTCGGATCGACGATCGAGCGCTGGATCAGCACCCGTCTGCCGTCGCGCTCGATCCACTCGAAGCGGCGGCGGCCGTCCTCGTTGCGGATCAGCTCCAGGTTCGTGCCGTTGGGCGGCGCGGCGGGGCCGGAGGTGCGCAGGTTCGCATAGGCCTGCGAGGAGCCGTGGCAGTCGCGGCAGCCGATCTCGATCGCGTTGGCGACCTCGCCATAGATAAAGCCGTTGCCGTGGCTGTCCTGCGCGAAGTGGCAGTCGGCGCATTGCAGGCCGCGCTCGGCGTGGATGTCCATCATGTGGACCGAGCGGCCCGGGTTGACGCCGACCGGGACGAACAGGCCCTCGCCCTCGCGGCGGAAGGTGTCGGGGTCGTTCGGCGGGATGATCTGGCCCTCCGCGTCGAGAAGGTTACCCTCGCGGTCGCGGCGGAAGATGGCGCGGAAGTTCCAGCCATGGCCGTGATAGTCGGCGAACTGGGTGGTGCGGGCGAGCGGGTTCACCCGGTCATAGACCTCGCGCAGGAATTCGGGGTCCGCCCACAGGCCGCGCACCGCCGCCGCCTCGGGATTGCGGCTCAGGATGTCATAGACTTCCTGCTGGTTCGGATAGGCCTGGTTGCGGAAGCGCCGCTCCTCCTCCGGATTGCGCGCGGGCAGGCGGTTCTCCGGCCCCGGCCACATCAGATCGGCGTCGGATTCGTAATCCCACATCGTGTAGCCGAGGTAGGAATTCAGGAAGATGTTCGGCTGGTGCATGTGGCAGACCATGCACTGCGAGGTCGGGATCGCCCGGCTGAAAACGTGGCGGATCGGGTGGCCGCGCTCCCGCATCGAGCGGTGATTGCCGTCGGCCGGCGCGCGCGAACCCGGCCGCACTTCCTCGCCGCCGCCCGGAGTCGTCTCCGGCGCCGCCTGCGTGGAATTGCCTTCCGGCGCTGCCTGGGTGGAATTGCCCTCAGGCGCCGCCTGCGTGGAATTGCCTTCGGAATGGCCGGCTTCCCCGCCATGCCCGCCACGACGGTCCGTCAGGCGGGAGATGGTGGGATCGACCGTGCCGGTCTGGCCGTCGCGGCCGAAGCGGGCATAGGTCAGGCTGTGCCGCGGCTCGCGGTCGTTGGCGTAGATGACGTGGCAGCCCGCGCAGCCGGAATGGCGGTAATCGCCCGGCTGGTCGTTGGTGCCCATGAACCACATGAACGGATCGTTGAGCCGGGTCTTGTGGATGTTGAGCACTGGGATCGAGACGCGCAGGCCGGTGCCGGGGCCGCGGTTGGACTGGCGGATGTCCGGACGGCCCGGCTCCTCCAGCCGTTGGATGATGCCGGTCGGGTTGGGCAGGCCCACTTCGGCGAACTGGGTGTTGATGTTGCGCCCGCCGCGCTCGAACACGCGGAACACGTCGGCCGGCGGGACGACGTGCCAGGTCGGCAACGGATAGAGCTCGGCCAGCACGCCGCGCGCCCGCTGCGCCTCGCTCAAATTCGCGGCGAGGGGGGACTGGATCCGGGCCGGCTCGCCGGAGCGGGTATAAGCCTCGCCCAGCACATAGTTTTTGAAGGGCAGGATGCCGTTATTGTAGGAGGCGCCGCCCCACAGCATCGCGCCGGTCGCCATCAGCGAGCGTTCGGCCGCCTCGATCACCTCGATATGGCAGGCGCCGCAGGCGTCGCGCGCGGCGCGATAGTCGGACGGGTTGATGAAGCGCACATATTCCGGCGCCTCGATGTTCAGCAGCGTGTAGGTCCGGCTCGGATTGGCCGAGACCGGATAGTGCCAGGCGATCGGATAGCGGGGCAGCACGTGCGCCCGCTCGCGCGCGGCGACATAGGCCGGATCGGCATGGGAATCCGCGGTCGAGCCGGCCGGCGCCATCACCGTCGGGTTGCCGCCATGGCAATCGGTGCAGCCCAGCACGACGGCCGGGGAACGGTGCATGGTGTGGCCGTCGCTCTGCGTATGGCAGCTCTGGCAGCCGGCGCTCTTCTGCTCCGCCTCGCCCCAATCCTGGGTGCGCGGGGCAGGGGCGGCGCGGACCAGGCTGTAGTCGCGGGCCTGTGGTGCTTCCTTCTCCGACGCGGTGAGCTGGGAGGTGCCCAGCATCGCGCTCACCGCCAAAGCGGCAACGATCATGGTGCGTTTCGCGAGGGTGGCGAGGTTCAGCGCCATCTCAGTAGGTCAGGATCGCGTTGAGGAGGACGGAGTAATATAATCTGTCATTCTCGACATTCGCGAACAGGTCCTGGAAGCCGTTGCCCGGCGCCAGCACCGCCGCCGACCCACGAAACACCACATTCTGCACGAAGCTCGGCCGCCAGATCACCGCCGCCGACACGTCCCAGCCAATGTCGCGGCGAATGTCCTGCTGCTGGCGGAGCACCTCCAGCACGCCGGTCCGGTGGAACCAGAGATGGTTGGCGTTGACCGACAGCCGGACGGCAGGCGTGATGTCGAAATCCGCGCCGACGCCCAGCAGCATCGTGCCCGGATTGACGAAGTTCGACTGGCCCTGGTCCTTGGACGAGCGCAGATTGTTCAGGATGCCGTTGCGCTGATCGAGGTTCACCGCGCGGCCGCCGCCCGCGAACGGGATCGACTGGCGGATCCAGTAGCTGGTGTCGGCGCCGGCGAAGATCGGGTTTTCGATGATCGCGTCGAAGCCGCGCTGCACATTGTCGAACGGCCGCTCGTCGCCGCTGGCGAAGAGGGCAGCGCCGCGCAGGCGAATCCAGTCGGCGTCGTAGGAGGGCTCGACCGCGGCGAAATAGCCTTCGATCCTCGCCGGCTGGCCGGTGAAGATGTTGTTCCGGTCCGATCCGAACAGGCCGTAGGCGGAGGCGGAGATGTTCATCCGCCCGATCCGGCCGTCCGCATTATAGCCGATGTAGAAGGCGTCGTAATTGCGGTTCTGGAGGTTGCCGATCAGCGCCGGCCGCACCGGGAAGCCGTTATCGTCCACCTCGATATCGTCGCGCTCGCGGTTGACGTTCCAGGTCAGGCTCAATTCGCTGGTCAGGCCGACGATCGGGAAATCCTGCCGATAGGCGTTGACGTGGAACACCCAGTCGCGCCGCGGCGTCTGCAGGATGTTGTTGAAGCCGGAATTGGTGTCCTTCTCCAGCCGCCAGATCGCGATGGCGTTGAACTGCCAGCGATTGTTGTCGCGGTTGCCGAACAGGCGGATGCCGAAGTTCGCGTCCTGGAACAGGAAGCCGCGGAAATCCAAGTTGAATGGCTGGATGCCGAAGCGGATCGAGTAGAAGTCGTAGCGCCGCGAGGTGTTCTTGATGTGATAATCGACGAACGCTTCCTGCACGCCGAAGGCATAGTCGAAGCGGTTCGAGCCGACCGTCGGACGCACGTCGAGGACGCGCCGTTCGGGCACGTCCACATAATTGGCCTGCACCGCGAAGATCGCGCGCCACTCCCAGTCGGGCGGCATGTAGGCGGTGGAGCCCTGCACCAGCGAGCCGCCGAACAGGAAGGTCTGCGCCAGCACCAGGCTGTCGTTGCGGCCGAAGACGCCGTTGCTGCCCGGCCGATCGGTATTCTGCTCACCGCCCGGAATCGGGAAGCTGCGCGCCTCAACGACCGTGTCGGAGATCGCGCTGGCGGCCAGGAACCAGTTGGAGGAGTTGAGGAAACGCGGCGTCAGGCAGCGCGGAATGCCCGCCGCGCGCCGGCGCTCCTGCTCCTCGTCGGTGTTGACGCAGAGCGGGCGGTCGCCCTTCAGGGTGTTCTGGTTGTACGGATCCCACCAGCGCTCGCGGACGATGCCGAGCGCCTCGATCAGGCGCCAGCGATCCGGGATCGGAATGTGATCGGCGGGATAGGCTTCCGGCGGCGGCGCGCGGATCGCGCCGGGGTTCACCTGGTTGACCGGATCCTCCAGCTCGCGCTGGATGTCCGGGCGGCGGCGGCCGTCGATCAGTTCCTGCTCAAGCGGCGTGGGCGGCGGCTCAGCGCGCTCGTTGACCGGCGGGCCGGCCTGCGGCGTTCCCGGCGCGGCCGGAGCAGCGGCGGGGGCAGGGTCGTCCGCCGAAGCGAGCTGGATGGGGGCGGGCTGCGGTGCTCCTGCCGGCGGCGTGGCAATCGCCTGGCCGGTGCTCGTGACGAGCGTGACGAGGAGCGCCGCGAGGCTCATTTTCCGTCGCACACATTCTGGTCATTCGTGCCCACGAAGGGCGCGAACGGGCAGCGGACATAGCGCAGGTTCGACGAACCCGACGGCAGCGGCACGTTGATCCGGTCGGAGCGGATCGCAACCGGGGCGTTGCCGATCGCGCCGCCCAGCCGGATGCCGGCATTGTGCAGGCCCAGGAAGGCGATCATGTCGCTCTGGTCGTTGCCGTCGCCGGAGGCGGCGATCGCGCCGACCAGCACGCCGTTGCGGTAGATCGGCACGCCGCCCGCGAACAGGGTGATGCCGTTCGGAATGCGGTTGCGCCCGGTCGCCGGGACGATCGCCGAGCCCGGGTTGAGCGCCGATCCGGTGCAGGTCCCCGGCAGCGTGTCCGGCACCGCCGGATTGACGATCGAGGTCACGTGCTGAAGCACGTCCGGCTCGATCAGCCGCGCCTGCAGTCCGGTGTTGAAGATGTTGAACTGCTCGATCGGCACCGACAGCGGCCCCGGCGGCTGGCCAAGCTGGCCGTCCGGGAACCAGGGCCGGGCGAGGTTGCCGATGGCGCGCAGCGAGAAGGCGGTCTGCCCGGTCAGCGCATTGGGATCGTTCAGGAAGCTTCGGACCGCCTGCACGTAGGGCGCGACGCCCGGGCGCGGATTAGCCTGCAGATAGGCGCCCGCCGTGGCGCTGGCGAAGAAGACGGTGGTGCGCGCCTTTTGCGGCACGGCGTCGATCGCGTCGGCCAGCGCGTCCGGCGCGCGGACCAGGCCCAGAATCTGGCCGTTGGTGTCGACGACGACGATCGTGTTCTGTGCCCGCGCTTGCGGCTCGCCATTTTGCTCGATGCGCAACTGCGCGCGGGCCTGGCGCTGAACGAGGAAGGCTTCTTCCAGCAAGGCGCGGGTTTCGTTGGCAGTGAGGGCGTTGGCGCCGTCGGTGCCGGCGATGGCGGGATAGCGGTTGACGCCGCCCTGGCTCACCACCCAGGCCTCGGGGATGGCGAACTCCGCGGCGGTCGCCGGCCGAACGCCCGATTCCTCGCTGCCATAGACGGTGCCCGGCAGCACGCCGCCCATCATGTTATAATAGCCGCGGATCGTGACCAGATTGCCGATGACGCCGTTGATCGCCGCGAAGCCGGGCGCCGATGCGGGGTTGCTCCGGAAATCGGCGGGGGTGGCGTCCGAATAACGCAGCAGGAAGCCGTCCACCGTCACCCGGTCGGCGCGGATCGCCGCCGGCGGCTCGAAACCGCTGGTCGCGGCGAGGGCGATGACCTCTTCGACGTTGCGGTCATTGTCCCGATATTCGGTGTCGAAGCCATAGACGCCGTCGCCGATCACCGCGACTGCGCCGATCACGGTGCCGTTGCGGTAGAGCGGGAAGGAGCCCGGGTCCGCGCCGGCGCCCAGCGGACCGCGATGAGTGCCCGAGCGATTCGGGAATTGCGAGGAGACGTCGGAGCAGGGCAGCTGGCTGAACTGCACCGAGAAGAGCGGCCCGCTCTCCAGCCCGCGCGTCGCCGCGGACGGGGGCAGGGTCTCCTGCAGAATGTCGTTGGCGGTCCGGCTCGAGAAGGCGGCGCCGACCGAAGAGAAGTAAGACGAGGTGAGCGCCTTGGAGATGCCGCCGGCGAATGCGGCGCCCGGAATGTTGAGTCCCTGCAGCGGCCCATTCTGCCCGTTCGGCGCGGGCGGGGTGCGCAGGGTCAGGTTGGTGCCGTTCATCTGGAACGCGGCAAGGACGTTGCCGACCCGGTCGATGACGACGAAGCCCGACGGCTGGTTCTGCGCCTGCGCCTCGGCGACGCCCTGGGCGATGATGCGCTGCACGTCGGCGACCGAAAGGCCGACCGCCTGCGGCGTCTGGAAGACTGCCGTGGTGGGGGTGACCGGCGGGTTTTGCTGCTCAGGCTGCGGTCCGCTGCCACTGCCGCCGCCACCGCCCCCGCAGGAGGCGGTCAGCAGAGCAGCAATCGCGACAACCGACGTCTTATGTCTCACCTGAGCCTCCGGATCGCCGCGGCCGCACGGCCGAGGCTCGCCCGGAACTCACCCGGACTATACGCATTGGGGTCGCGCACGGCGCGATAGGCGATGTTGATGTCGGCACGGACGCGCGCTGCATTGGCTTCGGTCACCGCGCCGTCGTGGACGAGCGACGAGAGCATCGTGTCGGTCGCCATCACCGCCTGCACGCTGCCCGCATAATCGGTGAAGCGCGGGCTGATCGCCTCGCTGGTGATCGCGTTGATGATCGCGAAGGTCTGCTCCCGGCCCATCGGCGCGGACGAGAAGGCCTCGAGCAGCGCCCGTGCGCTCGCGCGCAGCTGCGCCGCGGCGGCGATCGCCGACACCCGGTCCCGAGCGATGGCGAGGTGGAAGTTGCGGGCGGCAGAATCGAAGCGCTGCCCCGCCGCCGGCGCGACCACCCGTGCCGCCGCCGAGAGCATGATCATGTTCTCGTCATTATAAGGTGGCATTCCGGACGGGATCGGGCGGCCCGGATTGGCGACCGCGGTCGGCCGGAAATTCGGGTCGTCGCTGATCCGCCGGTGGCAGGAGTGGCAATCGAAGAAATAGAATTCCGGCCACAGCCCATCGACGCCGCGCGATTGCGAGGAATAGAGAGTCAGCGAGCGCTCCAGCGCCATCGCCTGGCCGATCGCCCAGGTCTGCAGCGCGTTGCCACGGCCCTTGCGGTCGCGGTAATCGTCGTCGACCTGATGGTGCGCCTGAAGCGTCGTGAACAGGTCCAGTTCGAACGAGATGCGCGGATGGCCGGCGGCCATGATCCGGTGCGTGACGAAGCGGTTCTGCTCGGCGCTGCCGAAGTGGCAGTCCAGGCAGATGCCGGCGCGGACGCGGGGATTTTCCAGCGGGATGAGGCCGCGCGACACATTGTTCGCATGGGTGCCGCCGACCGCATAATGGCTCGACAGCCAGCCCGAAGCCGGCCCGTGGCAGGATTCGCAGCCGACGCCGTCGGTGGTCAGGAAGCGGGCGCCGCGCTGGCCGGCCGGGGTGGCGTGACAGCTGAGGCATTCCGGCGCGGTCGAGGCTTGGCCGATGCCCAGCCGCTGGGCGATCACCTGGCTGCGCGGGTCGCGAAGGATCGCATAAGCGCGGCTGTGCGCGCCGGCCGGCGAAGACGGGTCCTGCCAGATCATCAGCTCGTCCTGGCGGACGACGGGGCCATCGGCCTCGCTTCGGCCATGGCAGGTGGTGCCGCCGCAGCTTGCCACGCCGACATAGGTCGCTCCGGTCGCCTGCGCGATGGCGGGCGTCCCGAGCGGCCGGAACAGCACAAGCATCAGCGCGGCGACGAAGCCTAGCGCGCCCAGCCCAGCAGCGATGTAACGGTTGCCCCCCATCTGCCCTCCATGCCGCCCCTTTGCGCACCCGGGCAACTTAAAGACCGGCGAAAGCATGGCTGAAAGCAGTGCCGCTGGCAACAGGCAAAGGGCGCGGAAAAGCGCGGATTGCTGCGGATCGTTGCGCGTTTGTGACGGCGCCGGGTGACAGCGCCTGCAATCCCCGATAGGCTCGGCCAATCGAGGGGGCAGGCTCGGCAGATGCCGGCGGGCCCCGTCGCCCGCTTCACCGCCGCCGGAGCTGCCCCGCGATGACCAAAGCATCAGACCTGTTCATTCAATGCCTCGAGGAAGAGGGCGTCGAATATATTTTCGGCGTTCCGGGCGAGGAAAATCTCGACATGCTCGATTCGCTGAGCCGGTCGAAGCAGATCAAGCTGATCCTCACCCGGCACGAGCAGGGCGCCGGCTTCATGGCCGCGACCTATGGCCGGCATACCGGCAAGACCGGTGTCTGCATGGCGACGCTCGGGCCGGGCGCGACCAATTTCGTCACCGCCGCCGCTTACGCGCAGCTCGGCGGCATGCCGATCCTGATGGTGACGGGCCAGAAGCCGATCAAGAAGAGCAAGCAGGGCCGCTTCCAGATCATCGACGTCGTCGAGATGATGGGGCCGGTGACGAAGTTCACCCATCAACTTGCCAGCGCCGACAATATCCCGAGCCGCATTCGCGAGGCCTTCCGCCTGGCCGAGGAAGAGAAGCCGGGCGCGACCCATCTCGAATTCCCAGAGGACGTCGCCGACGAGAAGACCGATTCGACGCCGCTGAAGCGCAGCATCGCGCGCCGTCCGACCGCCGAATCCAAGGGCGTGCGCGCCGCGGTCGAGAAGATCGAGCAGGCGAAGTCCCCGGTGCTGGTCATCGGCGCCGGCGCGAACCGGAAGATGACGGGGCGGATGCTGCTCCAGTTCGTCGAGAAGACCGGCATCCCCTTCCTCACCACCCAGCTCGGCAAGGGCGTGATCGACGAGACCCACGAGAAGTTCCTCGGCTGCGCCGCGCTCTCCGCGAACGACTTCGTCCACAAGGCGATCGAGGCGGCGGACCTGATCGTCAATGTCGGCCATGACGTGATCGAGAAGCCGCCGTTCTTCATGAAGAATGGCGGCACCGAGGTGATCCACGTCTCGACCCGCTCGGCGGAGGTGGACCCGGTCTATTTCCCGCAGGTCGAGGTGATCGGCGATATCGCCAATGCGATCTGGCAGATGAAGGAGGACATCGTCCCCTCCGGCCGCTGGGATTTCGAAAAGATGATGGCGGCGCGCGCGGCCGAGGTCGAGCACAGCGCCAAGCTGGCGGAGGACTGCCGCTTCCCGGTCATGCCGTCCTGCCTCGTTAAGGAGGTGCGCAAGGCGATGCCGGCGGACGGCATCATCTGCCTCGACAACGGCGTCTACAAGATCTGGTTCGCCCGCAATTATCCGGCACGGCAGCCGAACACCGTGCTGCTCGACAATGCCTTGGCGACGATGGGCGCCGGCCTGCCGAGCGCGATGGCCTCGGCGATGGTCTATCCGGACCGCAAGGTGATGGCGATCTGCGGCGACGGCGGCTTCATGATGAACAGCCAGGAGATGGAGACCGCGGTTCGCCTCGGCCTCAACATCACCGTGCTGATCCTCAACGACAACAGCTACGGCATGATCCGCTGGAAGCAGGCGAATATGGGCTTCAAGGATTGGGGACTCACCTTCAACAACCCCGATTTCGTCAAATATGCGGAAAGCTACGGCGCCAACGGCCACCGGGTGGACAGCGCCGACGATCTGCCCCGCCTGCTCAAGCACACGCTTGAGACGCCCGGCGTCCACCTGATCGATTGCCCGATCGATTATTCGGACAATGACCGCATCTTGAACAACGAAATCAAGGAATTGAGCGCCAAATTATAACGAGCCGTCACCCCGGCGAAGGCCGGGGTCTCAGGGAGAACCGCCGAGACTTCTTGTCCTGAGATCCCGGCCTGCGCCGGGATGACGATAAGGGGATGGCGCGACGCAGGAAGAAGAGATGGTCAAGCTGAAGGACGTCTATCCGCTCTACCTCAACAACAAGGCGGAGCAGCCGAACAGCGATCTCGAGGTCACCGACAAATATACCGGCGAGGTCGCCTTCCGCTGCGCGCAGGCGGATGCGGCGACGATCACGGCCGGCATCCAGGGCGCCGTCGAGGCGGCCGAGCCGATGGCGCGGATGGCGAGCTACGAGCGTCAGGCGGTGCTCCAGCATTGCGTGGACCGCTTCAAGGAGCGCTATGACGAGCTCGCTTATGCGCTCTGCGTCGAGGCCGGGAAGCCGATCAAGGACAGCGAGGGCGAGGTCACCCGGCTGATCGACACCTTCCGGATCGCCGCCGAGGAAAGCGTGCGGATGACCGGCGAGGTGCAGCCGCTCGACATTTCCCCACGTGCGAAGGGCTATCAGGGCATCTGGAAGCGGGTGCCGATCGGGCCGTGCTCGTTCATCTCGCCGTTCAATTTCCCGCTCAACCTCGCCGCACACAAGATCGCGCCGGCTTTGGCCGTCGGCTGTCCGTTCGTGATGAAGCCTGCGAGCCGGACGCCGCTGGGGGCGATCATCATGGGCGAGGTGCTGGCCGAGACCGATCTGCCCAAGGGCGCCTTCTCGATCCTGCCCGCGCACCGCGACGGCGCGGACCTGTTCACCGAGGACGAGCGGCTGAAGCTGCTGAGCTTCACCGGCTCGCCCGGCGTCGGCTGGGACCTCAAGGCCAAGGCCGGCAAGAAGAAGGTGGTGCTGGAACTCGGCGGCAATGCCGCCGTCGTGATCGACAAGGATGCGGACCTGAAGGACGCGCTGGAGCGGACGATCTTCGGTGCCTTCTACCAGTCCGGCCAGTCCTGCATCGGCGTGCAGCGCATCCTGATCCACGCCGATGTCTACGACCGGTTCCGCGACATGCTGGTCGCGAAGACGAAGACGCTGGTCGCAGGCGATCCCAAGGACCGGAACACCTTCATCGGACCGATGATCTCGGAGAGCGAGGCGACCCGGCTGGACAACTGGATTCAGGAGGCGATTGCGAAGGGCGCGACCCTGCTCTGCGGCGGCAAGCGCGAGGGCGCGATGCTGGAAGCGACGCTTCTGGAGAATGTTCAGCGCGACACCAAGCTCAACATCGAGGAAGCGTTCGGGCCGGTCGCCTTCCTGATCAAATTCAGCCACTTCGACGAAGCACTTGAGATCGTGAATAATTCGAAGTTCGGGCTTCAGGCCGGCATCTTCACCCGCGATCTCTTCCAGATGTTCGACGCCTGGGATGGGCTCGACGTGGGCGGCGTGGTGATCAACGATGTGCCAAGCTACCGCGTCGACAACATGCCTTATGGCGGCGTGAAGGACTCGGGCCTCGGCCGCGAGGGCATCCGCTTCGCCATGGAAGACATGACCGAAATCCGGAACCTGGTGATCCGCCGCACCTGAGCGGCGGCGCTATTGCGTTGACGGAGAGACCGGCGGCGTCGCGCCTTCGCTCAGGTCGAAATATTCGACCCGGGCCGCGGGCGAGCGCTGCTGCTGATGGGTGCCGCTGCCGTCGCGAATGCCGGCCGTGTAGGTGTAGCGCTCCAGCCGGTAGGTCCGCGCGTCGCTCGGCGCATAGCGCCGGCCGCGGATCGACTGCATCAGCGGCCGCGCCCAGCCCGGATTGTTGCGCTGCCGGACGATTTCGAGGCCCTCGACGCGCCCTTCCGGATCGATCCAGAAGCCGACATCGATCCACTTGTCCTCGAAATTGTCGGTCAGCTGATTCGCCAGGTTGGAATTGCCCCGCAGCCGGCCCTCCATCGCCAGACGCTGGAGCATCCCGTTCAGATAGTCATTCTCCTGCTGGACCAGTTCGTAAGGCGGGCTGAACAGCAGGGTCCGGCGCTGGCCGCTGCGGCCGAGCTCGGCGATCAGCGCCTCGGCTCGGGCGGTTTCGCCGCGGCGGTTGTAGATTCGGACCAGCATCGTCCGGGCGCCGATCGAGCGGTGCGGATCGGGCGAGCGCGCCATCTCCTGCAGCGCCCCCGGCGGCGGCGCGCGATAGGGGCCCTGCAGATAATCGAGCCAGATCAGGCGAAGCTCGGCCATGGCGACGACATCGTCGCGCCCCGTCTCGCGCGCCCGCTCGATCAGCCGGCGCAGCTCGATCTGCGAATCGTGATAGCGATGGCCGAAGCGGGCCAGCGACTGCGCGACCTCCAGCCGGGCGGTGAAATGGCGGTGATCCTCAACCGGCAGTCCGGCCCGAAGGGTGCGTAGCACCTCCCAAGTGGAATATTCCGCGTCGCGGTCCAGGCCGAGATTGCGGGCGACGCGGGCATTGGCGCGGTACAGATCGGAGACCGGCTCGGCAAAACCGCGCCGATGCCGGTGATTGCGCGAGATGGACGACAGCAAGGTGCGCCGCGAATCATGATATTCGCCCTGCACGAACAAGGCCTCAGCCAGTGCAAGGCTCGCGTCGATATCCTCGTTCGGCGGGCAGTGCCGCGCCAGGCAGGCGGCGAGTCGCGCGCGATAGTCCGAAATCGGCTGACCGGTCACGGTGATCGTTCGATCGCTCGGGGCCGGCTGCGGCGTCTGCGCCAAAGCGCTCGCGGAAAGCAAAGATGCGGTGAGACAAAGGACCGGTTTCAGCATGCCCGCCTCCATAATCGGCGCGACCGTAGCAAGAATAGTATGCCGACGCGATGGTCATGCAATTGCATCACTTTTTGTTTTGTCCCACTGACCCGCCAAGCCGCTCGGGCTCACGCGGCGAGTCACCGAAAGACGGAGAGAGATGCGTGAAGATGATCCTGTTGAGCGGCGCGGCCTTGGCCGCTTTGGGCGCGAGCGCGGTCTTGGCGCAGGCCGGCCAGCCTGCAGCGGCAACGGCGCAAGCGAGCATGACGATGCCCGATAACATCCTGCTCGCCGACTGGCCGGGCGCGTTCGACGGCCTGCCGCCCTTCGACCGGGTCACGCCGGAGCTGTTTCCTGCCGCCTTCGAATTCGCCATCGGCGAGCAGCGCTTTCCAGCACAGTGGGATCCGAAGCTTGGAATTCACGTGACTTGAAGTCGCGGC
>JADMIO010987951.1_pt1 | contig 27319 bp, 21 predicted proteins | sample 8958161 | NCBI WGS metagenome assembly JADMIO01 (sample SAMN16585339, study PRJNA669376) | soil metagenome | isolation source: Crop rotation soil | place: USA: Cullars Rotation, Alabama | collected 2011
CAAGCGCGCCGATTTCGTGCTGCTCGACGCGCCGTCGTATTTGCACCTCGTTTATCACTTCGGCGTGAACCTGGTGCGCGAAGTCTGGCGCGACGGTAGGCCTCTGTGTGGCGCCGGCGACCCGCCGGCGGGTTTCGCCGCCGAGTCGGCGGCGCCACACAGAGGCGACTTACGCTCGGGATGACAGTAGCTTCTCGTAGAGCAGCTCCGCCGCATCGTTCTTCGCTTCGAACGTGCAGCCTGCGATGTGCGGCGTGACGATGAGCCGCGGATCGTCGGGAAAGGTGCGCGTCACGGGCTCGTTTTCGAAAACGTCGACGGCGAGTCCGCCGAGGTGGTTGTCGTGCAGCGCGGCGAGCGCGGCATCGAGGTCGAGGACTTCGCCGCGTGCAGCGTTGATGAGGATCGCGCCTTTCGGCATTCGCGCGATCTGTTCCGCACCGATCATCTTGCGCGTCTCATTCGTGAGCGGGACGTGAAGCGTGACGACGTCGCTCGTCGTCAGGATCTCGTCGAACGATGCATCCGCTTCCTCGACATACGGATCGCACGCACGAACCGGCATCCCGAACGCGCGCGCGAGCCGCGCCACGCGCGTGCCGACGTTACCCAGTCCAATGATCCCGAGCCGGTAATGCCGCAGCTCGTGACGCGTGGCGCAATCGCTGCGGCGCCACTGCCCGTGCGTCAGCTCGCGCACGTACTGCGGAACGGTGCGAGTCAAAGCGATGATGTGCCCGATCACCAGCTCCGCGACCGCATTCGCATTTACGCCTGGCAGGTTGATCACCTCGACGCCGCGCGCCGCGGCCACGTCGAGATCGATGTTGTCGATGCCGGCGGTCCCCTGCGCGATGTAGCGAAGCGACGGCGCGCGGTCGAGGAAGGCCGCGTCGACGCGGGTGATCGTGCGCGTGATCGCGATCTCGGCGGCGCCGATGTCATCGACCAGTTCGAACGAGGCGTCGGCGCGCAGAAGCTCGATCAGTCGCCGCTCGATCTCCGCTGCCAGGAAAATTCGCACGCGCTATGATCGCGCGGATTGAAGCTCCGCAAGCATTCCGTGGCGCTCCTCGCGCTCGGCCTCTTCCACTTCGTCTTCTTTTTCCCCGTGATCTACATGGGGCGTGTCGTCTCGCCGAACGACGTCTTCCGCAACTACGATCCGTGGTCGTTCGCGCGCCGCGTTCCTACGCAGAACTCGCTGATCAACGATCCGCCGACGTCGTACTACACGCTGATGTCGCTGGCGAAGCACGATCCGGCGGCGTTCCACTGGAACCCGTTCATCGCCGGCGGCATCCCGGGCTGGGGCTCGACCGCCGCCGCAGTCCTCTCGCCGTTCATCTTCATCCCGGCGCGCACCGTCCCGCTGGCGTGGGTCTACACGGCGATCATTTTTCTCAAGCTGAACGCCGCGTACTGGTTCGCGTACTGGTGGCTGCGCGAGGAGAAGCTGGGGAAAAAAGGGGCGGCGATCGGCGCGCTGATCGTCGCAGCGGCGGGTGTGGTGACGGTGCGGTGGCTGTGGCAGTCGACGAATGCGTCGGCGCTGTATCCCGCGCTGTTGTGGCTCGTGCGCCGCGCGTTCAATGGACGACGGAACAGCATCGCGCTGATGATCGTGCTCGCGCTCGCGTATGCGCTGGCGGGATTCCCGGCGGCAATGGCGTACGGGGCGTACATCGCGCTCGCGTATGCGATGTTTCTCGCGATCCGCGAGCGTCGCGTGCCGGCGCGGTTCCTTGCGAGCGGCGCGATCGCGGTAGTCGTCGCATTGATGATCGCGTCGCCGTCACTCGTGCCGTACATCCAGCTGCTGAAACGCACCGGCTACCTGCCGACGCGCGAGCGCGTCAGTCTCGACTTCCACTTCCCGCTGCACCACGCGCGTCACTTCCTCTTCCCCGACGCCCTCGGCAACAACGCGTTCAAGAACTGGATCGGCGATCGCGCGCTCGGCGCATTCAACAACTACTACGAAGCGACGATCTACATCGGCGTCGTCACGATCGCGCTGCTGCTGATCGGACTCTTCGCCCGCCGCGCCCGCTCACGCTGGTTCTGGCTCGGGACACTCGTCATCCTCGTCGCCGCGATGTTCGGCCTCGCGCCGTTCATCGGCTATCTGCCCGGCATCAAGTACTCGTGGCTGACGCGATTGACGATCGTGCTGCCGTTGCCGGCCGGCTATCTCGCGGCGGCAGGTACATCGCTCCTCTCGCGCCGCCGCGTGATCGCATTCGCGCTCGCCGCCGCCGTCGCCTGGGACCTCGGCCTCTTCGCCGCGCGTTTCTATCCCTACCTCGAGCCGCACGAAGCGGAGGTGCCGTCGACGCCGACGATCGCGTTCCTGCAATCGCAGCCGCGCCCCTACCGCATCGCGCCGATGATGAATTACATGTTCCCCAATTCCTCGGAGCTCTTCCGCATCGAGGACGTGCGCAGCCACTTCAGCTCGGAAGAACAATACCGGCGCATCCTGCAGCGCATCGATCCGAGTGTGTGGGGCGGCTTCCAGACCGTGCTGGAGTTCAACAGCCTCCAGTTCAATTTCAGCGATCCGCTGGTGAACATGCTCGGCGTTCGCTATGTGATCGAGCACAAGTCGATCGACATCATCAAATGGTCGATCTTCGGTGCGACGAAACCGGGGACGATCGAAAAGGGCGGACTGAATCTGAAGCCGGGCCAGATCGTGCAGCGGACGATCGCCATCGATGCGCAGCCGTTCCACGCGATCGAGCTCGCCGTCGGTCCCGAGCCGCTGACGAAAGCGGGTCCGCATCTCGAAGTGCTGTTGCTCAAGAACGGCGCAGTCGTCTGGAGCCGCAACTTCACACCCGAGGATTGCAACAGCGTCGTCGGCAAGATCTACGTGCCGGTGTCGCCATATGCGCATGCGGGCGAGAGCGTGACGTTGCGCGTGCGGCCGGTCGGCATGCGCGCGTACATGCTCGGCGCGGCGGACGGCTCGTTCTTCTTCGGCCGCGTGACGACGCCGCTGATCTTCGATCGCGAGCTGCCCGACGGGCGGCTGTTCCGCAACGTCGCCGAGGTACCGCGATTCCATCCCGTGTCGCGATTGCGCGCGATGTCGGACGAGGAGATGCTCGCGCGAACCGATTTCGATTTCGCGCAGGAAGCGGTCGTGGCGCCGGAGTCGAAGCTCGAAGCGCATGCGGCCGACGCGCGCATCGAGCGGCTGCTCTACGGCGATGCGCGGTCGGAGCTGCACGTGACGTCATCCGCGCCATGGTTCCTCGCATCGTCGGAAAAGCTCACGCCGGAATTGCGCGTGCGGATCGACGGACGCGAAGTGAAGACCGAAACGATCAACATCCTCTTCGCAGGCGTGAGCGTGCCGCAGGGCAAACACGTGATCGTGTTCGAGCGGCGGATCGGGCGCGGATGGTGGTGGGTGAGTGCGGCGGGCGTGCTGCTGTTCGTTATCTTTGTGATTCTGGAGCGCGGACGTCTCGTCCGCAGCGATCGGGCGTCTCGCCCGGTCGCGAAACGTTAGTCGCCGGGCGAGATGCCCGACGACCGCGGGCGGGGACGCCCGCGCTCCGCCACCAAAATGATCTGGTAGGCGAAGAGCGACCGCCAGACGCGCGTGACGATCGTCAGGATCCGCTCGCCGATGCGCAGCAGAAACTCCGGGGTGAACCGGCCGATGATCAATCGCAGCGGCACGGACGAGCCTCGCGTCGCGACGACGTGGAAGCCCGCCGCTTCAATGTCGCGGCGGATCGTGCGCAGTGTGTAGAAGCGGAGATGCGTGTTGTCGAGGATGCCGCGGTCGCGGTACTCGAAGACGCCGAAGAGCAGCCCGAGGCGCACCGTGATGTTCGCGATGTTGGGGACGGAGATGAAGAGCCGGCCGTTCGGCGCGAGTGCGTTGCGGATCAAGGCGAGCAGCGCGGATGCGTCGCGCAGATGCTCGATCACGTCGGCGGCGACGATCGCGTCGGCGCCTGCGGGCAGATACTTCACCTTTTCGAGATCGCTGATCACGGCGGCGTCGAAATGCTCGCGCAGATCGGCGATGCAGTCGGCGTTGTACTCGAAGCCGATCGTGCGGGCGAACTGTTCGCGCACCGCGGCGCCGAGCTCACCGCCGGCGGCGCCGAGGTCGATGAGCGTGCCGCCGTTTTTACGCGCGTAGCGGTGGATCAGATCGATCAGGATCCGATGACTGCTCCCTTCGAAATCCTTGAAGGTGTAGACGTTCGGCATCAGTAGTCAGACCACGCGCGGCCGTTCGCGTCCTGTCCCTTCGCGCCGCTGCGGACGTTCACCACGAAGCGCTCCGGCTTCTTCGATTTCGCCGTGAAGTCGTCCGCGCTCACGCTCTCTTCCATTTCGGTCTGCCAGGTGCGGTTCGAGCCGGTGACCGGATCGCGCGGCACGTTGCCGAGCTCGCGCAGCGAATGCGGATAGCGCCCCTGCAGCTTGCGGAAGTCGGTGAGCGCGGTGCGGAGCGTCGCCAGCGCCGCCGACATGTCCCGCATCCGCTTTTCCTCTTCGCGCCGTTTGTGGGCGAGGGTGATGGTCGTGAGCATTGCGATGACGATAGCAGTTACGGCAACCGCTTTCCTCACGTGATCCCGACTTCGCTGTTGTCGCCGACCATGAACCGGTACGCCACCGGCTTGCGGTGCGTGCGGCCGATCTTCACGTTCTTGCCGATGAGGCTGGCTTCGATGCGTCCGTCGACGTGGCTGAGGCTGGAGTTCTCCAGCACGATGGAGTTCTCGATCTCGCAGCGCTCCACCGCGCACCGGTTGCCGATCGACGTGTACGGGCCGACGTACGCGTGCACGATGCGCGCGTCGCAGCCGATGATCGACGGGCCGCGCACGAGGGAGTCGATGATCTGCGCGCCCGGCTCGATGATCACTTTGCCTTCGATCGAGCTGTCGCCGCTGATCGTGCCGCGCACGTCGCGGTCGAATGTGTCGAGCACCGTGCGGTTCGCTTCGAGCATGTCCTCGATCTTGCCGGTGTCCTTCCACCACCCCTTCACGATGTGGGGATGGACGGAGTAGCCGTTGTCGAGGAGCCACTGGATGGCGTCGGTGATCTCCAGCTCGCCGCGCTTCGACGGCTTGATCGCTTTCGCCGCTTCGAAGATGTGCTCGTCGAACATGTAGACGCCGACGAGGGCGAGGTCGGACTTCGGCTCGGGCGGTTTTTCGGTGAGCTTCACGACCTTCGAGCCATCGAGCTCCGCCACGCCGAACTGCGACGGATTCGGCACGCGTGTCAGCAGGATCTCGCTGTTGCAGTCGATGGAGCGGTACTCCTCGACGAGCGGCGTGATGCCGTGCTGCAGGAGGTTGTCGCCGAGGTACATGACGAACGGCGAGTCGCGCAGGAAGTCTTCGGCGGTGAGCACGGCGTGCGCGAGGCCACGCGGAGCGTCCTGTTCGATGTAGTGGATGTTCGCGCCATAACGCGAGCCGTCGCCGATGCAGTCGCGGATCTCGCCCCCCGTTTCGGGCGAGACGATGATCGCGATGTCATGAATGCCGGCCGCGACGATCGCCTCGATGCCATAAACCAGCACCGGCTTGTTCGCGACCGGGATGAGTTGCTTGGCGGACGTGTAGGTGAGAGGACGCATGCGCGTGCCTTTGCCGCCGCTGAGGATGAGGCCCTTCATTTTTTGTTGTCGGTTCATGACGAGAGTGAATTCAGAATTAAGAATTTCGAATGAAGAATTGAGGTGGCGCTTCGCGCCCGTCCTTAATTCTTCATTCGAAATTCTCAATTCGCTTAGTGCGTCCCGATCGTCCCCACATTCTTGAGGGTGATCGCGAGGCTGACGTTCCAGTCCTTTTTTTCGAACGGAGTGTAGACGAGGTATTGGCGGTATTCGAGGGCGACGCCGTAGCAGGATGCGGTGCCGCCCAGGAGGTAGCGCTGTTCGAGGAACTTGCCGGTCTTGGCGTCGTAGCTGATCTGGATGTCGCCTCGGACGCGATCGCGCAGCAGCGACGAGCCGGTGTTGAGGCGGATCTGGCTCGATGAGCTGCTCTGGATGCCGGTGTCGCCGATCGGCTGCTTGAATGTGGCGAACCAACTGAACGACAGGTACTTGTCGGTGTTCTTGCCGGTGCCGATGAGGTTCGCGGAGACGCTCGTCTGATCGATCTGGTGCGAGACGTTGCCGAACGTCGTCGACGCATCGAACGAGATCGACTGGTACGGATTGATGTGCAGCTGGGCGACGAGCGGCGTGAACTTCTGATTGAGATCGACGTTCGACGAGCTCGAACCGGTGCTGCCCGCCGTCGTGTTCGTGAACGGCTTCGACAGCGACACCGTCTGCCGCACGGAGAACGACATGATCTCGCGCGGGGACGAGTTCGGCGTTGCTTCCTTGCCGATGATGCGCTGCGTCAACGAGTACTCGACGGAATCACGCACGATGGGGAGGAACGGTGAGTCGACGGTGTCGAATCGGATCACGCGGTCCTGGTCGTTGACGCTGCTCGTGTAGATGTAGCGGATGCGCGGCTCGATGAGGTGCTTGAGGCGCGTGAAGCTGCCGAGCTTCCTGTTGTAGATGCGCGAGAACGACGGTCCGACGACTTCGAGCTGTCCCTGCGCGTAACGGCGGTTGATCGATTCGTCGATCGTCTCCTGCGCCACGCCCGCGCTGTTCTCCGACTTCGGATCGAGGCTCTGCGAGTAGTACGTGTCACGCACGGAGATCTGCGGACGGATCGAGAGCCACGGCGGCGTGCGCAGCTGCAGCGAAAGGGTCGGAAAGAGGTCGGTGCGGAAGTAGCTCGCCTGCGGTCCGTTGATCAGACCGCTCGTTTCGAGATGCGACGACGACGATTCGAGCGCGAAGTAGAGCGGCGTGCCGAGGATCCGCTGCGGGTAGACGCGGAACTGCAGCGACGGCAGCTGCTGGAAGCGCTGCTTGAGGATCGGCGAATCGGGATCGTTCGGATCGGAGTGTCCGAGGACGATGTCGCGGCGATCAGCGAGGAAGTTGAGCGAATAGCCGGGCCAGTTGCGGGTGAGGTAGGCGGACGAATAGATGTTCGACAGCGTGTGCAGCCGCGGATCGCGCGCCCAGCGCCGGAAGAAATCGAGGTCCGAGAAATCCTCGACGTCGACGACGCCGCGGAAGCCGCCCGGCAGGTTGTCCTGCGCGTGCTTGAACTGGTAGCGCCACTGCTCTTTCTTCGCCGCCGCATCATGTACGGCGTAGGCGTCGAGCTGGCCGATCTTCACGTCCTTCGACGGCAGGTAGCGGACCGTCGTGCCGAGGCCGTTGTAGCCGCTCGTGTTCAGATCGCCGTAGATCGTGGCGTCGACGCTCTCGCCGAACGGGATGAAGTAGCCGATCTCGAAGCGCGGTCCGAACTCGCCGCCGAACGAGACGCGCGGGATGAGGAAGCCCTGCGAGCGATCCTTTTTCGTCGGCCAGATCAGGCGCGGCGACCAGATGATCGGGAGGTCGTGCGCGCGGAAGGTGACGTCGCGCAGGTGCGCGTAGTCGTCGAGCGTGACCGTCGCCTCGCGCACGTGAAACGACCATGCCGGCTTGTCGAGATCGCACGAGGTGAAGATGCCGTTGATGAGGTGATAGCTGTTCTCGTCGATCTTCTCGATCTTGTCGCCGCCGAAGGAGAGCGATTCGAATGTGCCGGTGCCGTTGAAGAAGGTGCCGAGCTTCGTGTCGAGGTTGAAGACGGCGTGGTCGGCGGTGACGCGCGCCGGTCCCTGATCGACGATGACGTGGCCTTCCGCCACGGCGTCTTTGGTCTTGAGGTTGATCGTGACTTTGTCGGCCTGCAGCTTGATGTCCTGGTAGAAGACGTGGACGTCGTTCTCCAGGACTGCGTATTCGTCTTTCTCGACTTCGACCCGTCCCTGCGGCGCGACCGTCCAGCGCACTTCGCCCCCCTTCTGCTTCGGACCGGGGACGAATTTGAACTTGGTGTTCTGCTTGTAGTACTGGCCGGCCTGACCCATGTTCTTCCCCTGGGCCAGGAGGGGGGTGGTGGCGACGAGGGTGAGGAGGGCGGTGCTAAGGATGCGCTGCGCGGTCGTCGTCATTCGCGCCCTGAATTGTATCTGAGGCGCGCACTTCGCGATCGATCCGGGTCATCTCCTGCAACTGCATTCGCAGCTTGATGATCTCCACCTGATACAACCTTACTTCCTCCTCGGGGCGATTCCGCTGCTGCCGCTTGCGCAGCGCGATCCTGTTCGCGATGCGCACGAACTCGCGGCGCGCGCTGCGGTCGGCCCAGCCTGCGGCGCCGAGACGGCGGAAGGGGTGGGAGACGATACGGACGTCGCTGACGTCGAGGAAGCCGAGGTTCGCTTCGTCCATCAGCTCGCGGGTGACGTCGCGCCACTGTTTCAGCAGCGCGATGATGCCGATGAGCGGAATCGCAACCGTCACGACGATCGGGAAGTCCGGGATGATGACGAATCGCGGCAGCATCGCGCCGGCGATGGCAGCGAGTGCGGTGAAGCTGTCGATCGCGATCTGCTTGCCGCGCTGCCGCACGTAGAAGGCCGCGTATGTCACGCCGTAGCCGGTGATGGCGCCGGCGATGACGCATTCGCTGTAACGGTCGAGGTTGAACAGCGCGGCGGATGCGCCGGTGAGCGCGCCGAGGAGCATGCCGTCGCCCGGCTCGCTCTCGCGGCCGGTGAGGCGGACGTAGAGCGCGGCGAGCGTGAGGACGACGCCGGACAGCAGACAGCGGACAGCGGACAGCAGGGAGAGACCGCTGTCCGCTGTCTGCTGTCCGCTGTCCAGGAAAAACAGCAAGGCGCCCGCGATGAGGCCCGCGACGACCGGCGTCGCCGCATCACGCCAGAAGATCGCATCGAGCGTGCGGAAGAAGCGCACCGCGGCCACCGCGGCGAACAGGCTCGCGATGAGAATCAGGATGAGAACCTGCGCGCTCATGTCCTGTCGATGGGGTGCCTCAGGAAGTACCGCCGCGAGCGCTCGATGTCCATGCGGATCTGGTTCGTCAGCTCCAGCGCGGAGCGGAACTGCTGCTCGCGCCGCAACAGCTCGTGAAAGTAGAGCCGCACGGTGTCGCCGTAGACGTTCGAATCGAAATCGAAGATGTGGCTCTCGATCGTCACCGCGTAGTTTTCGTAGAGCGTCGGGCGGACGCCGATGTTCGTCACGCTTTCGAAAGAGCGGTCGAACGATTCGAAGCGCGAGGTGGTGACGTAGACGCCGGAGCCGGGATAGAGCTCGTTCTGCGGATCGACGTTGACGGTGGGGAAGCCGATCTTGCGCCCGAGCCTGCGTCCGGTGGCGACGCGGCCGTCGATGAAGTAGGTGCGCCCGAGGGCCGTCGTCACCATGCGCATGCCGCCCTTGGCGATCGCGTCGCGCACGAGCGAGCTCGACACGCGCACGCCGCGGATCTTCACGTCCTCGACGCCGTGCACGGCGAAGCCGAAGCGCTGGCCCGCGGCGGTTAGCTTCTCGAGATTGCCTTCCCGTCCGGCGCCGAAGCAGAAGTCGCGGCCGATGCGCACTTCGGTGACCTGCAACGCGCGCACGAGGAACTCTTCGATGAAGCGGTCGGCGGTCCAGCAGGAGAACTCGTGCGTGAACGGGACGATGAGCAGCGCATCGACGCCGATGTCGCGCATCAGTTCTTCTTTCTGCGCGATGGTGAGGATCTGCTTCGGCACCCGGTCGGGCGCGACGATGGTGAGCGGATGGGGATGAAAGGTGATGACCGCCGAGGGCTTGCCGGCGTCACGCGCCCGTTCGATCACGCCGCGGATGATGGCCTGATGTCCGACGTGCATCCCGTCGAAATTGCCGATCGTCGCGACGCAGCCGCGGGGGAGGTCGGTTTGTTTGAGAGGGTCGTGGAGGACGAGCATTTGTTGAGGGGGCGAGTCTATCGCAGGGTTGCGGGCGGGGTTGCTGGGTTACTGGGTTGCTAGGTTGCTAGGTGGCTAGGTAGAACTCCAGCAACCCAGCAACCCAGCAACCGTTCACGCCAGATTCAACATCGGCACCGGCTGCGTAATCGCCGCCCAGTCCGGCCCGGTCTCGCCGAGCATGGTCGAGAACGAATCGACCATTGCCGGGTCCCACTTGCCGCCGGAGGCTTCGCGGCGCAGGGTGGCCATCGCGGCTTCGTGCGTGAGGGGGGCGGGGCGGTAGGCGCGGTGGGAGGTGAGGGCGTCGTATGCGTCGACGATCGAGAGCAGGCGCACTTCGTACGGGATCGTGTCGCCGCGCAGGCCGTCGGGGTAGCCGCGGCCGTCGTAGCGCTCGTGATGGTGGCGGATGAGGCTCAGTACCTGGGTGAGCGTCATCAGCGGGCGGACCATCTCCTCGCCGATGACCGGATGGTCGATGACGCGCAAAAACTCCTCGCGCGTCAGCGGGCCTTGCTTGTTCAGCAGCGCCTCGGGGACGGCGATCTTGCCGATGTCGTGCAGCAGTCCCGCGATGCGAATCCGATCCGCATGCTCCGTCGGTAAGCCGAGGTGCAGCGCGAACGTGCGCGCGAGATCGCCGACGCGCTGCGAGTGGCCGCGCGTGTAGCGGTCCTTCGCTTCGAGCGCGAGGGCCAGGGCGCAGATCACGTTCTGCGTCTGTTCGAGATCGGAGTGATAGTCCTTGATGCGGAGCAGCGACTTGATGCGCGTCAGCAGCTCCAGCCGGTTCAGCGGGTAGTTGATGAAGTCGTCCGCGCCGGCGACGATCGCGTCCTGCCTCATCTGATTATTGCGATGCGACGTCAGCACGATGACCGGCAGGAACTCCCAGCGCGGGTCCTTGCGCAGCAGCTCCAGCGTCGCCGCGCCGTCCTGCACCGGCATGACCAGATCGAGCAGCACGACGTCGATCGCTTTCTTCTCCAGCACATCCATCGCCAGCGAGCCGTTCTCCGCCGTCGTCACGTCGAAGCCCGCCTCGTTCAGCGTCGCGGTCATCAGATCGCGATTGAGGCGGTTGTCGTCGACGCAGAGCACGTGCGGCTGCGCGGCCGTGCGCGCGCGCATGTGGCGCGTGGTCGATGCGGTCGGCAGCTCTTCTTCCAGCGCGGCGACAAAGAGCTTCACCAGCTCCGGATCGAATGCGCCCGCCGCGGCTTCCTCTTTCAATTGCGACAGCGCTTCGTGCTCGGTCTGGCCGTGCTCGTGATGGATGATGTCGAAGCGGTTGGCGATGCCGACGATCTGCGCTTCGAGCGGGATCGATTCGCCGCCGATGCCGTCGGGATAGCCCTTGCCGTCGAATCGCTCGTGATGCGAGCGGACGATCGGCAGGAAGGAGCGGAAGGTGCGCATCGGCTCGAGGATCGAGGCGCCCATGATCGTGTGCTGGCTGACGATCTGCTCCTCGCTCGGATCGAGCTCGCGCTTCGCCAGCAGGTGATCGGGGACGCCGATCTTGCCGAGGTCGTGGAGCATCGCGCCTTTGATGATCGTCTCGCGCTCGTCCTGCGACATCCCGAGCTTGTCGGCGAGCTTCGCCGCATACGACGCGACACGGTGTACGTGCCCGCCGGTGCGCGGGTCCTTGTTCTCCAGCGCGCTGGTGAGCGTCATGATGATGTTTTCGCTGGAGTCGAGCTCTTTGCGCAGGTTGCGGATCTTGATCAGCGAACGGATGCGCGTGCGCAGCTCTTCGCGATTGATCGGCTTGTTGAGGAAATCGTCCGCGCCGCATTCGAGGGCGCGGATCTTGTCGTCCGTGCCGGTCAGAGCGGTGAGCATGAGGATCGGGATGGTGCGGCCGCCGGGCGAGCCTTTGATGATGGTGCACGCTTCGTAGCCGTCCATCACCGGCATCATCACGTCGAGGACGATGATCGATGGGTTGTGCTTCGGATAGAGCTGCACCGCTTCGCGGCCGTCGCGCGCGACGACCACGTCGTAACCCCAGCCCCAGAGGTACTCTTCGAGCAGCTGCAGGTTCTGTTCGTTGTCGTCGACAGCGAGCACCAGATCCCGCTCTCCGGAGACGCTAGAAGCCTCGGCTATGGACATTTTCGGATCGATACCCTGGTGGCCCGGATTATAGCGGAGCGATGAATGCGGAACGCGTTCTGCGTTCTGCATTCAATCCCGGTCACCGGTAAACGAGATGCCCATCCTCGACAGCAGCTCGCGAATTAAGCAAGTGCGGTTGCGTTTGTCCCTTCCCAAGGATGTGGACCACTTCGAATCCGCGCCGGACCAGTTCATCGGATACGAGCTGGCGATGACACCTCCAAGGCACTGCCTCGGCACACATGTACGCGGTACGCTTCGGCGAGTCGACCAGCGTGTCGATCGCCTGGCGGAATTCATCCGAAGCCATGTGATCGGCGTAGGCGCGAAACTGCTCGTTGCGCCACGCCGTGTTGCGCGAATCGGGGAGCGGCTTGCGGCGTCCGCCGAGCTCCGGCATGTGCAGGTATTCGATTCCCTCGGCCGGCAACGACAGGGACAACGCCTCGCGCGAGAAATGCGGATAACGCCGCGATCCGGGATAGCGCCGGATGTCGGCGAGCCGTTCGACACCGTTTTCTTTCAACAACGCGATGAAATCGGAGAGGTCGCGGGTGGAGTGTCCGATGGAAAATAGTTGTTTGATCATAGTTGCCGGATGCCGGTTACCAGTTACCCGGCAACTGACAACCGGCAACCGGTAACTCTTCGAATGACCTACTACTCCGAACATGCCGTCGAGCTCAAGCGCGACCTTGCCACCGAGATCCCGACGGATGAGCTTCGCGAGCTGCATCGCAAGCGGCCGCTGCTGCACGCGCTGATCGCGATCGGCAACGTCGCGGCGCTGATCGGCTCAGCCGTGGCGATCGTGCACTTCGACCGCTGGTACCTCTGGTTGCCGTTCGCGTTCGTCGCGGGGTTCGCCGTGTTCGATTTCACGGTGCTGCTGCACGAGGTCGTGCATCGCGCGATCCTCGCCGAGGCGAGCGAGCGGATCTATCGCATCCTCGGGTTGGCCTACGCGATTCCGAGCGGCATCTCCGCGTCGCAGTTCACGCGCTGGCACCTCGATCATCACGCCGGACTCGGATCGGATACCGAGGATCCGAAGCGCCACTACCTCTCGCCGAAGCGCAACGCGCGCTGGCTGAAGGCGCTCTACTTCACGCCCGCGCTGTTCGGCATCTACTTCCGCGCCGCGGCGCGCGAGACGGCGTCGTACGAGCCGGAGCTGCGCAAGCGGATCGCGCGCGAGCGCCTCGCCACGATCGCGTTCCAGCTCGGCGTGCTCTTCTCGATCGCGTTCTTCGCCGGCTGGTGGATCGCGTTCAAGCTCTACGTCGTCCCGGTCTTCCTCGTCTTTCCGATCGCGTTCGCACTGAACCGCCTCGGGCAGCATTACGACATCGATCCGAGCGATCCGGCGAAGTGGTCGACGCTGATGAAGGGCTCATGGTTCTGGGACGTGGTCTACCTCGCGTCGAACTACCACCTCGAACATCACTACTTCCCCGGCGTGCCGTTCTACAACCTGCCGCGACTGCAGCGATTGCTCATGCCGTTCTACGAAAAGCGCGGCGTGACGATGCACGGCTACGGCGAGCTGGTGTGGAACTACCTGGTGATGAATCGCAAGCCGCACACGAACTGGAGCGCGGCTACGGTGCCTGGATCGCTTTCGAGTTATCCCGCGGATTCCGATCGATCCGCGTGATCCACGGATCGACGGTCGCGCGCTGCGGCTTTGCGTTCGCGACGAATGTGAGCTCGTTCATCCCGTCGTGCAGCTCGCGTTTCTCCGGTCCTGAGCGAGCGAAGCGAGTCGATGGACCATCGGCGGCGCCGCGAACGATGTCTCCGACGTGCGCTGCTCGTACAACGTCGATCGCGATGCCGATCGATTCGCGCATCGGCAGCGGCCGCTCGTTGCCGCGCGCATCGGAGCGGACCTTGGTTGCATGCACGCGCAGCGTCACGTCCCAGCGTCCGTCGGCGCGTCGGGTTGCGTGCGCGTCGTCGATGCGGAAGTCGTAGAGCGTGATGTCGTTCATCCATTCATCAATGAGTGGATTGTTCAGCGCGCGCATGAGGTTCGCGCCGGCCGGCTTCGGTTCTTTTGCGATGGTATGGATCGCGTTCGTCATCGCATCGGCGCCGAGGAGATCGCGCGCGGCCCAGAGGACGATCGCGCCCTTGCTGTAATAGAGGTAGGGCTGCAGCGCGACGCGATTCAGCGGCACTTCGCCGCCGGTCTCTCGCGCGCGGCCGGAGAGGTAGCGTTCGAGCTCCATCTCCAGCAGCTGGCGCACCGATTCGCGTCCGTGCAGTTTTTCGAGCGTCAGCAGCTCGCCGTATTTCGCGAGCGATTCGGTGATGACCAGTCCGCCCGGCTGACGCGAGGCGATGATGCTGTGGCCGAACCATTGATGCGAGACCTCGTGCGCAACGCGACGTGCGATGAGATCGAAGCGGTTCGGATCGCGCATGTCGGTGAGGAACGTACGGTCCTCGCGCAGCAGGACGACGCCGGGCAATGCGAAGCCGCCGTACGGCGAATCGGATGGCGTCTCGTAGATGCGCAGCTTCTGATGCGGGTACGGTCCGACGGCGGCTTGCAGGACGTCGAGCGATGCCTCCGCGACGTCGAGGATGTGCGCGACGTTCATCGGGTGTTTGTAATAGAGCTCGATCGGGATGTTGCCGTGCTGCCGCTTCGCAAGTTCGTACTGTCCCGACGGCACGGATGGTGGCTTCGGCTCCGTCGCTTCGACCTTGCGAAGCGTTGTGCCGATTCCGAGCGCCGCAATCGCGCAGATCATCGCGATGCGTGTGCGGCGTCGCTGCCGCCAAAGCGTCGTCGCGATGATGACGAGCAGCAGTGCGATCGCCGCGCGCGGCAGGATGAATCCATTGAACGAGTGCAATGTCTCGCCGAAGCCGATCAGATCGCTGTAACGCGCCGGCGGCGGCGCGTCGTAGCGGCGCGCGAGGAAGAGGAACATCACGACCAGCACCATGCCGGTGTATTTGTTCGGGCTCAGCGCGTGGATCAGCAGCGACGCCGCGGCGTAAAGCGCGAGCGGCAGGCCGGCGATGTAGAAGAGCGAGAGGTAGACGAGCGGACGGAAGTCGGTGTAGCCGCGCGCAATTTGCAGCGTCACGCCGATGCCGATGCTGCAGACGATGAGCGACGCGATGATCGTCGTGAGCGCGATCCACTTCGCCCCCATCATCGTCGCGCCGGAGACCGGGGTGCTGTCGATGATCGCCGCCATCCGCGTGCGCCGCTCGCGCCAGTACAGCTCCGAGCCGAAGTAGATGATGAGCAGCGCGCCGGCGATGAAGAGCGGCTGCATCAGCGCGTTGATGATCAAGCCGGTCGCGGGATACATCGTCGAGCCGTACTCCGCTTCGAAGACGTCGGAGTTGATCTCGGTGAGCGCGAGTCCGATCCAGACCAGGTAGAGGAGGAGCGCCGGCTTCGTGAAGAATGCGCGGAGCTCCATCGCGATGCGGCCGTTGAAACGAAAGCCCCTCATCCGGCCTTCGGCCACCTTCTCACCGCTGACGCGGGGCGAAGGGCAACGCACTCGGTATGCGCGAACTTTGTTGCCATTCGCCCCGCTTGCGGGGAGAAGGTGGCCGAAGGCCGGATGAGGGGCTTTCCACGCGACATACGCCAACACGATCGCCGCACCGATCACGATCGCGCGATTCGCCAGCAGCACACCGGTGAGTGGAACAAACGCAGTGCTCTTCGCCGCGATCGTCCAATGCCGCGTCACATCGAAAAACGCAGTCAATCCGAACGGATCGGCCAGCGACGGAATCGTCCCCCCGCCGCCCCCCGCCTTCGACTGCGCCATCAGCGGCGAGTTGCTCAGCGCCGATGCGACGAGGTAGAGGAAGTAGACGACCACCGATGCGGAGTACGTGGCGATCGAGCTGCGCGTCAGCATCGCTACCGCGAAGATCAGCGCGACACAGAACAGCACGTTCGGGATCGTGATCACCGCGAACGCATACAGCGACGGACGCGCATCGAGCGACGTGATCGTCATCCAGCCGAGAATCGAGAACGCGACCGCGGTCAGCGTCGCGAGGAACGCGCCGGCGAGGCGGCCGAAGACGAATACGAATCGCGGCGCCGGCGTGGAATCGATGATGTCGCGCATGCGCGAGTCGTCGTCGCGCAGCACCGCGTTTGCCGCGAACACCGCCGCCGCGAAAAGCGCGAAGAGCGAGAGGAATCCGAACGCCTCCATCACCAGGTAGGGCGAGTTGTTCGGGATGTTGTCCGGGCCGAAGCCGAGGGCCGCGAGCGCGCCGCCCATCAGCGCGAAGAGCGCGGCGGCGGCGAGGAACGTGGCCTGGCGCGTGTGACAGCGCCATTCGAAGAGGACGATGTCGTTCAGCACGCGATGAAGTACACATCCTCGAGGTCGGGTGCGACCGGTTCGAATCCCTGCTCCGGACGTTCATCCGCGAGCACGCGGACCTGCGTCTGTCCCGCGAAGAGGCGCGTGGCGACGACGTCGTACTTCGCGCGGACATCCGCGAGCGCGCTCTTCGGCACGGTGCGGCGCCACAGTTTTCCGTTCAGCTCCGCGATCAATTTCGCCGGCTCGCCTTCACGCACCACGCGTCCGCCGGCGAGGATCGCCATGCGCGGACAGAGCTCGCTCACGTCCTCGACGATGTGCGTCGACAGCAGCACGACGGCGTTCTCGCCGAGCTCGCTCAGCAGGTTGTGAAAGCGATTCCGCTCCTCGGGATCGAGTCCCGCGGTCGGCTCGTCGACGATGATCAGCGACGGCTTGCCGAGGAGCGCCTGCGCGATGCCGAAACGCTGGCGCATGCCGCCGGAGTAGATGCTGACCGCCTTGTGCTTCACGTCCGCGAGGTTCGTCAGTTCGAGCAGCTCGTCGACTTCCTTGCGTCGCGCGCGGCGATCGGAGATCCCTTTCAGCACCGCGATGTGATCGAGCAGCACGACGGCGGAGATGCCGGGATAGACGCCGAAGTCCTGCGGCAGATAGCCGAGGCGCCTGCGCAGCTCCTGCGGATTGGCGCGAACGTCGATGCCGTCGAGCACGATCGAGCCTTCGTCCGGATCCTGCAGCGCGGCGATGGTCCGCATCAGCGTCGACTTGCCTGCGCCGTTCGGCCCGAGGAGTCCGAAAAGGCCGCGCTCGATCGCGAGATCGACGCCGTCGAGGGCGCGGACGCCGTTGGAGTAGGTTTTCGTGAGACCGGAGAGGGTGAGCATCCGCGCGGTTGTACGACGCTGGCGCGAGGATGTTTCGGCGCGCTCGCAGAGCGTGGCTCCACAACGCGTAGTTCCACAACGCGTGGTTCCACAACGCGTGGCTCCGCAACGCGTGGCCCCATAACGCGTGGTTCCACAACGCGTGGCTCTACAACGCGTGACTCCACAACGCGTGGCTCCACAACGCGTGGTTCCACAGCGTGTGGTCCCACAACGCGTGGTCCCACAACGCGTGGTCCCACAACGCGTGGTCCCACAACGCGTGGCTCCACAACGCGTGGCTCCACAACGCGTGGTTCCACAACGCGTGGCTCTACAACGCGTGGTCCACAACGCGTGGCTCTACAACGCGTGGTCCACAACGCGTGGCTCCACAGCGCGTGGCTCCGCAACGCGAAACCTTCCGCGCGAGCAGGGCGTATAACTTTTACCCATGAAGCAAGCTGTGCTGCTGTTGCTGCTCGCGAGCTCTGCGTTCGCCGCGGAGCCCGATCTCGATGCGCGTCTCGCGCAGATTTTCAAAGAAAGCAAGATCCCGGGTGCGACGGTGGCGATCGTCCAGAACGGCGAGGTCACGTTCGCGAAGGGCTACGGTTATGCGGACGTCGCGAAGAAAATCGCCGCGACCGCGGACACGCCATTCCGCGCCGGCTCGATCTCGAAGAGCGTGACGTCGGTCGCGGTGATGACGCTGGTCGAGCAGAAGAAGCTGGCGCTCGACACGCCGCTCGCGACGCTCGTGCCCGAGGTGCACTTCGTCAATCCGTGGGAGTCGACCGATCCGGTGCGGCTCGTTCACGTGCTCGAGCACACCAGCGGCTGGCCCGACATCTCGACGCGCGTGCTGTCGCAGGACGGGAAGGGCTGGACCACGCTGCAGGGGCTGAAGTTCACGGAGCATGAGTTCGTCAGCCGCTGGAAGCCGGGGCGCTTTACGGTCTACGCCAACGCAGGCCCGGCGGTCGCCGGCTATGCGATCGAGCGCGTGACCGGGCAGACGTACGAGCAGTACGTGCGCGACCACGTGCTGCGTCCGATGGGGATGGCGACGGCCGATTTCGATCTGACGCCGGAGCTCGCGCCGCGCATCGCGAAAAGCTACATGCCGGACGGCGCGGAGACGCCGTACCAGTACATCATCCTGCGCCCCGCGGGCTCGCTGAACATCAGCGCACGCGAGCTCGCGCAGCTGGTCCGCCTCTACATCAATCAGGGCACCGTCGACGGGCGGCAAATCCTCTCGCCCGAATCCGTCGCCCGCATCGAGCGTGGCGAATCGAACCTCGGCACTCGCTTCGGATACGTCGACGCGTACGGCCTCGGCAATGCGCCGTTCCCCGATACCGGTCTGACGTTCCGCGGTCACAACGGCAGCATCGATTCGTTCACCTCGGTGCTCGCCTACAACCGGCGCACGCGATCCGGTTATGTGCTGATGGCGAACGGCGGCGAAGGAGTGGACTTCGCCACCCCTGCGGCGAAAGCGATTCAGGCGTACCTCACGCGCGGCATCGCGATGACTCCGCCGCCGGCGGTGACGGTGCCGGATGTGCAGCGCTACAACGGCTGGTATCACACCATCACGCCGCCGAACGATCTGCTGCGGCCGTACGCCGAGGTGCTCAGTCTCAATCATGTGTCGTTCCCCGATCCGAAGCTGATCGCGACGGGACCGCATACGTTCCGCCGCTCCGATCGCGAATCGGCGTCGCAGGCGTTCGTCGAAGACGGCGGCGAGACGTACAAGATCGGCACGTTCAGCGCGCAAAGGCGCGTCTCGATCTTCTTCGCGATCGCGACGTATCTGATCGGATTCATCATCGCCGCCGGTCTGCTGATCGGTCTCGTGATGCTGCTCCGCCGCAAGTGGCTCGGCGTCCTGCCGCTCGCATCGATCGCCGCGCTCGCGGTTGCCGCGATCCTGCCGATCCGCTCGTTCATCGCGTCCGGCACATCCGCGCTCCGCCAGCTTTCCGAGGTAGGCCCGTACTCGCTGACGATCCTCACCTGCAGCGTGCTCTTCCCCCTGCTCGCACTCCTCGGACTCGTGCTCAGCCTGCGCAATCGCGATGCGAGCCGCTTCCTCCGCGCCTACACGGCGACGACGTCGCTCGCGCTGCTCGTCGTCGCCGCGTATCTGGTAGCGATCGGGTGGTTGCCGCTCCGGACGTGGGTGATGTGATTACGTGCGGGTGCGGCTGCGGCCGGCTTCTACGATGGCGAGTTTGCCTCGGATGTCGAGGTTCGCAGTTCGCGCGGCGGAAAGAGTCGAGTGTCGGAGAAATCGAAATCTCCGGGGATGATGCAGCGTCCGGTTGATTTCGCGAACGCCGCGATCGAATCATCAGCGGCCACTCCGAATCCGGCTTGCGCAACATGAATGGGCCTCGTGACCAGCGGCCGCGAACAGCTCCACGAGATCGCGCGGCAGATCGGCGTCAATGAGAAACCGCACAGCGCGTCAAACCGGCACCGGGCGCTGTTGCTGAGCGTCGACGAGCTCCGACGCGTACTCGATCGCGGCGACGATGTCTTCCGCGGTTACTCCGTACTGATCGCAGATCTCTTCGCGAGACGTGCCGCCGGCGAGCTCTCCGAGAATGCGCACGACCGGTACCCGCGTCCCTTTTGATCACGGGCCGGCCGTGCTGCACTTTCGGGGTCGATCGAGATTCGTGGGTGCACGAATCCCATTTTACGCCAGCGTCTTGAGCGCCTTCTCCATCCGGCGAATCCCTTCCGCCGCCTCATCCATCGACAGATTCAGAGGTGGGCGGAAGCGCGCGGACTGGTGTCCGGACGAGAGCACCATCACGTCCGCGGCCATGAACGCCTTGAGCGCTGCGTCGCGGACTTCGCCGCTCGGCAGGTCGAACGCCGCCATCAATCCGCGGCCGCGCACGTTGGAGACGAGCTGTGGGAAATCCTGCGAGAAGCGCTCGAGCTCGCCGATGAAGTACGCGCCGACCTTCGCGGCGTTGTCGACCAGCTTCTCCTCATCGATGATCTCGAAGTAGCGCTGCGAGCGGACCATGTCGGTCAGGTTGCCGCCCCACGTGGAGTTGATGCGCGACGAAACCGTGAACACGTTCTCCGCGAGCTCGAAGATCCGCTCGTTTGAAGCGAAGCCGCACACCTGTGTTTTCTTGCCGAAGCAGAACAGGTCAGGCTCGACGCCGTAGTGCTCGAACGACCACATCTTGCCGGTGATGCCGACGCCCGACTGCACTTCGTCGAAGATCAGCAGCATCTCGTTCTCATCGCAGAGCTGGCGGATGGCGCGGAAGAACTCGGGACGGAAGTGGTTGTCGCCCCCCTCGCCCTGGATCGGCTCCATGATGAACGCCGCCACGTCGTCCTTGCGCTCGGCCAGGAACTGCTTCGCCTGATCGAGCGCCGCCTGCTCGCGATGCGCTGCATCGGCGAGCGACTCCTCCGTCGCGGGGAATTTGATCTTCGGGTTCTCGATGCGCGGCCAGTCGAACTTCGGGAAGTACTGCGTCTTGCGCGGGTCGGCGGTGTTCGTCAGCGAGAGGGTGTAGCCGGTGCGGCCGTGGAAGGCCTCGCGCAGATGCATGATCTGCGTCCCCTTCTCGCTGGTGTAGCCCTTCTGAAAGTTCTTACGGATCTTCCAGTCGAAAGCGGTCTTGACCGCGTTCTCGATGCCGAGGGCGCCCCCTTCGATGAAGAACATGTGCTTGTTCAGCGGGGATGGGACGGCGACGCGTGCGAACGTCTCGACGAATTCCGCCATGTACGTCGTGTAGATGTCGGAGTTCGCCGGCTTGTTGATGGCGGCGTCGGCAATCCGTTCGCGGAACTCCGGCGTGTCCATCTTGGGGTGGTTGTAACCGATCGGGACCGAGGCGAAGTTGGTGAAGAAATCGAGGACGTTACGTCCGCGGCGCGAGTCGAAAACCCACGAGCCTTTCGACTTCCTGAGGTCCATGACGATGTCGTAACCGTCGGCCAGCATGTGACGCGAGAGCACGTTGTGCACTTCGCTCGGCTGGACATGAATCCGGCGGTCCGTGATGGTGGAAACGGGCATGGAGAGACTCCTTCTGAAGTGTTGCGGAAGGCCAGAGAGGCCGGGCAGGCGATTCTATACCACGGCAGACGCGGCACCGTGCGCGCGCAACAGTTCCTTTGCACGTTCCACGTCGGAGGCATCGACTTCGTACGTGCGCGCGAGGAAGCAGACGGAGTCGCCCTCCGCTGCATCGAGCGTGAATGTGTACGGGATGCGGGCGGCGTCGAGGATACGCTCGATGAGGGATTCGTCGGAGGCGGAGCGGGCGCGGGCGGTGGGCATTGGCAAGCATCATGATGCGTCATTCTCGAATTTGCTGCTGTGCGCCAAGATCGAGGACTATCCGCAGCGTCCGGCTGCAAGCGTGTGGTTGGACGACGCGCGCTGAATTCGCGCACGAAGGTGGGGCTTCCGTGGCAGGTCCTTCTTTCACTTCTGCGGCTTACGACCAACTCGCGGATGTATGCGCAACCGTTCAGCATGGGCATGGCTTGGCAGCAGGTGGTCGAGTGGATTTCTCAACCCAGCGTCTGGATCCCCGAGCCAACGGGTGAGCACGCGGTGGCTCTCGGCAAGCTCCTGGCGGACACCCGGCAACCTCGTTCAGGACGCCCACCTCGCCGCTCTCGCTCTCGAGCACGGGCCTTACCCTCTGCAGCGCCGACGCCGGCTTCGCCCGCTTTCCCGGCGTCACATGGCGCAAGCCGCTCGCCAAATCGCGCTGATTTCGTACTCCTCCCCCGGGAATGGTACAAACCCTTCCGCGGTAATCGACCTCGTAAGGAGCCTTCTTCATGAAAGACATCGTCATTCTCGGTGGTGCGCGCACCCCGATCGGTTCATTCCTCGGCACACTCTCCTCGCTTTCGGCGCCGAAGCTCGGCTCGATCGCCATCAAATGCGCGCTGATGAACTCCGGCGTGCAGCCGGAGCAGATTCAGCAGGTGATCATGGGCAACGTCCTACAGGCGGCGATCGGCCAGGCGCCGGCGCGGCAGGCGGGCATCGGCGCGGGCATTCCGGTCGGCGCGGGGGCGGTCACGGTCAATAAAGTCTGCGGCTCCGGCCTCAAATCGATCATGTACGCGGCGAACGACATCCGCTGCGACGAATACGAGATCGCCATCGCCGGCGGCATGGAGTCGATGTCGAACGCGCCGTACGCGCTGACGCAGGCCCGCGGCGGCTATCGCATGGGCAACGGCAAGATGCTCGACCTCATGATCCACGACGGCCTGTGGGACCCGTACGGCGACAAGCACATGGGCAACTGCGCCGAGCTCTGCGTCACGAAATTCAACTTCACCCGCGAAGCGCAGGACGACTTCTCGCGCGAGTCGTACCGCCGCGCGCAGGAGGCGACGAAGCTCGGCAAATTCAAGAAAGAGATCGCCGTCGTCGAGATCCAGGGGAAGAAAGGGACGTCGAGCGTCATCGATGACGAAGAGCCGTTCAGCGCGCCGCTCGACAAGATGTCGTCGCTCAAGCCGGCCTTCGTGAAGGACGGCGGCACGGTCACGGCGGCGAATTCGTCGAAGATCAACGACGGCGCTGCCGCATGCGTCGTGACCTCGGCCGAATACGCGGAGAAGCACGGCCTGAAACCGCTGGTGCGCATCGTCGCGCAGGCGACCACCGCGCAGGAGCCGGAGTGGTTCACCACCGCGCCGGCGGCGTCGATCAAGCTCGCACTCGAGCGCGCCAAGCTGACCGTCGACGACATCGACCTCTTCGAAGTGAACGAAGCCTTCGCCGCCGTGGCGATGGCGGCGATGGTGGATGCAAAGATCCCTCACGAGAAGCTCAACGTGAACGGCGGCGCCGTGGCCCTCGGACATCCGATCGGCGCCAGCGGCGCGCGCCTCATCGTCACCCTGATGCACGCGATGGAAGAGCGCAACGTGAAGCGCGGCCTCGCCGCGATCTGCATCGGCGGCGGTGAAGCGGCCGCGATGATCATCGAGCGGCTGTAAAGGAGCGCGGGCGTCTCGCCCGCAGCCGGTGAGCGTCTCGCTCGCCGGCTGATTCGCGACCGGGCGAGACGCCCGATCGCTGCGGCCGGGACGGCCGCGCTCCATCACCGGGAGCCTTGACGGGCTCCTTTTTCGGACCTACGTTTTGAACATGTTCAAAAAACTGTGGCGTCTCGAAGGAACCATCGGGCCCGCGACCTACGCGCTCTGCGGCCTTGTCGCGTTCGCGTTGAAGTTCGCCATCGACTGGTCGGTCGCGCACTACCTCTTCCAGCGCCCCTGGCGCCTCGTCAATTACTGGCACTTCTCCGCCGCGGAGACGACGCCGGGGATGATCGTGACGCTGATCGCGATCGCGATCCCGTTCGTCTGGTTCGGCATCGCGATGACGCTGCTGCGCCTGCGCGACGTCGGCCTCAACGCGATGTGGGCCGCCGGGTTCTTCGTGCCGGTGCTCAACCTCGCGCTCTTCGCCGTGCTGTCGGTCGTGCCGCCGCAGAGTCACAAACGGTTCAAGGCACCGGCGATCGAGTCGGCGTTCCTCGCGGTCATCGTCGCGGCGGCGTTCTCCGTCGTCATCGCGGTGCTGAGTCTCTATGTCTTCGAGCAGTACGGCTGGGGATTGTTCATCGGGCTGCCGTTCTGCATCGGCTTCATCGCGGCATCGATCTATCAACGTCGTGTCGGTGGTTCGAAAGCGACGCCGATGATCGTCGCGTACGCTGCGACGTTCCTCATCGGCGGCATCTTTCTCGCCGTCGCGTGGGAGGGGCTCTTCTGCGTGCTGATGGCGGCGCCGCTGGCGATGATCGAGGTCGCCGTGGGGGTCGGGTTCGCGGATCTGGCCTGCAGGCGGAACCGTCTCGCGCATGCATCGATGCTCGTCCCGGCGTTGGTGCCGTTGATGATCGCGGGGCAGGCGGCGATCAAGCCGGCCGCGCCGGTCTACGAAGTGCGCAGCGCGATCGACATCGATGCCGCGCCGGACGTCGTCTGGAATCACGTCGTCGCCTTTTCCGACATCACGGAAGAACCGGAGCTCCTGTTCCGTGCCGGCATCGCGTATCCGCTCCGCGCGCGCATCGTCGGACGCACGCGCTACTGCGAGTTCACGACCGGCGCATTCGTCGAGCCGATCGATGTGTGGGATGCGCCGCGCCGGCTCTCGTTCCACGTGACGGCGAATCCGGAGCCGATGCGCGAGCTCTCGCCGTGGGGACGCATCGACGCGCCGCACCTGCACGGCTTCCTCGTTTCGCAGCGCGGCCAGTTCGATCTCGTGCCGCTCGACGGCGGACGGCGCACGCGCCTCATCGGCACGACGTGGTACCGGCACAACCTCTGGCCGGCGGGGTACTGGCGGCTCTGGAGCGACGGGATCATTCACCGCATTCACATGCGGGTGCTGCGTCACATCGCGGTCATCTCGTCGGCGAACGCCGCGAGATCGTGAAACTCCAGCGTCGGTGTTCCGCCCGGCAGCGCCTGCTCGTGACGCCGGTTGATCCAGGCGTTCGGAACGCCGAGGGTGTTCGCCGGGACGATGTCGTGAAAGTCGCTTTGCGCGGCGTGGAGCCAGCGCGCGCCGCCGATACGTTGCCGCGCCGCGATGAAATGCGCGTGTCCCGGTTTGTAGGAGCGCAGCTGTTGCGCGGTGATGATCAGATCGAAATCGACGGTGAACTGTTTGCGCGTCGCGGCGAGCAGGTCGTCGTCGATGTTCGACAGGATCCCGAGCTTGATGCCTGCATCGCGCAAACGTTCGAGCGACGGATTCGTATCGGCGAAGGGACGCCACGACGGCAGGCTGTCGACGAGGAACCACGCGCGCTCGTACGCGAGCCGCCATCCGAGGGCGTGCGCGATGCGGCCGGCCGTCTCGATCAGCACCTCGCGGTAGGGACGGTAATCCCGCTCGACGATCGGCTCGATCTCGCCGTACAAATGGATCACGTCATCGGTCGAGATTGCGATCCCATCCGCTGCCGCCGCCTTCGCGAACGCATCGCGGATGCCGCTGACCCAATCGATCAGCGTGCCGTAGCAATCGAAGGTGACGAAGTCGTACGAACGAGCCATGCCGGTGCCTCCGTGATCCAAATCACAAATCGCGCTTGCGTGAGGCGTAAGCTTATCGCCATCCCCCATGCACGAATCAGCCGCCCGAAACCTGCGAACGGCCGAGCGTTTTCTCCTCGCTCCGCCGGTCGCAGGCGCGTTCGGAGCCACCGACGTCGCGATCTGCGACATCTCGGCGAAGGGCGCGCGTTTCCGGCACAGTCGCCCGCTGGAGACCGGAAGCAAAGGTTTGCTGAAGATGCCGGTGGACGGACGTCCGGCGCCGGTATCGCTCGAAGCGGTGGTCGTCTGGACGCGCGCGGAAACGGGCGCGCCCGGACGTTTCGAGACCGGCGTGCGGACGTACGGCGCTCCCGACGTCGTCAGCGGATTGCTCGCGCAGCTGCAGTCGTCGAAGCGTTCGAATCGCATCGAGGAGCTGCGGCAGAGCGATCGCTTTCTCGTCGAGCCGGCGCTCGAAGCGTCGTTCGGCGGACGCCCCGCGATGATCGAGGACATCTCCGCGCACGGCGCGCGGATCGCGGTGAGCGAGCTGCTGAGCGCCGGCCGCAGCGCGACGTTCCGCGTGCTGCAGGTGAACGTGACCGGCACCGTGGTCTGGTCGGCGGTGAAGTCGGTCGGCGGCCAGAGTTTCCGCGCGGGACTGCTGATTAACGACCGCCCGGAGCTGCTGCGGCTGGTGATCGGACAGTTGTGCGACATGAACCGCGCGACGCTCGACACGCGCTCGCTGACGCTGAAGTTGAAGATCATGCGTGCCCGTGCGCGGCAGTTCGCGCCATCGTTCCACGCGATCGATGCGAGCGGTCTTCCGGCGGAGCAGTATCTGTTGATCCAGGGCGTGCGCGAGGAATTGCGGCTGAATCCCGAGGAAGCGCTGCACTGGTATCGCCGCGCGCGGATCGTGATCGCCGATCCGGCCACGCGCACGATCGCGCCGCCGATTGCGGATCATCCCGATGCGCTGGCGGTGTGGGAGTACTTGGATCGGTCGGTCGATCCGACGATCGTCAGTCGCGCGTTTGCGCTTCCGGATCGGTGAGGAGCGCGGGCGTCCCCGCCCGCAGCGGCCGGGCATCCTGCCCGGTCGCGGGTTCAATCGTCGTCGAGCGAGACGCTCGCCGACTGCGGGCGGGACGCCCGCGCTCCTCGCACGTTCCGCTGCATCCCCGCCAGCTTCGCCCGCTTCACCGCACTCTTCCGAAACAGCGCCGAAAACTCCGCCTGCTCGTAGCGCAGCAAATCGGTCACCGGCGTTGCGCGATACGCGTCGCGCGGCGCGAACGCTTCGTGCGACGGCGCAGGGTCATGATTCCACGGACAGACTTCCTGGCAGATGTCGCAGCCGAATGCATTCGATCCGACTTCGATCTCCAGCGGTCCGCGATGTTCGATCGTCGCGTAGCTGATGCAATCGGCCGAGGCCACCGTTCGATCGGGACGAATCGCGTCGGTCGGACACGCATCGATGCAGCGCGTACACGTTCCGCATCGATCCGCAACCGCGTGCGGCGCGATGTCGTTCTCCAGCGATGTGAGTAACGTTCCGATGAACGTGTACGAGCCGATCTCCTGATTGATCAGCATGCCGTTCTTACCGATCCAGCCGAGGCCTGCCTGTGCGGCGTAGGCGCGATCGGAGAGCGGTCCGGTGTCGACATAGCGCCACGTCTTCCCTTCGATCGCGTTCTCGACGTCGCGCAGGATGCGATTGAGGACGTCGTGATAGTCGTCGCCGAGGGCGTAGCGCGCGATGTGATGCGAGAGTGCATCCGCCGGCGCCTCGGGACGCTCGGCCGCGTACGGCACGAGGATCGTGATCACCGACTTCGCCCACGGGAATCGCGCGTGCGGATCGCTGCGGATCGCGGCGTTCTTCGCGAGGTACGACATCGTGGCGTGATCGCCGCGCGCGATCCATTGCGCGAAGAGCTCTGCATGCGCATCGTCGAGCCCGCTCGCGCCGAGGCGCACCACGCCGTGCGCGCGCGCAATGCG
>JADMIO011204672.1_pt1 | contig 27318 bp, 27 predicted proteins | sample 8958161 | NCBI WGS metagenome assembly JADMIO01 (sample SAMN16585339, study PRJNA669376) | soil metagenome | isolation source: Crop rotation soil | place: USA: Cullars Rotation, Alabama | collected 2011
AGTTGTTCGAGGGCGGGGTTGCAGGGGTCGACGCGGGTGATGTCTTGCACGACGGCGAGCATATCGATGACGGGTTTGGCGTGGATGTTGGGGATGGCGGTGCTGCCGATGTGGTGGAGGGTGAGGAGGTTTTTGCCGAAGGCGGGGGTTGCTTCGGCGTGGGCGGTGATGAAGGCGGCGGGCCAGGCGGGGTTGGGCGGGACGACGAGGACGCGTTTGGTGTTGGGGTTGCGGTCAGCAATCACGCGCTGTAGTTCGGAGATTCCGCGGCGAACGGCATCTTCAATACGCTCTCTTTCTCCGGGCGCTGGCTCAACAATTAGAAAAAATCGCATCTCTTTCGGGTTAAGATCAGCGATGTAATTCGCTACATTCACGCGCAACCACTGCGGCAAGCATGCAAAGACAGCTTCAGCGTCGAACTGCCCTGCTGCTTTGAGCACAAGTGAACGCGTTTCCATCTCGGTGACAGCTCCCATTTCGCAATTCATGACAATACGCGCCACGCGACCGACCGCCTCTCCCGCGACAAGCTTGGCCAACTGGACAAGCATTTTGGTCCAGCCGTATTCTGCGCCGTTGAATGCTTGTTTGCCGAATTCGGGACTGATTTCGAAGCCGGCGTGTTCGAAGAGGATGCGGGTGCCATTGTCTGCGGATTCCAATTGGAATGTCACGCGGGTGTTGGTGACTGCGCCGCCGGCGGACCAGGAGAAGACGAGGCGATGGGGCGGGTCGAGTTCGAGGACTTGGCAGTGGACGGTGAGGCCATCGAATTTGACCTGGGGGTTGGGCGGGACGCGGAAGGTGAAGTGGTGGCCGATCTTGGGCTGGAAATCGTTGGGGAACATCCATTGGGCGAGGGTATCGCTTTCGGTGAGGGCGTGCCAGACTTGCTCGCGCGGCTGGGGGATAAGCAGCGTGCGCTGGATGGATTTGGTCATGGTTTGCTCCGTTTGGCGAGGAGTTTTTGGAGGCGGGCGAGGCGGTCATCCCAGAATTGTTCGTAGTGGGCGAGCCAGTTGCGGACGGGGGCGAGTTGGTTGGGGAGGAGGTGGTAGCGGCGTTCGCGGCCGTGGCGCTGTTCGGAGACGAGGCCGGCTTCGAGAAGGATGCGGAGGTGCTGGGAGACGGCGGGACGGGTCATGCGGAATTCGCCGGCGATGGTGTTGACGGAGCGGTCGGAGGCGAGGAGGAGGTCGAGCATGCGACGGCGCGCGGGGTGGCTGATGGCTTGGAAGACGTCGGGTTTGTTTTCGAGTGTTGCGACCATGAGAGGAATATATGTAAGGGAATGCTTACGCGTCAAGTGATGACGTGATTTAACCACGAAGACACGACGGCACGAAGAGGATTTTTAGGATTTGTGGTTAGGAGAGATGGGTTTGAAGAGTTCGATGGAGATTGTTTGCGGTTCGGGCTGCGGATAGCATCGATGAAATGGCGAAAGGACGCGAAGCTCATCAGGTTGCGAAGCGCGCAATGATTCTCGGAGCATTGGCGTTTCGGAACCAGCTGGAAGTCACCGAGCATCCGCAGGTAAATGAATTTGCGCAACGTCTGCTGCCGTGGCTCAATGAAATTGGATGCGGGGATGAAATTGATTCATTCCAACTGGAGCAGCTTTCAACGCCCCTTGGGCAGCTAAGTGACAGCCAAATGACGGATGTGCGTTGGGCCGGGGAAAAAGCGACGTTCTTTTGCTGGATGCTTCAGCTGCGTGGTGCGATGGATGAAAAGAGCCCTGCGGATCAATCGGTACTTCCGAAGTTGCTTCGGATTTTGAGGCCCGAAGCGAAGGAGATTCTGAAATCCGCAAAATTGCGGGACAACGAAGAGATTGTGGAGAATTGTCGGCACATTATGCTGGTGCGCAGGCTGCTGCAGGAAATACGAGTTGAGGAATCTGCACGCAAAGTTCTTCGACACCTGACGACCCAGAAGTTGAAGGAGATCGGACTGGAACCAAGCAAGGAAGCATTCGAACGAGCATCAGAGACCATCGCTCGCATGACGCCTAAGGAACGACACGATGTGGCAGGCTTTTATTTTATTCGCGATATTGCGGCCATTTAGTATTTGAGCGATCGGAAGACTTACTTTGAATAGAATCGGGAGATCATAGGTGTGGCCTCTTCTGCTCGGTGAGGATGGTTTCGATGCGGCGGAGGGAGCGGTGGAGGGTGCGGAGGATGAGGAGGAGGGTGGTGAAGAGGGCGAGGAAAAGGATGACGATGGAGGCGGCGGCGAGGGCGACGGTGCGGGTGGTGGGGGTGTTGAAGTCGAGGAGTTTGGTCATGGAGGCGATGGCTTCGTGATTTTGCTGGATGGCGCGGGTGGTTTCGCGGACGGCTTGTTGGTTTTCAGTGATGGCTTTGGTGCTCTCGGCGATGGCCTGGCCGTTGGCTTTGATGGTGGTGGTGCTGTCGGTGATTTGTTGGGCATTTTTGGCGACCTCGGCGGTGCTGGCGGTGATACTGTCGAGGTTTTTCTGGATGGCCTGAGAGCTTAGGTTGGCGAGGCGGGTGTTTTCGGCGATAGCGGTGGAGCTAGAGGCGATGGCTTCGCCGTTTTTCTGGATGACTTTGGAGCTGTTTTCGATGGTGGCGGCATTTTCGGCGATGCTGGCGGTACTTTTTTTGATGGTGTCGCTGCTGGCGGAGATGGCTTTGGCGTTTTCGCCGACGACGTCGGTACTTTCTTTGACGATGACGGCGTTGGCTTTGATAGCTTCGTTGGTGGATTGAAGGGCGAGGACGTTGTCGTTGATGGCAGTGGTGACGGCGGTGACGGCCTCTTTGTTGGCCTTGATGGAGTCGGTGGCCGAAGCGATGGCCTGTTGGTTGGCCTGGATGCCCTGGGTACTTTGGGAAACGGCTTGGCGGTTTTCATCGATGGCGTGGTTCAAGGAGGCGATGTCGGGGCAGCCGGGAAGGAGGGTGAGGAAAAGAGCACCGACTACCACTTTGATGGGGGATGGAAAAATCCGCATAGCCACCTCACTTGCGCGGGGCAGGGGGACAGCAGAAATGGATGACGCGTTCGAGCGTTTCACGCCAATCGTACTGCGGAAGAGGTCCGCCCCACAGAGCCTCTGCCTGCGTGGTCTGGTATGTTTTGGGATAGAAGAGTTCGGGGAGGAAGCCGTTGACCGAGCGCAGGGCTTGGGAGAGTACTGCGTGGCCGGATGCATCGATGTCTTGAATGAGGCGGTTGAATTCCTGTTGTTCAACCATTTGTGGCTGCGGGATATTTTTGCGACGCCAAGCGGGGCGTTGGGAAAAGTGGTGATGGACGAAGTCGATAACTTCGGTCATGCGCGGGGCGTGTTCGGCGGCGGCGATGTGCCAGATGGGTTTTTGGGTGGTGGAGGGGGGCCAGGGGGCGAGGGTGGCGCGGGTGAGGCAGAGGGCGGCGGTTTCGGTGGCGATGATGTCGCCGCGTGCTTCGGGATTGCCGGGGACCATGGGGATCAGTCCGCGGGCGAACCATTTGATGAGGCTGTGGACGGCACCGAAGCGGTGGACATCTCCGGTGGCGTGGGAGCCCAAGACCATGCTGATGCGGGCGATGGCGAGGGGAAGGGAATCGGAGAGGGCGATGCGTTCGGATTCCCATTTGGTGCGCTGGTAGTGAGTGACGAACTCGGGGGCTTCGTTGGTGGCGGTTTCGTGGATCGTGCCGGTGCGCGAGCCGGAGACGAAGACGCTGGAGACCAGGAGGAAGCGGCGGAGGTTGGGGCAGCGTGCGGACCAATCGAGCATGTGGCGCGTGCCATCGACGTTGACGGCCCATTGGCGGTCGTGCGTGGCGGCGAAGTTGGTATCGGCGGCGGCGTGGATGACGATGTCGGTTTCTGCGCGGAGGGAGTCATCAGAGGCGAAGCCGAGGTTAGGCTGGCAGATGTCGCCGGAGACGGGGAAAAAGGTGGCGAGGGCGGGGCGTTCATCGGGGGTGAGCAGCGGGCGAACATCGTCCACCCAGCGGGCGAAGCGATGGGGCAATTCGGCGGGTGATGCGCGCATCAGGATTGCGATCCGGCGGGCGGCCTGGGCGCGGGCGAGTTGGGCGGCGAGGGCGGGACCAAGGGCTCCGGTTGCGCCGGTGAGCAGAATCTGGTTGTGCATGCGGAACTCCGAGAGAAATCATCCTGTTTTGGCGAGGGCTGTCAATTCACTGATGAAGGTGGAGGCGAAGGCGGCTGCGCGGGTGTCGTCCATGAGTGAAACCCGGCGCGTGAGGACGAAGCAGAATTTTTTGCCGATGGTGGTGACACCCACGACGACCGGGACCATGGGGCCGGTGGGGGCGACGCGGATGTAATCGAGCAGGGGAGTGGGGTGGTATTGCGCGGCCCACGAGCGATTCATGTTGACGTTGGAGATGCCGCCGGCGACGGGCATGTAGTTGCGGTAGAAAGCGGAGAGTTTTTCGGGGGAGAGGAAGCGGCCCTGATGGTAGCCGACAGTCATGCGAAGCATGCTGGCCTGGGCGTTGCCAGTTTTTTTGTGATGGGTATTTTGCTTCGCGATGGCGGAGAGGAGGCGGTTGGAGTCGCGAAGGGCGGAAGACGGGAGGAAGAGGGTGGTGAAGCCCAGGAACATACCGAAGATGTTATCGAGGTTTTCGGAGGAGGTGGCGCGGAGGTCGGCGATCGTGCCCAGAGAGAGGTCGCGATAGGAGCGGCGCGGGGTGGCGCCGTGTTCGTCGCAGGCACGCGCGAGGGCGGCGAAGAGGTAATCGTTGATGGTCATACGGCGGCGGCGGGCGGAGTCGAGGAGATTGTCGATCATGCCATCTGGGAGGCGGTGGAGGGAGCAATCGACGCGGTGGTCGGGATCATCTTTTTCGAGACGACGGGCGCGGGCGAATTGGCCGGTGGAGCGGAGAATGGAGCGAAGGCCGTCGGTAATGTCCCAAGCGGGCTTATTGTTTGCGTCGCGGCGATGGGGACCGAAGTAGCGCCAGAAGCCGCCCTGTGGGATGTGGAGTGGAGTGGCGGACGCACGGGCGGGGTCGAAGAGGCGGTAAAACCACTCGCGGACGAGCATACGGAGGGAGACGCTGTCGGCGACCCAGTGCTGGTACATGATGCCGAGGTAGTAGGAGTTTTCTTGTGGAAGGATAAAGGGGCGGAAGGGCATGGTGGTGGTGGGGGCGGAGCGGCTGGTGCCGTGAGTTTCTGAGTGGGTGAAGGCGTGGTTGAGTTCAAAGGTGATATGTGCTTCGAGCGAGAGGGTGGTGATGACGGGGACGTGCTGATTGGGAGCAGGAACGTAGCGGAATTTTCCGCGCTCGACGTGGGCGCTTCCGAGGCCGGTGGATTCGAGGACTTTATTCCAGGCTTCGGTGATGCGCGCGGGATCGGGCGTGCCGGAGAGGTGCATGATCTGGGCGGCGTTGTAGGGGTGAGATTCTTCCCAGATGCGCATGACGCGCTGGAAGATGTTCAGCGGCCTCATTTCCATCGGCCGAGCCTCGGGAAAAAGCGGCCGACGCGCTGCATGTAGTTAGAGTAGGCGGGGCCGTGGAGGAGCACGAGGTATTTGTCCTCGCGTCGGACTTCCCACTGCATGAAGAACATGTGGAGCAGCGCGATGATGAGCATGAAGGGGCTGGGGAGTGCGGCGAGCGTGGCGATGACGAGAACTTGCGAGAGACCGTAGATGGGGTGGCGGACAAACGCGTAGGGGCCGTTGAAGACGAGGGTGGTGCGTTCGTTGGGGTCGATGCCCATGCGCCAGGAGGTGCCCATTTTGATCCAGCAGAGCCAGGTGAGGGCGAAGGCGATGATCGCGACGAGGACGGCAAGCCAACCGACGAGGATGTCACCCAATTCGCCGAATGAGACCGGCAGGAATAAGTTCGGGAGACCGACGATGAACGGGGTTAACAGTGGCCCGAAAATCCAGAGAACCACAACCGGAATCCAGATGATCCGAAGCATGCGACCGAGAGACTCAGGCGGGACGAAGTTGGCCGCGCGGCCCACGATGCGCTTGGTGCGCATCACGAGCTGGAGCACGCGAAGCCAATAAAGGCCCAGGATCAATCCAATGATCACGGCCGGCCAGGAGCTGGGCGAGAGCGTGATAGACATGATCGATCACCGTGCAGGCGAGGTGGCGGGCGCGCCGGGAATCCACTTGGAGCGCTCCGGGCAGACTTCGAGGATGTTGTCGACGATGCGTTTCTGGAGGCCATCATCATCATCCATGGAGACGTGGTCGGTGAGGTCGCCACGCCAGGAACGGTATTCTTTGTCGAGATTGTAGTTGAAGACTTTGCCTGTGGAGCCTGCTTCCTGCTTGAGCGGGATGCCGCGGAGGAGATTACCCCCCAGGACGCCTGGCATCCAGTAGTTGTAGCAGATGCGGACGTTTGCGGGGATGGTGTCTTCATCGACGGAGTCGAGGCAGACGATCATGTCTACGGTGACGCCGGCTTTTTCGAGCTCTCGGGAGATGATGATGGAGGAGTCGCAGCCGCGCGAGTGACCGATGAAGCAGATGGGTTCGTGCTGGGGATCGGCTTTGTATTTTTCGACCATGGCAGCGGCGAGCTGGGGGTATTGCTCGGGCATGTAGACCAGGGCGTGGACGCCTTTTTCATTGAGTTGCTTCGCCATCTGATCGATGCCGGCGGAAAAAACGCCGGACCATCCGCGAATGCAATAGACAGTGCCGACGTGCGGCTCGGTGTTGCGGGTGGTAATCCACTCCATACGGCCGGGCGTGTTGTAACCGCAACCGGACAAACCGGCGAGGACCAGACAAAAAATCAGGGGAAAAAACCGACGGGAAAACTGGGGACAAAGTGAACCAATTACCTTACGCATTCCTTCTCCTTTACCTTGCGCGTTTACCGGGTTGTTGTTCATTGCCTCCTCTGACAAGCTGGATAGGTGCAAGGATGATACCACGAAATTGGGGCGTGGGAATAGAAAGGGCGACGTTGGCAGAAGATTTTTGGAGGCGGGCGTGCTTCGAAAGTGGATTTTGCGATTTTGGTTGGGCTGGCCTAGGATTTGTACGCAGGAGTGGGAAGTGGAGACTCTGAATGGCAAAACATCCGGGGCAAGGCGGTAACAATCGCCTGATTGATTCGACAAGTCCATATCTGCTGCAGCACGCGCACAATCCGGTGGAGTGGTATCCGTGGGGGGAAGAGGCTCTGGCACGGGCGAAACGCGAGAACAAACCGATCTTTCTGTCGATTGGATATGCGGCGTGTCACTGGTGCCATGTGATGGAGCGGGAGGTGTTTGAGAAGCCGGCGTTGGCAGCGCTGATGAACGAACATTTTGTGAACATCAAGGTGGATCGGGAGGAGCGGCCGGATCTCGACGACTTGTACATGCTGGCCACGCAATTGATGTCCGGGAGCGGGGGGTGGCCGATGTCGGTGTGGCTGACGCCGGACTTAAAGCCGTTTTATGCGGGGACGTATTTTCCGGCGGAGGATGGGTACGGGAGACCAGGGTTTCGGCGGTTGACGGGGGCGTTGGCGGATGCGTGGAAGAATCGGCGCGGCGAACTGGAGGGGCAGGCGGAGCGGGTGGTGGAGGCGATCAGGATGCATGCGGACGAGACGGGGGGGCGGGCGGCGCGAGAAGTCATGTTGCCGGTGACGCCGTGGGTGAGGATGGCGGTGGAGCAGATGTCGGATCGGCTTGATGAGGTGCATGGGGGGTTCGGTGGCGCGCCGAAATTTCCGCCGCATCAGGCGCTGCAGTTTTTGCTGGCGCTCATTGGGGAAACGGGCGGGGGGAAGAGCGCGCTATCGGATAAGGAGAAAGGGATTTTGGCGGAGAAGGTTCGAACGACACTGGATGGCATGATGAAGGGGGGGATTTATGACCACGTGGCCGGGGGATTTGCGCGGTACTCCACGGATGAGAAATGGCTGGTCCCGCACTTTGAGAAGATGTTGTATGACAGCGCGCAGCTGGCCCCCATTTATGCGGCGGCGAGCGTGGTGTTGCAGAATCCGGAGTATGCGCGGATTTCGCGGGAGACCTTGGATTTCTTTTTGCGGGAAATGTGCTCGGAACGGGGGGCGTTTTATTCATCGCTGGATGCGGATTCGGAGGGGGAGGAGGGGAAATATTATGTGTGGACGATAGAGGATGTGCGGGCAGCAATCGGGGGCGACGCGGAATTAATTGTGGAACATTTCGGGATGACACCAGAAGGGAACTGGCATGAGACGCCGGTGGAGAGAGCGAGTGTTTTGGCGGTGGCGTGGAATCGGGGGACGCTGGCGGCGCGGCATGGCGTTCCAGTGGAGACGATAGGAGAGCGGCTGGATGGGTTGTTGGAGAAGATGCGCGAGTATCGGGCGAAGCGGGTACGGCCGGGGTTGGATGACAAGATATTGACGAGCTGGAATGGGTTGATGGTTTCGGCGCTGGCGGTGACGGGGCGGCTTTTGCGGGAGCCGAAATATCTGGAAGCTGCGCATCGGTTGATTGGATTTTTGTTGATGGAGCATATGGAGGGTGGGTCACGGTTGCTTCGGGTTTCTCGGGGCGGCAGTGGGGCGCACACAGATGGATTTTTGGATGACCGCGCGTATTTGTTGAATGGGTTAATGGATTTGATTGAATCGACAACGCCGACGAGTTTGCCGGGGACGATGGCGCGGCGACGGGCACTGGAGTTGGCGGATACGCTGATTCGTGATTTTGCAGATGAGGCGCGCGGGGGATTTTTCTATACGGGGCCGAAGCATGAGAAGTTGTTCGCGCGGATGAAAAACGCTGCGGATAATGCGACACCTTCGGCGAATGGCGTGGCCATCCGCGCGCTGTTGCGGCTGGCCCATGTTTCGGGGAAGGAGCAATATCGAGAGGTGGCGCTCAAAGCTGCGGCGGCGTTTGAGGAGCACATTGGCCGGCGGCCGGAATATTTTCCAACGATTCTGCTGGGGCTGTTGGAGGATCAACGCATCAAGGAGAGTGCCCCGGGGGGGATTTCTCCAGTGGCGCCGCCGCCGATTGATCCGTTGCGAGCGCCACTGCATGACATTGTGAGTCCGGGGGATATTTTCGGGCTGAAGGTGGAGGGGTCGAAGCAGGTGAAGGCGGGAGAGGTGATGGAGCTTGTGCTTCGGTTCACGATTGCGGGGGGGTATCACGTGCGGGCGGCGCAGGATCGCGAAGCCTTCAAGCCAGTGGCGCGGGTGCGGACGGTGGACGATGAGGAAGTGGTGAATTCGCAAGACTGGGCATTTCCGCCGGTGGGGGATGGAGGGTTTGAGGGGACGGTGGAAATCAGGGGGCGGTGTGGTGTGAAGGCGGGGGTTTCGGGGAAGAAGAGGCTGCGGGTGACAGTGATGGCGCAGCCGTGTTCGGCGGTGGCGTGCTTTCCCCCTGAACGAGTTAGCGAAGATTTTGAGGTAATGGTCGGCTGATAACTTGGGGAAAAAGGCTGAATTTGACGAAGACTAAATCGGCGTTAGGATTCAGTTGAAGGTTCATTAGTAACTGACATTCAAGCGGCAGAATTGAATGAACGGAAAGCCGGAAGAAACATTCGGTTCGGAGTCTGTGTCTGCGCCTTCTGGTGGAGAGGGCGAGACGAAAGGGACTCGGAAACGCCCCGTGGCGAGGCAGACGCGGCGATTGCGGTCAGCGCCAATGGCGGGGGAACACAGTCTCGGTGGGATGGAAGTGGAGAGGAAGGTGGAGGGGCATTATGGGGGGATGGTGAAGGAGCTTCGGGCGAAATATAAGATTTCGATACGGAAATGGCGGACGGACATGGCGGGGGTGGCGTATGAGTTGTCATATCAGGATGGTCGGATCAAGCGGCTGATCGCCGCACCGAAGCCGCGAAGCCCGGTGTCTGCGGCAATTTTTCTGCATGAAGTGGGGCATCATGCGATCGGGTTCAAGCGGTATGGGCAGCGGTGTTTGGAAGAAGAGTATGTGTGGCGGTGGACGTTCCGTGAGATGCAGGCACGGCAAATACCGGTGACGGCGCGGGTGCTTCGGCACTATCGGCGGTCAATGCATCATTATGTGAAGACAGCGCTGCGGCATGGAGAGCAGGTGCCGGGAGAGTTAGGGCATTTTGCGGAGTGGCCGGGGTAAATTAGCCGCGGATAGATACGGATGAACGCGGATATTTTTGATTTAAGGGGCAAAGTGGGGAGGTTGCTCCGCGGGAGCGGGGGCGGGTTGGGGGTTTAGTTTTTCGGTGATGTAGGTGACGATTTCGGCGGGCTCGACCATGCGGCCGGTGCCGATGGTGCGGCAGGCCTGCCAGCCGCTCCCGGGCCCGATGAACTGGATGCCGTCATTGAGGAGTTGCTTCGCGTTGCGCTGGGTGGCGGGGTGGTTCCACATGCCTTCATTCATGGAGGGGGCGAGGAGGACTTTGCGGGGGTCGGCGGCGAGGAGGAGAGTGGAGACCAGGTCGTTGGCGATGCCGTGGGCCATCTTGGCCATGGTGTTGGCGGTGGCGGGGGCGACGAGGATGAGTTCGGCGTTCTGGGCGAGGCGGATGTGCTGGGGATCTTTGCCTTCCATAGAGGTCCAGAGGTCAGTGTAGACGGCTTGGGCGGTAAGAGCCTGGAAGGTGGTGGCACCGACGAAATGAAGGGATTCCTCGGTCATGGCGACGGTGACGTGGGCTTTAAGTTGGGCGAGCTTGGAGACGACATCGCAGACTTTGTAGGCGGCGATACCCCCGCAGACGCAGACGAGGATGGGGCGATTATGGAGCATGGTCATGCCATCATTCTAGCATGGGATTGGCCGGTTTGCGTGAAGGGTTTACCATATCCGGAGTCCCCTGGAGGATTGGTGCATGAAGCGTATTTCGCGGGTTTGGGCGTTGGTTTTTATAGGGTTGGTGCCGGTCATGGCGAAAGCGGATGGATTAGACGATCAACTGGCGGAGGCCAAGGGATTGCTTCTGGCGGGGAAGAGTGAGGAAGCGGAGCCGAAGCTGTCTGCCCTGATGAAAAGCGCGCTGCAGGTTCTGGAGAAAAGCCCCGACGATCTGCACGCAGCGTACGTCTTGGGGGTGGCAGCGATGTATGCAGGGGATGATGACACGGCGGAGGTGTATCTGCGGAAGGTGTCGCGGGCGGATCGGAAGAATTCGGCATATATGCTGGCGCTGGCGCAGCTGTTGATCTTTGAGGAGAAATCGGCGGAAGCCATGGCGCAGATACAGTTGTTGATTGACGAGAACGGGAAGAATGTCGAAGCATGGGATTTGATTGGGGATGCGCAGGAGTCGCTGGGAAAACTGGCGGATGCGCAGAAGAGTTATGAGAAGGCGTTTGAATTGGCGCCCAAGGATGTGAAGTATCTGGGGAAAGTGGCGCAGCTGCTGTTGGTGCAGAAGAAGACGGATGAGGCGATCGCAGTTTATAAGAAGGCGATCGAGGTGGATCCAAATTATGTGAAGGGGATCGCGAACATTGCGCAGATTTACCAGAATAAGGCGGAGTGGCAGAAGTCGCTGGACATGTATACGAAGCTGGTGGCGATCACGCCCGAGGACTGGCGGGCGTTGGCGAAGCAGGTGCAGTTGTATGAAGCGCTCAACAAGCCGGCGGAGCGCGATGCGACGCGGGAAAAGATTCTGGCGTTGAAAAAGGCGGGGAAGATTTCGGATGCCCTTTTTTGCCGCGAGCAGATGACTGTGGCGGCAAAACAGGTGCTGGCATTTGAGTATTTCGAGCTAAAAGGGCCCAATGCGGTGCGGTATTCGTTTTTGGTGATGAAGGAGGATGGAAAGACTATCGAGAAGCGGGTGTCGCTAGGATCGTATGATGCGACGAATCAGTTTGCGCGGGAGACGGGAGAGATCAAGGGGGATGAACGGCTGTTTCATTTGGATGTGTACCTGGAGAACTCGCACGGGACGCTGGAGATGTTCAAGAAGGAGCCGACGTACGAGCAGGCGCGCGAGCTGGCGAAGCAGTATCTGGAAGGGAAACTTCCGCTCAAGTCCAGCATCGCGGTGCCAAGTTCGATGTCGGGAGGTGGAAAGTAATGGGAGAGGAAGCGACTAATCGGTGCGGGTGGTCGAAGTATGACCTGATGAACGAGTACCACGACAAGGAGTGGGGGGTGCCGCTGCATGATGACCGCCTCTTATTCGAGTTTTTGGTCTTGGAAGGGGCGCAAGCGGGGTTGTCGTGGTCAACGATTTTGAACAAGCGGGAAAACTATCGGAAGGCGTTTCATGGGTTTGATGTGGTGAAGGTGGCGAAATACGGGGCGCGGGAAACGGCACGTCTGCTGGGAAATGCGGGGATTGTGCGAAACAAACTGAAGGTGGCTTCGGCGATCACCAATGCAAAGGCGTTTTTGAAAGTGCAGGAGGAGTTTGGAACGTTTGATGCGTATATTTGGCGGTTTGTGGAAGGGAAGCCGATTCAGAATGTGCGCAAGACGTTGAAAGATATTCCGCCGAGGACGAAAGAGTCGGATGCGATGAGCAAGGATTTGATGCAGCGGGGATTCAAGTTTATTGGATCAACGATCTGTTATGCGCACATGCAGGCGACGGGGATGGTGAATGACCACGTGGTGACATGCTTCCGGCATGAGGCGATTCGGAAACTGGGGCAAAAATAAAACGGCCCGGACGTTTAAAGCCCGGGCCGCGTGCGCTCCTGCCATCGGAACAACAAAATCGGTTTTTCCGAAAAACGCTTCCTCACGGTCGCGTCTCGGATTGGGGTCAGATATTGGGGTCAGTGCATTTCACCGAGGGCTTTGGTGGGCTCGGTGATGGTGGCGCTTTTGTCCATGTCGATGCCGATTTTTCCCTGCTGGATTTCGTCGATGATGACTTCCAAGTCGGAGCGGCCATTGCGTTCGACCATGGGGCGTGCGCCCTGGATCAACTCGACCCAGCGGTGCTGGACGAGAGCGCAGAGTTTAAAACGGCCGCCGAGCTTGTGGACGATTTCGTCGCTCTTGAGTGCTTCGATCATTCGTGGTGGCTCCAAAAGACTTTGAAGTTCGGGTTATTTTTTCCGAAACTCAAGCATTGCGTTTCGGATGGATTCGACAGTTTTTTCTACGCCGTTGTCCTCGTTGACGACCATGAGGTCGTAGACGCCACAAGCCTGGGCGGTGCGGATCTCCTGCTTGGCTTCTGCGAGGCGACGAAGAATGGTTGGTTCATCGTCGCGGGCACGGTCTCGGAGGCGTTTTTCCAGATCCTCTGGGCTCGGCGGCAGGATGAACACGCCGAATGCTTCGGGAAAAAGTTTATGGATCTGGATGGCCCCTTGGACATCGATTTCCAAGAGGATGATATGGCCAGCCTTGAGCCCGTCTTCCACGGGTTTTTTCAGGGTGCCATACCAATTGCCGAATACATAAGCATACTCCAGAAACTCTCCATTCTCAAGCCTTTGGCGAAACTCCGGCTCATCGATGTAGAGGTATTTCTTGGCGATGGCGTCTTGGGGTTTGAAGGTGCGGGTGGTGGCGGAAAGTGCGAAATCGGCGGGGAGGACGGCCACCAAGCGACGGCAGACGGTGGATTTACCCACTCCTGACGGGCCGGAAACGAAGATGAGGAGACCTTGTGCCAACGCGGGAAATCCTTTGGGCGAAAGCGGCTAAAGGTGGAAAAGTATAGCGGAGGAGGGAAAAACGCTCCAGAGGGGGGGCTAGATTTATTCGCAAAATGGCGAAATGTGGAGGAGATGGGGTAGTATAAGTGGCTGAATTGGTTCAGGAGTGGTGATGAAAGCCGTTTTGAATGTGGGCGGATCGAGCAAGGCAATACCCATTCCGAAACATTACTACGGGTGGCGGCATGATTTGCTGGATATTGATCCGGCCGGAAAGCCGGACGTGTGCATGGATGCGCGAGAACTCGAGAAGCTGCCTGCAGAAAGCTACGATGCCGTGTATTGCGCGCACAACCTGGAGCACTACCATCGGCATGAGGGGGCGAAGGTATTGCGGGGCTTTCATCACATTCTGCGAACGAGCGGTTTTGCAGAAATACATGTTCCGAACTTGGAGGAGGTGATTTCCAGCATGGTAAGACGGCGGCTGGATATTGATGATGTGCTGTATATGTCGCCCAAGGGGCCAATCCTCGTGCGGGACTCCATTTATGGCTACCATAGGGAAATTGAGGAGTCGGGGCAGGATTTTTATGCCCACAAGACGGGGTTTACGCCTAAAGCACTGACGGCGTTTATGGCGGCGAACGGGTTTCCGTACCATCTTGTCACGATCGGAGGGTTTGAAATCCAGGGATTGTTCTTCAAGCAGCCACCACAGCCGGAAGAGGAACGAATCTTAAAGCTGCGGACGCGGACGGGTTTATTCAAAAAGCTGACGGACGGGGGCTAACAGGGGCGAAAAATGCCATCTTTCGGGGATTTGCAGTAGCGGTTGGGGTTTTGTACAATACTTGGCTCGTTACGAAGGAGTGCGACGATGCCTCATGAATGTGTTTATACCGGCCGCCGGACCCGGATTGGCCGCCAGTGCACCTACCGCGGCAAGGCGAAGTACCTGGGCGGGGTGGGTATCAAGATCACCGGGCGCAGTGCGCGGAAGTTCAAGCCGAACCTGCAGAAGGTGCGCGTGGTGATCGATGGCAAGCCGCAGCGGGTGTGGGCGAGCGCCAAGGCGATTCGCTCGGGCCTGGTGCAAAAGCGGTTGAAGCGGGCGCAGACGTACAAACACACCAAGTCCGCGGCTTAAGCGGCCTTTGGCTGGATTGACCGGATCGACAAGGTAACGTACAAACGAGGCTTTCCCCCGGCCTCGTTTTTTGTTGCGCACAGGTGCAGGATGGCAGAGACGGACAAACTGGACGAAGCACAGGTTCGGCATGTGGCGAAGCTGGCGCGGCTGAAGCTTTCGGACGCCGATGTGGGGCGGTATGCGACGCAACTGACGGCGATTCTGGGATATGTGGCGCAGCTGAAGTCGGTGAATGTGGAGGGGGTGGAGCCGATGTCGCACCCGTTGCCGCTGAAGAATGTGCTTCGGGAGGACAAGGTGGAGAAGGCGCTGCCGACCGAAGCGGTGCTAGCGAATGCACCGGCGAAAGAGGGACCGTATTTCGCGGTGCCCAAGGTGTTGGATACGGGGATGGGTGGGGGCTGAGTTTCTCAGCAAGGATGCCGTATGAAAAAGTTGATCATGATTGCGGTGGTCGGGGTGGTGGGTGGGTGTGAGATGCCGAGCATTCTGACGGAGCCGACACAGTCTCCGCGGGCCAAGTTTGGGAACGCGGTGCTGGCGACCCGGCCCACGACGCCGGAGGTTGGTTCCGGATTTCTGGACACGCCGGTAGTGGAATTGAATCGGATCGGGGGGACCTGGACGTTTACAGTGCCGCCGACAGTGACGCAGGTAGAACGGCGGACGGCGGAGTATCACCAGTTTTCGCTGTACGTGGGCCGGCCAGCGCCGACAGATACGCCGTTTCTGGTGATCACGGTGGGGCGGAATCCGAAATCGGTGGTATGGGCAGAGCCGCAGACGTACAAGAATCCGCAGAGTCGGGAGTATATTTTGAATGGTGAGGCGGCAGCGGAATCGGTGGGACTGACGGACAGTGGGGCGGCGTATACGGAATTGGTGGTGACGCGGGCGGGGTCGCAAGCAGGAACAAGTGATGCGTGCCATGCGCTGGCGATTGCGAAGAATGACGAACAACGGAAGCTGGCGCTGGAGATTTTGCAGAGCATTGTGTGGAAACCGAATCAATGAGATTTAACCGCTCTTGCGGTCGGAATTGTTCAGGAAATGGCGATGACGGTATTTGATACGATGAGCGCCCGGCAGGTGCGGGATGTGATTGCGACGGGGAAGGCTTCGAGCGCAGAGGTGACGAAGTTCGCGCTGGATGCGATCGCGAAGCACAATCCGACGTTGCGGGCGTATAACTCGGTGTTTGCGGATCGAGCGGTGGAGAAGGCGAAGGCGGTGGACGCGGCGCGGGCGAAAGGGGACAGGGGCGGGTTGCTGGCGGGAGTGCCGATTTCGATTAAGGACAACATGTGCACGACGTTTGGTCCAACGACGTGCTCATCGAAGATGCTGGAAAAATTTCATGCGCCTTACGATGCGGCGGTGGTGGAACGGCTGGAGGCGGCGGGGGCGGTCATTCTGGGAAAGACGAACCTGGATGAGTTTGCGATGGGGTCGTCGACGGAGAATTCGGCGTTTGGGCCGTCGAAGAATCCGTGGAATACCAAGTGTGTGCCGGGCGGGTCATCGGGCGGGGCGGCGGCTTCTTGTGCGGCACGGCTTGGGTTTGGCGGGCTGGGGTCGGATACGGGCGGGTCGATCCGGCAGCCGGCATCGTTGTGCGGGATTGTGGGGTTGAAGCCGACGTATGGGCTGGTGAGCCGGTATGGACTGGTGGCGTTTGCTTCGTCACTGGACCAGATTGGTCCGATGACGCTGACGGTGGAGGATGCAGCGATCTTTTTGCAGGTGATAGCAGGTCATGATGCGCGGGATTCGACGAGCTGGCCGGAGGCGATTCCGGATTATGTCGGCTCGCTTGAAGGGTCCGTTAAGGGGCTTCGGATTGGGTTGCCCAAGGAATATTTTGATGTAGAGGGGATGGAGCCGGAAGTGAAGGCGGCGGTGCAGAAGGCGGTGGCGTGGTACAAGGAGCAGGGGGCGACGCTGATCGATATTTCGCTGCCGTACACGCAGTATGGGATCGCGGCATATTACATCATTGCGCCGGCCGAAGCATCGAGCAATTTGGCACGGTATGACGGGGTGCACTATGGCTACCGCACGGGCAAGCCGCAAGATTTGATTGATCTGTATGCGGCCAGCCGCGGCGAGGGATTTGGGGCAGAGGTGAAGCGGCGCATCATGCTGGGGACTTACGCCTTGTCGGCAGGATATGCGGACAAGTTTTATCTGCAGGCGCAGAAGGTGCGGGCGCTGATCAAGAAAGATTTTGATGATGCGTTTCAGAAGTGTGATGTGATCGCCGGGCCGACGAGCCCGACGGTGGCGTTTGAATTTGGCAGCAAGACGGATAACCCGCTGCAGATGTATTTGTGTGATGTGTTCACGGTGACGTGCAACATTGCGGGAATAGCGGGGCTTTCGCTGCCGTGCGGCTTCCATAACGGGCTGCCCGTGGGATTGCAGCTTTTGGGTCCGACGTTCAGCGAGCAGTTGCTCTTGAAGACGGCGCGGGAGTATGAGAAGGCGCATGACTGGGCGGGGCGGAAGCCGGTGATTTCGGCGTGAGATTTGTGGCGGTCAGAAACCGCCACCGGGCATGGGGGGTGGGGCGGATGTGGGGTTGGGGATGTTGATGGGGGCGGGTGGCGGGGCGGCGGCTTTGTCGAGGCGGGAGGTGAGGGAGGCGAGGGCGCCGGCGGAATCGAATTGTGCTTCGATCGTGGCACGGTGGTTGGAGAATTCGGCGGTAGCTTGGACGGTGCCGGTGTCGGTGACATCGACGGTAGGTTCGCAATCGTAGACGATGACCTTGCGCGAGAGCTGGAGTTCGGCGGCGATGGCGGCTGCCCGACGCCGGCCGGGTTCGGAATTCAACGCCGGGAGCTCCGCGCGGAAGAAGCGCTGAATCGAAGCATCATCGGAGAGTTCCTGGATTTTGCCGTCAGCGGCGAATGCGATGACGACACGCTCCTTGGTGGGCGTGTATTCGATGGCATAAAAAAGGTGATTGGGAAACAAATCATTGCCCCCGAAGATGCGCGTGATGGTGATGGGGAGAGTGGGCGTGGAACCATCGGGGCGCTCGGCGGGCTTGGGGAAATGGTTGTTGGCCCAGAGCTGCAGGAGCGGCTTGGGATCGAGGCCGGGGTGCTGGAGGCGGAAAGCGGCGACGACGAGGGCATCGCGCTCATAGGCGCCCGGGCGGTCATCTATCTCGACGAGGATGGCCCCCAAAGCGCGAGGGCCGATGGCGACGAGGCGGGATTCGACATTGTCGCGCCATGCCCAGGAATCTTTGGCGGATTGGCGGTCGAAGACAACTTCTTTAATGCGGGCGCGGAGAAGCTCGCCGGTGAGTTCGGGCGGGGCGGAGGGGCCGTAACGGCGGCTGCGCATGTTCCAGCGGAAGTCGTTGTCGACCACGTGGCCGGGCGCGTTGAATTGGGCGAAAGATTGCTGGTCAAGCGCGGAGAGGAGAAGGAGGGAGAGGATGAGGGGGAGGCGGGACATCTGGCTTTCGGGTGTGGAAACAAGTTCTTAAGACAATAAGTTCCAGTGTAACGACTATGGCGCCAGGAGAAAAAGAAAAATTCGGCGGGGAATCAGGTTTTGGGTTTGTAGGTTCGTTCGATCCAGCCGGTGTCGATTTTGGCGGTGCGGAACTGCTGATTGGCCATAATCTGGCGGTGGAGGGGGATGGTGGTTTTGATGGGGGAGATGCGGAATTCGTCGAGGGCTCTGCGCATCACGGTGATGGCTTCATCACGTGTGGGGGCGTGGGTCAAGAGTTTGGCGATCATGGAGTCGTAATTGGGGGGGACGCGGTAGCCCTGGTGGGCGTGGGTTTCGAGGCGGACGCCCGGGCCGCCGGGGGCTATGAATTCGTCGAGGGTGCCGGGTGAGGGGGTGAAGTTGCGGTCGGGGTCTTCGGCGTTGATGCGGCATTCGATGGCGTGGCCGTTCTGGGGGATGTCTTTTTGCTGGAGCGTGAGTTTTTCGCCGGATGCAATTTTCAACTGCCACTTAATGAGGTCGACGCCGGTCACCAGTTCGGTGACGGGATGCTCAACCTGGATGCGGGTGTTGACCTCAAGGAAATAGAACTTGCGGTCCTTGTCCATGATAAATTCGCAGGTGCAGGCGGAGTAGTAGCCGGCTGCCTTGGCAAGACGCACTGCGGCGTTGCAAAGTTCTTCGCGCGTGGCCTGGTCGATGACCGGGCACGGGGATTCTTCCACGAGCTTCTGGTGGCGGCGCTGCAGGGTGCAGTCACGCTCCCAGAGGTGGACGACGTGCCCGTATTTGTCGCCGAGGATTTGCACTTCCACGTGGCGGGGTTCTTCGTGGTATTTCTCAATGAAGATGGTGCCATCTTTGAAGGCGGCTTCTGCTTCGGATTGGGCGGCTTTGATGGAGGATTTGAGGGTGATTTCGTTGTGGGCGACGCGCATTCCGCGGCCGCCGCCACCGGCGGAAGCCTTGATGATTACGGGGAAGCCGATGCGTTGCGCGACCTCGACGGCTTGTTCTTCCGTAGTGATGGCGCCGTTGCTGCCGGGCGTTAGGGGGACGTGGTTTTTCTTGGCGAGTTCTTTGGATGCCAGCTTGGAGCCGAGCATCTGCATGGATTCGACGGAGGGGCCGATGAATTCGATTTTGCAGGAGCGGCAGATTTCGGCGAAATGGGCATTTTCGGAGAGGAAGCCGAAACCGGGGTGAATGGCCTGCACATCGGCGACTTCCGCCGCTGCGATGATGCGCGGGATGTTGAGGTACGATTCGGCGGCCGGGCCTGGGCCGATGCAAATGGCCTGATCGGCGAGCTTGAGGTAGGAGGCACTCTTGTCAGCTTCGGAATAAACGATGACGGTTTCGATGCCGAGTTCTTTGCAAGCACGGATAATACGGAGTGCGATTTCACCGCGATTGGCGATCAGGATTCTTTGAAACATCTTGCCTCAACTTCATTAACCACGAAGACACGAACGAGACGATTCGTGGGTCAATTGGGTTTGACCAGGAAGAGGGTTTGGCCGAACTCGACGACCTGACCGTTGGAGACCAAGACTTTGGCGATGGTGCCGCGGGTTTCGGCGTTGATGGGGTTGAAGACTTTCATGGCTTCGATGGTGCAGACGACGGTTTTGTCGTCGACGGTGGAGCCAAGGGAGACGTAGGGGTCGGAATCGGGGGAGGGGGCAGAGTAGAAGGTGCCGACCATCGGGGATTTGATGGCGATGAGGGAAGGGTCATCTTTAGGAGCCGAAGCAGCGGGGGCCGAAGGGGGCGAAGCCGTCGGCGGCGGGGCGTAAGCTACTGGGACTGGTGCGGCTGGGGCTGCAGAGGAGAAACCGCGCCGCAGGACGATGCGGTTTTGGCCTTCTTCCAGTTCTATTTCTGTGAGCCCGTTCTGGGCCATTAAATCCATGAGTTCTTTGACGCGGCGTGTATCGGTAAAGCCCGCGGGGCGGGCGGTATCAGTCTTTTTAGCCATGGGAAAAGATTCTCCGGAACGACGGGAGGGATTTCGTGGCACCGAAGGAGGGGCTCCTTTTTGCAGAACGCGAAAAGTTGGGACGGGAGTATACGGGAACGCATCTGTTTTCACCACGAAGAGGGGACCGGTTGGGCACAAGAATTCGCTGGCGTGAATCCATATTAAATTTTTGGAAAGGATAGCTCTGCGCGACCGAAATGCTCAGCACATCCGTTAAGGGGATACATGCGACGGGCATTTCGTGAAAAGTTCATGGTTGAGCCGTTGGACGGGCGGATGCTAGCGAGTGCGAGCGTGCTTCCCGCGTTCGGGCGGCTTGCGTCTCCCGCGGTACTGGAAAGTTTTGCGGGGTTGACGCCCGCGCAGATACGCAAGGCTTATGGGTTTGACCAAGTGGGGAACTGGGAGAATGCGGGGGAGGGGCAGACGATTGCGATTGTGGATGCGTATCACGCGCCATCGTTGCAGGCAGACTTGGCAGAGTTCAATGCGACGTTTGGATTGCCGGAGAGTGAGCTAGTTGTCGTGGGGCAGAAGGGGACGGATGAGTTGCCGGTGACGGACCCATGGGGGCCTGGGCATTCGTGGGCGATTGAGACCACTTTAGATGTGGAGTGGGCGCATGCGCTGGCACCGAAGGCGACGATTCTGGTGGTCGAAGCAAACTCGGCTGCGCTGTCTGATCTGATGACGGCGGTGGATACGGCGCGGAATTTTCCTGGGGTGACAGTCGTGTCGATGAGTTGGGGGGGCGATGAGTCGCCAAGCACGAAGCAGATGAACCGATATTTTCGAACGCCGGCGGGGCACGAGGGGGTGACGTTTGTGGCTTCGAGCGGCGATGCTGGGATTTTTGGGCAATATGGCTCCCGCGCGGTGGCATTTCCGGCGGCTTCGCCAAATGTGTTGTCGGTAGGGGGGACGACGCTGACGATGGATGCAGATGGGATGTATCTGGGGGAAACAGGTTGGGGAAATGGGGCGGGAAGTTTCAGGCAGGGCGGCGCGGGGGGTGGGGTGAGCAAGTATCAGGCGCGGCCACCGTATCAGACGGGCGTGGTGGAAGATAATTTCCGAAGCGTGCCGGATGTGGCGTTCAATGCGGACCCGGAGTCGGGCGTGGCGGTTTTGGACTCGTGGGATTTTGGTGATAACGGATGGGCGCGGTTGGGAGGGACGAGTCTGGCTGCGCCGATGTGGGCGGCGGTGATGGCGATCGCGAACCAGGAGCGGAGGAAGGTGGGGCTGGGTTCGCTGGAGGGTGCTTCGCAGACGTTGCCGATGTTGTATGCGATGGCAAATGATGGAGTGTTTCGGGATATCGTGCGCGGGAATAACGGATATCCGGCGGGTGTGGGGTACGATTCCGTGACGGGTCTGGGGACGCCAATAGTGGATCGTGTGGTGAAAGGGCTGGTAGAGAGGCCGGCACCTTTGGCTGCGCCGCTGCCGGTGATTGGGGCGCTGGTAACGCCGAACTCGGTGAAGGCGGGGGTGAACGTGATGCTTTCTGCGGAGGAGGTGGGGGTGGTGGGGGGGATGATTCGGTCGGTGGCGTTGTATCGGGAAATCAATGGCGTGCCGGGACTGCAGTCGGGATCTGATTGGTATCTGGGCGTGGCGAAGCGGAAAGGGATGAGCTGGGTGCTCCAGACATCGACGCGGGGTATGCCTACAGGTGCGTATACGTATTACGCAGTGGCGACGGATGTCGAGGGGATGAACAGCACAGCCGTGTCGGCGCAGATGACGGTAGCGGCGGACATAAAAGTGGCTAGCAAGGGCATGTTGTGGGGGAAATGGACGGTGCGGGCAATTAAGACCATGAAGAATTGGTAAGACGTTCGGGAGGAGAACGGAAAGCGTAAAAATTTCGCAAAAAATTTTCCGCCGGCCGATGGAATAAGTGTCTATCATTTCGGCAATTCCTATTAGCTGCATCGGGAAAGACGAACTACGGAGCGCCAACGATGATTCGCACGGACGTATTGGTGGCAGGACGGAAACTATCGGCGTATTTTGGCGGTGGGCGCGGGAGGAATCGTGGAAAGCGCGGGCGGCGGTTTGAAGTACTTGTGGAAATAATGGAATCGCGCGTGCTGCTTTCCCACGTGCATCATGGATTTTTAGTGCAGAAGGAAAAGCATTCCACGCGTTCGCATCCGGCGGCGGTAAGTTCTCCCGTGGGGATGACGCCGTCAGAAATCAGGCGGGCTTATGGCGTCGATCAGGTGATGTTCGGGGCCGGCGGGGGCGTGGTGGGGGATGGGAGCGGGCAAACAATTGCGATTGTGGATGCGTATCACGCGCCGACGATGGCGGCGGATTTGCACGCCTTCAATTTACAGTTTGGGTTGCCGGATTCGAGCTTCACGGTGATCAATCAGAATGGCGGATCGACGCCGCCGCGGATTGATCCGGCGCGGCGAGGGGATTCGTGGGCGGTGGAGACGGCGCTGGACGTGGAGTGGGCACATGTGATCGCGCCCAAGGCGAATATTGTGCTGGTGGAGGCGAACTCCAATTCAAACTCCGATTTGATGGCGGCGGTAAATACCGCGCGGCGGTATGCAGGAGTGTCGGTGGTTTCGATGAGCTGGGGTGGGTCGGAGTTTTCGACTGATCCCACGACGAATGCGAGTTTCACGACGCCGGCGGGACACAATGGTGTGACGTTTGTGGCTTCGAGTGGGGATAGCGGGGCGTTTAACAATGGCGGTCGGACGGCGGCGGTGGGATATCCGGCGGCATCACCGAATGTGGTATCCGTCGGCGGGACGCGGTTGACGGTGGATTCGTCGGGGAATTATTTGAGCGAGTCGGGCTGGGGATACGGTACGCAAAGTGCAAACAATGGCGGGTCGGGCGGCGGGTTGAGCCGGTATGAGTCGCAGCCGTCGTATCAGAACGGCGTGGTGACGCAGAGTTCGACGGCGCGGGCCGTGCCGGATGTGGCGTTTGATGCGGATCCGTACTCGGGGGTTGCGGTGTATGACAGTTATGATTTTTCAGGTTGGGCGCAGATTGGGGGGACGAGTCTGGCTGCGCCGATGTTTGGGGCGGTGCTAGCGATTGCGAACCAGGGGCGTGTGTTGGCGGGGCTAACAACGCTGGATGGGCGCTCGCAGACGTTGCCGATGCTTTACGCGGCACCCGCGAGTGATTTTCATGATGTGACGACGGGGAACAACGGATTTGCGGCGGGGCCGGGGTATGACCTGGTGACGGGGCGCGGGACACCGATTGTGAACCGCCTGGTGGCGGATTTGAGCGGTAACAGCGGGCCCTCCCCCGTGCCGCCGCCGCCAACCGTACCGCCCCCGGCGAATGACAACTTTGCCGATGGCACGGTCATCACCGGGACGACAGCGAGCGGGCAGGGGAACAACGCGACCGCCACAGCTGAATCGGGTGAACCGCTGCACGCGGGAATCACGGGAGGGAAGTCGGTGTGGTGGACGTGGACTGCGCCGGCAAGCGGCGTGGTGACGTTGACCACGCAAGGGAGCAATTTTGACACGCTATTGGGTGTGTACACGGGCAATGCGGTAAACAGCCTGACGCGCATCGCCGCCAATGACGATGTGAGCCGAAGCGTCACGACCAGCGGCGTTTCGTTTAAGGCGGTCGCGGGGACTACTTACCACATTGCTGTGGATGGGTATCACGGCGCCAGTGGCAGCGTGACGTTGAATCTCTCCGAAGCACTCTCGCCGGCGAACGATTCGTTTGCAAAAGCCGCGACCTTGAATGGCTCATCGTGGACTGGGAGCAATGCCGGGGCATCGATTGAGAACGGGGAGCCGTTTATCACCAACAATGGGGGTGGCGCTTCAGTGTGGGTAACGTGGACGGCACCCACGAGCCGGACGGTAACGGTGGATACGATCGGCAGCAATTTTGACACGTTGCTGGGGGTATATACCGGGAATTCGGTATCGGGTCTGACGCGCGTGGCAAGCAATGATGATGATCCTCGAAGCAGATTTCGGCTGACCAGTGCGCTATCTTTTGATGCGGTGGCCGGAACGACGTATCGATTCGTGATCGACGGTTACAACGGGGCGACCGGATCGATTGTGCTGAATCTGTCGTAGGGTTATTGGCCGCGGACTTTGCGGGAGAAGGCTTCCATGAGCTTGCGCGTCATAGCACCGGGTTTGCCATCGCCGATTTCGCGCCGGTCGACTTTGGTAACGGGGACCACTTCTGCGCCGGTGCCGGTGAGGAAGACTTCATCGGCACAGTAGACGCCTTCACGTGTGATGTTGCGCTCGAAAACAGGGATACCCATTTTGCGGGCGATATCCATGACCGCGGCGCGGGTGATGCCCAGAAGGATGCCGCATTCCTCGGGGGGGGTAAGCAGTTCGCCATTTTTGATGATGAAGATATTGTCGCCGGTGCATTCGGCGACAAGGCCCTGGGGGTTGAGCATGAGTGCTTCGGGGACACCCGCATCAATGGCTTCCCACTTGGCGAGAATGTTGTTCAGATAATTGAGGCTTTTGACGCGCGGGGGCATGGCGTGGGGACTGTTTCGTACGACGCTGGAGACGATGATTGACATGCCGTTGGTGTAGGTATGTTCGGGATACATCTTGATCTGGTCGGCGATGATATAGGTGCAGACGCCGCCACAGTTTTCTGGCGAGATGCCCAAGTGGCCCGGGCCGCGCGTGACGACCAGGCGGATGTAGCAGTCACGCACCTTGTTGGCGGCGACGGTATCTTCGAGCGCTTTGGAAAGCTCCTGGAAGGAATAGGGAATTTTCAGGCGGATGCAGTGGGCGGAGTCGTAAAGGCGTTTGAGGTGGGCATCTTTTTCAAAGATGCGGCCGTTGTAGAGACGGATGCCTTCAAAGACGCCATCGCCGTAGAGCACGCCATGATCGTAGACGGAGATTTTGGCTTCGGGTTTGGGGACGAGTTTGCCATCGAGCCAGATGAGGGGATCCATGAGTGATTTCCTGGGAAAAGCGCCTTCCGCCGGGCGCGTGGACGATCTATGCGCGGAGGATTATCGTAGCATGACCGATGACTGATGAGCAATCGCCAATCAAAGAAACGGGGGGAGCGGGGGGGGGCCATGAGGCGGGTAATATCGGACGAAGGCGTCGGGTGTTGTGGCTGCACACGCAGCCGGAGCATTATTTCAATTGCATGCTGGATGATCTGGAGAGCGGGGCGGCCTATCGGGTAAAGGGGATGGAGTGGGCGGGGCCGGTGGAGCGATTTGAGTATACGGCGGTGTTTGCGCAGCGGGGGCCGGGGTGGTACACGGACAATGCGCAACCGCGGGTGGCGCGGACGGTGTTTCTCCGGACGAAGCCGGAAATGGACAAAGAAGGGGTAGCAGGATTTCGCACTCGTGTTCACATTGACTGGCGCAAAGATCTGGGGCAGGCGTTCGGGGGTGATATGGCCTTTGATGCGGCGATTGTGTCGGGTTATGCGTGGCGGACGCAGCGAGAGCTAATGCGGGCGTGCAAAGCGAAGGGAATACCCGTGGCGATGTGGAGCGATTCGAATCTCCGAAGCCAGCGCGGGAGCGGCTTGAAGTGGCGAATCAAAATGGGGCTGAAGAAGCAGTTTCTGCGGGGCGTTATCGATTCGGCTGATATGTTGCTAACGGCGAATCGGCTGGGGGTGGCTTACTGGAGGTTTTTTGGCGCGCCGCGAAAGAAAATTATAGTTTCGCCGTGCTACTCCGACTATGCGCGTATTGATGTGGCGAACGAGCGGCCGCGGGCGGAGGTGCTTGGGGCGATTGGCCTGCGCGCTGAGGAGCGAATCTTATTTTCCGCAGCGCGGCTGGTGGCGGCGAAAGGGTTGGATTTGACGATTGGGGCATTTCTCCGAAGCGGGCTGCATCGGATGGGATGGACGTATGTCATTGCGGGCGCAGGGCCGCTGGAGCAGGAATTGAAGGCGCTTGCGGGCGAGGAACTGGGGAAGGCAATTCGTTTTGTCGGTTTCCAGCAGCCGGCCATGAATCTGGCGCTAATGGCACAGGCGGAGATGCTGGCGCTGCCATCGCGGTATGAGCCTCATGGGATTGTGGTGGGCGAAGCGCTGGCGGCGGGGACGCCGGTGCTGGCCAGTGACGTGGTAGGAGCCGCGCCGGACCTGATTGCGCGTGGGGTCGACGGTATGATTTTCCGCTCTGAGGATACTGCGGATTTGGCTGAGAAAATGGCCGTGCTGGGGGATGAGGCGCGCATCCGGGCGATGAAGGCGGCAGCGCGGCCGGCGTTCGAAGGGTGGTATCGGAAGACCAGCCCGGCCCTGTTTATTCCGCAGATTGTCAAAACAATGTTGGGGGGGACGTGAATAAGAAACTGGTGTTGATCATAAAGATCGTGGTGCTCGCGGCGGCGCTGGGCATCATCGGGTGGAAGCTGTCATCGGCGTGGCAGGAGGTGCAGGGGAAACAGATCGCGATCGAGTGGGGCTGGGGTGGGATAGGTTTTGCGGGCTTTTGTGGCAGTATGATCTTTGCGGCGCTCGTGTGGCGGTGGCTGACGCTTCGGATGGGTGATGCGCGGGGAAGGCTTGTGCCGCTGCTGGCGGCTTACACGTACAGCCAGATGGGCAAATATGTGTTTGGAAAGGTGTGGCTGCTCTTGATGCGGATCGACCGGGTGGGGCGGTTTGGGATGACGCCGCGGGTGTGCACGCTTTCGACGTTGCTGGAAAATGCGCTGTATATGATCAGCGGAGGGCTGGTGGGGATGTTGGCGATTGTGCGCATCATGGCGGAGCTTCGGGGACAAGGGAAGATCAGTGCGACGCAAGAGATATTGGTGTGGCCGCTGGTGGGGGCATCGATTTTGGTGCTCGCGGGGGCGTGTCATCCGCGATTTTTTTACGGGCTGGTGAACAAGCTGCTCAAGAAAATGAAGCGGGAGGAAGTACCGGTGGGTGAACGGCTGGGATTGGCGACGCTGGCGATGGCGGTGGTGGGATTTATTCCGTGCTGGTTGTGCGGGGGGGTGGCATCGTGGGCTTCGGCAAAGTGTGTGCATGACGTGTCGCTAATGGAGTGCTGGTGGTTTCCGGGCGCGTTTGCGTTGTCGGTGATCATTGGGATGGCGAGCCTGTTACCGGGGGGGCTGGTTGTGCGGGAGGGGGTTCTTGGGGCGGCGGTGAG
>JADMIO010796573.1_pt1 | contig 27315 bp, 25 predicted proteins | sample 8958161 | NCBI WGS metagenome assembly JADMIO01 (sample SAMN16585339, study PRJNA669376) | soil metagenome | isolation source: Crop rotation soil | place: USA: Cullars Rotation, Alabama | collected 2011
GCCGCGACTTCAAGTCACGTGAATTCCAAGCTTCGGATCCCACTGTGCTGGAAAGGACTCTCCCGTTCCCGGGAAGTTGTAGATCCGGTACTGTTCGCCCTTCTGCCGATACATGGGTGCGGCGGGATTGGGCTGCGGAGGCGCCGGCGCCGCGGCCGCCGGCGGCACGGGTGCCTGTGCCGGCGTCTGGGCGTGAACGTCTGTAAGCGCCGCGTGCGCACACCAGCCGATGATCACCACGCTTGCCAGCACACGCATCGATCTCCTCCTGGTCCAGCGGACCCGCTCCACAGGCCGCGGGTCAGATTATGAGGCCGGGCGCACCGGCAACGCGCGATCTTTCCGGGTCGGGACCAGGCCGGTCTCAGCGGCGGCGGCTGTTCAGTATCAGCATCGCCTTCGTGATCCACGGGTCGGCGGCCGGTGACTTCAGATCGTCCGGCGCAACTCGAACGGCGGGGACATACGCCTCACGCGGTGTGCCGTTGACGTGAAACAGCCTCTCCGAGGGTATGTTCACGCCGAAATGTGACTGCGGCAGCTCGAAATGCTCTGTCGCACCGAGCAGGCGTGCCATCGGAGTGCCGACGATGGTCGCGGCCTCCACCGCATCGAACCCGATCGTCAGCCCCTCTCCCATGCTGCCGGTCCAGTGGCCGACGAGCACGACGACAGGAGAGGGATAGCGGAACGGTCCGCGCGGCGTGACGAGCTCCAGCCAGCTTCGGCGGACGCCGGTCTCCCGCTCCTCGGATGGCAGCTCGTGCTTCTGGTACGCGCGTTCGGTCGCAATGAACCGGCCCAGGATGCCGCGGGCCACCGTGGTATTGCCGCCGCTTGGCGTATCTCGCAGATCGAGCATCAGTCCCGCCGCGCTCCGGTAGCGCATCAACGCCGCGTCGAGATCGGCGACCAGGGTCTGGTCGCCCAGGGAATCCTGCACGCGGATGTAAGCGACGTTGCCGGGCAGCATTCGTGACGTGAGGCGCGCCTCGCGCTTCAGGAACTGATCGGCGGCCGGCAGAGCGGCAGTGGTTGTGACGCCCGCGGCGCGGAACTGTATCCGCCGCGGCCGATTGTGATACCCGGCCAGCACCGCCCGCAACGCCCACGAACGCACCTCATCGTCCACGGCTTTCAACGATCGGCCGATGCGCGCGCGCAGTGCGGCTTCAATCGGCACATCGTCGAGCGTCAGGATCTCGGCCCCGGCCCGAACGCCGCCCCGCTGCGCATCCGATCCGTCCCTGACTTCGACAACGATCGCCCGCCCCTCCTGCCATTCGGCCCAGATGTCCGCGCCGGACGGCACGAGGCGCGGCGAGCTGGCCGTGTTGATCGTGAGCTGCGCATGCGCGTCGTAGAGTTCGTCGAGCACGCGCTCGAAGATCGCGATCAGCTCGGCGCGCGTCGTCACGCGGAGCAGATCGGCCTTGTACAACGCCGGCACGGACCGCCAGTCGGTGAGCTTCGCAGGAAAGTACGCGTAGGTGTCCGCGACGCCGCGCCACAAGGCATCGAAATCCGCCTGCGCCGCCGCCGGGGTGAGCTCCGGCTGGGACAGCACACGCTTCGTCGGCCAGGCGCTGGCGAGACTCGCGGCAATCACGAATGTCAGCAGCCGGACGCGGTCGAGCGATCCGGACACGCGACGCTCGCGACGCGGCATCTTCGGATCATCCAACACGCAGTCCACGAGTGCAACAGAACCAGCCAGGAGCTCTGCCCTTGATTTCCCGTCAGATCGCCGTTGACTGGTTCGCGCTAATTTCTTTTGGCGCGCCTGGCTCGTCATGCGGTCGCGCAATGGGTCCAGAATTCTCGTCAAGGGCCGCACAACGGGCCAGGGCATTTTCCCTTTGTGTGTCGGCGACGGGCTTCCCCTCGCGTTCGCTCGGGACAGGCAGCCCGCCGCTACAGCGATTTGGAACCCGCGATAATGTCCGTGTCATGCAACCCTCAGCCGCCAGGCATCCAGCTCGGCGTATACCTGCCGTGCACGGCGAATGAGGGCAGCGCGGCAGGCAGCCGCGTCGCGGCCATCCGCGAACACGGTGCAGACCGGTTCATGGGCGCGGATCCGTTCGCCCGGACGCGGCACATCCCGGACCGTCGGATCGCCGAGCCACGCGTGCGTGTCGCCGACGATCACCTCTCTGCGGGCGAAGACGATGGCCTTCCCGGTCGCGCGCATACGGCGCCGCGCGCGATCGAGGTCGAACCGCGGCAGCACGCCTTCGACGCACGCGCCGCGGTGCACGGCGAACATCGAGATCCGATAGGCGCGCTCGACGAGTTCCATCGACGCACACCAGCGCGGATTCACTTCGATCGCGTACGGCACGCCGTCTCGCGCGATGAAGTCGACGCCGTTGACGCCAACGAGGCCGAACGCCGCGGCCGCGGCCCGGGCAAGGAGACCGGCGGCGTCCAACAGCGCGGCGTCGCACGCGAACTGCCCGTCGCCCGAAGCCGTCAGGATGCTGCCGCAGTAGCGGTAACCGGACGCGCCGAACGCCGGATCACCGACGAGTTGACGCGACACGCCGACGGGAATCGCCTGGCCGCCGCCCGCGACGAACACGACCGATCCGGGCGTGCCCTCGACCCACTCCTGCAGATAGCATCCGCGCGGCAACTGTTCCCCGTGCCGCCACGGCCGGACCCGGCGTCCGCCGCCGGATGCCAGCGGCTTCACGAGCCACGCAGCATGCCGCCCGCGCGGCGTGTCAGGTCCGGCGCCGGCCGCCGTTTCCTGCCGCGACCGGCGGGAGCCCGGCACGAAAACCATGGGCGCGGCGGCGCCCAGCGATCGCAGGCGATCGGCGACGATCACCGGGTCGCGCGCGCACCGCAGGACCTCCGGCGGGTTGCCCCACAACGCGCGGCCAGCGGCAAGAGCGCTCACCGCACGCGGATGATTTTCGAAGCTCGACACGTAGGCAACGGCGTCGCAGTCGATCGTGCGCGCGGCGCGCGCCGCCGCACCGGCGGTGACCGGCGCGCCGAAGTCGCGGGGCAGCGACAAGCCGCGGACGGACGGATGCTGATCGAGATCGGCGTAGGCATCGATCGCCGTCACCGCGTACCCGGCCCGCGCCGCCGACTCGGCCGCCGCCCGCGTGGACACTCCCGCGATCAGCACGGAGGGCTGGACACGGAGGGCTACAACGGAGGGCTTAGGGCTTAGGGCTGAGGGCTGCAACGGAGGGCTTAGGGCTGAGGGCTGAGGGCTGAGGGCTGAGGGCTGAGGGCTGAGAGCCGGAAGCCGGAAGCTGGAAGCTGGAAGCCGAAAGCTGCGAGCTGGAAGCCGAAAGCTGCGAGCTGGAAGCCGAGAGCGGCGAGCTGGAAGCCGAGAGCTGCGAGCTGGAAGCTGGGAGCGGCGAGCTGGAAGCCGAGAGCCGAAAGCCGGGAGCTGAAAGCTGAGAGCCGATCATATCGTGCTGTTAAGCGATGCCGAGGCGCGCGCGCGCCGCCTCGGGCGTTATGACGTAGAGGTGATCGAGGACCGTGCCGCTCGCGTCGCGGAGGCCGAGCGCGCGCACCAGCGGGGCGGACGCACCACCGGCCAGTCCGTCTGCGATCAGCGCAGCGCCTTGTGCGGCCTGCTTGGCGACGGCGGCAAATCCGGTGAGGACGTGAATCGGCATACCGGTGATAGCCGCCAGCCGCAGGCTGAGTTCCTCGCTGAGGCGCTGATTGCGCGCCAACCGGCCCGACAGGATGATTTCACGCGCGCCCGGCACCGATGTCGTCAGCGCGGCAACCGCTTTCAACGCGCTCTCGATGTACGCCGCCCGGGCGAGCCGCGCGCGCGTGGTGTCTGCCGCCACAATCGTATCGAAGGTCGCGTCGGGCATGCCGGCAATCGTCGCCGCGCCGCCGCCGAACAGCAGACGCTTGCTCACCGACCCGGCCAGAAATGCCACTTCGCCGTCGAACGCTCCCGCAGCCCGCAGGCCCAGCGGTCCTGACGTGCCGCCGAGGCCGTCGACGATCGATCCCCGGTCGACCGCGATCGCCGCCGTGAAGGCGCCTCCCAGTTCCAGCAGGATGAACGACACCTCGTCTTCACGGCATCCGCGGCGATCGGCCTGCTCCCGCACCGCCAGCGCCGCCGCGCAGACCTTGTCGGCCGTGCCCATGTCGACCCGGTTCACCTTCCGGTGCGCCGGTACCGACGCAAGGTGCACGACACCCGGCGTGAGCACGACCGGTGCGGACGACCGTGCCAGCACGCGAATCAGCGCTCGCAACCCGCCGATGCCGCCGGTCTCCCCTTCCGGCGCGAGATAGGCCAGGCGCAGTTGTGCTTCGTTCACATCACGCGCCGCGATCAGCGGCAGCCCATAGCCGGACGGTCCGGCCACCAGATCGAGCGGCGCCGCCGCGTCGAGGATGCGGCCGAGCCGTGCGGGATCGGCCAGCGCCTCCGACGTGGGCAGCGAGCGGTCGAGAAACACACGGCCCTCGTCGAGTCCGCACAGGTCGATCGTGACCGTGCCCGGATCGATCCCGATCACGCGCATCGGTCACAGAGTATCCGACACAATTGCAGAATTGCAGGATTGCAGGATTGCAGGATTGCAGTAAGGGAAGGAAGAAGGAAGGAAGGAAGGCGGTTGGTTCAGGTCGTTCCGAGGATCTCCTCCGCGATTTCGGCAATCGTTTCGACGTCGAGGACCAGGTCGTTGCGTTCGAAGAGGCGGGCGATGCACGCCTTGTGGATCTTCATCTTCAGGCCGCCGACGCCGATCGCGCCGAACGCGGTCACGCCTTCACGTGCGGCGCCATCGTCGGTCACCTCGATGCCTTCGATGCCCAGCGGCGGCACCGCGTTCAGATCGGCAGCCGCGCGCAACCCGTCGCGGCCCGCCCACGCGGCGCGCGGAATGACGCAGACGCCGGCCGGGCCGGCGTTGAGCACGAGAGCGGCGCCTTCGAGCACGGCTGCCGCCTGCGAGCTCTCCGCGAGCGCGGCCTCGCGCACCGCACCGCCGAACCGCTCCCGGATCCGTTCGGCAGTGACCGCTCCCTGCTGCGCCCGCCGCGACGTAATCACGACATCGGCTCCGGCCTTCGCGAGCAGACCGGCGGCGCGAACGCCAACCGGCCCGGTGCCGGCCGTGACCACCGCCCGCCGGCCCTGCACCTCACCGCCGGCCCGCCGCAGCTTCGCGACCGCCGCGACCGCGGTGGTGTTGCCGCCGTTGGAATCGAGCATCACCGACACGCGCATCGGCCCGAAGAACGCCTTGCGGACGGCTTCCAGGATCCGCTCGCCGGCCGTCATGTCGGCACCGCCGATGAAGACGGCGGTGTTCTTGAGATCCTTCGGTCCGCGCGTGAAGATGCAGCCGTGGACCAGATCACGGACGGCATCCGCCGTGATCCCGCCATAGCTCAGGACTTCATCGGCGCCCCCGTCGAAGGCGACGACGCGGTCGAACACGCTCGGATGCGGAGAGCTGTCGAGTTGAACCAGAAGCCTTTTCATCGACGTGCAGGAGACAGGGTGCCAGGTGCGAAAGGGCGTCAGGTGCAGAGTGCCAGGTGCGGCGGCACCCGGCACCTTGTACCCGAAGCGGTATCAGTCGGCGTACCCGAAAGCGGTATCAGTCGGCGCCGCCCGCGAACGGATGCTTCTCCGTTTTCGCGCGCGTGATCACATCGTCGGCCTTCGGCGTGCCTTTCAGCGCACGGCTGATCGATTCCTTCGTCGCGCGGTAATTGAAGTCGAAAATCTTCTTGTCGTCCTTCGCATCCCAATGGATGAACACGCCGACGAGCACGCAGTAGTCGTCCACCTTGTCGCGCGGGATGGTGCCATCGGACACCGAGTCGACCACCGCCCGCGCCACCGCGGCCTGCGCCGGCCCGAACATCTGCACCGCCTGCCCGGCCCCCTTGATCGTGACCTTGTTGAACAGGATGGTGTCGGGTTTCGCGGGCAGGTTGGGCGTGACGACCGCCAGCAGCGTGCTGAAGCCGTCCTTCTGATTCGAGAGCGCGTTTACGAACGCGGCTCCCGCCGGGCCCGACTTCGACCCGATGATCAGATCGATGTGCGCAACTTCGTTACCGTCGCCGACCAGCGACTCACCAATGAAGAAATCCGTTGCCATGTGGAACAGCTCCTTTCGACGAGTGACAAATTGTTGAAGAGGTCTGGCCGTGCGGGTCATCGCCGCGATGACGGGGGGCGCACACCAAGCGCGGGAGTATACCACCACGTCCGGTTGTGGCCGCGGGCGCCCGCGGCGACAGCGGCACCCAGGGCGCTCCGCCGGTCCGACTCGGAGCGTCGCCAGGCTCTCGCGGTTTTCGAATCAATGCAGCGGCGGGCCTCGTCAGGCGGCCGAGCGACGGGCTGCCGGTCCCGAGCCCACGCGAGGGGAGCCCGTCACCGACACACCAACCGAACGCGCTCTGATGTAATGAGGCGGGCCGTGCGGTCGCTCACACATCCGCGGGATGCGGGCAGAACAGGATCTCCCGTTCGACGAGGTCGGCCAGGACTTCGAGGGCCTGCGGCGGATCAATGTGAAGCGCGCTCAATTGCCGGATCAGTGCCCGGCCTTTCACGGGAGCAGTCTGATCCTTCAAGAACAGGAGCACTGAGGCGGTGAGACCGGTAAGGGGCGCCGGCTGGCGCGCCCGCAGGCGGTAGGCCAGCCTCTCCACCCGCTGACCGCTGGCGACGTTGCGTGTCTCCACGTCGATCGTCACTTCCGGGTTCAGCGCGAACAACAGCGTCGGCCATTGGTCGAGCGGCGGCATCTGGCGCGGACGGTTCTCGCGCGTTCCGACGATCAGCTCCAGCTTTTCACGCCAGCCGATCTGCTCGGCGAGCTGGTAGCGCTGCAGCTCCGTCAAGTGTGCCGTGAGCCCGGCTCCCGACGGTGTCCGCACCGGGAGCGCCCAGTCGGCTGGCTCGATCCAGCGGAGAAACCTGAGGCCATGCCGCTCGAGCAGATGCCACAGGGTCTCGACGTCGTAGCTGGTCTCGTTGACGTTGAGGTAGCGATCGACGAACTCGCTGTCGGAAATCTTGTCGTTCAAGGGCAGAGGGCCGACGTGGAGGGCTTCGGCCGGCATTTCGCTGACCAGCCGCCGGGCCACGGTCAGACGTTCATCGATCGGACGGTCGCGTGGGATCAGCAGATCGATGGCGCGCACCATGCGGTACAACGGCTCGCGACCGTAGGTGCCGTAGACCATCAGCGTGATCACGCCGTGCGGAGCCAGCACGCGCACGAGATGGCGCAGCCCCTCGTCGGGCGAGGCCAGATGATGGAGCACGCCGGACGACATGATGACGTCGTAGCCGCCGTCCGGCACCTCCAGGCCCTCGAGCGTCGTCAGATCGACTTCCTGGAAGCGGATGTTCTTCAGCCCGAGGGCCTGCGCGGTACTCGCGGCCTCGGCGAGGGCGACACGATTGATGTCCACCGCGGTGAACTGCACGCCGGGCTGCGTCGTGGCGGCGCCGAGCGTTCCGCCGGCCCGGCCGCAGCCGGCGTCGAGGCAGTGGAGGACGCCGCGGCGGGCGCGTTGAAGCTCGCCGAGGCTCAAGAGCAGGCGGACGTCGGAACCCAGGCGGATTTCCGGTACAGAGGCTGCCGGATACGGAAACCGCTCATACATCGCGCGAACGGCCAGGGTGATGGTATCCACCGCGCATCGAGTGTACGACCGCGCGCGCCCCGTGATCACGGATGCGCTGGATCATCGTGCGCAGACGCACTAATAGATGGTGCGAATCTGGACCCGTTCCTTCGTAGCGAGCCGGAAACGCTTCTCCGGCTGTTCCCCATCGGTCAGCAGCCGGGCGACGTATTCACCGAGCGCCGGCCCGTGCTTGAAGCCGTGACCGGATCCGCCGCCGACCAGCCAGAGGTTCTCGAAATCGGGATGCCGGTCGATCAGGAAATCGCCGTTCGAGGTGTTCTCGTATTGACAGACTTCGGAGGCGACCACCGGCGCGTCGCGAAGACCGGGAAAGCGCCGCTGCAGGTACTCGCGGACGACGGAAACGGTTTCTCCGGCCATCCGATCGCCGGCGTCGGGGTCGAACCGCGAGCCGTGCCGATCGACGGACGTCTTGAAGCCTCGCGCGTCCACGTCGGGGATGCCGTAGATGCCTTCGGCAAAGTCGACCCAGGTCGGAAGGGCGGGCGACGCGAACCGGGCATCGCCGGGCGGCGTGCCGAAGTACAGTACCTCCTGACGGGTCGCCACGATCCGCTGTCCGAGCAGCGCCGGAAACAGTTTGGGCAGCCACGGTCCGCACGCGAACACGAAAAGTTCGCCGCTCACCTGCTCGCCGGCCATGGTGGTGAGGCTGTCGAGCCGGCCGCGGGCGCCGGGTGTCTGCACCGATGCGGCCCCGTAGCGGACCCCCTGACGCACCGCATCGCGGACCACTGCGTCCACGGCCCGACGCGCCAGCAGCACGCCGCTGTGCGGTTCGTACACCGCCCAGGTCACCGATCCGAAGTCGATCTGCGGCCAGCGCGAGGCGAGCTGCTCGCCCGAGAGGTGCTCATGCGGCACGCCGACCTGGCTCAGTGTGGCCAGCGTGGCGGCGGTGAGCGGATCGTGATCGCGCGCCATCAACAGCACGCCGGTTTCGAGGAACAGCGCTTCGCCGGTCCGTTCGAACAGCGCCTTCCACAGATCGAGCGATCGCCACGACCAGCGGGTATAGATGTCCTCCGCGCCGTAGCCCATGCGGATCACACGGGTCTCGCCGCCTGAACTCGCACGGGTGTTGGCCGGGCCGTAGGCGTCGATCAACGTGACACGATGCCCCAGGGCCGCCAGCCGGTGCGCGATCCACGCACCGAAACACCCGGCGCCCACCACGACGGTAGTCACGCAGGGATATTACACGGAGAGCTGCAACGGAGAGCTTAGGGCTTAGGGCTACACACGGAGGGCTTAGGGCTTAGGGCTCAGGGCTACAACGGAGGGCTTAGGGCTTAGGGCTCAGGGCTGACCCGACGATTGCAAGAATTGCGCGGTGCGATCGCGCGGTCCGGGCACGGATTGCCGATCGAACAAAGAGAACCCGTGAAAGGCGGTGTGTTGGAGCGTTCGATCCGTGGTCCGAACCTTGAACCACGGGTCGATGTGAATGAATCGATCATCTGCCGCCGTGCGTTCGAGTTTGCGTGCCGTATTCTCAAACTGTGTGTGCTGCTGTGGGATCGAGGACCGGTCGCGCGGCACATCGCGATCCAGTTGATGCGGTGCGGCACCTCGATCGGCTCGAACGCCGAGGAAGCGCAGGAGGGTCAATCGAAGCCCGACTTCCTCGCGAAGTTGAGCATCTCCCGCAAGGAAAGCCGCGAAGCACTGTGGTGGTTGCGACTGGCCCTCCGGAGCGGAGTCGTCACGCGAGACGAGGTCGCATGGGAACTGGATGAAGCTGGCCAACTCCGCGCCATGATCATCAGTGCGATCAAAACGGGTCAAGCGTCGCCGAATCGGCAATCAACCGCATCTCCGCGCGCTATTCAGCCGTAAGCGTTGAGCCCTAAGCCCTCAGCCCTAAGCCCTCAGCCCTGAGCCCTCAGCCCTGAGCCCTCCGTTATAGCCCTGAGCCCTAAGCGCTATAATTCCTCGCCGTGATCCTCCCCGTCACCATCACCGTCAACGGCCGGCGCTATCAGCGGCAGGTGGAACCGCGGCAGCTGCTCGTGCATTTCATTCGCGATCTGGGCGGGGTCACCGGGACCAAGATCGGCTGCGATACGAGTCAATGCGGCTCGTGCACGGTGCTGCTCGACGGCGCGGCGGTGCGATCGTGCACCTGTCTTGCCGTCCAGGTCGACGGCAGCTCCATCACGACCATCGAAGGCCTGGCGGAGGCCGGCGCGCTGCATCCGATCCAGGACGCGTTCTGGAGCAAACATGGATTGCAATGCGGCTTTTGTACGCCCGGCATGATCCTCGCCGCGCACGAACTGCTCGCGCACAATGCCGCCCCGACCGACGCTGACATCCGCCACGCGCTCGAAGGCAACATGTGCCGCTGCACCGGCTATCAGAACATCGTCCGCGCCGTCGGCGAGGCGGCCCGGGTCATGGAAGCCGCCCGGCGATGAGCTCGCGCATTTTCGGCTCCGGGATCCGGCGGCGGGAGGATCCGCGGCTGATCACCGGCACTGCGCTGTACACCGACGACCTGACGCTGCCCGGGATGTTACACGCCGCGATGCTGCGCAGCCCGCACGCGCACGCGCGGATTGTCAGGATTGACGCGAGCCGCGCCAAGAACGCGCCCGGCGTCGTCGCGGCGTTCGTCGGCGCGGACATCGATCGCCTGAAAGCCATGCCCTGCGCCTGGCTGCTGCCCAATGCCGGTCTCAAGGTCGCGGCCTACCAGTGCATGGGCAAGGACATCGTCCGCTACGTCGGCGACATCGTCGCCGTCGTGGTGGCCGAGACCGCATACCAGGCGCACGACGCGCTCGACCTGATCGAGGTGGACTACGAGCCGCTGCCGGCGGTGACCGACGCCCAACGCGCGATCCAGGCCGGCGCGCCGCAGCTGCACGCCGACGTGCCGGGCAACGAAGCCTTTCACTGGGTGATCTCCGGCGGCGACATCGACGCGGCATTCAGGAACGCGGAAGTCGTCGTCAAGGAACGCATCGTTCAGCAGCGGCTGATTCCGAACGCGATGGAGCCGCGCGCCGCGCTGGCGCAATGGAGCGGCGCGTCGGGCGAGCTGACACTGTGGAATACGACGCAGAATCCGCACATCCTCCGCTTTCTCTGTTCCGCGGTAACCGGGGTTCCAGAGGACAAGCTGCGCGTGATTGCCCCCGAAGTCGGCGGCGGGTTCGGCAGCAAGATCGCCGCCTACCCCGCTGACTTCATCACCTGCTTCTGTGCGATGACGCTGAACCGGCCGGTCAAATGGACCGAGACGCGCAGCGAGAACTATCAGGCGACGACGCATGGCCGCGATCACATTCAGGAAGTGGAGCTCGCGGCGCGCCGGGACGGCACCATCCTCGGACTGCGCGCCGAGATCTGGGCGGGCATGGGCGCCTACCTGTCAACCGCCGCTCCGGGCATTCCGACGATCCTGCACGGGCTGATGTTGTCCGGCGTGTACCAGCTGCCGGCGGTCAAGGAAAACGTCCACGGCGTCTACACCAACACCACCCCGGTCGAAGCCTACCGCGGCGCCGGACGTCCCGAAGCCACCTTCCTGATCGAACGCGCCATGGACAAGCTCGCGCGGACGCTCGGAATGGATCCGGTCGACATCCGCCTCAAGAACATGATCCCGCGCTTCGAGCACGGCCACGAGGTGATCACCGGGCTCAACTACGACAGCGGGGACTACGCCGCCGGCCTGCAGAAAGTGCTCGACCACGCGGACTACCGGAAACTCCGCGCCGAACAGGCCGAGGCACGCGCGCAGGGGCGCTACATCGGCGTCGGCCTCGCGTCCTATGTGGAGATCTGCGGCCTCGGACCGTCTCAGGTCGCCGGCGCGATCGGCTTTCAGGGCGGCCTCTGGGAAAGCGCGATCGTGCGCGTGCATCCGACCGGCAAGGTCCACGTGTTCATTGGCGCCTCGCCGCACGGACAGGGAGAAGAGACCACCTTCGCGCAGCTCGTCGCCCACGAGATCGGCGTCGCCGCCGACGATGTCAAAGTGGTGCACGGCGATACGGAAACGACGCCGATGGGGTGGGGCACCTACGGCAGCCGCACGACTGCCGTGGGCGGCGCGGCATTGATCCTGGCGGCGCGCAAGATCAAGGAGAAGGCCAAGATTATCGCGGCACATCTTCTCGAGGCGGCACTCGAAGACATGGAATACGCCGACGGCCGCTTTTCGGTGGTCGGATCGCCCGATCAGGCCAAGACCATCCAGGAAATCGCCTTGATGGCCCACCTGTCGTGGAACCTGCCGAAAGATCTCGAGTCCGGGCTCGAAGCGTCGATGTTCTACGATCCGCCGAACTTCACCTACCCGTTCGGGTCGCACCTGGCCGTGGTCGAAGTCGATCCGGAAACGGGACAGATCGAGCTGAAGCGCTACGTCGCCCTGGACGACTGCGGGCCGCAGATCAACCCGGTCATTGTCGAGGGGCAGGTGCATGGAGGCGTGGTGCAGGGACTCGGGCAGGCGCTGTGGGAGGAAGCGGTCTACGACGAGAACGGACAACTCGTCACCGGTTCGATGCTCGACTACGCGCTGCCGCGCGCCGACACCCTGTGCGACATCGAGGTGATTTCCACCGTCACCCCCTCGCCGCACCACCCGCTCGGGCTGAAGGGAATCGGCGAAGCCGGCACGATCGCGTCCACGGTGACGATCTACAACGCCGTCCTCGACGCGCTGGCGCCACTCGGCGTCGAGACGCTGCAAATGCCGATGACGCCCGAGCGCGTCTGGCGCGCGATTCAGAACGCGAAGAGCGGAACGTGAGGGTGCAGGGTGCCGCGGGAAGCCGGCGGCGCTTCCAGCTTCCTGCTTCAAGCTTCGGTGCAGCGTGCCAGCTGCAGCGTGCCGTCTACGGCTTGAAGCCGGAAGCTGAAGCTGGAAGCCGGAAGCCGGAAGCCTGAAGCTGGAAGCCGGAAGCCGGAAGCCGCAAGCCGGAAGCCTGAAGCTGGAGCTGGAAGCCCGAAGCTGGAAGCGCGAAGCCGGAAGCCGGAAGCCGAAAGGACGCTGTGTTTTCATCAGACTTCGAGTACTTCCGCGCCGAGACGGTCGCCGAGGCCAGCGACCTGCTGCAGAAGCATCCCGGTGCCAAGCTGCTGGCGGGCGGACACAGCCTGATCCCGCTGCTCAAGCTCCGGCTGGCGGCACCGCCGGCGCTCGTCGACATCGGCCGGATCGCCGCGCTGCGCGGCATCACGGTGGACAACGGCACGGTCCGCATCGGCGCGCTCACGACGCATGCGGAGCTTGCGGCGTCGATGGATCTCCGGCGCCATTGTCCAGCGCTTGCCGAGGCGGCGAAGCAGGTCGGCGACCCGGCCGTGCGCAATCGCGGCACGATCGGCGGCAATGTGGCGCACGCCGATCCGGCCTCGGATCTGCCGACCGTGCTCGTCGCGCTCGATGCGCGATTCACGATGGCCGGCCCGGCGGGTATCCGAACCGTCAACGCCGCTGATTTCTTCACCGGCATGATGACGACCTCCCTCGGTGAACACGATCTCCTCACCGGGATCGAGGTACCGGCGAAGCAACCGGATCAGGGGATGGCCTACGTGAAGTTTCCGCATCCGGCGTCGCGCTACGCGGTGATTGGTGTCGCCGCCTGTCTCACCGTCACCCGGGGCGCGTATGCGGCGGCCGCGGTCGCGGTGGGGGGACTGGTTCCGTACGCCCGACGGGCCTCGTCGGTCGAGAAGGCGCTCAGCGGGAAGGGCGTATCGGCCGAGCGGATCGCGCAGGCCGCCGCTCTCGTCACCGCGGATCTGGGGACCGACGTGCTCGGCGATCTCTACGCCTCGGCCGAGTACCGCACCGCGGTGGCGCCGGTCTGGGTGCGACGCGCGCTGACGGCGGCCGCCGACCGAGCCTAGAAATTTACAATTTACAATGTGGAATTGGGAATTCGTTCAATTCCTAATTCTCAATTGTAAATTGTAAATTTCCCGATGCTGCCCGATTCCATCGACGATCTGCAGGTGCTGCTCGAGCGCCATTCGTACATCCTGGATCGTCGTCTCGCGACCGCGATCTTTCTGGCGCTCAAGCTCACCCGGCCGCTGCTGCTCGAGGGTGAGGCCGGCGTCGGCAAGACCGAAGTCGCCAAAGTCCTGGCGGCGGCGCTCGGCACCACGCTGATCCGGCTGCAATGCTACGAGGGGCTCGACATCGGTCACGCCGTCTATGAGTGGAACTACGCCCGGCAGCTCCTGGAGATTCGGTTGATGGAGGCGTCGGGCGCGGTCGATCGAACCGCCGCGGCCGCCGAGCTCTTTTCGGAACCATTCCTGATCCGGCGCCCGCTGCTCCAGGCAATTTCTCATCCCGGTCCGCGGCCGCCGGTCCTGCTGATCGACGAATTGGATCGGGCGGATGAAGAGTTCGAAGGCTATCTGCTGGAGCTGCTGGCCGATTTCCAGATTACCATTCCGGAGCTCGGCACGCTTCGCGCCGGCACGCCGCCGATTGTCATCCTGACGTCGAATCGCACGCGCGAGCTGCACGATGCATTGAAACGCCGCTGCCTCTACTTCTGGATCGAGCATCCGGATCTGCAGAAGGAGCTGCGGATCATCACCACGCGCGTGCCGCAGGCGCCGGCCCGCCTGGCGGAGCAGGTCGCCCGGTTCCTGCAGGAGCTGCGCGCGACCGAGCTGTACAAGGTCGCGGGCATTTCGGAGACGCTCGACTGGGTCGCGGCGCTGGTCGCGCTCGACCGCGCCGAGCTCGACGCCGACACCATCGAGCAGACGATCGGCATCCTGCTCAAGAACCAGGAAGACATTCAAGCGGTGCGGGGCGCCCGGCTGTCCGACCTCCTCGCCAGATCACGAATTCCTAATTCCTAATTCCTAATTCCTAATTGTAAATTCCGTTGTCCGTCCTCCTCTCCAACCTGCTGCGGTTCGCCGAGGTCCTCCGCGGCGCGGGCGTTGATGTCCAGGCCGGTCGCATGCTGGATGTCGCCGCCGCGCTCGAACACGTCGACATCGGGCGCCGCTCGGATTTCCACGTCACGCTCCAGACGCTGCTGATTCATCGGGTGCAGGACCTGCCGATCTTCGACGAGGCGTTCCGTGCGTTCTGGCGGGCGCCGCATGGGGAACGGTCGTCACGCGATTTATCCGCGCTTGGCGAGCAGCGGCGCACCGGTACGCCGCGGATCGACCTCCCCGCCGCCAACCGGGACGCAGCAGACGAGACAAGCGGGGCGGCGAGCGGCGAACGGATCGAGCGCATCGCGGCGATGACCTACAGCGCGCGCGAGGCGGCGCGTCACAAGAACTTTGCCGAGCTCGACGAGGACGAGCTCCGCGATGCCGAGGCGGCGATCGCGCGGCTCACCTGGAACGCCGGCGTCCGTCGTACCCGCCGGTGGCACGCCGCGCGCCGCGGCACACTCGATGTCCGCCGTGTGGTCCGGCGCAATCTGCGCCACGGCGGCGAACTGGTGACGCTGCCGCGCCGGCGGCACGAGCCGAAACCGCGGCCGCTGATCGTGATCTGCGACGTCAGCGGATCGATGGAGCGCTACGCGCGCCTGCTGTTGCAGTTCATCGGCAGCCTGGCGGAGCGGGGCGAGCGCGTCGAAGCGTTCGTGTTCGCCACCCGGCTGACGCGCATCACGCGGGAGCTGTCGCGGCGGGAGCCGCTCCGATCGGTGCCGTCGATTCCCCGAGTGGTGCCGGACTGGGCCGGCGGGACGCGGATCGGTGACGCACTGCGTGCCTTCAACGTGCAATGGGCGCGGCGCGTGATGGGGCGCGGGCCCGTGGTCCTCCTGATTTCGGATGGGTGGGATCGGGGAGAGCCGGCCGTGCTCGCCCGCGAGATGGGCCGGCTGCAGCGCAGCTGCCACCGGCTGATCTGGTTGAATCCGCTGCTCGGCTCGCCCGGCTATCAGCCGCTGACACGCGGCATGCAGGCGGCATGGCCGTTCATCGACGATTTCCTGCCGGTCCATAACCTCGCCAGTCTGGAAATGCTGGCCACGCATCTCAATCGGCTCCCGCATCACGCGCGCCCCGAGGCCGGCGCGCCAGGCCCGCGCACGGCCGCAAAGGAGTAACTCAGCTTCCAGCTCCCAGCTCCCAGCTTCCAGCTTCCAGCTCCCAGCTTCCAGCGCTCGCTCTCAGTCAGCCCTGAGCCCTAAGCCCTCAGCCCTCCGTTTTTTGCTTCATGCAGCCAAAAAAACGGTCGAGCAGCATCTTCGACGCCGCACCCAGGAGACGCTGGCCCACCCGCGCGATCACGCCGCCGACCTGACCCTGCCCCGTCACCTGGACGACCGTCGTCGCCTCCTCTGGAACCAGTCGCACCAGCGCGTCGCCTTTGACGAATCCACCGGTGCCGGTGCCTTCGATCGCCAGCCGGTACGAATGCGGCGGCTGTTTGTCGAGAATGGCGACCGTGCCGGTGTAGTGGCCGCTCACCGCGGCGATCGCGAGATTCAGCGTCGCGCGGTAGCGGTCCTCACCGATTGGCTCGAGCCGATCGCACCCCGGAAGACACGCCGCGACGACGTCGGGATCGATGAGCAGGTTCCAGACATCGGCGGGAGACGCGGAAAACGTGTACGAGGCCGAGACGTCCATGACGTAATGTTACTGGTAGCGTCGCCGCTCATCACGTGCATGTGACAGCCCTGGTTCTCGCAGCATTCGTCGCCGTCGCCTCGGCGCAGGGAGACACCCGCACCGATCCCGATCGGCTGTATGCGGATCGCGCGAACCTGGCCAGCGCGCGGCGCGCCGCCGAGTTGTGGACCGACATCCTTCGCCGCAACCCGCGCGACTTCGACGCCGCGTGGAAGCTTGCCCGCGCCGATTACTGGCTTGGCGGCCATGCCCCGGAGGCGGAGCGGAAGACCCGGTTCACGGCCGGCCTGGACGCGGCCCGCGCAGCGGTCGCGATCGACGCCGGCCGGCCCGAGGGTCACTTCTGGATGGCCGCGAACATGGGCGCGCTGGCCGAGTCGGCCGGGCTGCGCGCCGGCTTGAAGTATCGCGGCGCAATCAAGGAGGAACTCGAGACGGTTCTGCGCATCGATCCATCGTTCCTGCAGGGGTCGGCCGATCGCGCGCTCGGCCGCTGGTACTTCAAGGTGCCGGGGCTGTTCGGCGGCAGCCGCGGCCGCGCCGAAGCGCATCTGCGCGCGTCGTTGAAGTACAACCCGGACAGCACCGCGTCACATATGTTCCTGGCCGAACTGCTGATCGATCAACATCGTGACGTCGAGGCGCGCGCCGAGCTCGAACGCGTGCTGGCAGCGCCATTCGACGCCGAGTGGAATCCTGAGGACCAGGAATTCAAAACGCAGGCGAGGGCGATGCTCGCGAAGCTGGGGCGCTAATCGCCAGAAGTGTGTCCGAGAAGACTGAACACGCTCCTATCCGCACGTGAATCGACGTGGATTGTCGGCTCTCGGATCTCAGCTGTCAGCTGTCAGTGGCCGAGAGCGGAAAGCTGAAAGCCGATAGCGGAAAGCCGACAGCTGGAAGCGACAGCTGAAAGCGACCGGCGCCCATCGAAGTGCGCGCCGGGATCAGGGGTTGGTGACCGTATAGTCCGCCGGCACTGCGAACAGATCGTCGGCAATCGCCGCGACCGAGACTTCGGTGACCTTGTTGGTCACCTTCATCGTCGCCATCTGCTTGATCATCTCGAGGATCGGCGCGGATCCTTCGAGTGTGATTTCGGTTTCGGCCAGGAACGGGATTCCATCGGCCTGTGCGAACAGCCGCATCGCCTGATCCAGGTTGCCGAGACCCGGTGCGCCGCCCGCGGCGCCGATCGCGGCGGCGCCGAGGTTGGCGGCCACCGCTTTTTTCTGAAAGGCCTGATATTCGCTGACGCCGGGACCGCTCCGGTCGACCCAGATCGCGCCTTTCGTGACGACCTTGGCGTCCTTGAGCATCTCGGCCGCGTCTTTCGGAATCTGCGACCCGAACCCGGCCATCTGCGAGAGTTCGACCGATGCGGCGAACGTGAACTGGTCGCAATTGCGTCCGCTGATCACCTGCGTGCGGCCAGTCGGCTGGAAGGTGCTCTCGAATTTCGGAACTGATGGCACACCACCGGTTGCGGCGGCTGCGGCGGCCATCTTGGTCGGGTCGATCACCTGCGCCGTTTTCTGGGCGGGCATCAATACGATCATCTGCCTGGTGTCGAGATCGACCAGCGTGGCGACCGTCTGGCCCATGAACTCCATGTCGGTGCGCGCCTTCTGACCTTTGATCCGCATGGTCATCCGCGGCATCGAACCGTTCAGCATGGCTGCCATCGGGCCGTCGATCGTCACGTCGGTCGATACCGTCACATCGGCACGGAGCGCCGCGGACGTCAGGACAAGGAGGGCAACGGTGGCGGCAAACTGTTTCATGGATACCTCTGGCGGCGTGTCTGCTCGGAGTTACTGACGGACGGCTCCCAACGTCGCGGCCCGAACATCGTGGTCGAAGCAGGATCGTGAACCGCGCCGGCCCACCGTGTGCGGTCACGCGTGACGGCGTCCGGCGGTGCTGCGCTTTCCCATTATGACCGTTCTGCCGCTGACGCCGCGCAGAGCTCGACCGGCCAGATGAGCCGGTGAACGAATGCAGCCTTGAGCGAATCCTTTGTGTTGATTCAGAGCCGGCATTGGTTTCTTCTCACACTCAGGAGCCGGGCAGCAGCCATCCCCACAAATTCCCGTCGGGCGCCTTCTCGCTGTGGATCTGGATGTAGAACCGGCCACGTCTGACCGCTTCGACCTGGACCGGCGACAGGGTGAATGTGCCGGTCACCGTCCCGCTGGTGGCTTTTGTGACGGTGAGATCGAACATCACCGGTCCGCGCACCCCTCGCGGCCCGAGGTGAATCTGTGCGATCGTCGCCGCCGTCTGCATCCCGTCGAAGCTGCCGCGCACGGACAGGCTGCGGCCGGTGAGCGTGGCGGTGGCTGACCCCAGACCGGTGATCGTCTTGATCGTGGAGCTCTCGACCGGAACCGGCGAGAGCCGCGCCTTGTACATCTCGGTTTGCGCCGACGCGCCGCGTGCTCCGGACAACAGCGCCGCCACCAGAGCGATTACCGCACACGTGCGTGTCATGGCCGGTCCTCCGGTTCTACAGCTTCGGCTTGCGCGTGTGCCATGACGTCGCCTGCTCGTAGGCATGGGCCAGCGCCAGGACTGCCGACTCGGCGAACGGCGCGCCGGTAATCTGCAGGCCAATCGGCAGCCCGGCGGCGGAAAAGCCGCAGGGAACGGAAATCGTCGGCAGGCCGAAGATATCGAACGCCGCGTTGTTGTTCCCGCCACCGCCGGCGGCGCCTGGCGCTCCCAGCCGCGGCGCCGGCGTCTTCATGGTCGGCGTGATGAGCAGATCGGCTGAGGCAAACACACTCTTGATCTCGCGCCGCAGCAGTTCGACCTGCCGACGCGCGCGCACGTAGTCCGTCGCCTTCGCCTGCATCGAGCCTTCGAGCGACCGCCGCGTTCCCGGCTGATACTTCTCGGGCGACTCGGCGATCCACTTCGCGTGGTAGACCAGCGCTTCCGGGCCCCAGACCGTTCCCGGGTTCGGGGTTGACGGAAGCTGCACGCTGACCGTCCCGGCGGTGATCCGGCGCAGCACATCGAGGGCGGCGTCAACCGCGCTGCCCACTTCGGGATCGAGGTTGTCGTAGAACGGTTTTCCCGGCAGCCCGAGCCGCAGCCTGGCCGTCGGCGTTCTCAGCGCACGCGGGTAATCCACGGTGGGCACGTCCACGGTCGTCGGATCGAGATCGTCGTATCCGGCGATCACATTCATCATCAGCGCCACGTCCTCGACGTCCTTGCACATCGGGCCGACGTGATCGAGTGTCCACGACAGGGTCATCACGCCGCGCGTGCTGACCCGTCCATAGGTCGGCTTCAATCCGACGATGCCGCAATGGGCGGCGGGCATGCGCACCGAGCCTGCGGTATCGGTGCCGATCGACGCATAGCACAGGTCGGCGGCCACGGCGACCGCCGGACCGCCGGACGATCCGCCGGTCACATGATCCAGCGCCCACGGGTTGTGCATCGTGCCGAAGTGGGTGACGGTTGAACTGCCGCCGTAGGCGAACTCGTGCAGATTGAGCTTGCCGAGGAGGATTGCGCCGGCGTTCTTCAGGCGCCGCGCGACCTCCGCGTCCTCGCCGGGCACCCGGTCTTTGAACAACTCGCTCGCGCCGGTGGTCCGGACGCCGGCGGTATCGATGTTGTCCTTCAACGCGATGGGAACCCCGTGCAACGGACCGCGCCACCTGCCGCGCTGCTGCTCCGATTCCATCTCGCGCGCCGCCGCCAGCGCCTGCTCGGGCACGACGGTGATGAACGCGTTGAGCATGGAGTTGTAGCGTTCGATTCGCGCCAGACATGCCTGGGTGAGCTCGACCGGTGAGGCGGCCTTGCTGCGCACCAGATCGACGGCCTTCTTCAAACTCAACGCCGTCAGATCGGCGGCGGCCATGGCCGGCGCCGCGGAGCTCCCGCGCAGACGCGCTTCCCGGCTTGCTTCGGCGAGCACGTCGCGCCGCGATGTCAGCGCGAGCGATGCCGCAGCCGCCCCGAGGAATTCCCGGCGCTTCACTGGCCCGTCCGTTTCATTGGCATTCCCTCACTTCAGCCGCAATTGATCCGAGGCTGGAGACGAACCCGCCACCGAACCCGCCAATCCGGCGTCCGGACGAGGAGCGGATGAACGTACTCCTGGCGTCGAGCGGCAGGCCCGCGACGTTGCGGCAGAACGTCGTCCATTGCCCGCCCTGATAGAGATACTGCTCCACGTTCGAGAGATAGAACGCGGTCACGCTGGCGTCGTGCGCCTTCAGATACGCGGCGATGGCACGAATCGCCTTCGGTCCGGCGAAGTCGCCAATCACCGGGACGATGAGGTTTCTGGTGTGCAGCTCTTTCAGGAACGCGAAGCTCTCCTCGGCGGCGAGATAGCTCCGGCCGATTCCTTTGCCGTCGGTCGCGGTCATCAGCTCGTCGTAGGTCGGCCTTGCCCGGACCGCGAATCCGCGCAAATAGAACGCGTGATAGGCGTAATCGATCCCGTCGAGATCGGCGGTCGTCAGCGGAAACCGGTGGACGCTCGTCAACTGCGCCGTGATCGCCCGCAGGTTGCGCGCGTACCGCGCCTCGTCTGCCGGTGCCGAATCGGCCGCCGCAAACAGTTCGGCGGCCGTTGACGCCGGTCCCACGCCGCGCGGCCGCGGCCGTGAAAAGAGCATCGACACGAACTCGGCGCGATCCCGGGACAGCTCGAACAGCGCCTTGTACATCAGTTGCACGAGCAGGTTACCGCGCCGGATGTCGAAGATCACGGCGAATGCCGGGCGGACCGCCGCGATGTAGGTGAAGTTCTGTTCCGGCCCGACGCCGAGATAGACGGCACCCGGGCGGGTGCGTTTCATCAGGTCGGGGATCACGTGCTGGTACAACAGTTCGTTGGACGTCAGGTTGTCGGATCGAAAGTAGCCGTCAGGTTCCGACGACTCGACGCGAAGGCGCCAGAATTCGCCGTCCGTCAGCCGTGCCGGCAGACCACCTCCGCGCGCGTCCGGACGGAGGGTTCCGGCGCTGAGACTGAGCGCCACGGCGAGGAACGACGCCAGCACGAGACGGCGGGTCATCAGATCCGCGAGTATAGTAACTCCCCATGATCAGGGCCACGAAAGACTTGCCGCTCGCGACCACGATCACCGGGTCGCTCCCGCGGCCGGCGTGGTACACGGAAAACCTCGGGATGCGCCCGTTTCGCGACGCCCTGGCAGACGCGCGGTTCCGCGAGCAGTACACCGACGCGGTCAGTACCTACGTCCGCGATCAGGAGCGCGCCGGCCTCGACATCGTGACCGACGGCGACGCCCGATTCGACACCGACGTCGGCGGCATGAGCTGGTTTCAGTACCCGGCACGACGGTTCAATGGGCTGGCCGGCGGCGACTACTACCGGACGCGCAAGGGCTACGGCGGCGCCGGCAAGGGCGACATCATCTTCGAGGTGATGGAGAGCCGCGTCATGCCCAGGTGCGTCGATCGGATCTCGCGCGGACCGCTGCAGTACACCTCGCTCTGGAAGGTGGCCCAGGGGCTGACCGCAAAGCCGGTGAAGTTCGGCACCATCACCCCCGAGCTGATTGGCACGTCCGTCGGCAACGACCACTACGCGGCGTCCGCGGATCTGCTGCGCGACCTCAGCGCCGCGATGCGTGAGGAGCTGCTGGATCTGGCGGCCGCCGGCTGCGCCATCATCCAGATGGAAGAGCCGAACGTGCACCTGGCCGGCATTCAACGCGGCGGCGGGCCCGCGCTCGGCGTGGACTTCTTCGTCGACATGTTCAACCAGACGGTCAAGGGCCTGCGCGATCTCACCGAGATCTGGTGTCACACCTGCTGGGGCAATCCGGCGCAGCAGCGCCTGTTCGCGACCAATCAGTCGTACCAGGAGGCGCTGCCGCACCTCAACCAGCTGGACGTCGACGTGCTGACGTTCGAATGCGCCACCAGCGGCGGGATGGATCTCGAAGCGATCGGCACGACGATCACCGATAAGAAAATTGCCATCGGGGTGGTCGATCATCGCAACCTGCAGGTGGAGCGGCCGGAGCAGGTGGCCGATCTGATCCGCCGCGCGCTGCACTACATCCCGGCCGACCGGCTGATGCTGTCGAGCGACTGCGGCTTCGGCCGCGAGGGAATGAGCCGGCGCATCGCCTTCTACAAGATGGTCGCCATCGTCCGCGGCACCAACATCGTCCGCAAAGAGCTTGGCCTGCCCGAAGCGCCATGCCTCGCCGCGGACCCGCGATACGCGCTGGCGGAAGAAATCTGAAGCCGACGATTACCGCACCCAATCCCGCAATCCAATCCCGCAATCCAATCCCGCAATCCAATTACCAAGTTACCCGATTACCCGATTACCAAATTCCGAGGTTCACCCTCGTCCGAACGCCGTCGCAATCAGTTCGTACGATCGCCGCCGGGCGGCGTGGTCGAACGTGATCGTCACGATCATCACCTCGTCCGCTTCGTACTCCTCGGCCAGCGCTTCGATCGCGGTCCGCACCTTCACCGGGTTGCCGACGATGCTGCGGCGGCGGCGGCCGAGCGCCTCGACGCTGTCCGGATGCTGCGCGAGGAACTCGACGGCGGTCTCGGGCGGCGGCACCGGGATCAGAATTCCCTGAAAGAACAGCGCGAATGCCATCCGGCTGCTCGACGCCAGGCGGTCGGCATCCTCGTCCGTGTCGGCGCACAGCGCCCACGCCGCGACGATGACGTGCGGCGCCGGATTGACGTCCGACGGGACGAATTGCTGCCGGTAGTTCCGCGCAATCGCTGCGCCTGCCGGATTGATGAAATCGGCAAACGCATACGGCAGCCCGGCTTCGGCCGCCCACTCGCCGCTCTGCGCGGAGGAACCGAGCAGCCACACGTCGGGCCGCGCGGAGCCGCCCGGCAGTGCCGCCAGCCGGGCAAACCGATGTCCGGCCGGCATCCGGTTCCACACATACGCGAGCAGTTCGCCGAGCTGTTCGGGAAAATCGTCCGGCGCCGGATGACGCCGATCGCGCTGCAACGCATAGGCGGTCAGCGGGTCGCTTCCCGGCGCGCGGCCGACCGCCAGGTCAATCCGCTCGGGATGGAGCGCACTCAGCATGCTGAACGTCTCGGCCACCTTGAGCGGACTGTAATGCGGCAGCATGACGCCGCCGCTGCCGATGCGCAGCCGATCGGTTCCGTCGGCAATCGCGCCAATCAGGACTTCGGGACTGGCACAGGCGAGCATCGGCGTCGCATGGTGTTCCGCCACCCAGTAGCGGTGGTATCCGGCCTGCTCCACGCATCTGGCGAGGTCGATCGAATTGCGCAGCGCATCACCGCCGGTTGATCCCTGAACGATGGGTGACTGATCCAGCACACTCAGATGAAACGGCATCTCTGAATCCTAGCCTCACCTCCCCACTTCCTCACATCCTCACTTCCTCACATCCTCACTTCCCCACATCCCTACCTCCCCACATCTTGACGCGATACAGCCACCCATCCGGGTGATGCGGACCGTCACCGCCTCCCTCAGAATGGCTTCCATGCTGACTCAACTTTCGACGCAATTAGCGGATGCGGTCGAGGCAATCGCGCCATCCGTCGTGCAGGTCCACGGCCGCCGGCGACCCGCCAGCGGCCTCGTCTACGGCGACGAGATCGTCGTCACCACCATTCACGCGCTCGGCCGCGAAGATGGCCTGCGGGTGCGCCGCCACGATGGCGAGACGCTGGACGCGCAACTCGCCGGCTGGGATCCCACGACGAACCTGGCGATCCTTCGTGTCGCGGGTTTGAACAGCCGGGCAATCGCTCCGGCGACGGAAAACGCCCGCGTCGGGCACCTGGCGATTGCAATCGCCCGGTCGTGGAGCAACGCCGTTACGGCGAGTGCCGGCATCGTGTCGGTGATCGGCGGGCCGCTGCGCACCGGCCGGCACCGGGCGATTGACGAGGTCATCCGCACGACAGCGCCAATGCACGACGGCTTCGCGGGCGGGGCGTTTGCCGACACGTCAGGCGGGCTGCTCGGGATCGCCACAGCTGGCCAGATTCGCGGATCGGGTGTGGTCATTCCCACCGCGATCGCCTGGCGGACGGTGGCGACACTGCTCGAACACGGCCGGATGAAGCGCGGCTATCTGGGGATCGCCGGCCAACCGGTCGCGCTGCCGGAACGCCAGCACGTCGACGGTCATACCGACGCGCTGCTGATCGTCGCGGTGACCGACGGCAGCCCGGCCGCCGCTGCGGGCCTGCTGGTCGGTGACGTGCTCGTGGCGCTGGACGGAGTCCCGCTCACCTCGCCGCAGGAATTGATGGATCGCCTGCTCGAGACGCACATCGGCAAGCCGGTCGCGCTGCGGCTCCTTCGGGGCGGCGCCCCGATCGATGTCGCCGTGACGGTCGGCGAACGGCCGATCAGGTAGTGGCATCCACCCCGGATCAGGCCAGATGCGATCAGCCACGAACACGAAATCACGAACCGCCTGTATTTTCGTATCTTCGTGCTTCGCGGCGGTCGTACCTCGCGCCTGCTCCGTCGAAGACAGTCCACCGGTCACGTCGCTTCGCCCGGACGCGGGTAGCGGCAATCCGTACCGTCCGTGGTAGGTACGTCAGGCGTCCATGCGCGTCATCCTCGTCGGCCCGCCGCGCGACCGCGCCCGGCTCCGATCCCAACTCGAAGGCACGACCGTCGACATCGTCGGCGAGGTGCTGTCGCATGCTGATGCACGACGATCGGGACTGACCTTCGATGCCGTGATGATGGCCGGTCCGGACCCGGTGCGCCGGGACGAGGATGATTTCACCGGGAACGCGGATGCGCCGTTCGTCGAGCCGCTCACGTCGCGTGAAACGGAAGTGCTGGGCCTGATGGCCGAAGGCCTGCCAAACAAGGCGATCGCGGACCAGCTGGGAATCAGCGATCAGACGGTCAAGTTTCACGTCTCGGCGATTGCCGGAAAACTGGGTGCCACGAATCGAACCGACGCCGTCCGCCGGGCGGTGCGTCGCGGCCTGATCGCGCTGTGACGCGTCGCGGCCTGATCGCGCTGTGACGAGCGGCCCGGGGCAGGCGCCGCCTGACTGTGGCACCACGCCCCGGCACCGGGAGCGTCGTGGGGCGGTTCAATTCGATTCGCAGTCGCTCACGTGCGCGGCGATCGGCCGCAGCTCCGAAATCAGTTCGAACGGGGAATTCGGCGTCTGGTCGCGGACCGACCGGATGAACGTGCTCGTCTCGTCCAGCGGGAGCGCGGCGACGTTCGCGCAGAAGCGCGGCCAGGTGCCGTCCTGCCGCAGGTATTGCTCGACATTCGAAACGTAGAACGCCGACACCGTCGCCCCGTGGGCGCGCAGGAAATCGCCCACCGCCGGGATGGCCTTGGTCCCGACGAAGTTGCCCACCAGCGGGACGATCAGGTTGTCCGACTCGAGCCGCTTCAGGAAGTTGAACGACTGCTCGTTGGCCAGGTAGGCACGCAGATCGCCTTTGCCGTCGGTGGCCGCCATCAGCTCGGCGTAGGTCGGTTCGGTCGCTCGCCGGCCAACGTTGCGGGACGATGAGTATTGGATGGCGGGCCCATACAGGTAGAAGGCGCGGTAATCGTGCTGCAGCCGCAGCATGTCATCGGCTGACAATGTGAACCCGTGGGTGCGCGTCAGGTGGTTGACGACCGCCCGCACGTTCTCGACATAGAGCTGCTCGCTGGTCGGGGCGCGGCGGAACGCCTCGAAGATCTCGGCGGCCGGGGATCGCGCGGTCAGGCCGGGCGGCCGCTTGCGGCAGAACAGCCTGGCGACGAACTCCGCCCGGTCCGCGGACAGCTCGAACAGCGCCTTGTAAATCAGGTGTAACGCCAGGTTGCCGCGGCGGATATCGAAGATGAACGCCAGCCGCGGTTGGAGCGCGGCGATGTAGGTGAAGTTCTGCTCGGGTCCGACGCCGAGGTAGACACCGCCCGGCTTCACCGTCCGGATCAACTCGGGGATGACGTACTGCAGCGTGCGCTCGTTCGACAACAGGTTGTCGGATGGGAAGGTTCCGGCGCGCTCGGAGAACTGCTGGATGATGCGCCAGAAGTCCTCGTCTCCGAGCCGGCCCGGCAGCGTATCGGGGGCGGCTGCGGCGGCAATCCAGACGCGGACGAAGACGCAGACAACGACGAGACCAGCCGCGGTGACCCCGCGCCGTGAAGGCATTTCGAAATTCTATGCGCCCCCGCCAACTTCCGGGCGGCGAGATCCGTCTAATTGCGGAAATTGATGAACGCCGCCATTTCTCGGGTGACCAGCAGGTCGAAAGGGTTGCAGAGCTGAACATTCCTCCATAGCGTCCCAACGGCTCGAACCCCGTCCGAGCGAGGCCGCGCGATCCGCCGAGGTACGCGCCATGGTTTTCGACTCTTCGAGCCGCCGGGTTCGTGTGTCTGCCAGCTGCATCGTGGTGACGGTCGCTCTCGCGCTCGGCATCGCGAGAACCACCCTCGCGGATCCGACCGACGGCCCGTTCCCGCATCTGCGAACCACGCACCCGATGATTCGCGCGCTGATTGCCGAAGCGACGGAACGCTCGCCGACGTTCCGCCGCCTGGCGGAGATCATCGAGGGCAGCGACGGGATTGTTTACGTCGAGGAGGGCGCGTGCGGCCACGGCGTCCGCGCCTGCCTGACCCTGTCGATCACGACCGCCGCCCGCTATCGTGTGCTGCGCGTGGTGATCGATACGCGCGCCAAAGCCGTAGACCTGATGGCGTCAATCGGTCACGAACTGCAGCACGCCGTCGAAGTGCTCGGCAATCCGACCGTCGTCAACACCGAGACCCTGTATCTCTTCTACGCGAAGGGCTCCTCGAATCTGTCGACGCTGGAGACGCAGGAGGCAATCCGGGCCGGGTACGCCGTGGGGCGGGAAGTCGCGTCGTACGGAAAACACTGAAAACGGAGGGCTAAGAGCTGAGGGCTACAACGGAGGGCTTAGGGCTTAGGGCTTAGGGCTTAGGGCTTAGGGCTTAGGGCTTAGGGCTTAGGGCTTAGGGCTTAGGGCTTAGGGCT
>JADMIO011054784.1_pt1 | contig 27313 bp, 23 predicted proteins | sample 8958161 | NCBI WGS metagenome assembly JADMIO01 (sample SAMN16585339, study PRJNA669376) | soil metagenome | isolation source: Crop rotation soil | place: USA: Cullars Rotation, Alabama | collected 2011
CAGGCTTTATTCTTCCGCCCGCTTCGCGGGCTCGCTTTGTGGGGTCGATTCGTGTGCTATACTGCGCACGTTAAAACGCCTGTTAATCCTTTGTACTTATTCAAAAGGAATTGCCGACCGTCACTTAAATCACAACCTGTACGCCGTTCGCCCCCGGTCTTCCAACCAAAATACGGCAGTTTGAGGTAAAGCTCTGGTGCATGGGATAGATTCCAACGGCCACGAGGAAAATTCCGTTCTGATCGTCAACGACGAGCCCGACCAGCTCACCCTGATGGGAAGTCTGTTGCGGAAGGCCGGGTATTCAGTTCTAACCGCCGAAGACGGTCTCGAGGGTCTGACTCTCGCGCGACGAGAACGTCCGGATCTCGTCATTAGCGATGTTTCGATGCCGCGAATGGACGGGCTCGCCTTCTGCCGCGAAATTCGCGCCGACCTCGAATTGAAAACCGTCCCAATTCTGCTGGTCACGGCCCTTCAGAAAGACACCGAAAGCGCGGTGGCAGGTCTGCGGGCCGGCGCTGACGACTATCTCGAATTTCCTTTTGACTCGGCTCGCCTCGTCGCGAAAGTCTCGCGACTGCTCGAACGTTCGCGTCTCGAAGCGAGTTATCGAGACCTCGTAGAGCAGGCCAGCGACATGATCTTCACGCAAGATCTGTCAGGCAAGCTGACGAGCATCAACCACGCGGCGCAAAAGTTTCTGGGTCGTAAACCGGAAGAAATCATCGGCAACTCGTTCTTCGCTGTGTTTGGGGTCATTCCGGAAAGTAATGGTTTTGGCGGGGGTCTCGCGCGGCCACAGGAAGCAGGCGAGTTTCGGCACCAGTTCGTGGCGCGCTCATCCGTCGGCGAGGATCGATGGCTCGATCTCATTGTTTCGCCCATCAAGGACAAGCTCAACGAGACGATCGGTTTTCGCGGACTCGCGCGCGATGTCACGGAGCGAAAACGCTTTGAAGAGGCATTGCGCGACTCCGAAGAACGCTACCGGCTTCTTTTTGAATCGACGCCCCAACCAATCTGGGTCTACAACGAAGAGACACTCTCGTTCCTCGCCGTCAACGAAGCTGCGACTCGGGCGTATGGCTACTCTCGCGACGAGTTTCTCTCCATGACCATCAACGACATTCGGCCGAGTGAAGATATTCCGACCTTGATGATCAAGAACGATCCAAACGACCTGGTCATCTCGAGTCCGTGGCGTCATCGCACCCGCACCGGAGCGACGCTCTACGTCGAGATAAGCTCGCACCCGGTCGTCTTTGACGGCAAGAACAGCAAGCTCGTAATCGTCAACGACGTCACTGAACGCAAGCTGCTCGACGAAAAGCAACAGCGCCTGCACACGTCGTTGCAGCAGTCGGCGATGGAATGGCGCCAAACGTTCAACGCCATCGATTTTCCAGTGCTCATTGTCGATCTGGACGGGAGTATTAAACGATCGAATCAGGCCGCAGAGCACATCGTCGGTATCAGTGCGGAACAGATTCTTGGGAAGACCGTGAGCGAGCTCGGTGAAAATCAGCCGTGGAAAAAGGCTATCGAGCTGATCAAGAGCATTCGCGAAAACCCGGCTCCTGCGACTGAAGAAGTTAAATGCGAAGCGACCGGAAAAACCTGGGCCATCACCCTCTATCACGTCAATGAATTCGGGTCGGCAGGCGAACGTGCAATCCTGATCGCGCAGGACATCACGAAGCGGGCCGAACTGGAGGCGTCACTCAGGCAAAGCGAGATGATGTCGCTACTCGGATCCCTCGTCGCGGGTGTTGCTCACGAAGTCCGGAATCCTCTGTTCGGGATCTCGTCGATACTCGATGCGTTTGAAACCAGGTTCAGTGACCGGACTGAATATCTGCGCTACACGAATGTGCTGCGCGACGAGATCGGACGTCTCACCATTCTGATGGAAGAGTTGTTAGAGTATGGCAAGCCGTTCCGAGGCGACCTGTACCTCGTTTCAATGGAGGAGATGGTCGCGCGGTCGGTTCGGGCCTGCATGCCCGCAGCGGATGTGGCCCATGTAACTCTGGAAAGCAAAGTCGAAGACTCTCTACCAAAGCTCCGGATTGACCGGCGCAGGCTTTCCAAAGTTTTCGTAAACCTGATCGAGAACGCGATTCAGCATTCACCGCAGACGAGTCGCGTCATCATCGAAGCGCACCGCATCGACGACGGAAATCACGAGTGGGTCCAGTGTGCAATCAGGGATAGTGGAGCTGGAATTCTGCCTGAAGATATGCCAAAAATCTTCGAGCCTTTCTTCTCGAAGCGCCGGGGCGGCACCGGACTCGGTTTAGCTATTGCTCAAAGAATCATGCAGGAACACGGCGGAAAATTGATTGCTGTCAATAACCCCGAAGGCGGAGCCTGTATGATAGCGAGATTCCCGATACCCTCTGAGGGAGACGCTTAATGTCCAGGAATAAGGTACTGGTTGTTGACGATGAATCAGGAGTGAGATTTGGTATCCGCGACTTTCTGGAGCAGCACGGATACGAGATCGAAGAAGCCGAAAGCTGCCAGGACGCGCAGAATCTCTTCCGCAACTCGAGACCCGACATCGTCATCGCCGACTACATGATGCCGGACGGCACTGCGCTCGATCTGCTGCCAAAACTGCGAGAGATCGATGCCGGAATTCCTTTGCTGGTCCTCACCGCTCACGGGTCAATCGACCTCGCCGTCAGAGCGATAAAAGAGGGCGCCGAACAATTTCTGACCAAGCCACTCGAGCTGCCGACGCTCCTCGTAATCCTGCAAAGACTGCTGCAAAAACAGCGCAACTATCACAAGCAACTGGCCAGCAAGTCGCGCCAGGTTCGTCAGGCTGTCGATCCCTTTATCGGAACCAGTGCCGCCATTCGCGCACTTGCCGACCAGGCTCGGAAGATTCTTTCAACTGAAAGCCCAATCCTGATTCTGGGTGAAACCGGAACCGGAAAAGGCGTGCTGGCCCGTTGGCTACACGAGAACAGCCCGCGAGCCGACGAAGCCTTCGTCGATCTCAATTGTGCTGGTCTAACAAGGGAGCTCCTAGAAACAGAACTTTTCGGTCACGAAAAAGGCGCTTTCACGAGCGCGACTGCGTCCAAGCAGGGTCTTTTTGAAGTGGCCCATCGCGGCACGATCTTTCTCGACGAAGTCGGCGATGTGGACGTCCAGATTCAGCCGAAGCTGCTGAAAGTTTTGGAAGAGAAACGGTTCAGAAGACTCGGCGACGTCAGAGATCGCCAGGTGGATGTACGACTTATTGCAGCCACTCACCAGGATATCGGACAGCTGGTCAGAGAGAAGCGGTTCCGCGACGATCTCTATTTTCGCATTAGTACGATTCCTCTCTCTTTTCCGGCTCTGCGTGACAGGACTGAAGACATTCCTACATTGGCCCAGTACCTGCTCGACAAGATTTCGGTCGACCTGGGGCGTGGCGAATTGAGATTGGACCACAGTTGCGTTCAGGCACTTCAGGCCTACTCATGGCCCGGCAATATTCGCGAACTGCGTAACGTTATCGAACGAGCAGTGCTGCTGAGTGACCAAAAACATATCACGCTAAATGATCTTCACTTCGACGGCCATGCACAGGTCGGCGCTCCTTTTCTAGACTCGCGTCTCACGCTTGTAGAGCTTGAAAAGCAACACATCGAGCGAGTGTTACAGGAAGAGAAGGGTCGAGTTGAGAAGGCCGCGAAGCGTCTCGGCATTCCGAGAAGCTCGCTTTATCAGAAGATTAAGAAGCATCAGATCCCCGTGTCCAAAGTCTAGACTCGCAGTCTGGATATTGGACAACCTCTGGTCTAACTCCTGGACCAAGCCTCGTACCCCCTAAAAAATCGAGCCGTTTACAAAATCTGAAACGGACCAACTGTTGGCCCAGCTTTTGCTTAGTGTGGGGCACGTGCCAAGTGTAAGTACTCTCGCCCCGACCGAGAGCTTAGTCTGGCTTGGTTTTTTTGAGCGCCGCACAGCCCCGCATCGCTCGCCTAAACCCCGCCGCCCAGAACAATAGTCTGTAATGGACGATCCACGTCCCGAAGTGAAGATCATAATAAGGAGTCTGTAACAAAATGTTCCCAGCAATCGGTCTTCGCAAATTCGCAATATCCTTTGCGATGTTTGCGTTAATTGCCCTCTCTTCGGCCGCCGTAGCGCGCGCCGATCAAGCGGTAATCAGTGTTCCCAACCCGGGCCTCAGTGGCACACCTGGCCCGTATGCAACCGTTACCTACGTTCTGAACGGAAGCAACATCGACGTCACTGTCCAGATGAACGCCGGCTTTGCGGCATTCGGTACGGGCAGCGGAAACAACGGAATCTTCGGATTCAATGTCGTTGGCTCAACTGCTGGCTTGAATATCACCAATATGGTGGGCGTCAACGCTTTCGCACCAGCCGGCGGTCAGATGGACGGGTTCGGCAATTTCGACGTCACGCTCTCTTGCTGCAATCCAGCAAGTGCCGTCACTAGTTTCAGCTTTACCGTCAGCCGCACCGGCGGGTTCAGCTCCGCGAGCCAACTATTTGAGGCGAATGCTAACGGTGCGCATTTCGCAGTTCACATCGCGCCGACCAATGGAAACCCGACTGGTTTTGCAGCGGACGGCGGACAAAACACCGAGACTCCCGAACCAGCCAGCATGTTGCTCCTGGGCACGGGTCTACTTGGTACTGCTGCGGGATTGCGCAGACGTTTCAAGAAGAAATAGCGGAAAAAGGTTCGGCTTGAACCTTTATGAATACGAACCGTGTTTCTGCAGTGACACGTGCTCCGTCACTGCAGAAACATCAACCGAAAACCAGTGCTACCAGCCGGGCGACTCAGCGTTCGCTCGTAAATCTGCGGATGACACTCCTAAAGGGGGATAAAAACGATGAGCAGTCTATTCAAGACTACTCTGATGGGCGTCCTGTTGACGGTGATGGTAGGTCTCGCGACCGCGGAAGCGAAAGCGGATCCGGTGACTTTCAGCACCACAGGCGTCTTCAGCATAAGTGGTACAAACGTTGTTAACTTTACCAACGCTAATGGTACAACGACGATCACTTTCAATGGCACCACGGATCCGGTAAACACGCCTGCTGGTACCAGCTTTGGTGATATCGTAGTTACCACAACCGTACCTGCTAACCTGCAAGGTCCCGCGATCGGCGGGAATTTCACCTTGAATATTATTCAGGTCTCGCCTGCCGGAGCAGGAAGTCTTGTTGCCACGCTTGCCGGAAATATCGGCTTTAACACCGGCATCGCGACAATAACTTTCACAACTACGTCAATAAATATTGGCGGCTTCACCTACACCGTAAATCCAGTGTATACCATTGCACTGCCGGTGACGGGTGTAGGCGGTGGCGCAGGAACAGGAACCACGACCATTCAGGGTACTGTTACCGGCGGCACCGTTCCGGAGCCAACCAGCATGTTCCTGCTTGGAACAGGCTTGCTTGGTGTTGCGGGCGCGGTTCGAAGGCGTTTCAAGCGCTAGTAGCGAATTGATTCGACCTCATTCTGGTGGTGACGGAGTGAGAAACAATTTTGATTGCCAAGGGTGAATTTTGTGCGGTCCCATGGTTACAAGGGAGTTTGTGTGCATGTACGCTGAACCAATGATTCTTCCCCTGGATGCCCATGGCCGGATCTACGCGCTACAGGACGAAAAAGGAAATATGATTGGAACGGGCAGTCGTGAGGTTTGTGAAGTGCTGCTTTACATCATCACGAAGCCCAATTCGCCCAGCAGTGCCGGGCTGGCAAACGGTTCGTTCAGGCAGCGATCCAATGTGCGGGCTGCTATTAGTATTTAGCTTTCGCATCGGACAGCGGCAATTTCATGGCTACTGAAGTTGCCGTTGTCATGACTCATCGTTTTTGTGCGGAGTTTAACGATGAGTGCAACGAAAGCTAACCCTCGCAAATAAAAAACTTCATCTCCTGCGGAATTTATTTTTCCCGGCATCCTGGCTCCCCATAGATATAACGTGGCGGTGACTAGAGAATTTGCCGTTGAAGCAGTATTTTGATCTCTGTCTGAACAAGGGGTGTCGGGTAGCGTATTGAGGGTGAGTGAAAATTGTTCCTTTGGTGGCCCCGTGAAGCAGAATCGGTTTGGAGCGCTCAAGAAAGTCTCAGGCAAATTGAGACAAATGTGGCAGGGTAAGGACGAGAAATCCGAAGTGCCAGTGCCGCGCCTGCTCGTCGTCGACGACGAAGAGTCAATCTGTTTCTCGATGAGCGAGTACTTTTCGCTGCAGGGTTATAAAGTCGATACTGCCTGTGAAGTTGAAGAAGCTGAAAAACTCCTCGGCGCCACAAACTACAGAGTCGTAATTCAGGATCTGCGCCTCACGATGACCAACACTCACGATGGTCTCGACATGATCCGCCTGATCAGAGAACACAACCCGCAAACTCGTATCGTAGTTCTAACAGCTTACGGTTCAGCCGAAATCGAAGACGAAGCGAGACGTTGCGGCGCCGACGCATTTCTCAGAAAGCCGAAACCCCTCTCGCAGGTGGCCCAGGTTGTTCAGGGCCTGATCGAATCCCCCTCACGAACCGCCCGCCACGCATAGATTGGACCTATATTTCTTTGGACCTATTTCTTTCTGCTCAATGAAAATCGTGTGAGGGCGCTGCGGCGACAGCGAACGTGAGCGGCTGCACGTGGCTGGCTTTTACTGAAATAACATTGTCCTGGTTTTGCAGCGCTCCTTCGATCAAGAGAAACGGGTGGCCCACCAGCTCATGCCGGTACGTTTCGAAGAGTTGCGGCGTAACGATGATGTTGCTGACACCTGTCTCGTCTTCGAGACTCAGAAACATGAACCCCTTCGCTGTGCCTGGACGCTGACGAACAATTACCCATCCGGCCACTTTCACAAATGTACCATCGCGCAACTTTCGAATGTCGATGGCTCGCAACGCTTTGAGTTTTTTCAACTGGGTGCGGTGATAAGCAACCGGATGTTTTCCGATCGTCAATCCTGTCCCGCGGAAATCAGCGTCCACTCGCTCAGTCAACGTCATCTGCTCCAGCGGTGAATTGCCGTCTTTCTCGAGTAACTCTTCGTACAACTTGCCCGCCGCACGCGTCACTCGCTCAACCTGCCACAACGCATCGCGCCGTGTAGACGTTTGGATAAAATTCAACGCACCAACTGCAGCCAGTTTTCTCAACTCATCTTTACGCAGGTCGGGCACACGATTGTGTAAATCGTCGATGCCCACGAAGGCACCTGCCATTCTCTCGCGAACAATCGCCTCGCCCGCTTGCTGGCTCAAACCTTTGACGTATCTCAAGCCGAGACGAACTGCGAGCCCCGAGTCTTCCTGTTTCTCGATCGTGCACAACCATTCAGAGCACGTAATGTTGATCGGCAAAACTTTCAACCCATGACGTTGCGCATCTTTAATGATCGTGAATGGCTGATAAAAACCCATCGGCTGATTGTTGAGAATCGCGGCCGTGAACGCCGCCAGGTAATTACATTTAAGATACGCGCTGGCATACGCAATCAAAGCAAAGCTGGCCGCGTGCGACTCCGGAAAACCGTAAAGCGCAAACGAGCTGATCGCGAGAACGATCTCTTCCTGCGTCTTTCCGAGGATCCCATTTTTCGTCAAGCCCTGTCGCAGTTTCACCTCGATCGTTTTCATGCGAGCTTCCGAACGTTTGAAACCAAACGCACGGCGCAATTCTTCAGCCTCGCCTCCGGTAAAGCCGGCGCAGACCATGGCCATCCGCAGGAGTTGCTCCTGAAACAACGGTATTCCGAGAGTGCGTTTTAAGATGGGCTCCAGCGCGGGATGAGCATAAGTCGCGGGTTCCCTGCCCTGCCGGCGTTTGAGATACGGATGGACCATGTTGCCGACGATCGGTCCGGGCCGGATAATCGCCACCTGGACCACGATGTCGTAGAAGTTTGCCGGTCGCAGTCGCGGCAGACACGACATCTGCGCACGGCTTTCGACCTGAAACATCCCGATCGTGTCGGCCTTTTGCAGTGCTTCATAAACTGCCGGGTCGTGTTGTGGCAGATGGGCCAGATCAACTTCCTCGCCGTACGACTCGCTAATCAACTTGATCGAGTCTTCCAGCACCGCCATCATTCCCAGTCCCAGCAAGTCGACTTTGATCAACCCCAGGTCCGCACAATCTTCCTTGTCCCATTGGACCACGACACGACCGGGCATTGCGGCCGGCTCGAGCGGCACGATGGAATCGAGTGCGCCCTGGCAAATCACCATGCCACCCGAATGCTGGCCGAGGTGACGCGGCAGATCCTGCACCAGTTGATAAAGCTGGAAGAATTTTTTGATTCGCGGCTGTCGTATGTCCAAACCCGCATCACGAAACTGTCGCTCACTGGAATCGTTTGGATCTTTCCATTCCCAGGTATGGACGAGAGCCGACAGACGCGAAAGCGTGTCTTCGTCAAAGTCGAGAACTTTCCCGACCTCGCGCGCCGCTGAACGTCCTCGATAGGTGATGACGTTGGCGGTCATGGCCGCGCCCAGTTTACCGTAGCGCTCGTAGACGTATTGAATTGCCTGTTCGCGTTTGTCTCCGCTCGGCAAATCGAGATCGATGTCGGGCCACTCGCCTCGCTCTTCCGAAAGAAAACGCTCAAACAAAAGATCCATGCCGATGGGATCGACGGCAGTGATTCCGAGTGAATAACAGACGGCGCTGTTTGCCGCCGAGCCGCGGCCCTGAACCAGAATTCCGCTGCGATTGCAAAACCGAACGATGTCCCAAACGATCAGGAAATAACCTTCCAGCTTGAGTTTCTCGATCAGGGCCAACTCGCGTTCGAGTTGAGGCCGTGCTCTTTCGTAAGTAGGCATGCCATGCGTGCCGGTGTAGCGCCCGCGTGCGCCTTCCTCCGTGCGCTTGCGGAGAAAGGAAGTCATCGTTTCGCCACGCGGCACAGGGTATTTGGGAAACTCGTAACCGAGATCTTCGAGCGTAAACTTTAGTCGCGACGAGAGCTCAGCAGTGTTGGCGATCGCTTCAGGCAGGTCTGCGAAGAGCGTCTCCATCATCGCGCCTGACTTCAAATGTCGCTCTGAGTTTTGTGCGAGCAGACGTCCGGCAGTTTCCAATCGCACGTGATTGCGAATGCAGGTGAAGACGTCAGATACTTCGCGGCGTGAGCGTGTCGCATAACAAACGCCGTTAGTGGCGAGCAACGGCAGGTGATTGCGCCTGGCGAGCTCGATCATCAGATGATTGCGGGCCTCTTCCTCGCGATCGAGATGTCGCTGTAGTTCCGCGTACACATTCTTCTTGCCAAACAGTTCGATCAGCCAATCGATTTCGCTTTGGGCTTTTGCTGTGTTCTCCGGGTCGCGTGGCTGGATGGCAGTGGCAATTGGTCCATCAAAGCTGCCGGTCAAACAGATCAAACCTTTGGCGTGTGCGGCCAACTCGTCAGAGCTGACTATGCTTTCACCAGGCTTTGCGTGTTTCGGCACGCGCAACTTCATCAACGTAAGGAGTCGACAAAGATTCTGATAACCAGTGCGATTACGCACCAGGACAGGAACGGAGCAGGCGCCGCGTGCGCCGGGTTTTTGAACGCTTATCTCGGCTCCGATATGTGCCTTGATGCCATTCTTTTTTGCAGAAAGATGAAATCGTGGCGCGCCATAAACTCCATCGCGATCGAGCAGAGCCATCGCCGGCAACTCCAACTCGAGACCGGCAGCAATCAACTCCTCAGGCACCGAAGCGCCCTCCAGAAAACTAAAAGCCGACCGCGCATGTAGCTCAATGTAAGACATGGGCTTTGTACTTTGTACTTGGTTCTTTGTACTTGGCGTCTACAAAGCACAAAGTACAAAGAACAAAGTTCAATCGTAGTTTCCTTCCACGAACCAATTCTCCGTGGCCAACTCGCGATAGAGGCGATAGAGCGTTCGCTGGCCCTGGCGCTCGAGCGTTACGTCCCATTCGTCTCGCGCCCAACTATCGTCGCGCCACCAATCACCGGTTGTTCTCCATGGACCAGCCAGGGCGACGACTCTCCCGTAGACACTGCGCTGTTTGCCCCAGGCGCTGATCTGTGTAGGCCAACCCTGATCGGCTTCAACAATCGCTTTCAGTGGTGGACGATAGCGACGAAAGCCGAGGCATTGTTGATTGGCGATTGCCGGTGGCTGATTTTTTCTTCGCGTCTGCAACGTGAAACGCTTCATGCTGAACGCGTCGGGGCGGTGTGTGTCGAGCAACTCGGGCGAACCGACATTTTGCTCGCCCACAAGTTTTGCGAGTCTCGCGAGTGTCAGTTCCAGTTTGTCGGGCGCGGGCGCAAGCGGCACAAACAGTCCGTTCTGCAACACACGCGGTTTCACCGGTTCGCAGGCAATTGAAACTGACGTGACGGCTGCCGCCGGTGGATGCATTTCCGTGTCGAGCAACAACAACTTCAGAAACACTTTGTGATCGCGCATTGGGTGAGGCAAAGACAATTTGCGTTCGTGTGTGGTCTGATTTTCCAGTTGCAGAGTCACGCACACTTCATTCGTCGACAGCGCATGAGCATTCAACGCGGCGCAGAGTTGATGCAACAGGCGTCCAAAAATAAATGAGAGGGGCTCGAGCTCGGTAAGGGCGTGATCGAGCTCGATCGAGTTTGCAAAAACAGGTGGAGGTTGTTTGACCTGAAGATGCCGCTCGGTTTTGCCGGCAGCGAGTTGCTGAAGTTTTATTCCCTCTTGTCCCAAACGTTCGGAGACGCCCGTGATGGGGAGCGCCGCAAAGTCGGCAAAGGTACGAATGCCCCAGAGTCGCAGTGTTTCCAGAATCTGATCGGCGACTTTTTTCTCGACGTTAACCAGCGAGTAATCGAGGTGCTCGATAGGAAACTCTCCGAGGCAAGTTAGTTCCTCGCCCGGAGAGACGAAGGTTATTCCTTGCAGGTGAGTGGCAGCATGGATGGCGGCATCCGGATTTGCGGCTACGGCTACGCTGACCGGAGTCTCCGCGCGCTTAACGACTTCACTGGCGAGCTGGTAAGGAGAGCCAAATAACAACTCGCATCCGTCAACGTCGATTACAACCGTTCCCTTCCCGATCTCCTCTACAACTGGTGAAAAGCCGTAAGCGAACTCGGTTAAAGACGGTATCTGTGGCGCATGTATACAAGCAAACATCTATTTCGAAAATCAGCGAAAATCTCAGAAAATCATCTGTTAAATCTGTGCCGCCCTGAAGTGGCTCTCATTACGCCAGGAAGAAATCGGCCGCTGACGATTTGCCCTGATCGAGTTGTGACGCAGGAGTTTTCCTCGCGACCACTCTGCAGCTCCATTCAATCCAAGAGTTACTGCGGCGCACGAGCGCGTACACGCTTCTTCAGAAATTACGGCCAGCACTGTCGGTCTATCCTCAACCGTGCGACGAAAGCGATACCACCACGAAGATATAATCCGGCGCGCTTCTTTTCCCGCCACATCTCCCAGATCGAGGATCACTAGCCCGAAACCACCTGCATGTAACAACAGATCCGCGGCCTTAAAAGCATTCTCGAGATTGCCGGCACAACGAACCCACAGCAATCGATCGAAATCCACGTCCGCCGCCGTAGCAGCGGTCGGCGCAAACACATCATTCACATCGACAAGCGCACACGTCTCTTCATGCTTCGTCGCATAGGCAAGCATTGAATACATCAGGCTGGTTCGTCCCGACGATGCTGGTCCAAAAATCTCGCTGATGGCCCCACGCGGCAGACCGCCGGTTAAGGCGTCGATTTCACTGACACCGGTGGAAAGCGTTTCGACAACAGCCTTTTCATGAATCCTGAAGGCATCGCCAAAACGACTGGCCATATTGGCTTCGAGCTCTGTTTTTGAGAATGCTACTTTCATGATTAAAGTTAAGATTTCTCTGCATCCCCGACATATAGGTCCTATATGACCTGTTGGACCTGTATGGCCAAAAAACCTTTCAAAAGCGCGGCAGAAGACTTAATTCCACCGCGGCCGACGCTTTCCGCGCTCAAAGACGCCGCCGCCGATTGCCAGGCCTGCGACCTCTGGAAAACCGGGACGCAGACCGTTTTTGGTGAAGGGGCCAGGCGCGTAAAAGTCATGTTTATTGGCGAGCAGCCGGGCAACGAAGAAGATCTCTCAGGCAGACCTTTCGTCGGTCCTGCTGGTCGTTTGCTGGACGATGCGCTGGACGCAGCGGGCATCGATCGCAAACAAACCTACGTCACCAATGTTGTCAAACATTTCAAATGGGAACCGCGTGGCAAACGCCGTATCCACAAAAAACCAAACTCGCTCGAGATCGCTGCCTGCCGCCCGTGGCTTGAAGCCGAAATCGCGCTCATCAAGCCGGACGTAATCGTGGCTCTTGGCGCGACTGCTGCCCAGTCGCTGCTCGGACCTCAATTTCGCGTCACCAAACAACGCGGCGAATTCATTCCTTCACCTCTTGCTCCCTACGTCATGGCTACCGTTCATCCTTCCTCGATCCTTCGTGCTCCTGACGACGAAACGCGACACCTCGAACTCCGAAGTTTTATCGACGACCTCAAAAAACTCGCGAAGGTCATCAAGTAGATCCCGCGCCGTGGCTTTAGCCCGGTAGTGGTGTTCAATCGCCCAATCCAGAAGCGGTTCAAAATCCGGACGATGAGGGGCTAACTGATAACCGGGCTAGAGTCACGGCGCGCGACGGCGAGCCGAGGCCGTAATGGTCTCCCCCGCATCACTGCGCTCGGCTCTAAAAAACTACTTGACGTCGCGCTCCATATGTTCGAGAATGTTCGCTCAATTTTCGCTTGTCAACGAAAATTTATTCTGGGCGGCAAGAGGGAGTAGTTAGTCATGCCAGTAACGGCCAAACAAAAAAGAATCTTTGAATTCATCCGGCGCTATATCGAATCGAATCAGGAAGCACCCACCATCGCTGAGATAGGCCGGCAATTTCAGATGAGATCGTCAGCCAGCGTTCACGCTGTGCTCACGACTCTCGAGCGAGAAGGGTTAATCAAACGCATTCCCAACGTCAGTCGAGGAATCCAAATCATGGAACAAAAGGAGGGTGAAGGCGGCGGTGATGGAGACAATGACATCCCTTTACTGGGAACCGTGGCTGCGGGCCAGCCGATTGAGGCAATTCTCAGCCACGACACGATCTCCGTACCCAAAGACATGCAGGGACACGGACGTACATTTGCCCTGCGCGTACGCGGCGAATCGATGATCGACGAAAACATCCAGGATGGCGACATCATCATCGTCACGTCGCAAAAAACTGCAGAGAACGGACAGATGGTAGTTGCGCTTATCGATGGCAACTATGCAACGGTGAAAAAGTTTTACCGCGAGCCTGAGTTTATTCGTCTCGAACCTGCCAACCCGCAGTTCAAGCCGATCTTTATCAAGACTCCGGAACGAATTCAGATCCAGGGTGTAGTGAGAGGTTTGATTCGCAGGTTTGCGGCCTAGCACAAAAGATCTTGGTGCTTTGTACTTTGTGCTTTGTTAGGTAACGACCAAGCACAAAGTACAAAGCACTAAGCAGGACAAAATCATGTCGAGCGTACCAGTGAGTGAGATTGAGTTTCTTGGGTTTGCCCTCGGTGACTGTACAGTTGACCTGGACCAAACCTCGGCGAAGTATCTGAGAGTCGTGCATGGTACGGCGCTGGAACTCGCAATCCACAATCAGTTTGGCGCCGAATACGGTGGCTTCTGGTTGCTGTCTTCTCAAATCACTCAACTACGCCGTCTCCCCGAATATTACTCCCCGGAAGAAGCACCACTCGTCGAGTTCGCAATCGAAGCCTATCTCGCAGCTCAGATCCGCGAGTTCAGCTTTTAATCTACGGCCGCCCTCGAAGCCAGGACTTCTTTCTTTCGAGCTTTACGTACGACGATTAAGCCGATCCCCAGTATGATCATTGCGCCGCCGGCGAGAGTGCGCCAGCCAAACTCTTCGTTGAGGACGATCATGCCGAGAACTACTGCGACCACGGGTGTCACTAACGCAATCAACATCGACTTCGTGACGTCCATGTTCAGCACCAGCCAGTAGTAAAGTAAGAACGCGATCACTGAGCCGACGATCGCCAGGTACAACATCGCGATCACGGCCATCCCCGTCCAATGGAATTTCAGAGGGTTTCCCTCGAGGGGAATACCGACACTCAGCAGCAACAATAAACCAAACAACATCTGACCCGCGCTCAACACTGCTGGATTGAGATGTTTTCCAAACCTCTTCACGAGCACATTCGAATAAGCTGCGAACATCGCACTCAGAACCAATGCAACACAACCTGCGAGCGCTTGTCTTCCTGAAACTGCAAGCTGATTCGAAAAAACCACGCCTACGCCGAACACGCCCAACAGAACGCCGCCGATTTTGGTCCAGGTCAAACGTTCCGACGGCAAATGAAAGTGTGCAAAGACCAATCCGAAAGCGGGAAGCGTTGATTGCAAGAGAGCAGCGAGACCTGAGGTGATGTACTGCTCGCCCCAGAACACTAGACCGTAGTTGAATCCGAACGAAAGAATTCCTGAGGTGGCGAGCAGAATCCAATCTGCACGTGCTTGCGGCAGTGGAATGCGTCGAATGCGAATTAAAGAAAAGAGAATGGTGCAGGCGATTACGAACCTGATGCCTGCGAAAGTGATTGGAGGCAGGTCAGCGAGACCGAGCTTTATGAACAGCCAGGTCGAGCCCCAGATGCCGCAAAGGATCAACCAGACGAGACGTGCCTTCATCGATCATTCCAATCGCCGATTGCCGATTGCCAACTTCTCCAATTGGCAATCGGCATTGGCAATTGGAAATGAAATTATCCGTGTGGTTGCGTTTTGATAATCGCGAACGCAGCACCCTGCGGATCGATCAGGATCGCAAAACGGCCCACGTGTGGAATGTCTTCAGCGGGCTTCATGACTTTCGCGCCAAGCTCTGTCGCCTTTTGAACTGAGGCGTCACAGTCATCGACGGCAAAATAGACCAGCCAGTGGGGCGGGACCGGACCCATTTCGGGCATCAGCTTGTAAATGCCCCCGATACCGACGTTGTCATTCTTGACGACGGTATAGGGGATTGGACTTTCACCGAACGGTTCTTTGGTCCAACCAAACACGTTCGAATAAAACTCACCGGCTCTTTCAGGATCGTTTGTGCCAAGCTCGCTCCAGCAAGCGGAACCAGGCGCACCCCAAACTCCGGATCCTTTTTGATCGAGAGGTTGCCAAATAGCAAAGACGGCATCAGTCGGATCTTTGATAACGGCCATTCGTCCATGCGTAGCTACGTCGAATGGTCCATTCATGATGGTCGCGCCTTCAGCCTTTGCTTTTTCAACTTTCTCATGTGCGTTAGTCACCGCGACATAAGTCATCCAGTGAGGGGGAATTCCCTGCTGAACCATGTCGGGCATCAACTTGTAAAGCCCACCGACATCTTTGCCGTCGAGTTTCAGCGTCGTGTACACCATGTCTGGGCCCATCGGGTTATCCTCGAATTCCCAGCCAAAGAGTTGCGAGTAAAAATTTTTCGCGGCTTTGTTATCGCTGGTGCCGAGCTCCACCCAACAAAAATTTCCGGGCTTGATATCGGGTGTCTCCTGCATTCGTGCTTCAGTCATTTCAATTAAACCCTCCTATCATCGGACAAGTACATTGAGGCGCTTTTCAGCGACGTGGAAAACGGGGAGAAATTTTTTCTGTTTTTGGAAAGCACGTAATCTAACACGTTTCACGCAGAGACGCGAAGAGGACGCAAAGACGCAAAAGAATATCAAATCCTTTCTTTGCGCTTTTGCGTCCTCTTCGCGTCTTTGCGTGAACCGTGTGGCTTTAAAACGAAATGGGCTGCCCCCAGCAAGCTGAAAGCAGCCCAATCCGTTTTCCTACAGTTTGCCGAAGCTCCCTATAGGATGGCAGCACAAGCATGTACACACTCAAGCTGCCAATTTGTATCCCGATGACCAACTGGCGGTCAGTCAATCGCCGGTCAGCACTCGAATCAGTTTCCCAATCCTCGTACCCTTGCGGGCACGGTGCCGTTAGGTTTTTGTTGTGGTGGCTTTTCCTCCACCGCCGGTTACGCTCCGGCAACGAAGCTCAACTTTCGTTGAGCCGCTTTGCTCCCTTCGGCGGGTCCTTGCCTCCGGGTGCCATTCGTTTTTATTCGAATGGCTCGAGAAAGTCTCGCAACCTTCTCTAGCTGAGCCTTTCGGCTCCGATTAGGGCGTCAATAAAATCGACAGCCGCCTGTCTTTTCCCTCTCTCGGGCGTCACCGCCCGATTGCCGATCCCTTTATCGGTCTCGAGAGCCGCAACCCTCGCGACAGGGTGTTTATACTCCTACACTGTTTTTAGATCAAATTTTTGTCTGTTTTATTTTTTGGTTTTTAGCGCTGCAGAAATTTTTCTTTTTACTTCTTCCATTTCTTCATCGCTTTTGTATTTTGTTCGCGGCCAGAAAAAACCTTTCAATCCGTCTTTTCTGCGACGCGGAACAACATGTACGTGCAAATGCGGCACACTCTGACTCACACGATTATTCATCGCGACAAATGTTCCTTCAGCATCCATCGCCGATTCGACTGCAAGAGAAAGCAATTGTGCCGCTTCGAAATAAGGCGCAACGAGTTTTGCCGGCAGTTCGCCGAGTGTTTCAACGTGTTGACGCGGAACGAGCAACGTGTGTCCCGGAAACAACGGCCGATGATCGAGAAACGCTAGTGCGTGATCGTCTTCGTAAACTACAGTTGCCGGCAGTTCACCAGACACAATTCGACAAAACAGACAATCGTCAGCCATAAAACGGAATTTAGCACAAAAATCCGTACTCAATCCGTGATCATCTGTGGCTTACTTGTTCGTCAAAACCGGGTCTCATGAAATCCCGCGCTTCCGGAAAGCCGCTTTCGAGACGCCGTCGCAGACAGTCAAGCTGCAATATCAACGGAACGATCGACTCTTCACGTTCCGGCAACGATAATTGCATCATTCGCCAGGCAGCAATCGAACGGTCAATTCCGATCAACGCTACCTTTGCCGAACCGTCGGAATCCTTCGGAAAGTCGGCTTCAAACTCTTCCTTTTGTCCCGAAAGCGCCCTGATCGTTTTCACCGCGATTTGATACTGATACCACTGGATCACCTCGCGCGCATCCGTCACACCCAACTCATTAATTTCGATCGTTTGATCGAACTCTCGAAACCAGTCGCTGGCAGCATTCGCGTACTTCTTTCCCGCTTTCGTCAACGGATGATTATCGACGAGCTGTCGTTTGCGTTTGTGATGAGCGTCGTCTTCGACGGGCGCAGTGAGGTCCACGCCTGCGTTCTTCGCCCATCCAGTGATCAGCTCGCGCGTGTCCAGGAAGATCGTACTGAGTTTCTTCCAGAACGCTTCGTTTCGAATGTCATGGTTCTCGCGCCAGTCGTTGTCTTCCTGCTCGGTTGCATAGACCAGACAACGTGAGGTTAAAGGACACCGTTCACACCAACGATCGCAATAGTTATAGACGCCTGAGATTAGATCAGGATTATTGGCGAGTTCGGTGAGGGTTCTTCGTCGCATTGATTTGTCTCCTTGATGAGGATTAAGGTTGGCGTCATTCTAAGCTACAACGCGACGAAATGACAGCCGGTCCACGAAAAGAATTCGAAAAAGTTTTTCTTCAGTTGGAGAAGTTTGGTCTATTACTGTTGTCGGATTCGTCACTTCCGAATGTGGCAACACTTGTGGCTGGTGAGAAAGTTTCGGGATCGTGGTGGTCTCACAAGGCAGCGCAACGGATATTTGTAGTTTCCGAGGCGCTCGAAGATCACGCGGACGTCTTGATCTTAAAACTCGTCTCAAACAAAGTGACGTTTATGCATCGTGAACTCTGGGGACACATCTACTCAATCGGCGTTGCACGTGAAGACTGGCAACTCAGTAAACTGTCGCCTGTCGCAAAACGACTGCTCAAAGCTCTCGACGATCAAGGCTCGTTGGTAACCAACAAACTCGGAAAAGAATTTGGTCCAAAGCCAGCGGAGACGGCGCGTGAGCTCGAATCTCGATTGCTGCTTCATGCGAATCAGATACACACTGAGTCGGGAGCACATGCGAAAGTTATCGAAACCTGGCCCACGTGGGCAGAGCGTGCGGCATTCCGACGTCGAGCGTCGAGTCCGGCAGTGGCCAGACAATTCCTCGAACAACGACTTGCGGAAATGAATGAAGAGTTCGGCGGTAAAGGAAAACTCCCATGGCCGCCAATTAACTAAACAACGATGAATCCACATTCAAACTGGCGATCACTTGCGCTCGTACTGCTGCTCGGTTGGACCACAGCAGTATCCGCGCAACAAGCACAGAAACCGCTCAACGTCGGGATCGTAAGTCCCAACACAAAAACAAATCTGAAACTCGAACAGGCAATCGCAGGCATGAGCTCTCCCGAGGAAGCAAAGCTGGTTAACCAGGCTGTCAATCTCGGCTGTGTCGTGCGTTCGCCAATTACTGCTTCTCGCGCGCTTGGCTCGTGGAGTGACGGCGCTGAACATTCCGTGTTGCTGCGTGTCAGAGGTGATGAGGAGTCGCTCCGATATGTCCTGTCGCGAATGGGACGCGATGCGGAGCAGAAGTACGTCATCTACTTTCATCCCGACGCGAAAGGCTCAGTGGATCTTTACGTATTGCGCCCGCGTATCGGCCCGAAAAATCTCATTAAACTAGCAAATGAATTAGAGCGCGCGGGAATTCCCTTTAGCACCGTAGTCCCCTCGCGAAGCACGACTGCGATTTACATCATCGATCTTGATCGCGATCTTCGTGAAAAGATACTGGCGGCTGCTCGCAAGTTGCGCGCACAGGTAAACAAGGAAACAGGAACCGCAAAACTCTTCGGCGACGACATCCGCGAAAAAGCCAAAGAAAAATTTGATCAGGAAATCAAAAACTACGAAACGAAGAATCCCAATCTGCCGCCAACCTGCGATGTGCAAAAACGTAAACCAACGAGTCATTAAATGAAATCAAACAACCCTTGTATCTCTGCAACCGTGACTGAGGCGCTCGAACGTTTGCCCGGTCCCGAAGGCCAGCGCTTCGCGACCGTTTTCGAGCATGGCAGTTTACTGGTTGAAATCTATGCCCCGCGCGGCGTCGATCCACAACAACCACACACGCGCGATGAGATCTACTTTGTTGCGGCGGGAACTGGTGAATTCGTCTGCGGCGAAATGCGGCAGACGTTTGGACCAACCGACGTACTCTTCGCCGCAGCCGGCGCCGTCCATCGCTTTGAAAACTTCTCCGGCGACCTGACCGTTTGGGTCATGTTCTACGGACCAGAAGGCGGAGAACCATCCTAAATCCATCCACAGTTTACGCAGATTTATTTCTGTGAAATCTGCGTAACTATTTACTAAACAGGTCTGACGGCCCTGGCAAATGCAGTAGCGTTGAGTGTGTTGAGAACTTCCTTGCGTGTGACCCAGCCGCGGCGCGCCATCGCGACACCGTACTTCACGTTGTTCATCGCCTTGACTGAATGCGCGTCGGTCGAAATCACAAACTTGATCTTTCGCTTGCGCGCTTCGCGAACCCAGTGTGGCGCGAGATCGAGACGGTAAGGATCGCCGTTGATTTCGATCGCCGCCTTCGACTCCGCTATCACGTCAAGAATGTGCTCGACGTCGCACTCGATCGGTGGACGACGTTCCAGCAAGCGCCCGAGGGCGTGTCCCCAGATCTTAAATACCGGCTGTCGCATCGCGCTCGTGATTCGCTGAGTCATCTTCGCCGCATCCATCTTGTATCGCGCGTGAATGCTCGCGACGATCACATCAAACTTCTCGAGCACATCGTCGGGATAATCAAGATTGCCGCTGGCGATGATGTCTGACTCGGTGCCCCGCAGAATCTTGATCGACACCTGCTCCTGGAGCTCATCGATCTCGTCCCACTGCCGTCTCAACCTGTCGAGGTTGAGGCCGTTCGCATAAATCGCGGTCGGCGAGTGATCGGTGATCGTGATGTACTTCATGCCCATCTCTTCCGCGCCGCGCACCATCGCATCGAGTGTGTGGATGCCGTCGGAATAAGTCGTATGAGCATGAACTATGCCTTTGATATCGGCTTCGGTGACGAGATCTTCCGGAATCTTTTTCGCGATTGCGGCTTCAATCTCACCCTGGTCTTCGCGCAACTCGGGCGGAATGTAAGCCATGCCGAGACGCTTGTAGAGCTGATCTTCCGTACGCGGGAGTCGTGCGAAACTGATCTTCTTTCGTTCTGCATACTCCTTCACTTTTTCAAGGTGTGCCTGTGAGCCGGTCTTGACGAACAAAGTTAGACCAAAGTCTTTCGGCTGCACGGCTGTCAGCCAGACTTGTGCGCCATCGGAAAATTGCGCCACACACGTGTTCTCGTCTTCGATCTGGCTCGACAGTATCAGCGGCGACTGCAAAAACTTTTCGATTAGAGCTTGTGGTTCGTCTGTACTGGCGACGATGTCGACAACATCGACAGTTTCTACCCAACGCCGCAGTGCGCCAGCCACACTCACTTCAACTACACCATCGATCGCTTTGAGATAATCAATCACCTGATGCGCGGTGTTCCACGCGTGATGCAGGTGCAAACGACGCTTGGGTTTCTGCACCGGAGTTGCGAGATCCTTCAACAAACGTTCGACGGTTTTTGGTCCAAAGCCTTTCAGCTCCTGCAACTTGCCTGACTCGGCAGCAGCCTTTAACTCCGCGATCGAAGTTATTCCCAACTCTTCCTGGAGAAACCGAATCTTCTGAACGTTCAGTCCCGGCACTGATGAGAGCTCGACAACGCCGGTTGGAAACTCTTTTCTCAATTCCCTCAACACTGACGATTCGCCAGTGAGATAGAGTTGTTTGATCTGTGATGCGAGTGCGTCGCCGATGCGTGGCAGCGTGGTGAGGCGATCTTCGCGGACGAGTCGATCGAGATCGGCGACGGCTTGAACCACGCGCGCGCCGGCGTTGTAGGCTTTGGCTTTGAAGCGATACTGGCCACCTTTGAGATTCATCAATTGCGCGATTTCCTGCAACGCGGCAGCGACGCCGAATTTATCCAGCTGGGGCTTTTCCATGGCCATGCGGGTAGTATGTTTTGTTTCACGCAAAGGCGCAAAGGGTCGCAAAGGCGCAAAGGTCGCAAAACTGTTGCGGCTTTGCACGCTCTGCGTCTTTGCGTGAAAATCAGTTCATCATGGCAATAGCATCGATCAATCCAGCAACGGGTGAAACTCTGAAAACCTTTAGTGCTTTATCTGCCGAGCAGATCGAGGAAAAACTTCAGCTCGCTTCAGACACATTTCGCACTTATTCGCGCACTTCCTTCGCTGATCGAACGCGCATGATGATACGCGCGGCCGAGATTCTCGAAACGCGAAAACATGAGTTCGGGAAGATCATGACGCTCGAAATGGGAAAGCCGTTGAAAGCCGCCATTGCCGAAGCTGAAAAGTGCGCCTGGGTATGTCGTTACTACGCTGAAAACGCGGAGCATCATCTCGCCGATCAGATCGTCGAAACAAACGCCAAAAAGAGTTACGTGCATTTTCAGCCGCTTGGACCAGTGCTCGCCGTCATGCCCTGGAACTTTCCGTTCTGGCAGGTGTTTCGTTTCGCTGCTCCGGCACTGATGGCGGGGAACGTTGGTTTACTGAAACATGCGTCGAATGTGCCGCAGTGCGCGCTCGCTATCGAAGAAATCTTTTCTAGTGCAGGGTTTCCGAAAGGCGCATTTCAAGCGTTGCTCATTGGATCAGATGCAGTTGAAGGAATATTGAATGACAGCAGAGTTGTCGCCGCAACACTGACAGGCAGCGAACCGGCTGGTCGCAGTGTTGCGGCAACGTCGGGTAAACAAATTAAAAAGACAGTGCTGGAACTCGGCGGCAGCGATCCCTTCATCGTCATGCCTTCCGCAAATCTCGACGAAGCAGTCACAACAGCCGTGAAGGCGCGCACTATCAACAATGGTCAGTCGTGCATTGCGGCGAAGCGCTTTATCGTTGCCGATGAAATCTACGACAAGTTCGAGAAGCGATTCGTTGAGGAGATGCGCGCACTGAAGATCGGCGATCCGATGGACGAATCGGTCGAGATTGGGCCACTGGCGACGCCACAGATCGTCGACGATCTTGACGAGCAGGTTAAGAAAGCGGTCGCGAGTGGTGCACGTGTGTTGACTGGCGGGAAGAAAATCGAGGGGCGTGGAAACTTCTTTGAACCAACCGTGCTGGTCGATCTCGATCTCAAGGCGCCGGTCTCGTGCGAAGAGATCTTCGGACCAGTCGCGATGCTTTTTCGCGTCGCCAATATCGACGAAGCAATTCAAGTGGCGAATGCAACACCGTTCGGACTCGGCTCCGCAGCCTGGACCAACAACGCAGCGGAACAGACAAAGTTCATCGAAGAGCTCGAAGCCGGTTCCGTGTTCATCAACGGCATGGTTGCATCAGATCCGCGTCTGCCGTTTGGAGGCGTGAAGAATTCCGGATACGGTCGCGAACTCGCGGAGTTTGGAATCCGCGAGTTCGTGAACATCAAGACCGTATGGGTCGCCACAGATTGGACGGATCACAGGAACGATTGAAGCGGATCAAGGAAGAGAGGGTTTACCGTCCCAATCACCTGCGAGTGGAATATCGCCTTTCTGTCCGAAATTGAACACAAGGTCTCCAACTCCATTGCCGGCGCTGTTGGTGTTGTTTAGCGACATCACAGCGTTGGTGGGATTGTAGACGCCAATCGTCTCAATTCCGTCGCCGTTCCAATCTCCGGCGATGGGCTTTCCACCGACGATTCCAAAGATGAACGGCTTGATATCGATCACGCCGTCAAAGCCATTGCTCAAAAAGAACGTCGCATTCCCACCGCGAAACAACCCCACGCCATCGACACCGTTTCCATCCCAGTCTCCTGCGATAGGTAAGTCGCCCCCCTGGCCAAAAGTGAAAGTGTTGCTACCTGCGGGGGTGCTGCCACTCACGTTGAGGCCATTGATGCCATTGGTCAAACGCCATAGACCGTTGGGAGGGCTGAACACGCCGGGTGTATCAATTCCGTTACCGTCCCAATCGCCGACAACCGCAATTTCGCCTGGCAAACCAAAATTGATCGCGATGATTTTCGAGGCACTGATCTGCAAGAGAAACTGACCCGTCGAAGGACGAAACACGCCGGGCTTGTCGGTGCCGGAGCCATTCCAATCGCCAACAATGGGCTGATCGTCAACCTGTCCAAACGTGATCAGATGATCGGCAGGACCAGTAGAGTTTGAGTCACGTAATTGGAACTGAAAAGTCGCAGGACGGAAAATGCCGATCGTATCGTTGAATGTCGAGCTGAGCTTCGCTACGAAAGCATCATTTGGACCACCATTGAACGTGGTGTCGAAAGCGCCCACGGTGGTTGTTAATGCGCCGGTTGTTGTGCCTGCGAGATAGACATTGCCGCGCGGATCGAGTGCGACTGCTTCGCCTCTCGCACCCGGCCCACCAAATGTAGTCGAATACAGAATCTTAGGAACGGTGTTGTTCGAGATCGTCGCTTCGATCTTGGTGAGAAATGCGGTGCCCGAAAGATCGGAAGTGAGCGGAAGGACCTGCGGGAAGGTCGCGCCTGAAGTTGTGCGACCAGTCACGTAAACGTTTCCGCCGAAATCAATCGTGATACCGAGCCCCTCTTCACCGTCGGCCGATGTGTTGCCATTGTTTCCGCCGAGAAAGCTGCAATAGAACAGAGCGGTGCCGTCGGCGTTGAGTTTCGCGACAAAGGCTTCACCGTTTTGCTGAGAAGAGTCAAAAGCATTCTTCAATGGAAATGAACTCGCCGAAGAGTTACTGGCGCCCGTGATATACGCGCGTTGGAGCGGATCGACTGCAACTGACTCAACACGATCGTTGATGTTGCCGCCGAAGTATGTGCTGTAAGTCAGTGAGGCGTTGCCGTCGGCTTCAGTGTCAACTTTCGCAACGAAGCCGTCGAAACCGCCGCCTTGGAAAGTAGACTGAAGAGGAATACTGGCAGCGCTCTTCGTCTCCAGGTCCGTGGAAGCCGTACTGCCCACGATGTAGGCATTGCGATCGTTGTCGACAGCGATTCCTCTGCCAACCTCATCACCGTCGCCACCGTAATAACTCGAGTAGAGCAATGAAGCATTACCACTGGTAGCGTTGGGATTGAACACGGCAACAAACGCATCGGTGCCCTGGTACTCTGAATGTCGTGACCACTGAAACGCGTGTTTAGTCGGAAGATTGTTGGAAGCGGTTTGACCGGTGATGTAAATGCGATTGGCGCTATCGAGAGCAATCGCGTTGCCTGAATCAAATGCTCTGCCACCGAAAGCGGACGCGCTGGCGCTGCCGCCAAAGAATGAAGAGTAGACGAGCTGCGATCCGTCAGCACTCAACATCGTCACAAACGAATCGACGCGTCGATCCGGCTCGAGACCGCAAACGCCGATGCAGAATCCGTTCTTTTGAAGTGCATTATCGGTGACCGGAAAATCACTCTCGTTGTTGTCATTAACCGTAGCGCCGGTGATGGAGATCTTGCCGTCGCTGCCCACTGCGATTCCACGGATCTCAGTGCCACACACGTCGAGGGTGCAAAATCCGTTGGCATCGCCGAGAAAAGTTGAATACAGAATGTCGCTCCCATTCGCGTTCATTCTGGTGATAAATGCTACGGTTGCAGGTTGACTACTTTGAAATGCATTTTTAAGAGGAAAGGTGGCAGCATCGGAAGATGTCTCACCCGCAACATACGCCTCACCGCTTGCATTGGCGGCAACAGTAAAGCCTTCATCAAATGAACTGCCACCGATGTAACTCGAATAAATAAGAACCGGATCGATTACCAGTGGTTTGCTGTGGTCGTAATTGCCAACTTCGAAACCGATTTCATTAGTCCCTTTAATAATGTACTTACCCGCAACTGAAACGCGGCCTGCTTCCTGTTCCTGATATACAACTGGCGCCGAGTGTTTCCCTTCTTCTCCATTGCTCGTGATCATCAGGTTGCCCTGATCATCAAGCCGCATCTTCTCTGCGCCTTCAAAACCAATTCTCAATTGAGAAACATCGCTGCCCGGCTTTACGACAAAGTCGTACTCCAACTCCGTCTGCGTGCCGTACCAGACCATGTCGATGCCGGGCCAAACATCGTCGTAATGAACTCTGCGAAACGTCGGAATGCCAGTGCGCCATTTTGTTCGATCGTTGCCGATCAGATAGTTCACTTTGCCTTGCAACTCCTGCTCGCCGTCGAGTTGAGCATTCGCATCAGCGCCGACGAGATTCATTCGCAACACGGAAGCCTTGTTGTCAGTGTTACGCATCGAAAACACTGCTTGTGTCGGCGTTAGAAAGAGCGTGTAGCCTTTGCCGCGAGAGAGAAACTCTACTGCTTCGTCTGACTGACCTTGGTTACGTTCAAAGCTGAGCGGCAGCTTGCCGTAATTCTCACTCGCAGTCATTTTCAACTGAGCTTCGTTTGGTGTTGAGGTGGCTTTGCTTGCTCGTGCTGTCGCGCGTGGCTTTGCAGTCGCTCGTGGCAGCGTCGATATGGGCAAAGCCCAAAGCAGCAGAACGATGGGGATGGTTTTAATTTTCTGGGCAATATTCCTGGGCTTCATGGGCGGTCTCCTTTCAAGAGATGAGATCGGGTGAATGGGGGCAGATGAGCAGTAATCCTTCCGGCGTCTCACTCGAGTGCACCATGCCGGACTCGGCCCAATAAAAAACCGTGCGGGAGGCGATGTGGAATAAAATCGCGGCGTCGTCGACGGTCAACATTTCGACGTAGCGCGCGCATGACGGACACCAAGCGTTTCTCCGGCGGTGGTTGATAATTACCAAACGCTCTGTCTCGACTGTGATCTCAGTTCGCATTTTCATGTTGTCTCCAATGCGCTGTCTTGGAATGGGCCACAGATTGTACGGATCTGTGTAAATCGATTTTCACGGATCCGTACAATCCGTGGACCAGCACGCGGAACAGAACGCGCGGGTGGAAAAGCGCGCTCGGCGGCACGAGGATGTTGAAGGCTCGCATCAACACACGACGTACCGACACTGAGTGCGTCGAGAGATGGATCACCTCGTCCATGTACCGATGCATAAATCTGTTCATCGCAGTCGGCGCTCCACCTTCAGTCTCGCGATAGCGGTAGTCTTCACCAGTCGCCAGCATCCACGGCGCTTCGATTACTTTTGCGAGTTGCTTTTGAAAGCGACGCGATAGACCAACCAGATTTCCGTGCCTTCGTTGTTCGATTAAATTCTTATGCAACGTCACGGCGCCGAGTGATGCGACCGTCATGCCTTGCCCGTAAACGGGATTGAAGGCGCAGACCGCATCGCCGAGGAGCAGAAAGTTGTGCGGCAACTCTGCGCGGTCGTACCGGCGGACTCGATTCTGTGTTGCCCGGTGTGTCTTTATTGGTGTGATCGGCTCAGCCGCGCACATCGCGTCGTAGATCGTCGAAACTGGAAGGCTGCGCGCGAACTCGAGAAAGCCGGCTTCATCACTCGGTGGATGATCGCCACCGCCGCCGGTCAAGGTCACCAGCCAGCGGTTGCCTTCAACTGAGAAGAGAATGGCCCCGCGCTTTCGCTCAGGTGGCGCCGCCTGCACGTACGCACATTTCCAATCGCCCTTGAACGTTTCCGGAATGCGATACAACCTGCTGGCGTAACCGAGGTGCGCGTCGATGATGGTTTCTTCCGGTGCTTTGTAGCCGAGCTCACTGAGCCAGCGTGGCGCGCGTGATGCTCGACCGGTTGCGTCAACGACCAGATCCGCACCGAGCTCATGTGCAACTCTGCGATCGCTCTCTGAACTGCGCGGGCAAATGAGCACACCTGCGACTTCGTTTTCCGGGGCGCCCGGAATCAGACGAAGCACGTCGGTGTTGTCGAGGATCTCGATGCGCGGGTTCTGGCTGAGTCGACGCCGCACATGCAGGTCGAGCAGCGGCCGCGTGAACGCCAGCACTTTGAATTCGGACGGGAATCTGACGCCCCAACCGGCACGCGTGAACCACGCAATTTCATTCGCCATGTCGACAACCGGTGCACCGGCTGCGATCATTTCGTCCTGTACACCTGGGAAAAGTTCTTCGATAATCTGCCGTCCACGGACAAGCAAACCGTGCACGTGATTCGCTTGCGGGATGCCGCGACGCGTTTCGCAGTTATCGGCGTAAACGTCGCGTTCGATCACTTTCCAGCACAGTGGGATCCGAAGCTTGGAATTCACGTGACTTGAAGTCGCGGC
>JADMIO011851885.1_pt1 | contig 27310 bp, 26 predicted proteins | sample 8958161 | NCBI WGS metagenome assembly JADMIO01 (sample SAMN16585339, study PRJNA669376) | soil metagenome | isolation source: Crop rotation soil | place: USA: Cullars Rotation, Alabama | collected 2011
CTTTCCCTGGCCAGCTCCACGTCGCCGGCCGAAATCGAGCCTGCCCCTCATCTGTCAACGCCGCGCCGGGTGAGTCGGCCCCTCAAGTGTCAACGTCCGCCCCTCATCTGTCAGTGAGGGCCAAGTTTTCCGCGAGGTATCCACAACGCCGGCGGCCGGCCGCGGTGTCTCGCACACGGCTTCGACGGCGTTTCTGGCGCGTTTGCAGGGCCATAGACGGCCGCCAGCCCAGCGGCGAGGGCAACCAGCCGAGGGCTTCGCCCTGTCGCTCGACTGCGGCGAGCACTACTGGCTGTAAAAGGACAGACCACATCATGGTTCTGTGTTCATTAGGTTGTTCTGTCCATTGCTGACATAATCCGCTCCACTTCAACGTAACACCGCACGAAGATTTCTATTGTTCCTGAAGGCATATTCAAATCGTTTTCGTTACCGCTTGCAGGCATCATGACAGAACACTACTTCCTATAAACGCTACACAGGCTCCTGAGATTAATAATGCGGATCTCTACGATAATGGGAGATTTTCCCGACTGTTTCGTTCGCTTCTCAGTGGATAACAGCCAGCTTCTCTGTTTAACAGACAAAAACAGCATATCCACTCAGTTCCACATTTCCATATAAAGGCCAAGGCATTTATTCTCAGGATAATTGTTTCAGCATCGCAACCGCATCAGACTCCGGCATCGCAAACTGCACCCGGTGCCGGGCAGCCACATCCAGCGCAAAAACCTTCGTGTAGACTTCCGTTGAACTGATGGACTTATGTCCCATCAGGCTTTGCAGAACTTTCAGCGGTATACCGGCATACAGCATGTGCATCGCATAGGAATGGCGGAACGTATGTGGTGTGACCGGAACAGAGAACGTCACACCGTCAGCAGCAGCGGCGGCAACCGCCTCCCCAATCCAGGTCCTGACCGTTCTGTCCGTCACTTCCCAGATCCGCGCTTTCTCTGTCCTTCCTGTGCGACGGTTACGCCGCTCCATGAGCTTATCGGGTCCACTCGCGAACGCAGAAAGGCCCACCCGAAGGTGAGCCAGTGTGATTACATTTGCGGCCTAACTGTGGCCAGTCCAGTTACGCTGGAGTCACTAGTATTTAGGTGACACTATAGAAGCGGCCGCGACAACTTGTCCACGTGGAATTCTAAGCTTAGGATCCCAATGTGCTGGAAAGCATGCAGTTTGCAGTTCATTTCCGGTTGCCCTCTCCAACTGCCAATTCGGCATGCCAGAAGTAGGGTGGGCTATGCCCACCGTTTTCTGCACGATGCCGGCAACGTTCTTTGACAATTCGATCTAATGCAAATGAACGCACCGCTCTGGCGCGACCAGGAACCGTTAAAGCAGCGCTAAAGTTGAGCGCAATGGCAATTCAACGCGATTGCCGAACTCCACAACCGTCAACAAGTTACAACCCGCGCTAAAGCCCGTCGTAATGAAAAAATTTCGAACTTTAGCGCGTTCAGAGCCAATCGCTCCGATCCTGCAGCGGTGACCTACCCGCCCTTGGCCTACCGACCCGCCGAAGAATTCCCCAAATCCCGCGTATCGTCCGGCTTGAGCTGCGTCGCTTTGCGGTTCTCCCGCTGGATTGCTTCGTACACTTCCTGACGGTGAACCGGAATGGCGCTGGGGGCGTCGATGCCCAGGCGGACTTTGTCGCCGCGAATGTCCACGATCGTCACTACGATGTCGTCGCCAATCATGATGCTTTCGTCGCGATGTCTCGACAGAACCAACATCGGTGGGTCCTTCCTCAAAACGGCCGATCAGGTATCGGCTCGGGTACGTCCAGGGCGGGGAGGGGTTTTGATCCGGGGAGCCTGGCAGCGGGGCAGCGCACTAGCGGCGATACACCTACTACGTTCTCGACAACGGATTGATCGAATGTCGCTTCGAACAATCAGCGCCGTGTCACACCAGACTCAGTCACACAAGCACTATCGGTGGCAGCCCTTGCCCAGAATTAATCCCCTCGCTAGCCCGCATAGCTTTGCAGACAGTGAGGAATGTAGCGGGTGGTCGGCAGAGAAAGAACCCTAAAGACTAAAAGCTAAATCTAAGACCTTAGCCTTTAGATTTTAGTTCTTAGTTCGATGGGAACTATGCGCTTTTACGCAGCAGCGTCGGCGCGGTGATGGTCAGCGGCAGCGCAACCGGCTGATCGTCGCTCGTGATAATTTGCCGGCCCAGCCGACGGTCCAGATTGATGACCAGCGGGGCTTTGAGGTTCAGCGTCAGGTCGCCATCGCTTTGGCTAACGATCGACAGCACGAAAACCTGATCGAATTGCGAAAATTCCAAGAGCGTAAGTTGGCCGCGTGCCACACGAACGGAATATTCGGGCAACAGCCGCCGCGGGCTAACGACCGGCAGAGCCACCTCCGGCCGACTGACGCTCTGCAGCCACGCCAGCGTTGGATTTTCGTCATCCCCGAGCAAAACCCAATGTCGGCAATCCTCAAACGCCACAATCCCTCGCGGAAAAAGGACGATATCGTCGGCTTCAATCGTGACGGCGCCAAAAAGCCTGGTTTCGATTTGCATGGTCGTCTTGGTCCTGCCCGATTTGCAGCGAGATGAACGGGAGAATGGTGGTCCATCTTGTTTCATCGGCCGCTGGACGTACTACAAGCAACAAAATCGGCATAAGTGCTAGCAGAGGCAGCCACTGCTAGCGATACGCGCCGCCAGTATTTACGCCTTGCGAATAAAATCCGCCGCGTAGCTCCGCACTTCGCGGCCATTGAGGACGTGAACCATGCGAAGCTGCTGAATGGTGGCTTCGCTGAACTGCCCGAGCGGCAGATGGACCCACTTTTTTTTGTACTTTTGCGCCAGTCGTCGCCATCCCGCGCCCGGCGGCGCCGGTGATAGTAAGGCGATATGCGGGCAGGCGCTGTAACGACAAGCCGCCGCCAGCAGTCGCTCTTCCAGCGTCTCGGTGAAATCGAGCGACTTGTCGCGCCAAATGTCGGGAATCGGCGTGGGGGGATAAATGAAGAGGGCCCCGCCGTAGCTTGACAGCGCGATCCCCGGTCCGACCAACTCCTTCGAAAAATCGGTCGCAAAGAATGCCAGCGTCGATTCGTCCTTGTGCTCGGCATACCACGTCGTGCGCCAGGGGTAATCGCGTGGATCGGCCGGCGAATCGAAGAGCATCACCACGCAGTCGAGCTTACCCGTGCTCGGCGGCAGCACCTTCACATAGATTTTGTCCTCGTACCAATGCCGCAGCGTATCGCGAATGTCGATGCCATCGAGAATGCTGGTGGTGAACGGCTCGGTCCGTGCCAGGTCCGTCCCCATCACGGCCCGCGCGCGGTCGAAGACGTGAGCCCGAAAATCCTCGATCAACGTGTCTTCCGGCGGCCAACTGCACTGCGAGTACGGGTTCCAGCGCATCCTCCAGGAGTCGCGATCGCGGCGATCGGGCCGCTTTTGCAGTTGCAGCCCCCGCCAGACAAGTGGAGGGCCCGGCAAGCGACTCACCAGCCGCACGATTTCTCCATTCGGCAGGCGGCCGCGATCGACACCGAGCGTGAGCGGCGGCAAATTGAGATCCTCGACATACGGATACTCGCGCGCCGCTTCCGCCACTTGCAACGCATACTGGTCGCCGGCGGTTTGCTTGGCCGCGGTGACAATCGTGTACAGGTCGGGTGTCATCCGTCGCTCGAAGAGCGTCAAATTGCGGACGTATTTCAAGCACTGACGCAAGAGATGCGGCGTGATTTTCCGCGCCCGCCGTTTCACCTCTTGCTGATAATCATTCCGCGAAGTCAGCAGCAGCTCTTTGATGCCATCAATCGACAGATTCTCGTCATCTTCGAGCTCCGCCCTCGCCCGCTCATACAATCCCGTGATGAATGGCAGTTCGCCGAGCAGAAACAGCAGCGTGCGATGTTCCGGCTGATAAAGCGACGTCTCTTCGACCAAATCGTCGTCCGCGGTCGGCTCGTGACGTTCCATGTAGGCCTCGCGAATCCACGGCCAGTCCAGAATCGAGCACACCACAAGAATCGATTGATACTTTTGCTCCAAGCGCCGAAGTTGCGCAGCCATGTGAACGATTCGATCGCGGACCTGTTGCTCAGGCGGTCGCACAATCGCGGGCAACACCGCGACCGCAAATTGCTCCGGCGACACTCGCTTGAGCGCATAAGCATCGGGCAAGAGCGCCGTATTCGGCACAAAGCGGCTGGTCTCAAGATCGATGAACGCCCGTGGAATGTGCTCGCTAATGGCGGCCCGGAGCGCGGCAATCACGGGCTGACAGGGATCAATCGGAACGAAGCTATGCGTTGGCTCTTCTTCGCCGTCGGCCGCTTCCAATTCGGTATCGGCCTCGTCACGATCGGGCGACCATTCGGCTTCAAATCGCGGCGTTTCCGGTTGCGTGACGATCGTCGGACTCGGCAAGAATTCGATTCCGCGCTCGACATCCCCTTGAAACGACGGCGGCAACGGCACCGCCAGGCAATCGAACGACTGCTCCAGCATCACGCGCCGCACCGCAACCGCGAAATCGCCGCTGCCGTGGATCACAGGCAGGCTGGTAATGCGATCACTGAAACGTAGAACATCATCAGCCATGAGTTACTCGGACTATCCCTCCTCATCCTCATCCCGATCCGGGTGGAGCGGGTCGTCGGGGTCGAAGAAAAAATCGCCGAGTCCCAGCGGCACGCTGTCGCCTCCTAGCGTGCGAGCTCGGCGTTTGGCGGCAGCTTCAACGTCGAGGGCGTCGGCGCCCAGGCATTTTTCGACGGCCTCGCGCCAGGCGGCGTCCTTGCTGAGCGGATGCGACTGCTCTTGGGCCAAACGCTTTAGCGCAAACCGCAAGATATTTATCCCGTCGCGCGGCGAAAAATCGAGCTTGAGCTCGTGGGCGCGCTGTAAGAACTCGACCGTGATGGTCAGCATTTCCGCGGCTGCGAACGGCAGATGATATTCGAGAATTGCTAACTCGTCCTGGCGGCTCGGAAAACCGAGAGTTAAAGTCGGCTGGAGCCGGCTGAGGATGTAGTCGGGGATTTCATACGTCGATTCGTCTTGGTTCATCGTCACGGCGCAACGAAAATCGGGGCTAGCTTGAATGGTTATGCCGGCGACGATCGATTCGACGTAGCGGCGATGATCAAAGAGCGGCGCGAGGCTCGCCCACGACTTTTCGTTCATCCGGTTGCCTTCGTCGAGGATACATACGCCACCGCGGAGCATGGACGTTACGAGCGGCGAAGCGTGATAGGCGATCTTGCCGCTCTCGGCAAGGACCGGAGTCACCAGCAAGTCCTCGGGCCGGGTATCCGCGGTGCATTGATAAATGTAAAGCTCCCGCCCCAACGTTTTGGCCCCCGCCATGCCCAGCGCGGTTTTGCCGATGCCAGGAACGCCGATCAGCCGCGGCGTTAAAGGCAAGTCCTTTTCGCCCACGACCAACCAGCAGGCCAGGAGCTGCTTCAGAATCTCGTCCTGGCCAATCCATTGGCTCGCAAACTCCTGCGGCTGACTTAGATGCAGCCGCACGCCGTCGATTTCTAATTCTCGGTGCATAGGTGGTCAGATTTCGTCGTGAGCCGTTCGAGGCCGAACCACTGAATCCTACCGGGGCAGCATTTCCGCTCCAAGTGATACAAAGCGAACGCAGAACGGTTCACCCGTCACGCAGATGGAAAAGAATGGCTCAAGTATCCCCGGCTAGTGAGTCACACGACCTAAATTTGCTGTGGTTCCGGCAGCCCCTGCGCCCGCACTCCAGAATCCCTGGCCATGACATTATTTCCAGCCACTTCCGGTCTCAGTCGTCAACTCCAACCGGCGGTATGGATCGACCGCGGACTCATCGTGGCGGTGCTACTTTCCGCGGCGACCGCTCTGTCTTTGAACGTCGCGGATCCTGACCTGTGGGGCCATGTTCAATACGGCCGTGACGCGCTCCAGCATGGTTTGCCGGCAACGACGACGTATTCCTACGTTGCGGAACATTATCCCTGGATCAATCACGAAATTCTGGCTGAATATGCACTCGCGATCATCGCCGACTCAGGAGGTGGGGCGGGGCTATTGATCACCAAATGCCTGCTTGGCGTGGGAGTTATCGGGGCGATTATGCTGCACGCGCGGCGACAGGGCGCTGGACTTATCGCAACCTGCTCCCTCGCGCTTCTGGTGGCTATAACACTTGGCAACCATTGGAGCTTGCGTCCTCAATTGGGGTCTTATTTCAGCTTCATGCTGCTGTTAGCACTGCTCTCCTATGCTTTCGCTGGCTGGGAAGGTCAATGGCAATTGCCGACGACTTGGCTCAATCGATTACGAGGCGAGACAACGGAACAACTGCCGCTGGAATACTCGCTATCGCGATTAAAGCTTCTCTGGCTCGCTCCACCGCTATTCATGCTGTGGACGAACGCTCACGGCGGGTTTTTGGCTGGGCTGTGCGTTTATATCGCCTATCTGGTCCTTCGCGCCTGCGAAGCTGTTTGCCGGAAGGGCCGCTCGGCCGATGGACTCGTGTTGCGATTTGGCCTGATGGCCGTCTCAGCAATCGCCGCCACATTTGTAAATCCTTACGGAGCGAAGTTTCATTGGTGGCTGCTGGATGACTTGAAAGTTCCGCGGCCGGAGATCGTCGAATGGCGAGCGCCGGAATTCCTCGACACACAGTTTCTGCCGTTCTGGCTGTTGCTAACGGCCTGCATCGCTTCGATGGTGTTTAGTAAGCGGTCTCGAGACTTCACGCACGTCGTCATCATTGGCCTCATTCTTTGGCAAGCTCTCACGCATCATCGCCATATCGCCTTCTTCGCGATTGCCTGCGGCTGGTGGTTGCCAACCCATTGGGAATCGCTGCTCAACCGTTTGGGTATTGGAAGGCAAACGGAAGGTGACAGCGAGGCAACCGGCGGCGTGACGCAGGCGTCGAGCGCCAATTTCGCCGCGCAATTGACGCCCCGGATGCAAATCGTCTTTGCGGTATTGTTAGCGCTCGCCATTGGGTTCACGGGAACGCAGCTCCGGCCCCGACTAATTACGCTCAAGGTCGATCGTGACGAATACCCCGTCGGGGCATTCGAGTTCATCGCACGTCACGAGCTGTCGGGCAAAATGGTATGCACGTTCAACTGGGCCCAATACGCCTTGGCTGCATTTGCCACTAACGAAGCAGAAAATCGTCGAATTCTGGTGCAGATCGATGGGCGCTGCCGAACCAGTTATTCCCAGTCGATGCTCGACGCGCATTTTGATTTTCTGATGGGGCCGCCCAACGCGCAGCAGCGTTATCGCGATACGAAATCTGGTCCTTTCGATCCGGAGCGCGTGCTCCATGACGGAAGTCCTGACCTCGTGCTAATTTCCCGACTGCAAATGCCCAGCGTGGAGGTGATGGAGCGGCAACAAGGCTGTTGGGTGCTGCTTTATCAAGACTCGCTGGCGCAGCTTTGGGGCCGTGCCGATCGCTTCGACGATGCACAAGGCCGCGACTATGTGCCGGCTACCAGCCGCAACGTCGGTGATGATCCGCAAACGGGATTCGTGCTTTGGCCGGCATTGCCGAAGTTCGGTTCAACGATTGCCCCTGCTGAAAAATCCGCCGACCTATAACGACGAACGCACCAGCACGCGACGAATGACCAAAACCATGCTTACGACTATCTCAGACATTGAGTCCGTAATCGGAAATCACCAAGCAGGATGCGGGCCACAAGATTGCAGCACATCGGCACGGGTCGAGGAATCGCTCTCCAAACTCGAACAACTCGCCGCTGATCTCGCGAATGAAAATCGCTGTCCGCCGGCGACGCCGGGCTTAACGCTGCCGGCCGATTTCAAGCTTTCCGTCGTGATCCCAGTTTTTAACGAGCAGGCCACGATTCGACAGGTGATCGACAGCGTCGCGGTGCTCCCGATCGCTAAAGAAATTATCGTCGTCGATGACGCGAGCACGGACGGAACGCGGCAGGCTCTTGCCGAGTGTGAGAAAGCCGCTGGTATCTGTGTGATTTATAAGCCGCAAAATGAAGGCAAAGGCGCCGCTCTCCGGACTGGTTTCCGCCGAGTCACCGGCGATGTCGTCGTCGTGCAAGACGCCGACCTCGAATACGATCCGCAGGACATTCTGGGGGTGATTCGTCCCATCGTGGCCGGTCACGCCGATGTTGTTTATGGCTCGCGATTTCTAAATGGCGAAATCGGAAACTGCCGCGGCATGCACCGGTTCGGCAATGCCTGTCTCACTGGGCTTTCCAATTGGTTCACCGGCCTCGATATCACTGATATGGAAACCTGCTACAAAGCCTTCCGTCGAGAAGTGCTTGCGAGCTTCGAAATCCGCCAGCCGCGATTCGGTTTTGAGCCCGAAGTCACCGCTCGCATTGCTCGCCGCAACTATCGGCTTACCGAAGTGCCGATTCGCTATTCACCGCGAGGCTATGCCGAAGGGAAGAAAATCGGCATCAAGGATCTGATTAGCACACTGCTTTGTATCGTTCGCTATGGCCTGGCGGACTAACTACGTCTCCGGCGATCAATAAAGACTCGGACCCGCTATTTAGAGCACGCCGCCATGGATGCGCCGCGGCGTCATGTGGTCCGGCATGTCGAGGAACCAGATGCGCTCCCATTGATCCAGGATTGCCCGGAAGTTTTCCGACGTGAACAGCAGTTCCTTGGTGCGAACGGCCGGATCGCCGGAGTAAATCGGAAGCAAACAGCCGACGTTCAGGCAGAGGGAAAGACCCAGTACCAACGTTAGAAGAAGGCGTTTCATCGATCTTTCCTCCGTGAAAGTCGTCCGCGTCCTGATTTGTGGTCGCGGCTATGCATCTTGCGCCGCGTAAATCGTTTGTATATTTGGCTTTGTGGCGATCTGGCGTTAACTAAACCGTTGATTCACCGGCAGCAGGTGTTTTGACCGGTGCTGCCCCACTTCCATTGTCCGATGGGCTTGAACTTGTTTGTCCCAATTCACGTCGTTCGAGCTCCCGAACCTTTTCTTCCATCTCCTTGCCCGGCTTGAAGGTTATGACGAATTTCTGAGGCACGTCCACGCGCTGTCCAGTCCGCGGATTGCGGGCCTTGCGGGCCGCTCGCTTCTTAACCTCGAAAACGCCAAAATTCCTAAGCTCAATACGGCGCTCTTCCACCAGCGTATCGACGATGGCATTGAACGTTTTTTGAACGATCTCCTTCGTCTTTAGCTGCGTCATCCCGATCTCTTCCGAAATCGTTTTGACGATCTCTTTTTTGGTCACTTTCGGGGACTCCTCGGCTGGTGGCAAAAACGCCGAAAACGGCGTTGCTTCCCTAGCAAACAAGCGCCACAAGTGTAAGTCCCATAAGCACTAGAGTCAAGATCAACGACTGTTGCTTATTGGACTTACGACGCTTTTGCTGGCTCCAAACCGAATGAACCCTTCCTAGCCAGAATAATGCGTAAACCATGACAACAAAAAGAGTTACGTGACCATCGCTCGATGAATCGTCGCAACTTATTGCTGCTAAAGGACTAACGCACTCGTGCTGTCTAAGCAGTGCCTCCAGCCGAGATCGCCGGCGCGCTGCTGGAAACCTAAAATCGGCGTTTGGTGGCCCTATCCTCCACCGAAACCGCAAAGTCTTCCCAAAGATTGCAATCGTCAAGGTCGGAATGGACTTGAACTGGTCGAACTAGACCTTAACAGCACCCCGTCGCTCTTCGATTTCTTCCAGAGTGTGTAGCGTGCCTCTCCCACTTCCGGGGCAGACTTCACAGGTGTGCTTCCAGTCCTCCGCTGTCTTCAGATTTGAGTCCCAAAACGGCCAGGTGCGACATTGTCGCGGGCGGGCCGAATAGACGCGGCAATTGCGCTTCTGGCCGTCGAAAAACACGCAGTCGCCGTTGGGAAATTCCTTCAGACTTTTCCGAATTCCGACTTGGCGAACGTACTGGTTTTCGAAGTCATCGATTTCCATCCTGAGGGAGGCCGCGAGGGCTTCGATCTCGTCGTTGGTGACCCAGACGTAGCCGGGCGTTCCCGTGCAACAGTCGCCGCACTGGGTGCAGGTGAACTTCAAACCGGCGTTATACCAAGGCAAGTCGGACATGCGATCGATTGTACTAGCGGATCGCAAATTCGATTACCCCCTCGCCTAGCTTTCGCCCCTGGTACTTTCCGCGGGACTTTAAGTCTTCGACGGTCAGTTCGAGGCGATAACGGCCGGGCGAGATGCCTTCTGGCATGTAGAGGCGGTACGCCAGGAAATAGTCGCGGCGATGATTGCGGCAGACTTCTTTGTCGAGCTGGAGCTGACGCGAGGCGACTTCCTGGCCGCCGGAATCCAAGATCACGTACGAGCCTTGCAGCTCAGTCTCATAGCCCGCTCCGCCTTTGTGCTCTGCTGAAAAATTCTCGACCTCCGCATAAAGGATGACTTGTTGCCGCGGTTGAAATTCTTTGCGTGGAAATTCGCTATACCATCCGAAATGATCGACGCGTTCACAAAACACGAGGTTTTTGACTTCGAGTTTTCCGGCCGCGGCGAGGTCGGTCGTCGCATCGCGGAGCGAGTGCAGCACTTTGGCGCTGCGGAGCGGAGGGCGACGTGATTCGTCGGGCGATAACCATACACCGAGCCCGAACATCAGGTTCTTGTAGGCTTCGCGCTGCGTTGCATCGAGCGATTCGACGCCGGTAACCGCATCGTCCAGGCGGCCGGCCGAGACATAGGCCAGCCGCAATTGCTGCTCGAGTCGCGGTAATTCTTCGTCAGTGGTGCTTTCGGCGCGTCGCTGTTTAATTTCGGCTTCTAAGGCATCGATCAGCGATGTGCGGGCCTGTTCGATCTGTAGTCGTCGATCGCTCGATGGTTCGGCCTTAATCGCCGCGTCTGCGCTGGCTTTGACGACTTCGTTGGCGTTCGCGTTTATGCTCTGCCGGGCAATGCTAGCGGACCTTACCGGTGCGTTCGACGTTTCCGCGGTTGTTCGGTCAGCGGAAATGCTGTGGGCGACACTGGGTGGGGTCCAGTTCGTCGCGGGCGTTAAATCGACGAGCGTTTGCCGCGTATCGCTCGGAGATGAGGCGATGGGACGTGCTGCAGCGGGTGGCGCACGGACCAACTCGGGAGGAATTACCGCAAGTGGCGTGACGAGCGGCTGCGGTGGGTCGTGCCGGCGACTGCTTGCTGAGCTAGCGACGGCGGGCGGCTGCGGTTCTTTTGTTCCGTCCGAATTGCGAACTGCCGTGGGGTATGGAGTGGCATGTGAATCGACGGGTAATTCGGCATCGACGATGGACCGGTCGAGCAGACCGCCGCCCGCGCAACCGCTCGACGATACGATCAGCGCAGCAGTCGATAGGAAAATGCAGAGAGTGGCCGTCTTGCCGCCGGAATTCATGCTGTGTCCCGCCGCAACACCCGCGCCGCCGTTTCCGCCGACGAATTCGGGCCGCGGATAGTACCTGGCGCGGGTCAGGGATACAAGTCTTCCGTTGATAAATGGTTTGTGCTGGCAGCGATTACTTGCGCAAGCAGTGCTGCCAAGGTCGGAGTTTTGGTGCGAGCCCTATTTTTGTAGCGTTGCTTCGGGAAAGGGCGCCTGGGGAGTGCCGTCGGCGCGGCGGCGGGCCGCTTGGCCGTCGCGATCGTCGAACAGCGGAATCGACATGCCGTTGGTCTCCTTGAGCATGGCGAACATTTGCGTTTTCAGGTCCTTGGCGAGCTGCTGATGCTCGGGCTTGCTTGCCAGATTCACAATTTCGTGCGGATCATTTTGCAGGTCGTAGAGCTCTTCGATGTCCCAGAGGCCGTAGGGGCGGATGAACTTGTAACGGTCGGTGCGGATTGCGTGAATCGTCGGCGTCATGGGGAAATTCCATTCCCAGTAGTACTCGTAGAGCAGCTTGTCGCGCCAGGGGACTGACTTGCCGGCGAGCAGCGGCAAAAAGCTGCGGCCGTCGATTCCTTCTGGCGGCTTGAGGCCAGCCGCCTCGAGCACGGTGGGGGCGATGTCGATGTTGGCAACCATCTGACGCACGTCGGTGCCCGCCTTGATTAGCTCAGGGCAATGGATAATCAGGGGAATCCGCATGGATTCCTCGTAAGCCGAGCGTTTGTCGGTCATTCCGTGCTCGCCCCAGGCGTAGCCGTTGTCGCCCATGTAGATGACGATCGTCGAATCAAGGACGCCTTTGCGTTTGAGCGCTTCGACGATGCGACCGACGCTTTCGTCCACAGCGAGCAGCGTTTCCATGTACTGGCGATAGATCACCGCCAGATCCCAGCGATTGCCGAAGGGGATATCGACGCCGTGCCGTGAGTTGCGGCGGTTCTGGACCCACATTGGCTTGTCGGCAAAGTTACGTGGCGTGAAGCCGAGTGATTCAGGCGCCCCGAACGGCTCATTGGCGTATTTGCCGGCGTGCCGAGGCGCGGCGACGAAGCCGATCTTGCCTTCGACGCCTGGCAAGAGCAGCTTGCCTCTCGATTTTTCGTTCTCGTCGGGCAGAAAGTCGGTATGCACGGCCTTATGAGCCAAGTGCATAAAAAATGGCTTGTCGGCTGTTCGCCCGTCGAGCCAATCGACGGCGTAATCGGTGAGCTCGTCGGTGATGTAGCCCTTCTGATCGACATGGCGGCCATCCACGTTCAAGCCGTTTGCGTTTGGCCAGTAGGTGCCCTGCCCTTTGAAGCTGACCCAGCGATCGAAGCCCGGCTGCGGGGCATCGCTGTCGCTGCCCATGTGCCACTTGCCGATAAAAGCGGTCTCGTAGCCGGCGGCCTGTAAATACTGTGGGAAAAAAGTCAGGCCCGGTGGCACGGGGTTGTTGTTGTCGATGACGCGATGGCGATGGGCGTATAGCCCGGTGAGAATCGAGGCCCGGGAGGGCGAGCAGAGGGAAGTGGTGACGAACGCGTTCGCTGGGCGGCAGCCGTTTTTTGCCAAGGTGTCTAAATTGGGAGTTTTCAGGAAGGGATGGCCGGCGTAGCCGAGGGCGTCGTAACGGTGGTCGTCGGCGACGATCAGGACGATGTTTCGCGGTGTGGCGCCGGAGATTTTTTCGAGACTCAGTGGCTGCTGCGCCTCCGTCGAAGACGTAAAGACAAAAATAAATAAAACGGTTGCTGCGAAAATCGCTTTCATGTTGTTGCTGCCTAGGGAGCGAGGAACACTAATTTTCGCTAATCCGCACTAATGAAGTGAAGTGGCTTATTAGCGTTAATTAGTGTCGATTAGTGTTCTTTTCCGGCAAATACAGGCGGTTCTTTCAACCTCGCACCTGAGTTTCCTGGCCGCGTATAATACCGTCATGCTCGATCCTAAGCCGGAAGAACGATTTGAAGAGGTCAGCTACGTCGTAATTGACGACGTGCACGATGTTGAGCGGCGGGCGAAGCGGCGGCGGCATTTTTGGAGCGAGGAGGAAATTGTCGATCCGTGGTCGTACCCGGCTAGGATCGGCCAGGGCACGCTGCGCCTCCCCATTGTCGAATACCGAATCCTGCGGTTTCTGGCGTCGCGGCCGAATCAGGCCATCTCGCGCAACCGCATCGTGGCGGCTGTCAGCACTCGACGTCACTCGGTCACGGTCGAATCGCTGACGCGCTTTATTAATTCGCTGCGCGACCATCTTGGTTTCTACAGCGACTATATCCAGTCGGTGCCGTACATTGGTTACCGGTTTAAGGCCTGAGAAGCTGCTTAAACGCCATTGCGACGGGCAGTGCAAAATGTTCACGCAAAGGCGCAGAGGCGCAAAGGTCCAGAAAATAGGTGAACAAGGACTGCTTTCTTCTCTGCGCCTTTGCGCCTCTGCGTGAGGCCTTCTACGGCGTCTGAAACCCGCCCCACGTTAGGCGGCTCGAGCGGAATCTAAAGATTCGCAGTTACGCAGCGCGGTGACGATGTATTCGGCGGCGCGGGCGGAGGCGCCGCCGGTGGCGAAGTGGTCGCGGAGAGTGTGCAGTCGTTGGATGACTTGTTGGCGGGTGGGTTCGTTGGTGAGCCAGTTGAGGGCGTGGGCGGCGATTTGGTCGGAGCAGTCGCGCCAGGTGGGAAATTCGGGAAAAAGGGCGGCTTCGGTGGGTTGGTCCGAGTGTGCGGTTGCGGTGGTACCGCAGAGGGGGTGGTCGCTGGCGAGCAAATTGACGAGGGTGATGTACCGCGCGTTCATGAGATGGCGAACGACTTGATACGTCAGCCAGCCGACGCGATAGGTGACTACAGCCGGCTTGGCGTGATAGAGCAGTTCCAGGGAGACGGAGCCGGAGCAGGCGAGGCAGCAATCGGCGGCGGCGATTAGCTCTGGTGTACGGTTGACGTGAATGTCAGACGGCAGACCCGCGTTCGTAGCCATTGTCCGCGCCATGTCGGCCTGGCGGACGTTGTAGCTGGCGATGGCGAAGCGAACGTCTGGGCATTGGTGCTTGATCTTCGCGGCCGCTTTCAGCAAGTCGGGCAAGTTGTATTTCACTTCTTGATTGCGCGATCCGGGCAGGATTGTCACCAATCGCGAGGTCGGCGACTGCATATTTCGGACAAAGTCCTCGTCCAGCTTTTGCTGACGCAGCTCGTCGAAGTAGGGATGGCCGACGTACGTCGCGCTAACGCCTTGTGCGCGAAGCCAGGGCTCTTCGAAAGGCAATTTACAGAGGGCGTGATCGACGTAGCGCTGGACTTTCTTCACGCGCCAGGTGGCCCAGGCCCAGAGCTGGGGCAGACCGTAATAGAACACGGGAATGCCGCGTTCTTTGGCGAGTCGCGCGACGTGCCAGTTGAAGCCGGGATAGTCGATGAGGACGACGGCGTCTGGGTGGGCGTGATCGAGAGACTGGGCGACCTGTTTTTTGAGTCGCAGAAATTCCGGCAGCTTGGCCAGGACGGGGAAAAGTCCCATGAGGGCGAGGTCGCTCATGTCGCGGAGCAGGTCGCAGCCGGCGGCGCTCATTTTCGGTCCGCCGAGGCCGAAGGCGTCGATCGTGGTTCGTTTGCGCAGCTCAGCGATCAGATTCGCGGCGTGCAGGTCGCCGCTGGGCTCGCCGACGGATAAGAAAATTCGCATCCGAAGAAGGATTCAGGGTTCGGGTTCAGGTTTGGGCGGGTAATTGACCGCGGAGGGCGCGGAGGACGCGGAGATTTTTTGGTGGAGAAAGTATGGCAGAGGGGTGGCTGGTGACCTAGGTCAATGTCGCGGTGGTTGCTGGCGACATTTCGAGATGGACAAAGCCAGGTTGTCGCATTAGCTAACGTTCTGAAAAATTTTTTTGGAATTCAGAACGAAGCGACATTAATGTGCCGGCCCTCCGGGCCTCAAAAAAATAATTAATTGACGTTCAAATCCCCGACCTGACGGTCGGGGCTACTTCTTGTCGGCCCTCTGGGCCTAAGTTGAACTTCTGCGGCGTCTTTGCCTGCGCAATTTTGCGCTGTAAACTGGTGCCACAAGGGCGGCTAGCTCAGTTGGTTAGAGCGCCATGCTCACACCGTGGAGGTCACAGGTTCGAGCCCTGTGCCGCCCACTCTAGGGGGAGAGGTCAGAAGTCGGAGATCAGAAGTCAGAATGGGCGTTTTCGCTCGCTGGCGTCTGACATCTGATCTCTGACCTCTTCGTCCATACGGGAAGACCGTTCAACGTCGGATAGCGTCACGTTCGCGCGATTGTCCCCGTCTAACTCGGTGATGCGCCCTCGAATAGCTGCTCGTCCGATAGCGGGCACAAGTTTTGCCCAGTTTTCAGGGCCCCCTCTCGCGAAGGGCTACAGCTTTCCGCTTCGCCATTAAATTGCCAAAAAGCAGTCGGCAAGGCGCGCGACCGCTAGCAAATTTGGGCAGGCTGAGTAAACTTTGCGACCAAGGCGGTTTTGCTTTCACGTTTTACTACTAGGAGATGGAAGATGCGCAAAATCATGATGACGATTGCGGGTTCGACGGTTCTGTTTGGGACGGCGCTCCTTGCGTCGGCCAACGAACTGGCTCCGCCGGCTCAAGCGCCGTCGCAGGCGCCGGCACAAGCCCCGAAGCAAGCCCCCATGCAAGCGCCGGCCGCGAAGCAAGCTCCGATGCAAGCGCCAACGCCGAAGCAAGCGCCAGCTCAAGCTCCAGTACAAAAGAACGTCCAAGCGCCGACGCAGTCGCCCGTGCAGAAGGGCGGCAAGTATTCCTATGAAGCGCCGAACGATCAGTACGTCGCGATGGGTCGTCCTGGCTTGTTCCGCCGCGGCCGCTAGTAGTCGCTAGTAGCTCAGAGTTTTGAATTGTGGAGTGGGCGAGGCTCGCCGGGCCTCGAATTCTGCCAGTTGTCAATCATAATGAAGGCCCTCGGAACAATGATTCCGAGGGCTTTTCGCATGCTATCATTCTGCGCACACCTTGATTTTCGCTTTGAAGGAATGCCGTCATGCCGTCGGTTCCAGTTAAGCTCGTCGCTACGTTGATCGTTTCGCTGTTCTTCGTCTCGTCCGCTTTGGCCCAGCGCAACGTTGGCCCCCGAAATGGCCAGCCGAATAACGGGCCACCGAACTATGCTCCGCCGCAAGGCATTGCCCCGCCGCAAGGTTATGGTCAGACGCAGCAACGCTTTTTTAGCCATGGCAGCGCTCGCAAGGACGAGATGGACCAGCAGAGGGAGTCGTTCAAGCAGTGGTGGGGTGATGAGTTTGTGACCAAGCTGGTCGATTTGCCGGCGGAAGGCAACGTGCCGGAGTTTCGTGTGCCTTATGCGGGTCACGATTATCCGGATCGTGCTGGTGGAACGATCAATTCGCTTTTTAAGTACGATCAGGCGTTCCATCGCGGTCGGCCGCTGGCGATGGAGCACGAACGCATGGATGTCGGCTCGCATCGCGGCGGCGGGCGCGACCGCGAACCGCGAATTCCGAGCGGCGGCGGTCTGTTTGCTCGCCTGCGGGCTAATGCGGGCAATCGCGGTGAGCGCACTCCAACTTGGTATGGCCACTGCAACGGGTGGACGGCTGCTGCGATTCGCCACGCCGAGCCGCAGCGGAGCGTGGTCCGCAATGGCGTGACGTTCACGCCCGCCGACATCAAAGGCTTGCTCGCTGAAATCTATATGTATGCCGACTCCGAATTTCTCGGCGGCATCGATCCTTCGATCAATCCGGGCGTTTTGCACCTGGTGCTGGCCAACTGGCTGGGCCGTGGCTCGCACCCGGTGGGCATGGAAACGGCCGTCGGCGAAGTCGTGATTAACTTTCCGATTTTCAACTACAAGTCGGTGGTTAAGAATCGCTCGCCGCGCGAGAACGAAGTGCAAACGTGGATTACCTATACGCTGAACGTCAACCGGGAGCTCGACAAATCGCCGCCGAAGTTCAACCGTCAGATGTACTTTCACTATGTCTTGAACACCGACAACGACGGCGGAATCAGCGGCGGCCAATACTATGGCGACAGCCAACAAATCGACATGTTGTGGACGCCGCTGCAGCCGCATGCCGGCGGTAGCGATCGGAATAAACGCGGCAATCCGCATTTGGACATCAAGGAAGTGCTCGCGATTTGGCGTGATTCGGTCGATGAGGAGCTGCGCAAGAAGTGGTTGAATATCGATCCGACGGAGGAAGACCGCGTGCTGCCGGACACGACGGCGGTGGCGGTGACGGAGCAGCCGGCAGAACCAGCCGCAGCCGCGCCCGCGAGTGAAGCGGCGCCGACCACGACGGCTGTGGCAGAAGCGCCGGCGGCAGCCAGCGCTGAGGCAACAGCGACTTCTGCCACGTCTGGCAGTACGTCGCCTGCGGCGGCTGACGGCAATGGTGGCGCTGAAACGGCAAGCGGCTCAGGTAATCCTTAGCCGACATCCATTTCCATCTGTGCGAGAGACCTCACGCAGAGGCGCAAAGGCGCAGAGGGATGTAGGGAATTCTGTTCGTGTATTCTCCGCGCTCCTGCGTGGTTTTTCTGCCTGGCCGGATCGACCCGCAATACTTGGTCAGCCGCTAGAATGCCGGGATGGCGACGATTGTTGAAAAATCGCCGGCTGAACAGCTTGCGACGCCGGTGCAGTTCTTGAAGGGCGTTGGACCACAGCGGGCCGAATTGCTGGCCAAGCTCGATTTGCACTACGCGGCGGATCTGCTGTTCTTCTTTCCGCGGGCGTATCAGGACATGAGCGAGCTGCGTGGGGTCGAGCAGCTCGAGGAGCGGAAGCTGGCGAGCGTCGTAGGAGTCATTGATGAGGTTGATTTGCGGAGCACGAGTCCTGGCAAATCGGTGCTGGGGGTTTTGGTCAAGCAAGGGACGAGCTATCTGCGATGTTTGTGGTTCAATCAGCCGTGGATGCGTGAAAAATTGCCGGAAGGTCGGCGGGTTTTGGTTTCGGGCGAGCCGAAGCAGGAGGGGCTGCGGTGGGAGATGGTTCATCCGCGGGTGGAGCTGCTCGCGGATGACGAGGATGCGCCGGCAGGGCGGATTTTGCCGGTTTATTCGCTGACGGAGGGCATCAATCAATCGCAGATGCGCCGGGTCGTGAGCGGCGTGGTCGAGTCGCATGCGGGACTCGTCGATGATGTATTTCCGGATGATTTTTTAGACGCGCATCACTTGTGGCCGATTCGGGCAGCGCTGCCGCAGATTCATCAGCCGGAGAGCGAGGCGAGCTTGGAGCAGGCGCGGCGGCGGTTTATTTATCAAGAGCTGCTGGTGCTGCAGTTGGCGCTGGCCATTCGCCGCTGGCGGTTGGCGCATCAACGGCAGGCGCCGCCATTGCCGACGAGCAGCAAGATCGATTCGCGGATTACGCGGCTGTTTCCGTTTGAGCTGACGAAGGGGCAGCGGCAAGCGATCGACGAGATCGCGGCGGATATGGGGCGGAAGTTTCCGATGAATCGTCTGCTTCAGGGCGATGTGGGCAGCGGCAAGACGGTGGTGGCGATGTACGCGATGCTGTTGGCGGTGGCTCATGGCTATCAGGCGGCGTTGATGGCGCCGACGGAGATTTTGGCGCGGCAGCATTTGCAGACGCTGGCGACGGCGCTGGCGGCGAGTAAAGTGCGGCTGGTGCTATTGTCAGGTTCGCTGTCGCAGGCCGAGCGGCGGGAGACGCTTGATAAGATCGCTGCCGGCGAGATTGATGTGGTCGTGGGGACGCATGCGGTGACGCACGCGGTGGCCAAATCGGGCGTGGAATTCAAAAAACTCGGCCTCGTTGTGATCGATGAGCAGCACAAGTTTGGTGTGCGGCAGCGGGCGGCGCTGAAAAAAGCGGGGGTTGATCCGCATTATCTGGTGATGACGGCGACGCCGATTCCGCGGACAGTGGGCATGACGCTGTTTGGCGATTTGGATGTTTCGACGCTGCGCGAGCCGCCGCCGGGGCGGCAAACAGTGCATAGCTATTTGGCGACCGACGAACAGCGGATGCGGTGGTGGCATTTTTTCCGGCAAAAGTTGGATGAGGGGCGGCAAGCTTATGTCATTGCGCCGCTCGTCGAGGAGGCGGAGGCGGTCGAGGCGGCGAACGTGCAGGCGACGTTTGAGACGCTGAGCGGGGGCGAGCTGAAAGGGTATCGTCTGGGGCTATTGCACGGCCGGCTGACGCCGGCGGAGAAAGACTCGACGATGCAGGCGTTTCGCGGCGGGCGAATTCAGGTTTTGGTCGCGACGAGCGTTGTGGAGGTGGGCGTCGATGTGCCGAACGCGACGCTGATGACGATCGAGGGAGGCGAGCGTTTTGGCCTGGCTCAATTGCATCAGCTTCGAGGTCGGATTAGCCGGGGAGCGCATCCGGGTTATCTATGCGTGTTCGCCAACCCGGCCAATGACGAAGTGCAGCAGCGTCTCGATGCGTTCACAAAGACATCCGACGGCTTCGAACTGGCCGAGCTCGATTTCGATCTTCGCGGTCCGGGCGATTTGTTTGGAACGCGGCAGCATGGTTTGCCGCCGCTGCGGATTGCGGACCTTCGGCGCGATGAAAAAGTCGTTGAGGAGGCGCGCCGCGATGCGCAAACACTGATTCAGTCTGATCCCGAGCTGGCAAATCCGTTGTTCGCTCGTCTTCGCCGGATGGTGTTTCACCGGTATGGTGAGGCGCTTGATTTGGGCGATGTTGGTTGATCGTCGCCGCTGCCGACGATGGTCTGTTTCACTTGCAGGGGATGGCGCAGGCTCCGTTCGATCGCGCAGGGGTTCACTACATTGGCGGTGTCATCATTGCCGGCTGTCCAAACACGCGGATTGGCACCGGTGTGCCGCCGCGGCTGAGATAAATCGAGTAAACCTGAAAGAGCAGGTTGGCATGGGCAAGTAGCACAATGGGGCCCACAAACAGGATGCCGACGCAGCATGCCAAAACGCCGAGAAACACAAGAATCGTTGAGGCAACGTACAAGAACAGAAAACCGAGCAGCATCTCGAGCCATACTTTGGCAACGAAATCCTTAACCCAGTCGAATTGAAATGCTTGTGCGAAATCGAGAGTCAGTGCGGCGCGAAACAGCATGGGCTGCAGGAAGAGGGCGATGACCGGACTGATGATGGCGATTCCGAGCATCATCAGGCCGCTGACGGCCGCTGCCGCGTCTTCACCGGCGACGGCATGGACAATTGCGGCGGGTATGAAAATGATTGCCATGGCTACCAGCGCGATGGCCAATCCGCATACGAGGCCGACCAAAAACGGCCACAGACCACGCATCAAATAGTCGCCAAAACGGCCGAAGTCGAAGTCTGGGTAGCGGCGACCACCGTCCGAAATCAGCCAGATCGCCGCCTCATAGTGGTAGCCCTGCACGACTAGTGAACCGATGATCGGAATGAGCGAGCATAAGGCCGCCAGCAGCAAGTTCATGAACCAATTGGGGTTCTCGAACACGTACGTGATCATCCGCATGTAATCCATGCCGGCGAGCGGCATCATCGGTGGCTGCGCTCCTCCTCCGGGTGGCGGGGACGAGTAAGGATTGGCGGGATCCATGGACATAGTCTGATTCCTTAGCGACAGCCGAGATGAGATGAACCAATCGCCCGACTGACGCACAATGTAATTCGCCGCGGCGGAAAAACGCGAGAGCAATTCGGGAAAAGTGAATCCGCTCAACAATCCAACAAGGCGCAAACTTGCTCCCGGTGAAGCTGCGAATGACCATCCACCCGAAGGATCCGGGGACCGAGTTTGGTCCCGGCTTAAAGCTTTCCTATTCGCTCAACATGAGCTGCAGAAAGATCACATCCAGCCGCTGGCCCATTTTGTAGCCGACTTCTTTGAAATGGGCGACGCGCTGGAAGCCGAGGCCTTCTTGGAGAGCCAGGCTGGCGGTTTGGTCGGCGCTGACGCCGCCCAGCAGCGTGTGAAAGCCGAGCTGCTTGGCGCGGTGAATTAGATCGATGAGTAACACGCGGCCGATCCCGCGGCGGTGCATGTCGTGGCGAACGTAGATCGACGCTTCGACGCTGGGTGCGTAGGCCGCGCGCTCGCGGAATTTGGAGAGCGAGCCCCAGGCGACGATTTCGCCTTCAATCTCGCCGACGGTCACCGGGTATTTGTCCGGCGGATGCGCCGCAAACCACGCTTGTCGGCCTTCGATTGGCTCAGGCTCAAGCTGGTACGTGCAGGTTGAGCGATGGACGTAATAATTGTAGATGTCGTTGATCGCGGGCAGGTCGGCGGCGGTTGCCAGGCGAATGGTGGGAGGCATGGGCGGCATTGTAGTGCATGGACGATGGATCGTTGGTTAAGGTTCGGTGAGCCTGGGGGAAAGTGCGTAGGTGAGTGGGTGAGTGCTGCAGTATTGGACATTGCTTTCCGGCTGGCGAATGCTTTACATTGCCAGGAGCGACTTATCTGTCTAAGCCCGCTATTCTCGTCGGGGGTTAATTATGCTTTTGCCCTGCCCTTATTGTGATCATGAAGTTATTGCCGGGTCTGACGAATGTGACGCTTGTGGGCAGCCATTGACCCAATCGCATCTGCCCGTGCCGGCGACGGCGGTCGAGCGGGCGCTGCTAAGCGATCGGGTGAGCCTGTTTCAGGGTCGGCAGCCGTTGACGGTTTCGCCGCAGACGACAGTCCGTGAATGCCTGAAATTGCTGGTGGACAATCGCGTGGGTTGTCTTCTGGTCGAGGAGAAGGGCAAGACGGTCGGGATTTTTACGGAGCGCGACGTGCTTTTGAAGCTGGGGGAGAAGGCCGCTGAATCTGGTGCGAGGCCGATTTCGGAGTTCATGACGAGCAAGGTGGAATCGCTGCCGCCAACGGCGAAGATTGCTTTTGCCGTGCATCGGATGGATCACGGAGGGTATCGACACGTGCCTGTCGTGAACAACGAAGGGCGAACGGTGGGAATATTCTCGGTGCGAGATATTCTCAAATATCTGACGACGAAACTGGCAATGGGAAAATAAATCGTGAATGCGACTAGGCTTGGGTTGTTGTGTAATATCGATAAACCCGCCGATCGAAGTACAATGGAATAATCATAAGGTAACTCGGCCGTGAGGTCGCGATGAATCGCCTCGTCTTTAACTCGAAAGTGGACAGCGACGGAGTCCTTCACTTGTCCTTGCCAGTCGGTGCGGCCGAAGCTGACAAAGATGTTCGTGTCACTGTCGAGACGATCAAAACATCTTCCAACACAGCTCCGCCAGCAATGACGGCCGCTGATTTACTAAAATCAGGCCTGGTCGGCATTTGGGCTGATCGTTCGGACATTGGTAATGGTCACGAATTTGCTCGGGGCCTTCGCGATCAAGCGCAATCGCGGAGTCGCGACAAATGACATTGCTCGACACGGATGTCGCAGTGGATATACTTCGCGGTTATCCGCCCGCCGTCGCTTGGTTGAACCAGCTTGGCGCGACTCCGCTGGGAATGCCAGGCCTGGTCGTGATGGAATTACTTCAGGGATGCCAAAATAAAGCGGAGCAGCAACGGATCGAACAAATCTTTGGCAACTACGCCCTCCACTGGGCTAGTGATCTTGATTGCCAACGTGCGCTTGTGGATTTTGCCGATTACCACTTGAGCCACAATTTGGGCTTACTCGATGCGCTCATCGCTCACACAGCAGTCGGATTAAACGAAGAGCTGGTTACGTTCAATATGAAGCATTACAACGTTGTAGCCGGACTAAAAACGCTTCAGCCGTATTGATAGCTTCTTAGAGACAGCTCCTAGTGTGTTTCCTACCAATCGACGACGCTCCCGTCGTCGCGGTCGTAGGTTCGTTGATAGGGCTCGGGCTCACCGACGTGGGCCATGAATTTGTTTTCGTCAAACTCGATGCCGAGACCAGGAGCCGTAGAAACGGGTAAGTATCCGTTCTCGGCTTTGAACGGATTTTTCAGCAAGTTCTCGTGGGTGCGGACGCCTTGCTCTTGGATGAGGAAGTTCGGGATCGCGGCGTCGATCTGACAGCTTGCGGCCAGTGAGCAGGGGCCCTGCGGATTGTGGGGCGCGAGCGGCACGTAATAGGACTCGGCCATGCCGGCGATCAGGCGAAGCTCGGTGATGCCGCCGGCATAACAGATGTCGGGCTGAATGATGGTGGCGGCGCGTTTCACGATGATGTCGCGGAAGCCCCATTTGGTGAAAATTCGTTCGCCGGTCGCGATGGGCAGGTGCGTCTTGGCGGCGATTTCGGCCATGCCTTCGACGTCCTGGCACTGGATCGGTTCTTCGACGAAGTAGGGTTGCCACGGCTCGATCGCTTTGATGAGCAGCATCGCCGTTTGCGGTTGCACGACTCCATGGAAATCGAAAGCAATGTCGATGTCCGGCCCGAGCCGCTCGCGCATTTGCTGAAAACTTTTGGCCGCTCGCTGCACGTAGCCGGCGCTTTCGACGTACTTATAGGCGCCACGATCGTCGGCCCGCAGCGCGCCCTTCATGGCCGTGCAGCGACCTGCCTCGACATCCGCCCGACCGCCGTAGACGCGGATTTTTTGCCGCGTTGGCCCGCCTAATAGCTCCGAGACCGGTAGGCCAAGCGCCTTACCCTTGATATCCCACAGCGCCATGTCGATGCCGCTGAGCACGGCAGTGAGCACGGGCCCGCCGCGATAAAAGCCGTGGCGATAAATCGCTTGCCAGTGGTGCGTGATTGGCCGCGGATCCTGGCCGACGAGATACTTGGTCATTTCCTGCGCCTCGGCCGCGCAGGCTTTGCTTTTGTCCTTGAGCATTTCGCCCCAGCCGACGATTCCGGCGTCGGTCGAGATTTTGACGAAGACCCAACTGTTCTTGTGGATGAATGTTTCGAGTTTTGTGATCTTCAGCGGCGACTTGGCGGGAATCACCGCCTTGCTGGCGTTTGCCGACGCCGCTTCTTGAGCAAAGGCGTCGATTTGGGAGAGGCCGACAGCGATGCTGCAGGAGCCGAGAACAGCCGCGCCCCGGCCAAGAAACTTGCGACGAGAGATCTGGTGTTCGTGGATCGTTTCAGTCAGCTCTTCGCGATTCAGGAGAGGATTATTCGGCATGTTGCGGTTCCTTGTGGTTGAAAGCAGCGCTGGGCGCGCTGTCACGCTAACACAGGTGCTATTGAAATTCCACTCTTGCCAATTGGTTGCAGCACGGAACTGATCTAGACTCCCACTTAAAGAGGCGCGCATCGATGAATACCGAGTCTGAACTCCTTTCCGCGATCATCAATGCCTTCGAAGCCAACAAGCGCTTGGCTGACCGGGCCGCGGAACAAATAGCCGACGAGAAGCTGCACGCCGCGCTCGACGAACACACCAACTCGATCGCGGTGATCATGAAGCATGTCGCGGGAAATCTGCTGTCGCGGTGGACGGATTTTCTGACGAGCGATGGCGAGAAACCGGGGCGGAATCGGGACGATGAGTTTGTGGATACGTTTCAAAGCCGGGCGGAAATCGTCGCCCATTGGGATCGCGGCTGGGCGTGCTTACTGCAAACGCTGAAGAGTTTGACAGCCGAGGACTTGGAAAAAACGGTGACGATCCGCGGCGAGCCCCATTCGGTGCCGCTGGCAATGTCACGCTCGCTGGGCCACACCTGCTACCACATTGGCCAGATCGTGCAGCTCGCCCGGCACCACGCGGGCGACCAATGGAGCACGCTCACGATTCCGAAAGGCGGTTCGCAACAATTTAACCAGGCGAATTGGGGCGAAGCTGGCAAATCACACTCGTAGGCGCACCTTGCAAAATAAACCGTTGAAAACGATTGCGGCCTGGCGGATTTGTTTCGCGACGATGGCTTGTTTTGCCTGCGCGACGAGCGTGGCCGTTGAGTCGCCAGGGAAAATAATCGATCTGAGCCATTGGAAATTGACGCTGCCGATCGATACACCGCACGCGGGCAACCCGGATGAGGTTGTCGCGCCGAATCTGGCCAATTTTTCCGCCGCCGGATTTTTTCAGGCGAGCGACGACGGCGCCGGCGTCGTTTTTCGCGCCCCGTGCGGCGGCGCGACAACCAGCGGATCCAGCTATCCTCGCTGTGAGCTCCGCGAAATGCAGCCGGGCGGCAAAAAGGAAGCGTCGTGGAGCACGTCCGATGCCTTGATTCATTCATTGCGTGCTTCGCTGACCATTACCCAATTGCCGGCGGTGAAACCTCACGTCGTCTGCGCCCAAATTCATGACGCGGACGACGATCTGCTGATGATCCGCCTCGAAGGCAAGAAACTACAAATCGAGCGCAACAAAGAAGACACCATCCTGCTCAATCGCAATTATCAATTAGGTGCATCGCTCGATCTTCGGATCGATGCTGGCAATGGCCATATCCGCGTTTTCTACAACGGCGAACAAAGGCTCGATTGGCCCGTTGCCCGCAGCGGCTGTTACTTTAAAGCCGGCTGCTATACGCAATCGAACACGAAAAAAGGCGACGCGGCCGAGGCCTGTGGCGAAGTGCTGATTAAAAAACTGGAACTGACCAATCGCTTGCCGTGATATAACAGGGTTTGGCTATAGGGGAACCGATGCTCCCCGGCTTCGTTCCTAGTCTGAACCCTGAACCCTGAACCCTGAACCCTGAACCCTGAATCGTGCGTTGTCCTTTTTGCCACTTCGATCAAGACCGGGTGATGGACAGCCGGGCCAGTGAAGATGGCTATGTGATTCGCCGCCGCCGCGAGTGCTTGCATTGCAAGCGCCGCTACACGACCTACGAGCGCCTGGAAGAGCTGGGCCTCAAGGTCGTGAAGAAAGACGGCGTTCGGGAGCCTTACAGCCGCGAAAAAATCCGGTCGGGATTGGCGAAGGCGTGCTGGAAGCGGCCAATCAGCGACGAGCAGATCGACGGCATCATCGAGCACGTCGAAAGTTATATGTACGCCAACTGCGAATCGGAGATCGACAGCTCGAAAATCGGTGAGCTGGTGATCGAGCGGCTGGCGGCCGTCGATCAAGTGGCGTATGTCCGCTTCGCCAGCGTTTATCGCCGGTTCAAAGATGTTCGCGACTTTGTCGATGAGCTACAGCCGATGCTCAAACGGAACTTGCCGCCTAAGTAAATGTAGCGTGGGCTGGGCCCACCACCACTGTCTATCGCATGAACTACGACGCCTTCTTGCTGGTTTCCTTCGGCGGCCCTGAGCGGCGCGACGACGTTCTGCCATTCCTGGAAAACGTCCTTCGCGGCCGCAACGTCCCCCGCGAGCGGATGCTCGAAGTTGCCGAGCATTATTACCATTTCGGCGGCGTTAGCCCCATCAACGCTCAAAATCGCGCGCTATTGGCCGCATTGAAAGACGAGTTCGCGGCGTGTGGATGGAAACAACCGTTGTACTTTGGCAATCGCAATTGGAAGCCGCTGCTAGCCGACACGCTGGACCAAATGAGGGCGGATGGTGTTCGCCGGGCGATCGCTTTTTTCACGTCGGCGTTCAGTAGCTACTCGGGCTGCCGGCAATATCGTGAGAACGTTGCCGCGGCGCAGCAAGTCGTCGGCGCAGGCGCGCCGCGGGTCGATAAGTTGCGGTCGTTTTTCAATCATCCGGGCTTCATCGAACCCATGACCGAGCGGACGCGCGAGGGGCTGAATCGAATACCCGTCGAGCGGCGGCAGGCCGCGCACTTGATCTTCACGGCGCATAGTATTCCGATGATGATGGCCAACGGCTGCCAGTACGAGGCGCAGTTTCGCGAAGCATCGCGGCTGGTGGCGGCGGGCGTGGGGCATGCGAATTGGCGCGTGGCGTATCAGAGTCGCAGCGGACCGCCGAATCAGCCGTGGCTGGAACCGGATATTGGCGCGGCGCTGGCGGAGATTGCATCTGCGGAAGGAGAATCGGGGAGCGACTCGTTAGACCCTCACCCTAACCCTCTCCCAAAGCTTTCCAGCACAGTGGGATCCGAAGCTTGGAATTCACGTGACTTGAAGTC
>JADMIO011011145.1_pt1 | contig 27302 bp, 26 predicted proteins | sample 8958161 | NCBI WGS metagenome assembly JADMIO01 (sample SAMN16585339, study PRJNA669376) | soil metagenome | isolation source: Crop rotation soil | place: USA: Cullars Rotation, Alabama | collected 2011
CGCAAAAAAAATGCGTCACCCGCCGAGGACAGGTGACGCATATTTGCTGGTGGAGCCGGGCGGAATCGAACCGCCGTCCGCAAGCCCTCCACAGGCCGCTCTACATACTTAGTTCCCCTCTTTTGATTCTGACCATTCCAGCGCCGGTGGGCAGGCTCTGGAGCAGCGAGCCACCTAAATTTAACCTTGCATCAAGTGGCCCGATGCAAGGCGATCCTCGTTAATGACTCTGCTGTACCTTGCGATACCTAACGTTGAGGCCCATTAGTGCAGAGTCCAGCCGGTATTAAGCGGCCAGAGCGTAGTTTTCGTCGTTTGCGACTATTTGGTTTGCAGTTGTATTTACGAGGTGGCTGCCCCTCGGTATGCACGGTTCTGTCTTGTAGCCCACGTCGAAACCAGGTCGGCCCCGAAATCGATTTGGTGCGTGATTGTACGGGTATATGGGGACGCGCGCAGCGGAATCAATCCGCACCGGCGGGTAGGGGGTTTCCTACCGCCCCATCCTTGCGCAGCGGCCATTCGATGGTGATGCGGGCGCCGCCCATGCCGGAGGTGGAGATGCTGGCGAAGCCGCCGTGCCACTCGGCGATGCGCTGGACGATGGCCAGGCCCAGGCCGGTGCCGCCGGCGCCGGCACGGGTGCGGCTTTCGTCCAGGCGGGCGAAAGGCACGAACAGGCGCGACTGGTCGGCCAGGGGGATGCCGGGGCCGTCGTCGTCGACGTGGATGTAGAAGCGTTCGCCGGTGGTGGCGACGTGCACTTCCACGCGGGTCTTGGCGAAGCGGAGCGCATTGCGCACCAGGTTCTGCACGGCGCGGGCCATGAACTTGGGTTCGCAGGGGGCGTCGGTGACCTTGGAGTCGACGGCTACCGGGATGCTGATGTCGCTGGCGTGCGCGGCTTCGATCTCGTCTTCCACCGCGTTGGGCAGCCAGCTTTCGACGGGCACCGGCTTCAGGGCGATATTGGGCGTGGCGTTGTTGCGCTCGAGGCGCGAGTAGAGAAGCATCTCCTGCACGAGGGCGTCGAGTTCGTCGACGTCCTGGTTCATCTTGCGCAGCAGGTTCTCGCGCTCGGCGCGGGTCTCGGCGTCCTCCGAGAGGCTGATCGCGAAGCGCAGGCGCGCGAGCGGCGTTTTCAGTTCGTGCGAGACCGCATTGGTGAGGTCGCGATGCGAATCGACCAGCCTGCCGATGCGCTCGGCCATGCGGTTGAAGGAATCGGCGATCGGACGCAATGCGGAGCCGGCGCGCATTTTCACTTCATTGTCGAAGTGGCCTTCGCCCACACGCTCGGCGGCGACGGCGAGTTTTTTCATGTCCCGCCAGAACAGGCGCAGCCACAGCAGCAGCGCGACGGCGTACAGGGACGACTCCACCAGCCAGGTGAAAACGATGGGCGGCAACAGGCCGAAGATCAGCGGCTGCGGCGGCGCGGGGGCGGTCAGCACGGCCACCTGGTCGGTGTCGAACACGGTGCGGTACATGACCACGCCGCCGCCGTCCGGGAGGCTGCGCAGGAACACGCTGCCCTGGCGGATCTGCTCGACCGCGCCGGCGGTGAGTTCGCCGTTGAAGCCCAGGTTATCGAGGCGGGTAAGGTGCACGGGCGAGCCCATGCGCTTTTGCAGCACTTCGACCCGGGACGACCATTCGGCCTGCGGGTAGGGGCGCAAGGCTTCCTCGAGGAAGACGAAGGTGCGGCGCACGCGCTCCTGCCCGGCGGCCGCGTTCAGGTCGTGCGTGGCGCTGTCGAAGACCTGCTTCTGGATGAGGAAGGAGGTGAATGACGTGAGGAGGATGAAGATCCAGAGCTTGAGGAACAGCTTGCCCACGTTACCTCGTCTTCATGTCGTTACCAGGCAGCGGGGCTGAACAGGTAGCCGTGCGGGCGCACGGTCTTGATGTGCGCGGAGGCGATGGCGTCGTCGCCCAGCTTGCGGCGCAGGCGGGAGACGCGCGAATCGATGGATCGGTCGATGCCGTCGTAGTCCAGGCCGCGCAGCGATTTGAGGATCTCGTTTCGCGGCAGCACCCGGCCGGCGTTGGTGGCGAGCAGCCAGAGCAAATCGAATTCCGCCGTCGTGAGGTCGATGTTCTCGCTGCCGATTTTCACCTCGCGCGAGATCTTGCTGATGCGAAGCTGGCCGAACTGCAGCGATTCGCCATCGGTGACGATCTTTTCCTGCGAGGTCGAGCGGCGAAGTATTGCCTTGATGTGCGCCAGCAGCACGCGCGGCTGGACGGGCTTGGCGAGGTAATCGTCGGCGCCCATTTCCAGGCCCAGCACCTGGTCGATGTCCTCGTCCCGGGCGGTGAGCATGATGATGGGGAGGTCCGAGCCTTGCGTGCGCAACTCGCGGCAGATGTCGAAGCCGTCCATGCCGGGCAGCATCACGTCCAGTACCAGGAGGTGCGGCTGTTCCTTGGCGATGCGCGCGAGTGCCTCGTCGCCGCGGTGCTCGATCATCACCTCGATGTTGCGCTTTTCGAGGTATTCGGCCGTCAGGCGCGCCAGTTCGACGTCGTCTTCCACGATCAGCACGCGGAACGATTGGCCGGTCTGGGTCTGCATCGACTCGGGGTCAATCTCGCGGTTGATGCTGGGATTGGCTTTGGGTGAAGGCATCACACGTCCTTGCAGCATGGCTGTCTCTCGATGGGATTTGACAATTATCGAGGATACCGGTGCCTTTGTGCAGCGCTTGTAGCACTGTGTACCGGAAGGTCACGATTCAGGTACAGAGTGCCAGGATCTCGCCGGGGTGGTTCACCCAGGCCGAGGCCGCCCATTGGTCCGGCGGATTGCCGGTGCCGAGGTAGCCGTACATCGCCACCACCCCGCGCATGCCGGCGGCGTTGGCGGCGATGATGTCGCGCTCGTCGTCGCCGATGTAGAGGCAGTCGGCGGGGGCCACCTGGAGCAGTTTGGCGGCGTGCAGCAGGGGATCGGGGTGCGGCTTGGCGTGGGCGCAGGTGTCGCCGCACACCACGCATGCCGCGCGCGGGATGACCTCCAGCGTGGTCAGCAGGGGGATCGTGTAACGCGTGGCCTTGTTGGTGACGATGCCCCAGGCGATGCCGCGCGCTTCCAGTTCGTCGACCAATTCCGCGGTGCCGTCGAACCAGGCGGAGTCGACGCAGAGGCGCTCGACGTAGGCCTCGAGAAAGGCGTCGCGCAGCGGCGCGTAGCCCTCGTCGCCCGGCTTGAGGCCGTAGCCCACGTCGACCATGCCACGGGCGCCGTGCGAGACATGCACGCGGGCCGCCTCCAGGCTGACGGGGGACAGGCCCTGCGCTGCGCGCACGCGGTTCAGTGCGTGCGCCATGTCGGGCGCGGTGTCGGCGAAGGTGCCGTCGAGGTCGAAGAGTACGGCGCGGACCATCAGGCCCGCAGCAGGTCGAGCGGGGCGTAGCGCCGGTCGAACACGCCGGTGGCGTCGCCGCCCCACCAGTTCCGGATGATGGTGGAGTAGAGCGAACGGTAGTCGATCACGGGGGCCGGCCCGTCGATGGAAAAAACCTCCACGACCGGCACGGACGCCCCAAAAAGGCCGCCCTTGACGCGGCCGCCCATCGCGACATGCACCGACGACCAGCCGTGGTGCGTGCCCTTGGCATCGTTCTCGCGCGGGCTGCGGCCGAATTCGTCGTACGTCACCACCAGCGTGCGCTGCCATTGGCCGGCGGCGATCATCGCCTCGCGGAACGCGGCGAGGCCGCCCGCCAGGCGGGCGAGGGCGGCGGCGTGGTACTTCTGCTGGTCCCAATGGGTGTCGAAGGCATGGTGCTGGTCGCCGCTGGAGGCATTGGCGGTGATGTGCACGACCGGCGGGGCCAGGCCCGCGGCGGCGAGCTCGGCCGTGGCGCGCAGCGCGTCGGCGAATTCGTCCTGCGGGAAGCGCGTGCTCAGTGCCGGCACCTGTGCAGAGAATTTTTTCTGCGCGGCGGGGTGTGTGGCGAGGTGCTGCGTGCCTTCGACCTGGTGGCGCGCCAGCCATTCCGACGGGTGCTGCATGTGCACGACCGACAGCTTGTCGCCGCGGAACGGGCCCATCGGATCGGCCTCGCGGATGTCGAGGTCGCCGAAGGCGATGGCATCGAGCGCGGCGCCGCGCGTGAGCGGATTGGTCAGCATCGCGCGGGTCAGCCAACCTTCGGCGCGGTAGTCGCCGGGGCTGGTGGCCGTGAACTGCATCTCCAGGTCGCGGTAGTGCTGGTTGGTGATTTCCTGCTGGCCGATACCCTGGATAAGGGCCAGGTCCTTCGCTTCCCAGGCCGGCATCAGCGCGGCGAGCGCGCGATGGAAGCCGTGCGTGGCGGTGACCGGGATGATGTCCTCGCGGGCGAGGGCAAGCGTGGGCCGCAGCTTGCGGTATTTCTCGTTCGTGAAGGGCACGAAGGTGTTGAAGCCGTCGTTGCCGCCCTTGAGATAGATGAAGACGGTGAGCGGTGCCGGCGCTGCCGCGCGCGCCATCGGCGCGGCAGCCAGCGTTGCAGCGGAGGCGAGGAATTGCCTGCGCGAGATCGTCATGGGGTCACGACTTGCGGCAGGCGACGATGTAGTTGACCGACACGTCGTCCTCCAGCGCATAGCGCTTGCTGAACGGGTTGTAGGTCATGCCGGTCAGTCCGGCCACGGTGAGGCCGGCGTTGCGCGCCATGGTGCTCAACTCGGCGGGGGTGATGAAGCGGCGGTATTCATGCGTGCCCTTGGGCAGCATGTTCAAAACGTATTCCGCGCCGACGATGGCGAACAGGAACGATTTCGGGTTGCGGTTGAGCGTGGAGAAGAACACCCAGCCGCCCGGTTTGGCGAGCGTGGCAGCGGCGTGGATGGTGGATTGCGGCTCGGGCACGTGTTCCAGCATTTCCATGCACGTGACGCAGTCGAATTGTCCGGGCATTTCACCGGCGATGTCCTCGGCGGAAACGAGGCGGTAGTCCACCTGCTGGCCGCTTTCGTGCAGGTGCAGTTTCGCCACGCCCAGCGGTTTTTCAGAGAGGTCGATGCCGGTCACATCCGCGCCGCGCGCGGCCATGCTCTCGGCGAGGATGCCGCCGCCGCAGCCGATGTCGATGACGCGCTTGCCGTTCAGACCGACCAGCTTGTCGATGTAATCCAGGCGCAGCGGATTGATGTCGTGCAGCGGCTTGAATTCGCTGTGTGGGTCCCACCAGCGCGAGGCAAGCGCGCCGAATTTGGCGAGTTCGGCGGGGTCGACGTTTTGAGCGGTAGCAGTCATCAGTGTTCGGCGAAGCGTTGTTGCCACATGGCGGCCTTGGCCTTCAATTCGGCCTCGTCCAGGCGGGTGAGAGCGCGGTTGTCCAGCAGCAGTTCCCCATTCACCCAGACGTGCGAGACATTGTCGCGGCCGGCTGCGTTCCAGAGGTGCGATACCGGATCATAGACCGGCTGCGTTTCCAGTGCGGAGAGATCCAGCGCGACCATGTCCGCGGCCTTGCCGGGTACCAGCGAGCCGATGTCGCGGTCCCAGTTGAGCGCCTTGGCGGCATTGAGCGTCGCCATTTCCAGCAACTGGTGCGCGGGCAGCGCGGCGGCGTCGCCGCTCACGCCCTTTTGCAGCAGCGAGGCGATGCGCGCCTCGGCCAGCATGTCGATGCGGTTGTTGCTGGCCGCGCCATCGGTGCCGATGCCGACGTTCACACCGGCCACGAGCATGGCCTTGACCGGCGCGATGCCGCTGCCCAGCTTGAGGTTGGAGACGGGGCAGTGCGCGACATGCACCCCCGCGTTGGCGAACATCTCGATCTCGTGCGGCGCCAGGTGCACGCAATGGACGGCGAGGAAATTGGGACCCAGCAGGCCGAGCCTTTCCAGTCTCTCGATGGGCCGGCAGCCATGTGCGGCGATGCCGTCGGCGATCTCCTGCGCGGTCTCGTGCACGTGCATGCCGATGGTGAAGTCCGCCTCCTGGGCGATGGTGACGATGCGCTCGAAGGTCTTGTCGCTGACGGTGTAGGGGGCGTGCGGCGCCAGCATGAGCCGGAGGCAGCTGTCGTCGGCGAAGATTTCGCGCGGCGCGAGGCAGCGGGCGATGTAGGCCTCGGCATCGGCCGCGTACGGCGTGGGGAATTCGATGATGGCGCCGCCCAGCGAGGCGCGCATGCCGGCCTTCCGCGCGGCGCGCGCGGCGACGTCGTGGAAGAAATACATGTCGGCGAAGCAGGTGACGCCGCCGCGCAGCATTTCGGCCGCGGCGAGCTCGGTGCCGTCGAACACGTAAGCCTCGGACATGTGTTTCACCTCGGCCGGCCAGATGTGTTCCTGCAGCCAGGTCATGAGCGGCGTGTCGTCGGCGAGGCCGCGCATGAGGTTCATGGCGGCGTGGGTGTGCAGGTTGATGAGGCCGGGGATGAGGATGTGGCTGCCGAGCTCGACTCGCGTGGCCTGGGGATAGCGCGCTGTCGCATCGGCGGCGGGAAGGAGTGCCACGATGCGGCCGTGCTCGACGACGACCGCGTGGTGCTCGAGCACGACGCCGCGCGGTTCGACCGGAACGATCCAGCGGGCGGCAATGAGAGTGGTATTCATGAATGCATCCTGCAAACAAAAAGCCCCGCACGAAGCGGGGCTTTTGGCAAAACTCGAAAAAATTACTTGTTGGTCACGCCCTTGAACTCGATGTCCACGCGGCGGTTCTTGGCACGGCCTTCCTTGGTCTTGTTGGTCGCGACCGGTTGGGTCTCGCCCTTGCCCAGGGTGGTGATCTTGGCAGCCGGGACACCCTTGGAAACCATGTACTCCTTCACCGAGGTGGCGCGGCGTTCCGACAGCTTCTGGTTGTAGGCATCGGTGCCGATGGAGTCGGTATGGCCGGTGGCGATGACGATTTCCACGTCGATGTTCTTCATCTTGGCGATGGCGTCGTCGATGGACTTCTTGCCTTCGGGCTTGACCACCGACTTGTCGAAGTCGAACAGCGCTTCGGCCTGGATGGTGATGGCTTGCTTGACCGATGCGGGTGCGGCGGGCGCGGCCGGGGCGGCGGGTGCTGCCGGGGCGGCGGGCTTGGTCGGCTCGGCCGGGACGGCGGGAGCGGCCGGCTTGGCGGGTTCGGCCTTCTTGCCAACGCAGTCCGGGTGTTCGATACCGCTCGATTGCACGCAGGCGCCGGAACCATCGCGGACCGGGGCACCGGAGGAATCGGTGGCGTTCGGCACGACGCCGGCGTACGCAACACCCATGGATGCGACCGACGCGGCGGCGAGGAACTTAACGAACAGGGAACTCTTCATTTCTTACTCCCAAGAGAATTAGTGGATTTGTTGTCGCTTGCAGCGATTTTTTCGGGATTTTTTCAGCGCTTTTTCAGGAGCATAAGCAGCCAAATGACTGGCGAAATCATACACGAATCGTTTTGCGAGGCACAACCTTCCGTTGGTGAATTCGCAACGCATTGCGTGCGTTTGGTTGCAAATAAACAACATCGCGAACGCGTGTTTCACTGGCGAAATCGGCCGATTTCATACCTGAGTCCCACGGCAGGCAAAACCACAATAGGTGGTGGTCGCGTCGCGCGCCGGGCCCGGAGGGCTTGTGGTTTTGCCTGATCCAGACGGTTTTTTGTTGGTCATTGTGCTAAAATTAAATGTTCTCTTTCACATAAAACACTTTTAAATCAAGCCCTTAAAAAGAGTAGCCCAGTGACCGAACCGCAACTGCCGCAATTCGCCAAAGAAACGATCCCGATCAGCCTTGAAGAGGAGATGCGCAAGAGCTTCCTCGATTACGCGATGAGCGTGATCGTGAGCCGTGCGTTACCCGACGCGCGCGACGGCCTGAAACCCGTGCATCGCCGCGTGCTGTTCGCGATGCAGGAAGTGAACAACGTGCACAACCGCCCGTACGTGAAGTGCGCGCGCATCGTCGGCGACGTGATGGGCAAGTACCATCCGCACGGCGACACGGCGATCTACGACACGCTGGTGCGCATGGCGCAGGATTTCTCGCTGCGCTACACGCTGGTGGACGGGCAGGGCAATTTCGGTTCCGTCGACGGCGACAACGCCGCGGCCATGCGTTACACCGAGTGTCGCATGGAAAAGATTTCCTCCGAACTGATGGCCGACATCGATTCGGACACGGTCGACTTCGGACCCAACTACGACGGCAAGGAAATGGAACCGCTGGTGCTGCCGGCGCGCTTCCCCAACCTGCTGGTCAACGGTGCCACCGGCATCGCGGTCGGCATGGCGACCAACATCCCGCCGCACAACCTCTCCGACGTCATCGACGCCTGTCAGGTCGTGCTGGCCAATCCGGAAACGGATATCGAGGAACTGATCAAGATCGTCAAGGCGCCCGATTTCCCCACCGCCGGCATCATCTACGGCCTGGACGGCGTGCGCGACGGCTACCGCACCGGCCGCGGCCGCTGCGTGATGCGCGCGCGCTGCCATTTCGAGGACCTCGAAAAAGGCGGGCGCCAGGCCATCATCATCGACGAGCTGCCCTACCAGGTGAACAAGGCCAACCTGCTGGTGCGCATCGGCGAATTGGTGCGCGACAAGAAGCTCGACGGCATCTCCGACCTGCGCGACGAGTCCGACAAGTCCGGCATGCGCGCGGTCATCGAGCTCAAGCGCGGCGAAGTGCCCGAGATCGTGCTGAACAACCTGTACAAGATGACGCAGATGCAGGAGTCGTTCGGCATGAACATGGTGGCGCTGGTGGACAACCAGCCGCGCCTGCTGAACCTCAAGCAATTCATCGAGGTCTTCCTCCGCCACCGCCGCGAGGTGGTGACCCGCCGCACCGTGTTCGCGCTGAAAAAAGCGCGCGACCGCGGCCACGTGCTGGAAGGCCTCGCCGTCGCCTTGTCGAACGTCGACGAGATCATCGAGCTCATCAAGAAGTCCGAGACGCCGGCGGTCGCGAAAGAGCGCCTGATGGCGCGCGAATGGCGCTCCAAGCTGGTGGAGGAGATGCTCACCCGCGCGCTGGCCGACCAGTACCGCCCGGACGGCCTGCCGAAGGAATTCGGCCTGCAGAAAAGCGGCTACCGCCTGTCCGATGCGCAGGCCCAGGCCATCCTCGAACTCCGCCTGCAGCGCCTGACCGGCCTCGAGCAGGACAAGCTGGTCGCCGAGTACAAGGAAGTGATCGACCAGATCACCGACCTGCTCGACATCCTGTCCAAGCCGGAGCGTGTCACGTCCATCATCTCCGACGAACTGAAAGTCGTGAAGGAACAATACGGCGACAAGCGCCGTTCCGAGATCGTCACCAACGGCCAGGAAATGTCCATCGAGGACCTGATCGCCAACGAAGACGTGGTGGTCACCATGTCCCACGCGGGCTACATCAAGTACCAGCCGGTGGCCGACTACCGCGCGCAGAAGCGCGGCGGCCGCGGCAAGCAGGCCACGACGATGAAGGACGACGACTTCATCGAGACCCTGTTCATCGCCAAGACCCACGACTACGTGCTCTGCTTCTCCAACAAGGGCCGCGTGTATTGGGTGAAGGTGTACGAGATCCCGCAGGGTTCGCGCGCCTCGCGCGGCAAGCCCATCGTCAACCTGCTGCAGATGCAGCCGGATGAAAAGATCAGCGCCGTACTGCCGGTGCAGGAGTTCGTCGAGGACAAGTACGTGTTCTTCGCCACCAGCGAGGGCGTGGTCAAGAAAACCTCGCTGGCCGATTTCAGCAACCCGCGCAAGGCCGGCATCATCGCCATCGCGCTGGACGAAGGCGACAACCTCATCGGTGTCGCGCTCACCGACGGCAAGCACGACGTGATGCTGTTCTCGGATGAAGGCAAGGCCGTGCGCTTCGAGGAATCCGACGTGCGCTCGATGGGTCGCGATACCCGCGGCGTGCGCGGCATGAACCTCACCAAGGGCGGCAAGGTGATCTCCATGCTGGTGGCCGAGAACGAGCAGGATTCGGTGCTCACCGCCACCGAGCACGGCTACGGCAAGCGCACCGCCATCACCGAATACACCCGCCACGGCCGCGGCACGCAGGGCATGATCGCGATCCAGACCTCGTCGCGCAACGGCAAGGTCGTGGCGGCGGTGCTGGTGCGTCCGGAAGACGAGATCATGATGATCACGACCGGTGGCGTGCTGATCCGCACCAAGGTCCGGCAGATCCGCGAGATGGGCCGCTCGACCCAGGGTGTGACGCTGATCGCGCTGGACGACAAGCAGAAGCTCACCGGTTTGCAGAAGATCGTCGAGTCGGATGAAGAGGACGACGGCCAGCCCAATCTGATCTGATCGCTCTCCATTCCCATGTCGCGCGTCTTTAATTTTTCCGCGGGTCCCGCGGCCATTCCCGAGCCTGTACTTCAACAGGCTAAGGAAGAGCTGCTGGACTTCCGCGGCACCGGCATGTCGGTGATGGAGATGAGCCACCGCGGCAAGGTGTTCATGGAGGTCGCGGCCGAAGTCGAGCGCGATTTCGTCGCGCTGTTGGGCATTCCCGCCAACTACAAGGTGCTGTTCCTGCAGGGCGGCGGCAAGGGCGAGTTCTCGCTGGTGCCGATGAACCTGCTGCGCGGCGGCAAGCGCGCCGATTACGTCGATACCGGCCACTGGTCGGCGATGGCGATCAAGGAGGCGAAAAAGTATTGCGAGGTGTCGGTCATCGCCTCCTCCGAATCGCAGAAATACACCTGCGTGCCGCCGCAGTCCGCGTGGAAGCCGAATCCCGACGCCGCCTACCGCCACATCTGCACCAACGAGACCATCCACGGCGTCGAATACCACTGGACGCCGGTGGTGGCCGACGATGTGCCGCTGGTGGCGGACACGTCCTCGCACATCCTGTCAAAGCCGCTCGATGTGTCGAAATTCGGCTGCATCTACGGCGGCGCGCAGAAGAACATCGGCCCCTCGGGCCTGACCTTCGTGGTCGTCCGGGATGACCTCTTGGGCCACGCGCATCCGCTCACACCTTCCGTGTTCGACTACACCCAGCAGGCGGCGAGCGAGTGGATGCTGAATACCCCGCCCACGTTCGCCGTCTACCTCGCCGGCCTGACGTTCAAGTGGCTGCAGCAGCAGGGCGGGCTCGCGGGCATCGAGAAAGTAAACATCGCCAAGGCGGAATTGCTTTACCGCACCATCGACGATTCCGGTGGTTTCTACCGCAACGACATCGCCCGCGCGGACCGCTCGCGGATGAACGTCCCCTTCGTGCTCCAGGACGAGACGCTCAACGCCGCATTCCTCGAGGAATCCGCGGCCGCCGGCCTGGCTGGCCTCAAGGGCCACAAGGCAATGGGTGGCATGCGTGCCTCGATCTACAACGCCATGCCGCTGGCCGGTGTCGAGGCGCTCACCGCGTTCATGCGAGATTTTGCCGCCCGCAAGGGCTGAGGCCGCGCCGTTTTCGGTTAAATTAGCGGATCGTTGTTCCGCTGTTTTTTCGCTGCTTTCTTCGCAACCGCTGCCGGCCGCCCGCGCCTCCTCCATGTCCGACGATCTCTCCAAACTCCGCAGCGAAATCGACGCCGTCGACGAGTCCATCCTCGCGCAGCTGAACGCGCGCGCCGCGCTGGCGCGCCGCGTGGGGTCGTTGAAGGTGGGACAGGCCTACCGCCCCGAGCGCGAGGCCGAGGTGTTGCGGCGCATCCAGTCGCTGAACGACGGACCGCTGCCCGATGAAGTGGTGGCGCGGCTATTCCGCGAAATCATGTCCGCGTGCCTGGCGCTCGAACGTCCCGTGACCGTGGCATACCTCGGTCCGGCCGGCACCTTCAGCGAGCGCGCGGCGGTCAAGCATTTCGGCGAGGGCGCGGTGACGCACCCCTGCGCGAGCATCGACGAGGTCTATCGCACGGTGGAATCGAATGCCGCCGATTTCGGCGTCGTGCCGGTGGAAAACTCCACCGAGGGCGCCGTCGGCCGTTCGCTGGACCTCATGCCGCAGACGCCGCTGAAAACCTGCGGCGAGGTGCTGATCCGCATCCATCACCACCTGATGGCGTCGGACGTCGCGCCGTTCGGCAACATCCAGAAGGTGTTCTCGCACGGCCAGTCGCTGGCCCAGTGCCACGAGTGGCTCAACGCCAACCTGCCGCATGCCGAGCGCGTGGCCGTCGCGTCGAATGCCGAAGCCGCCCGCCGTGCCTCGCTGGAACCGTTCGCGGCTGCCGTCGCCGGGGAGATGGCCGCGGCGCATTACAAGCTCACGCTGCTTGCCTCGAATATCGAGGACGAGCCCAACAACACCACGCGCTTCCTGGTGCTGGGCAACTACGAGCCCAAGCCCTCTGGCCGCGACAAGACCTCGCTGGTGCTGTCGGCGGCCAACCGTGCCGGCGCCGTCTACGAGATGCTCACCCCCTTCGCCCAGCGCGGCGTGTCGATGAGCAAGTTCGAATCCCGCCCGTCGAAGGTGGCGATGTGGGAATACCTGTTCTTCATCGACATCGACGGCCACCAGTCCGACGCCAACGTCGCCGCCGCCATGGCGGAGCTGAAAAAAATCGCCGGCTACGTCAAGGTGCTGGGCAGCTATCCCGCTGCCGTCATCTAGCCGATCTCAATCCAAAAAAATGAAACCTTCCGACTTGGCTCCCGATCACATCCGCAACATCGCTCCCTACCAGCCTGGCAAGCCGATCTCCGACGTCGCGCGTGAACTGGGCCTCAATGAGGCCGACATCATCAAGCTCGCGTCCAACGAGAATCCGCTGGGCTCGTCGCCGAAAGCCATGGCGGCCATGCAGAAGGCGCTTCACGAACTGGCGCTGTATCCCGATGGCGGCGGCTTCGCGCTGAAGGAAGTCATCTGCCGCAAGTACGAGGTCGCACCCGACCAGGTGATCCTCGGCAATGGTTCCAACGACATCCTCGAACTTGCCGCGCGCACCTTCCTGGGCCCCGGTACCTCGGCCGTGTATTCGCAGCACGCCTTCGCCGTGTATCCGCTGGCCACGCAGGCCGTCGGCGCGACCGGCATCGAAGTGCCCGCCAAGGCATTCGGCAACGACATCGAGGGCATCCTCGCGGCCATCCGTCCCGATACGCGCATGGTGTTCCTGGCCAACCCCAACAATCCCACCGGCACCTTCATCGGCGCGGCGCAACTGCGCGACTTCCTGGCGCGCGTGCCGGCGAACGTACTGGTGGTGCTCGACGAGGCCTATACCGAATACCTCGGCGACAAGGACGCGTACCACAGCGCCCCGTGGCTGGCGGAGTTTCCCAACCTGATCATCTCGCGCACGTTGTCGAAGGCGTACGGCCTGGCTGGATTGCGCGTGGGATTCGGTATGGCTCGGCCGATATCGTCGCGCTCATGAATCGCGTTCGCCAGCCGTTCAACGTCAACCACCTGGCGATGGTCGCTGCCGCCGCCGCGCTGGACGACGAGGACTTCATCAACGAAAGCCGCCGCGTCAACGCGGAGGGGCTGGCGTTCCTCGGCGCCGAGTTCGCCAAGCGCGGCTTGGAAGTCATACCCTCGCACGGCAACTTCATCACTTTCAAGGTCCCCGGCGCGCAGTCGGTTTTCCAGGCATTGCTGAAGCAGGGTGTGATCGTGCGGCCGATCGCGGGCTATGGCCTGCCGGACTGGTTGCGCGTGACCATCGGCACCCGCGCGCAGAACGAGCGATTCCTCGCGGCACTCGACAACATCCTCGCCGGCGGCAAATGATCGCCGGGCAAAAGTCCAGCATCCGCGCGCCTCGCAGCCCGAAAATGGCCTGCGAGCCGCGCCAGTGCTAGGGCTTCGCTGACATGTCCCAGGTGCTTGCCATCGCCGGGGTGGGGCTGATCGGCGGGTCCGTCGCGCTGGCGCTGCGCCGCGCGCGGCCGGATTTGCGCATCGTCGGCATCGACCGCGACGTCGCCGGGCTGGACGACGCCATTCGCCGCGGCGTGATCGACGAGGCCGCCGGTGTCGAGGCCGTGCGCGATGCCGATTTTCTGCTGCTCGCCGTCCCCGTGGGGCAGATGCCCGCTGTTTTCGCGGCCGTCGCGCCGCACCTTTCGCCGCGCACCGTCATCACCGACGCCGGCAGCACCAAGCAGGGCGTCATCGCCGCCGCGCGCGCGGCGCTGGGTGATGCCGCGTCGCGATTTGTCCCGGCCCATCCCATTGCCGGCCGGGAACATTCCGGTGTGGCGGCGGCCACCGCGGAATTGTTCGAAGGCAAGGCCGTGATCATCGCGCCGCAGGGCGACAATCCTGCCGAAGCCGTCGAGGCCATCACCGCGCTGTGGCGCGATTGTGGCGCGCGCGTGGTCAGCATGCCGGCCGATGCCCACGACCGCGTGTTCGCCGCTGTGAGCCACCTGCCGCATTTGCTCGCGTTCGCGCTGGTCGACGAACTTGCCGCGCGGCCGGATGCACGCCAGTTGTTTGCGTTTGCTGCTTCCGGTTTCCGCGATTTCACGCGCATCGCCGGCTCCTCCCCAGAAATGTGGCGCGACATCGCGCTGGCCAACCAGCCTGCGCTGTTGGCCGAGCTCGACCGCTTCCTCGCCCATGCCGGTGAACTGCGAAACGCGCTGGCGGCCGGGGATGGCCCGGCCATGGCCGCGCTGATGGCGCGCGCGCAAACCGCGCGCCATCACTGGATGGCGGGCGAACTCGATCACTTTCGCGACGAATCCGCATGAGCCCGGACCTGACACTGCCCGCCCACCGCCACGCCGAAGGACGCGTGCGCCTGCCGGGATCGAAAAGCATTTCCAACCGCACGCTGCTGCTGGCCGCGCTGGCCAATGGTGAAACCATCGTGCGCGGCCTGCTCAAGTCCGACGATACGGCCGTGATGCTCGCCGCGCTGGACACGCTGGGCGTGCGCATCGACGCGCTGGGCGGCGACGATTTCCGCGTCCACGGCTGCGGCGGCCGTTTCCCCGTGAAGCAGGCCGACCTTTTCCTCGGCAACGCCGGCACCGCGTTCCGGCCGCTGACAGCGGTGCTGGCACTGGCCGACGGCAACTATCGCCTGTCCGGCGTGCCGCGCATGCACGAGCGGCCGATCGGCGACCTGGTCGACGCGTTGCGAATGCTGGGTGCACAGGTGGGCTACGAACAAAACGCGGGCTATCCGCCGCTGGTGATCGCGCCGCGGCAGGCCGGCGGGCAGGCCACGGTGCGCGTGCGGGGCGACGTGTCCAGCCAGTTCCTCTCCGCGCTGTTGATGGCGGTGCCGGCGACAGGGCGCGAGACGCGCATCGAGATCATCGGTGAACTGATTTCGCGTCCGTATGTCGACATCACACTCAATCTCATTGCCCGCTTCGGTGTGCAGGTCCGGCGCGATGGGGACCATGCATTCATCGTTCCGGCGTCCACCGGCTACGCCAGCCCCGGCGAAATCCGCGTCGAAGGCGACGCATCTTCCGCATCGTATTTCCTTGCTGCCGGTGCCATCGCCGGCGGGCCGGTGCGCATCGAAGGCGTCGGCCGCGCCAGCATCCAGGGCGACGTGCGGTTCGCCGATTCCCTGGCCGCGATGGGTGCCGTGATCACGATGGGCGAGGACTGGATCGAAGCCTCGGCGCCCACCGGAAGGCTAGCGGCCATCGACGCCGACTTCAATCACATTCCGGACGCCGCCATGACCATCGCCATGGCCGCCTTGTTCGCCGACGGCACCAGCACGCTGCGCAACATCGCCAGTTGGCGGGTGAAGGAAACCGACCGCATCGCCGCCATGGCTGCCGAGCTTCGCAAGCTCGGCGCGACGGTGGAGGAGGGCGCCGACTACCTCCGCGTCACGCCGCCGGCAGAACTGATCGCCGGCGCCCGCATCAAGACCTATGACGACCACCGCATGGCCATGTGTTTCTCGCTGGCCTCGCTGGGCGGTGTGCCGGTGGTGATCGAGGATCCCGCCTGCGTGGGCAAGACCTTTCCCGATTATTTCGCGGCATTCGCCGCAGTCGCGCGCTAAGTACCCGAATTCATGAACGAAATTCCCGTCATCACCGTCGATGGACCCACGGCCTCTGGCAAAGGCACGGTGGCGCATCGCGTCGCCGACCGGCTCGGCTACCACTATCTCGACAGTGGCTCGCTGTACCGGCTGACGGCGCTGGCGGCTGAACGCGAGGGCATCGATATCAGCGACGAAGTCGCCGTGGCCAGGGTGGCGGCATCGCTGGACACGCGCTTCACGCAGGACCGCGTGTTCCTGCGCGAGGTCGATGTCACCGACGCCATCCGCTCCGAACTGGCCGGTCAGAACGCCTCGAAAGTCGCGGCCTTGCCCCGCGTGCGCGCGGCCCTGCTGGAGCGACAGCGCGCCTTCCGCACCCCCCCGGGACTGGTGGCGGACGGCCGGGACATGGGCTCCGTGGTGTTTCCGGATGCAACAATCAAGTTCTTCCTCACCGCGAGTGTCGAGGCCCGCGCGGAAAGGCGTACTAAGCAGTTGAAAGAAAAAGGAATACCTGCGATAATGGCGGACGTTGTGAAGGAATTGCGCATCCGCGATGACCGGGACATGAACCGCCCGATCGCCCCGCTGAAGCACAATCCAGACGCTTATCTCATTGATACGACTGAGATTTCTGCCGACGATGCCGTCCGGGAAATCTTGCGCCGCTGTCAGGAACTAGGCAGAATGCCGTAGGTATTTGATCGAAAGCAGTTTTTTCCGCCGTACTCTGCTCCAAGTCAGCCCCGCGTCCTCCGCAAGAAACAAACGTAGCAACCGGTGCCAGCCTCTCCAAACCAGGCCGGCGTTGATCAACCGTCCCTGTCCGCCCGGGCAGTGACTTAACCGAAGGTGCAGTCCATGTCCGCAACAGCCCAAGCAGTCAAATCCCACCCCGTCGATAGTTTCGCCGCGTTGTTCGAGGAAAGCCTCACACGCCAGGAAATGCGCGTGGGTGAAATGATCACCGCTGAAGTCGTGCTGGTCGATCAAAACATCGTCGTGGTGAATGCCGGATTGAAGTCCGAATCCGTGATCCCCGTCGAAGAATTCAAGAATGACAAAGGCGAGCTAGAAGTAAAGGTCGGCGACTTTGTCACGGTAGCCATCGAAGCACTCGAGGACGGCTACGGCGCCACCAAGCTCTCGCGCGAACGCGCCAAGAAGCTGGCCGCCTGGCACGACCTCGACGTCGCGCTCGACAAGGGCACCATCATCACCGGCATGGTGTCAGGCAAGGTCAAGGGCGGCCTGACCGTCATGGTCAACGGCATCCGCGCCTTCCTGCCGGGTTCGCTGGTCGACACCCGCCCGATGAAGGACACCTCGGCGTTCGAAGGCAAGGAACTCGAGTTCAAGGTCATCAAGCTGGACCGCAAGCGCAACAACGTCGTGGTCTCGCGCCGCGCCGTCATGGAAGCCTCCGCCGGTGCCGATCGCGCAGCGCTGCTGGAAACGCTGAAGGAAGGTTCCGTCGTCAAGGGAGTCGTCAAGAACATTACCGACTACGGCGCGTTCGTCGACCTGGGCGGCATCGATGGCCTGCTGCACATCACCGACCTCGCATGGCGTCGCGTGAAGCACCCGTCCGAAGTGCTCAACGTCGGTGACGAAGTCGAAGCCAAGATCCTCAAGTTCGACCAGGAAAAGAACCGCGTCTCGCTGGGCATGAAGCAGCTGGGCGACGACCCGTGGATGGGCCTCTCGCGCCGCTACCCGCAGGGCACCCGCCTGTTCGGCAAGGTCACCAACCTGACCGACTACGGCGCGTTCATCGAGATCGAAGCCGGCATCGAAGGCCTGGTGCACGTCTCCGAAATGGATTGGACCAACAAGAACGTCCACCCGGCCAAGGTGGTTTCGCTGGGCGACGAAGTCGAAGTCATGATCCTGGAAATCGACGAGGAACGCCGCCGCATTTCGCTGGGCATGAAGCAGTGCATGCCCAACCCGTGGGACGAGTTCTCCATGTCGCACAAGAAGGGCGAGCGCGTGAAGGGCGTCATCAAGTCCATCACCGACTTCGGCGTGTTCATCGGCCTGCCGGGCAACATCGACGGCCTGGTGCACCTGTCGGACCTGTCGTGGAACGTGCCGGGCGAGGAAGCCGTCAAGTCCTTCAAGAAGGGCGACGAGCTGGAAGCCGTGGTGCTGGCCATCGACGTCGAGCGAGAGCGTATCTCGCTGGGCATCAAGCAGCTCGATGACGACCCGTTCACCAACTACACCGCCGTCAACGACAAGGGCACGCTCGTCAAGGGTACCGTCAAGTCGATCGACCCGAAGGGTGCCGTCATCGCGCTGTCCGGCGACATCGAAGGCTACCTGCGCGCGTCGGAAGTTTCCCGCGAGCGCGTGGAAGACATCCGCACCCACCTGAAGGAAGGCGACGAGATCGAAGCGGTCATCGTCAACGTGGATCGCAAGACCCGCAACATCAACCTGTCGATCAAGGCCAAGGACGCTGCCGACGAGAAGGACGCCATGAAGAAGATGGCCGACGACGCGCCGAACAACGCCGGCACCACCAATCTGGGTGCGCTGCTCAAGGCCAAGCTGAAGCAGGGCGAGAACAACTAAAAAGCGCAACTAAGAAGTGTTACCGGCGGCGGCGCGCGAGTGCCGCCGCTCCAGTAATACCGTCGTACCCAGGCCACTGTTGCGGTACCAACGATTTCGGGAAACGCCTCGTGAAATCCATGACGAAGTCAGAATTGATCGAAATCCTCAGCGCGCGCCACTCGCAGCTCGCGCCCAAGGATGCCGAACTCGCCGTGAAGACGATGCTCGATGCCATGTCGCAGACGCTTGCGCAGGGCGACCGCATCGAAATCCGCGGCTTCGGCAGCTTCGGCCTGAATTACCGGCCGCCGCGTACCGGGCGCAATCCCAAGACCGGCGAAAAAGTACAGGTGCCGAAGAAGTACGTGCCGCATTTCAAGGCCGGCAAGGAACTGCGCGAGCGCGTCGATCTCATCGACGAGCAAGCCGCCAAGGCCGCCACGTCGTCCGCCAACTCGGTAGCGACCGCGTCGGGCGAATGAACGAATTGACCCCCATGCAGCCAGATGCCCGTGCATCTGGCTTTTTTTTGCCCATTGATTGGCCGCCGTCCAGCGCATCGCGCCGGACTAAAATAGCGCTGCTTCCACAGAAGGCCTGACGCCATGCAAATACTCATCTGGATACTGCGCATCATCGTCATCGTGCTGTTCGTCTGGTTCGCCGCCCGCAACGCCGATCCCGTCACCGTGTACGGCTACCTCGATTCGTCGGTGAAGGCGCCGCTGGTGCTGATCCTGCTGGCGTTCTTCGGCGGTGGACTGCTGCTGGGCCTGCTGGCGGCGGTGCCGGGCATCGTCCGGCTGAAGCGCGAAGTGAGGAAACTCAATCGCGCGCTGCAGCAGAAAACCCGCGAGCTCGAACCGTCGGTCACCCCTGCCCCGGCACTGCCGCCAAGCAATGTTTGAGTGGCTACCCTGGCTGCTGCTGGCCGCCCTCGGCATTTTCGCCATGGGCTGGATGGTGGCGCGCGTCGACGTGAAGCAATTGCTGATGGAATCGCGCGCCATGCCGCAGGCGTATTTCCGCGGCCTCAATTTCCTGATGAACGAGCAGCCGGACAAGGCCATCGAATCGTTCATCGAAGTCACCCGCGCGCATCCGGAGGCGGTCGAATTGCAGTTCGCGCTGGGCAGCCTGTTCCGGCGCCGCGGTGAAGTGGATCGAGCCATCCGCATGCACCAGGAACTGTCCGAGCGCGCCGGCCTGTCGGTGGAGCAGCGCACGGCCGCGTTGCTGGCCATGGCCATGGATTACCAGAAGGCCGGATTGCTGGACCATGCCGAGCGCATCCTCGTCGATGTGTCGATGAAGGGCGCCGGCACGGTGGCGCAGCAGGGCGAGGCGGTCAGCCAGTTGCGCGATGTGTACGTGCAGGAGCGCGATTGGGAAAAGGCCATCGCGGCGGCGGAGCGCCTGCGCGCCGGCGCGGGCGAAGGGGATGTGAAGGAAATCGCCAATTTTCATTGCGAGCTCGCGGCCGCGGCGCAAAAGCAGGGCAAGTTCGACGATGCCTTCGCGAACCTCGATGCCGCCCTGGCAGTGAATGATAAATGTGTGCGCGCCAACCTCATGCGCGGCAGCTGGCTGGCCGCCGCCGGGCGCGACGAGGAGGCCATCGTCGCCTGGCGCCTGATCGAGCAGCAGAACCCGGATTATCTCGGCCTCATGGCCGAGGCGATGCTGGAAAGCTACGAAAAACTCGGCCGCTCGGCCGAAGGCCTCGCCGAACTGCGCCGCTGGCAGCGTACCTACCCGGCGCTGGACCTGTTGAACGCGCTGTTCCGCGCGACGCTGGATACCGACGGTCCGCAGGCCGCCTACGAGCTCGTCAAGGACGACCTCCGCCGCAATCCCACCCTGGTGGGCCTGGACCGGCTGCTGGAAGCGCAGCTGCTGGCCGCCCCCACGGAACGCAAGGCCGATTTGCAGGTCTTGAAGGACCTGGTGCATGCGCACGCGCAGCGGCTGGCTGTCTATCTCTGCGGCCAGTGCGGCTTCAAGGCACGGCAGTTCTACTGGCAGTGCCCCGCGTGCGGCGGCTGGGAAACCTTTCCTCCGCGCCTCACCGCGGAATACGATCTATCGGAACGGCACCTGGTCAAGGCGCACGTCGACCAACAACAAGCGAATTCATGAAAAAAATCGGCAAACCCGTCATCGTGGTACTCGATTACCCCAACGCCGCGGCGGCCCTCGAACTGGCCGCGAAGCTCGACCCGGCGCTTTGCCGCGTGAAGGTCGGCAAGGAACTTTTTACCGCTGCCGGCCCGGCTGTGGTCGATACGCTGATGGGGCGCGGCTTCGACGTGTTCCTGGATCTCAAGTACCACGACATCCCCAACACCGTTGCCGGTGCCTGCCGCGCGGCCGCTGCGTTGGGCGTGTGGATGGTCAATGTGCATGCGAGCGGCGGAAGGGCCATGCTCGCGGCCGCGCGGGAAGCGATCGATGCCGGCAGCGGCAGGAAGCCATTGCTCATCGGTGTCACGGTGCTCACCAGCCTCGCGTCCGGTGATCTCGCCGCTATCGGCGTCACCGGCGATGCGCAGTCGCAGGTGAAGCGCCTGGCAGGACTCTGCAACGAGGCCGGGCTCGACGGCGTGGTGTGCTCGGCGGAAGAGGCGCCCTTCCTGAAGGCGGGCTATCCGGGCCTCCTCACGGTCACCCCCGGCATCCGCCTGGCCGGCGACGCCAAGGGCGACCAGCAGCGCGTCGTCACGCCCACCGACGCGATTAGAATGGGCGCCGACTACCTGGTCATCGGCCGCAGCATCACCCACGCGGCGGATCCTGTCGCCACCTTGCAGCTCATCCATCAACAATTAGAGGCGGCCACGACGGCGCCGGCGAACTGAAAAAATGAAACTAACCGTTGTAGGCACCGGATACGTGGGATTGGTCAGCGGCGCCTGCCTGGCCGACGTCGGCAACCAGGTGCTGTGCGTGGACATCGATGAACGCAAGATCGGCATCCTCAAGTCCGGCGGCATTCCCATTTTCGAGCCGGGCCTGAAGGAAATCGTCGCGGCCAACATCGCGGCCGGGCGCTTGACCTTCACGACCGACGTCGCCGCGGGCGTCGCGCACGGCGACATCCAGATGATCGCCGTGGGCACGCCGCCCGGCGAGGACGGCTCGGCCGACCTGCAGTACGTCGTGGCCGCGGCGCGCAACATCGGCCGGCACATGACCAGCCGCAAGATCGTCATCGACAAATCGACGGTGCCGGTGGGCACGGCCGACAAGGTGCGCGACGCCATCGCGGAGGAATTGAAATCGCGCGGCGCCAACGTGCCGTACTCGGTGGTCTCCAATCCCGAGTTCCTCAAGGAGGGCGCCGCCGTCGAGGACTTCATGCGCCCCGACCGCATCGTGCTCGGTGCCGACGATGCGCAGACGATCGAAGACCTGCGCAAGCTTTACGCGCCGTTCCAGCGCAACCACGACCGCATCATGGTCATGGACGTGCGCTCGGCCGAACTCACCAAGTACGCCGCCAACGCCATGCTGGCCACGCGCATCTCGTTCATGAACGAATTGGCACTGCTGGCCGAGCGGCTGGGCGCGGATATCGAATCGGTGCGCAAGGGCATCGGCTCGGACCCACGCATCGGCTATCACTTCCTCTATCCCGGCATCGGCTACGGCGGATCGTGCTTCCCGAAAGACGTGCAGGCCATGCAGCGCACCGCCTCGCAGGCGGGGATGGAATTGAAACTGCTGGATGCCGTGGAACGCGTCAACCACGCGCAAAAACACGTGCTCACGCAGAAGATCGTCAGACGCTTCGGCGAGAACCTCGCCGGCCGCACCATCGCGCTGTGGGGCCTCGCGTTCAAGCCGGGCACCGACGATATGCGCGAGGCCCCCAGCCTGGTGCTGATCGCCGACCTGCTGGCGCGCGGCGCATCGGTGGTCGGCTTCGATCCGGTGGCGCAGGAAGAGGCGAAGAAGCACATCACCGACGCATCGCGTGTGCGCTTCGCCGACTCCGCCATGGGTGCGCTGCAAGGCGCCGACGCGCTGGCCATCGTCACCGAGTGGAAGACTTTCCGCTCGCCCGATTTCCCGGCCATGCTGAAGGGCCTGAAGTCGCCCGTCGTGTTCGACGGCCGCAACCTCTACGAGCCCGATGCCATGCAGGAACTTGGCTTCGAGTACTACCCCATCGGCCGCGCGCAGATCGGGCCGGCTGCGTGAGCGCGAAGCTGCCCACGGCACTGCCGGACGTTTCGCGCGCCCACGTGCTGGTGGTGGGCGATGTGATGCTGGATCGCTACTGGTTCGGCGAAGTCTCGCGCATTTCCCCTGAGGCTCCCGTGCCGGTGGTACACGTGCAACGAACCGAGGAGCGCCCAGGTGGGGCCGCCAACGTGGCGCGCAATATCGTCTCGCTGGGCGGCCGCGCCACCTTGCTCTCGGTGATCGGCGATGACGAGGCCGGCCGTTCGCTGGCCGCGCTGCTCGAGAAAGAGCGCGTGATCACCCAGTTCCACAAGGACGCGCAATTGCCGACCACGGTGAAGCTGCGCGTCATCGGTCGCCAGCAGCAGCTGCTGCGCATCGATTTCGAAACGGCGCCCTCGCGCGAAGTGCTCGAAGACAAGCTGGGCGAATTCGAATCCATGGTCGACGGCGTCGACGCGGTCATCCTGTCGGACTACGGCAAGGGCGGCCTCACGCATGTAGCGAAGATGATCGACGCCGCCCGCCGGCACGGCAAGCGCATCCTGGTCGATCCCAAGGGCGACGATTATTCAAAGTATCGCGGCGCGACCGTGCTCACGCCCAACCGCAGCGAATTCCGTGAAGTCGCCGGCCGCTGGAAGGACGAGGCCGACCTGGCCCGCCGCGCCGAGCAACTGCGCGGCGAACTCGACCTCGAGGCTTTGCTGGTCACCCGCTCGGAGGAGGGTATGAGCCTCTTCACCGCCGCGGGTGCCGTCCACGAGCCGACCCGCGCGCGCGAAGTGTTCGATGTCTCCGGCGCGGGCGACACCGTCATCGCCACCTTGGGTCTGATGCTCGCCGCCGGCGCCTCATTCGCCGACGCGGTGCACATCGCCAACCTCGCGGCCGGCGTGGTGGTCGGCAAGCTCGGCACCGCGACCGTATCGCGCGAGGAACTGCTGGCCGAACTCGCCGAATCCCGAAAGTAGAATGAGCGTTTCGAAAGCATCCTCATGACCATCATCGTCACCGGCGCCGCCGGTTTCATCGGCAGCAACATCGTCAAGGCACTCAACGAACGCGGCGAGACCGACATCGTCGCCGTCGACAACCTTACGCGTGCCGACAAGTTCAGGAACCTCGTCGATTGCGAGATCGCCGAGTACGTCGACAAGAAGGATTTCCTCCAAGTGGTCGAATCGGGCGAGCTCGGCGGCGATATCGACGCCGTGCTGCACCAGGGCGCCTGCTCGGACACCATGGAAACCGACGGCCGCTACATGATGGAGAACAACTATCGCTACTCGCTGTCGCTGCTGGAGTGGTGCCAGGAGGAGGCGATCCCGTTTCTCTATGCCTCGTCCGCTTCCGTGTACGGCGGCGGAACCGTGTTCAAGGAAGATCGCGAGCACGAGTCGCCGCTGAACGTCTACGGCTATTCCAAGTTCCTGTTCGACCAGGCCGTGCGGCCGCAACTGGAAGTGGCCAGCGCGCAGATCGCCGGCTTTCGCTACTTCAACGTCTACGGCCCGCGCGAATCGCACAAGGGCCGCATGGCCTCGGTGGCGTATCACTTCTTCAACCAGTACCGCGCCAACGGCAAGATCAAGCTGTTCGAGGGCAACGACGGTTACGCCAACGGCGAGCAGCGCCGGGATTTCATTTCCGTCGAGGATGTGGTCAAGGTGAACCTGTTTTTCCTGGACAACCCGGACAAGTCGGGCATCTTCAACCTCGGTACCGGCCGCAGCCAGACCTTCAACGACGTCGCGGTGGCGAGCCTCAATGCCTGCCGCGGCCTCGACGGCAAGGCGCCGCTGTCCATGGACGAGCTCAAGGCCCAGGGGCTCATCGAGTACATTCCCTTCCCCGAGGCCCTCAAGGGCAAGTACCAGAGCTTCACCCAGGCGGATCCGTCCAGGCTGCGCGCGGCCGGCTATGGGGAGCCATTCCTCACCGTCGAGCAGGGCGTGGCCCGGTACATTCCCTGGCTGGCCGCCTGACCGCTGGCGTTTTTTCGAAAATACGACGTATAATCAACGGGTTCGCCGGGAGGTTGCCGGCGAATGTTTTTGCGCACTCGGGGGAATCGAGGCTTCACTTCTCTCGCACGCCGCGCGGCACAAGAAAAATCGCCGCCAGCCGTGCGTCAACCGTTCCTGCTCGCTGCCGTTTTATCCGCAGCGGTTCTGTGACAGGTTGTATCGATGGGCAAGAACCGCACCGGTCGTGCGCGGGGCCGCTTTGCCTGGGTCCGCTCGCACCGGCGCATGCATTCACCAGTACAACTCACTCACTCCAAGGAATCGAATATGAAAAAAATCTTCGCATTGGTCTTCGCGTTCCTCGCGTCGATCTCGATGGCGTTCGCCGCCGTCAACGTCAACACCGCCACCAAGGAAGAACTGGCGACCCTCAACGGCATCGGTGACGTGAAGGCCCAGGCCATCATCGACTACCGCACCAAGAATGGTCCCTTCAAGTCCATCGCTGACCTGGACAAGGTTCCCGGCATCGGCGAAGGCACGATGAAGAAAATCGAAAAGGACGTGACCCTGTCGGGCAAGACCACCGTTGCCGCCCCGGCTGCTGCCGCGCCGAAGGCTGACGCGAAGCCCGCTGCTGCCGCCCCGGCCAAGGACGAGAAGAAGGCTGACAAGGCCGCTGCTCCGGCCAAGGAAGAGAAGAAAGCCGCTGCCCCGGCCAAGGAAGAAAAGAAGGCCGACGCAAAGGCTGCTGCCCCGGCAAAGGAAGAGAAGAAGGCTGACGCCAAGGCTGCTGCCCCGGCAAAGGAAGATAAGAAGGCTGACACCAAGGCTGACAAGAAGGAAGCCGCTGCCGCCAAGAAGGAAGAAAAGGCCGCTGCCGCCGACGCCAAGAAAGCCGACAAGAAGGAAGTGAAGGAAGAGAAGCCCGCCAAGGCCGCCAAGGAAGACAAGAAGGCTGACAAGCCGGCCAAGGAAGAAAAGAAGGCCGACGACAAGAAGGCTGACGCCAAGAAGGACGACAAGAAGGCCGATGCCAAGAAAGACGACAAGAAGGCTGACGCAAAGAAAGACGACAAGAAAGACGCCAAGAAAGACGACAAGAAGGAAGAAGCCCCGAAGAAGTAATCGGCTTCTGCCTCAAGCAAAAAGCCCCGCGATGCGGGGCTTTTGTTTTAGGTCGAGTGAAAAATGGGGCCCCGGCCTACGCCGGGGAAGGTGATTCGGTTGAGGTGCCGCACCAAGTTTTCACCTTCCCCGGCGGAGAGCCTGCCCCGGCATGTTTGAAGCCGGGGCCCCATTTGTTTTTTGCGGTATCTAAGTCGCCAGCAACGCCGACTCAATATCCGCAAACGTATTCGCCACCCCCGACGGCGCGATCGCCATCCCCAGCTGCCGCTCGATCTGCGTCAGCGAGAACAGCCCGCAGATCTGCGTCTTGCCCTGCGCATCGGCATCGATCACCAGCGTATGCTGCCGGCCGCTTTCGCGCAGGCTCGCCACCACCTGCCCGACCTTGGCCGCGCGCACGTCCTCGATCGGCAACGCGCCGAGTTTATCCAGCGGCGTCATGATGTCCGACACCAGTATCTCGTTGTGCTTCATGCGCCGCTCCTCGCTGATGCGCAGCGGCTTCTCGCCGAGGATGTCGGTGGCGGTGATGATGCCGGCCAGGCTGCGCTCGCGGTTGATGACCATCAGCAGGCGAACCCCGCGCTGCACCATGTAGGCATGGGCGCCTTCCATGGTGGTGTGCGGCTCGATGAGCGCGGCATGGGTGTGCTTCAGGTCCGTCATCGCGTCGAGGGCCGGGGAGTCCTGCGTGACCGACTTGGGCGGCGCGGGCCGCGCGACGAACACGGGGCCGGACAGGCGCTGCTCGGGCAGGGGATGGTAGGTGCGCATACGATTTGCCTCCATTCAACGGTGCCCGGTCCATGTTACGCTTTTTTCGAAAATGACAAGTAACGGAGCGTGACCAGTGAAGGTTCCCGACGGTATCCGCCACTTCAAGTCGCCGGCCGCATTCCGCAAGTGGCTGCAGGCGAACCACGCCCAGGCGGCGGCGCTGCAGGTCGGCTTCTACAAGAAGGACAGCGGCAAGGGCGGCGTCACCTATGCGGAGGCGCTCGACGAGGCGCTTTGTTACGGCTGGATCGACGGTGTGCGGCAGCGCGTCGACGACGAGGCCTACACGATCCGCTTCTCACCGCGAAAGCGCGGCAGCATCTGGAGCAATATCAACATCGGGCATGTGAAGCGGCTCATTGCCGAAGGACGCATGGCCGCACCCGGCATGGCCGCGTACGAGGCGCGCGATGAGAAGAAGGTGGGTATCTATTCATTCGAGCAGAAGCAACATGCCTTCGAGCCCGCGCAGGAGAAGCTGTTCCGGTCGAAGAAGAAGGCGTGGACTTTCTTCGCTGCCCAGCCGCCGGGGTACCGGCGAATCGCCATGCATTACGTGACGAGTGCGAAGCAGGAAGCGACGCGGGCGCGGCGGCTGGCGAGGTTGATCGAGGATTCAGGGAATGGAGTGAGGTTGGGGATTGTGACGGTGAAGGCAAAGGCAAAGGCAAAGGCAAAGGCAAAGGCGTGATGGGGCCCCGGCCTCCGCCGGGGAAGGTGATGTTTCATTGGCATCCCAAATTAGATCACCTTCCCCGGCCTCCGCCGGGGCCCCATCTACTCTCTACGCTTC